>Ga0134121_10004537_pt1 | contig 11359 bp, 9 predicted proteins | sample KB301_FD_96463 | JGI IMG/M metagenome (GOLD analysis project Ga0134121, IMG submission 96463) | Terrestrial soil microbial communities without Nitrogen fertilizer from Kellogg Biological Station, Michigan, USA - KB3-0-1 | ecosystem: Environmental > Terrestrial > Soil > Unclassified ...
CTCGCGGTCGGCGAGGTGGCGCTGCGCTCGGCGGGCGAAGACGAGCTCGTCGCCCACTGCGTCGCCACCTATTCGATCCCGCCCAGCGAAGGTTAGGTTATGGTATTATGGCACCTATTTTATAACCCACTGATTTCGCTCAGAGATAGTTTTCTTCCAATCATTGACCCGATGCCATCCGCCTTCTAAGACACGCGCGGATTTTTTTCGCGCGCCGCTCTCGGCGATCCCGCCAACGGACCAGACCATGAAAACCTTTTCGGCCAAGCCCGCCGACATCCAGAAGAAATGGGTGGTGATCGACGCCACCGGCCTCGTCGTCGGCCGGCTCGCCTCGGTCGTCGCCATGCGGCTCCGCGGCAAGCACAAGCCCAGCTACACCCCGCACATGGATTGCGGCGACAACGTCGTCGTCATCAACGCCGAAAAAGTGGTGCTGACCGGCAAGAAGCGCGACAAGAAAGTCTATCACCATCACACCGGCTTTCCAGGCGGCATCAAGACGCGAAGCGCGAAGTTCATCCTCGAAGGCAAGTTCCCCGAGCGCGTGGTGGAGAAGGCGGTCGAGCGCATGCTCGACGAGGGGCCGCTCGCGCGCAAGCAGTTCGGCAATTTGCGGGTCTACAAGGGCCCGAACCATCCGCACGAGGCGCAGAAGCCGGAAGCGCTCGACGTCGGCGCGCTCAATCCGAAGAACAAGAGGGTCGCCTGATGGCCGAGACCGTGCAATCGCTCGAAGGACTTTCCGCGTTGAAGCCGGAGGCGCCCGAGGCGCCGAAATACGTGCAGAAGCTCGACAAGCAGGGTCGCGCCTACGCCACCGGCAAGCGCAAGAACGCGGTGGCCCGCGTTTGGCTGAAGCCGGGCTCCGGCAAGATCGTCGTCAACACGAAAACGCTGGAGACCTATTTCGCGCGCCCGGTGCTGCGCATGCTGATCCAGCAGCCTTTCGCGGCCTCGAACCGCCAGGGCCAGTACGACGTGAACTGCCAGGTTTCCGGCGGCGGCCTGTCGGGCCAGGCGGGGGCGCTCCGCCACGGCGTTTCGCGCGCGCTCACCTATTACGAGCCGGATCTGCGCGGCGTCTTGAAGAAGGGCGGCTTCCTCACCCGCGATTCGCGCGTCGTCGAGCGCAAGAAATACGGCCGCAAGAAAGCCCGCCGCAGCTTCCAGTTCTCGAAGCGCTAAGCCAAGAATTCTTCTTATTGTTCGTCATGCGCCGCCCTCGGGTCCGGCCATGACGAGAAAAGCGCGCGCTTTTTTTAGCGTCTGCTTTTCGTTTGCGTCAGTTCATCTCGAGGAAGGCCTCGAATTTTGCGAGGATATCTTGGACCTTCTTGCCGGCCTCCGGCAGCGGAATCTTATGAACCTCGGTCCCCGACGAGACGCCGGCGACGAGCCGCAATTCGGAATCGACCAGGAAGATGTCGCCGCCAATCGGCTGGCGGGTGCCGACGAGATATTGTCCGGTGGAGGGGATCGCCGCGAAAAAATAGGATTGGTGGACGACCGGGTCGGTGGCGGTGGCCTGACGGATGATCAGGCCGTCGCCGAGCCCCAAGGCCGCGCTAATTCGGTCATTGAGCCGTACATTTTCGCCGCGCTTGTCGATCACCCGCATCAGCTTTTCCATCTGCACGTGCGAGATCGGCGGACGCGCGGCCGACGGTTGTGCGCTCGCGGGAAAGACAAAATGCATGCTCGCGATCAACAGCGCGAGCGCGAAGACGGTCGTGGTGGCGAATAAATGCGCCGGTTTTGCCGGACGGCGCGTGGTGCTATTGCGCATAGGGATGAATATCTCGCAGACACCGGCCAATAAGCCAAGACATTCCCAGAAAATTCTATTCATCGCGGCAAGCCGGAAACAACCTTGCGCAATGCTTGCGTGAAGGCGTGCCGCGACCATTCATATTGCAAGCGTCGGGTAAGGAAATTCGCAACGGGCGTACCGCATATTCGCGCGTTGGAGATGCGGACCCAATGCTGCTCGACGTTCCGACCCTGATCATCGTTTCAATCTTCGTCACGGCGATCCTCGGGCTGTTGCTCCTGTTCGTGTGGGTACAGGACCGCAGCATCCAGGCGCTCGCCTGGTGGGGTGTCGCCTATCTCGTTGCCGGATTGTCGATCGCGCTGTTGAGCGGGCAATTGCCGGTGTCCAATGCGGCTTCGATCGACATCGCGAGCGCACTCCTGTTCGCGGCCTGCGGGCTGTCGTGGAACGGCGCGCGGCTCTTCGACGAGAAGCCCGTGCGGCCGTTCGCGATGTTCGCGGGCGCCCTGATTTGGCTGCTCGCCTGCCTAATCCCGGCCTTCTCGGCCTCGGCCACGGGCCGCATGATCGTCAGTTCGCTGATCGTCTCCAACTACACGCTGGTGACCGCTTTCGAGCTGTGGAGCGGACGGGCGGAGAAGCTCGTCACGCGCTGGCCGGCGATGCTGGTGCTTGCGCTTCACGGTGCGATTTTTCCCATCCAGATTCCGCTCACCATGTGGCAATCGGAAGAACGAACGGCGCCGCTGTTTTCGAACGGCTGGATCGCGCTGCTCGCCCTCGAGACGCTGCTCTACGTAATCGCCACCGCCTTTATCGTGCTGGCGATGGCGAAGGAGCGCAACGAGCGCATCCACAAGACGGCGGCAAGCACCGATCCCCTGACCGGCGTTCCCAACCGGCGGGCGGTGGTCGACACCGGCAACACGCTGATCCGACGGGCGGCGGCGCCCGGCCGCCCGGTGGCCGCGCTCATGTTCGACCTCGACTTTTTCAAGGCGATCAACGATCGCTTCGGGCACGCGATCGGCGACCGCGTGCTGAAAGTGTTCGCCAACACGGCGACCGCCAACCTGCGCTCGAGCGATATTTTTGGCCGGCTGGGCGGCGAGGAATTCGCCGCCATCTTGCCCAACGCGGACATCGACGCGGCGGTGGCGGCGGCCGAGCGCGTGCGCGCGGCGTTCGTGCAGGCCGCGATCGAAATCGACGGCCATCCGGTGCGCGGATCGCTCTCCGCCGGCATTACGGTCACCATCGATTCCGCGACCGATCTGGATTCGCTGCTGTCGATCGCCGACGAAGCGCTCTATGTCGCCAAGGCAAAAGGGCGAAACCGCGTCGAGGTGGCGAGCCGGCACAATTGGCAACCGGCTTCTTCGAACGAAAAAACCGCGCCGGCGAAAGAGCCGGAAGCGGCGGCCGCGCGTTTCAAAACGGGACATGCCGAGAAGCTGCGGGCGCGCGCGAGAGCGCCCGCGGCCGTCGCTTTGAGCGCGCCGGACGCGGCCTGATCGAAAAGAGGGAGATCGAATTATTTTCAATTTTATTCATTCGCTGACCGGTTTTGTAAACGCGTCAAAGCATATTCGGTGCGCGGAAACGCGCGATCGCAGGGGGCGCGGCTAACACCATGATGCTCGACGTCAACACGCTCTACACCGTCACCATCCTGGTGATGGCGCTCCTCGGCCTGCTGCTGATCCTGGTGTGGCTGCAGAACCGTGGGATGCGGGCGCTCGCCTGGTGGGGCGCGGCCTATCTCGTCGGCGGCATGTCGGTCTGGCTGTTGGGCTCGCACGGCTCGCTGTCGGACCTGTTGTCGATCGATCTTGCCAACGCGCTCCTGTTCGTCGCCTGCGGCCTGACCTGGAGCGGCGCGCGGCTGTTCGACGGCCGCGGCATCAAGCCCGTCGCCATGCTGATCGGCACCTTCATGTGGGTCGGCGCCTGCCAGATCCCGAGCTTCATGGCTTCGCTCGACGCGCGGGTGATCCTCTCTTCGGTGATCATCTCGGGTTACACGATGGTGATCGCATTCGAATTCTGGCGCGGGCGTGCCGAGCCGCTCGGCTCGCGCTGGCCCGCGATCGTCGTGCTCGGCGCGCACAGCGTGCTGTTCATGCTGCGCGTTCCCTTCGCGCTGGCAAGCTCGCCCAACGGCTCCTCGGCTGCGCTGTGGAACAGCGGCTGGTTCGCGATCATCGCCCTGGAGTCGCTGCTTTATGCGATCGCCTTCGCGGTGATCGTCGTCGCGATGGCCAAGGAGCGCATGGAGCTCAAGTACAAGAAATCCGCGCTCAGCGATCCGCTCACCGGCATTGCCAACCGGCGCGCGTTCTTCGACGAGGCGGTGGCGCGCCTCGATCCCGCGCGCAAGGATCCCCGGCCGCTCGCGGTGTTGCTGTTCGATCTCGATCGCTTCAAGCGGATCAACGACCGTTTCGGGCACGCGATCGGCGACAAGGTGCTCCGGCTGTTCACCGAGAAAGCGCAGGCAAATTTGCGCCCGGTCGACCTCGTGGGCCGGCTCGGCGGCGAGGAATTCGTGGCCATTATGAGCGGCGTCGAGCTTTCGACCGTCTTCATGTTTGCGGAACAGATCCGTATCGCGTTCGCCGCCGCCGCCCGCATCGTCGACGGCCATCGCGTGTCGGCGACCGTTTCGGCCGGCATCGCGCTCCTCGCCGTCGCGGAAGCCGACATCGACAGCCTGCTCGCGCGCGCGGATCAGGCGCTTTACGTGGCGAAGGCGCGGGGCAGGGATCGCGTGGAAATCGCCGAAGTCGACCGGCCGCGCGCCTGGCAGCCGGCCGCGGTCGAATGGAGCCCCGCGCTTGCCCGCGCCGGCATCGTGCCGGATGCGCTCGTGCCCGCTAGCCTGGTGCCGAGTCCCGCGCTTGCGCCCGGCGAAGGCGCGCCGATCCGGAAAGTCGGAATCCGTTAATCATTTCCGGGTTACCTTGTCGTCATGGCGATCGGGGTGACCAGAGCATCGAATGCGGATCTTGCGCGGCTCGAAACCGCCGCCGCGCTCGCGGGCTGCGCGCTGATTTGCGCCCACCAATCCGGCGAGGAATTTCACCGCGCGCTCATTCGTGAATATCTGAGCGTGCATGGGCGGCGGCAGGCCGCTTTTTTTGCGGCCACGCTCGGAATTCTCGCCGCCGTTTTTATTTGGTTCTAGTGGAAAAACCACTACGGCGAGGGCTGCGAGCAGCCTGAGCAAATCGAGAACAAGCGCCTTCTATCGTTCAAGACGCATGCCGAAGCGACACGCAGGGCCGCAAAAAAAAGGGCGCCCGCGGGCGCCCTTGTAAGTCGATCGCGCTTTCGCGCGACTGGGAGGAAGCTCAGGAGGAGTAGTACATTTCGAACTCGACCGGATGCGGCGCGTGCTCGAAGCGGATGATCTCCTGCATCTTGAGGTCCATGTAGGAGTCGATGAAGTCGTCGCTGAACACGTCGCCCTTCTTGAGGAAGGCGCGGTCTTTGTCGAGGTTCGTGAGCGCTTCGCGCAGCGAGCTGCAGACGGTCGGGATCTTCTTCAACTCCGCCGGCGGCAGGTCGTAGAGGTCCTTGTCCACCGCCGCGCCCGGGTCGAGCTTGTTCACAATGCCGTCGAGCCCCGCCATCAACATGGCGGAAAAGGCGAGATACGGATTTGCGCACGGATCGGGGTAACGCACCTCGACGCGCTTGCCCTTGGGCGAGGAGGCAAGCGGAATCCGGCAGCCCGCCGAGCGGTTGCGCACCGAGTAGGCGAGCAACACCGGCGCCTCGAAGCCCGGCACCAACCGCTTGTAGCTATTGGTGGTCGGATTGGCGAAGGCGTTGATGGTGCGGGCATGCTTGAGGATGCCGGCGATGTAGTGCAGCGCCGTGTCGGATAGATCGGCGTATTTGTTGCCGGCGAAGGTCGGCGTCGAGCCTTTCCAGATCGACTGGTGGCAGTGCATGCCGGAGCCGTTATCGCCATAGATCGGCTTCGGCATGAAGGTGGCGGTCTTGCCGTAGATATTGGCGACCATGTGGATGCAATATTTGTAGATCTGCAACTGGTCGGCCATCTTCACGAGCGGGCCGAACTTCATGCCGAGCTCGTGCTGGGCGGCGCCCACTTCGTGGTGGTGCTTCTCGACCTTGACGCCCATCTTGGCCATGGCGCCGAGCATTTCGGAGCGCATGTCCTGCGCCGAATCCTGCGGCGGGACGGGAAAGTAGCCGCCCTTGGTGCGGATACGATGGCCGAGATTGCCGCCCTCGTATTCGGTGTCCATGTTGCTGGGCAGCTCGATCGAGTCGATCTTGAAGCCGGTGTTGTACGGATCGGCCTTGAATCTCACGTCGTCGAACACGAAGAACTCGGCCTCGGGGCCGAAATAAGCGATGTCGCCGGCGCCCGTCGACTTCAGATAGGCGACTGATTTCTTCGCGATCGAGCGCGGGTCGCGGTTGTAGGGCTCGCCGGTCGTGGGCTCCAACACGTCGCAAACCAACGACAGGGTGGTCTCGGCGAAGAACGGGTCGATACAGGCGGTCTCCGGGTCCGGCATCAGGTTCATGTCGGATTCGTGGATGGCTTTCCAGCCGGCGATCGAGGAGCCGTCGAACATTACGCCTTCGGCGAAAGTGTCTTCTTCGAACATGGAGCCGTCGAAGGTGACGTGCTGCCACTTGCCGCGCGGGTCGGTGAAACGGCAGTCGACATATTTGACGTCTTTGTCCTTCATCAACTTGAGGACATCTTTAGCGGTCGTCATTTGAACTTACCCCCTGTGTTTTCGGTCCCTCGGGCCCGAGGAACGCTTTGGTTGAACAAGTGGATCAGATGGCGTCGGTTCCGGATTCGCCCGTGCGGATGCGGATTGCCTCCTCGATGTTGGAGACGAAAATCTTGCCGTCGCCAATGCGACCGGTTTGCGCGGACCGGCGAATGGCGTCGACGGCCTTCTCGACCATGTCGTCGCCGAGCACGACCTCGATCTTCACTTTGGGAAGGAAGTCGACGACATATTCAGCGCCGCGATAGAGCTCGGTGTGCCCTTTCTGGCGGCCAAAGCCTTTGGCTTCGGTGACGGTGATTCCCAATAATCCGGCTTCCTGCAATGCCTCCTTCACCTCGTCGAGTTTGAACGGCTTGATGATGGCCTCGATCTTCTTCATGGCGTTTTCCTTCCCGGCCGATCCGCCACGCACCCGCCCCGCTGACCGACGAATGGATCGTTGCAACGGCCGGGAGCGAGCCAGCAGTGCGGATGGAACCGAACCCGCCGTAGCACTTCCCATGCCAGCCGTCGGCGGCCGGGAAATTCCTTTGTTTTCATTTTGTTGTACGATCGCGGAGGGGCTCGGGAGGGTTTGCAGCAATCGCGCTGCGTAAGGATTAGGCAATTTGTCCAATAAAAAGGCAAGCGAAATAGAATCCGCGACGGCGCTTGCACTGCTGACGCCGGCGGAAATGGCTGAAGCGGACCGGCGGACCATTGCCGGCGGCACGCCGGGGATCGCGCTGATGGAGCGGGCGGGGCGAGCGGTCGCGGACCGGGTGGCCGCGCCCCGTGTGCTCGGCACCCACATCTTCGTTGCCTGCGGCCCCGGCAACAATGGCGGCGATGGTTTCGTCGCGGCGCGGATCCTGCGCGAGCGCGGTTTTTCCGTGCGCCTTGCGCTCTTGGGTTCGCGCGAGGCGCTGGTCGGCGACGCCGCGGAAGCCGCGCGCCAATGGAGCGGCAAGGTCGAGCCGATGAACGCGGACGTCGTTCGCGGCGCCGGTGCGATCGTGGATGCGTTGTTCGGGGCGGGCCTGTCGCGCCCGCTCACCGGGCTCGCGCGGCAAGCGGTTGAAACCGTCGCGCGCGCCGCCGATTCCGGCGTGCCGGTGATCGCCGTCGATCTGCCGAGCGGCATCGATGGTGCCAGCGGCGAGATACGAGGGGCGGCGGTCAAGGCCCGCGAAACCGTCACCTTTTGCCGCCGAAAAGTGGGGCATATGCTGATGCCGGGACGCTCGCATACGGGAAAGTTGTGGGTCGCCGATATCGGCATTTCCGACGCCACCGTGGCTGCGATCGGTCCGCAGACATTCGCCGACGAGCCCGCACTGTGGCGATCGCGATTTCCGCTCCCGCGCGCCGACGGCCATAAATACGACCGCGGTCACGCCGTGGTCGCCAGCGGGCCGGCGCATGCGACAGGAGCGGCGCGGCTTGCCGCCCGCGCCGCGTTGCGGGCGGGCGCGGGCCTGGTCACCGTTGCCGCGGACAAGGGCGCGATCCCGGTTCTCGCCGCCAGCCTCACGGCGGTGATGGTGCGCGAGGCGAAAGGAGCGGCGGGCCTCACCAAGCTTCTTTCCGACAAGCGGCTGAACGCGCTGCTGCTCGGACCCGGCCAGGGCGTGAACGCGGCCACCAAGGCCATGGTTCTTGCCGCCGCCAGGGCCAAACGGGGCCTCGTCGTCGACGCCGATGCGCTGACAAGCTTCGAGGGAAAGGCCACCGAACTCGCCAAGGCGCTCGCGGCGATCACGGCCGCGGTGGTCACTCCGCACGAGGGTGAGTTCAAGCGATTATTCAGCAGAGATCCACAAGTCATTGAAAATAGGTCGAAAGTCGAGCGTGCGCGATGGGCTTCCCGGCGGCTGGGGGCGGTCGTGTTGCTGAAAGGCCCCGATACGGTGATCGCCGCCCCCGACGGCCGCGCCGCCATCGCCCACAATGCGCCGGCCTGGCTCGCGACCGCCGGCGCGGGCGATGTGCTTGCGGGTTTTGTCCTCGGTCTCCTCGTCCAAGGCGTGCCCGCCTTCGAGGCCGCCGCAGCCGCCGTCTGGCTGCACGGCGAGTGCGCGCGCGAATTCGGCCCGGGCTTGATCGCCGAGGACCTCGCGGAGACCTTGCCGCGCGTCTACCGCCGATTGTTCGAGGCGAGTGCGGCGGAAACCTAGGGGCGATCAGTCAAAGACTTCGGCGCGGGGGCGCCGGCCGGCGGACCGAAGGTGTGGTCGAGCATGCCGAGCGCGATCTCCCGCTCGCCCATGATGACGAAATTGGCGCCGTGCTTTTGCAGATGCTCGACCTCGGCGTCGGAATGGGCGCGCGCAACGATCTCGAGCTTGGCGTTGGCGCGCCGGGCCTGCTCGGACACTTGGCCGGCCTCGAAGCCGTCGGGAATGGCGATGAACAGCCAACGCGCGGCGGCCAAATTCGCCGCGGCGAGCACGCGCGGATCGGCGGCGTTGCCGACGATCACTTCGAGCGTCTCGCGGCGGGCGGCGTCCGCCGTTTTCTGCCGCTCTTCGATCACCAGGAACGGCTTCTCCTCGCGCCGCAGCCGTTCGCCGACGATGGTGCCGACGCGCCCGAAACCGACGATCACGGCATGCTCGCGAAGCGCGGTCGGCGGGATTTCTTCCTCTTCTTTTTCCTTGGCGGCGGCGAGATTTCCGTTCGGCTCCAGGAGCCGAAACTTCGCCTTCAAGCGGGTGATCGCGGTGAAATAGAACGGATTGACGAGGATCGAAAGGATGGCGCCGGCGAGGATCAAATCTTGCCCCTCCGGCGGCAGGATTTTCAGGTTTACGCCGAGGCCCGCGAGAATGAACGAGAACTCGCCGATCTGCGCCAGACTCGCGCCGATGGTGAGCGCGGTCGCCACCGGATGGCGGAACAGGCGCACGATCAGATAGGCCGCGACCGGATTGCAGATCAGGATCACGACCAGCGTGGCCGCGAGCGAAAACGGGTTGCGCAAGAGAATGGCCGGATTGAACAGCATGCCAACCGATACGAAGAAGAGAACGGCGAAAGCGTCGCGCAGCGGCAGCGACTCTTCCGCGGCGCGTTGCGAAAGCGTCGACTCGCTCAAGATCATGCCGGCGAAGAAAGCGCCGAGCGCAAACGAGACGCCGAACAACTGCGCCGCGCCATAGGCGACGCCGAGGGCGATCGCCAGCACCGCGAGCCGGAACAGCTCGCGCGAACCGGTATGCGCGACGTAGTGCAGAATCTCGGGGATGACGCGCTGGCCGACGATGAGCATCAGCGCAACGAAGGCAAGCACCTTGGCCAGCGTGATGCCGCCGGCGCGGAGGATGTCGTCGAAGGCGGCCGCCGTGCCGCCGGTGTTGAGGATGCCGGCCAAGGCCGGGATCAGAACGAGCACCAGCACCATCGCGAGGTCCTGCACCACCAGCCAGCCGACGGCGATGCGGCCGCGCTCGGTTTGCATCAGGTGGCGTTCCTGCAGGGCGCGGGTGAGCACGACGGTGCTGGCGACGGAAAGCGCGAGACCGAAAACGAAACCGGCGCCCGTGGGCCAGCCCGACAGCCGCGCGACGCCCATGCCCAGCAGTGTCGCCACCAGCATCTGCGCGAGCGCGCCGGGAATTGCGATCGCCTTGACGGAAAGAAGATCCTTCAGCGAAAAATGCAGGCCTACGCCGAACATCAACAGGATGACGCCGATCTCGGCGAGATCGGAGGCGAGCGCCTGGTCGGCCACGTAACCGGGCGTGAACGGGCCGACCAAGACACCCGCCAGCAGGTAACCAACGAGCGGGGAAATTCGCAGCCGGTTCGCCACCGCCCCCAACAGGAAGGCGAGCACGATGGCGATCACGAGCGTTCCGATCAGCGGCGTGTGATGTGGCATGAGCGGATGATAGCGGCTTTGGCGTATGCCGCCACGGAAAGCCCCGATTGGTCCCGCGCCGTCGCCCCGATGCCAGCTTTTGCACGCCGAAGGCGCCATGCTATACCGCGCGCGGCCGGCGCCGGTCCTCGCGGGCACCGCGCTTCTCGCGGGCGTGGCGGAACTGGTAGACGCGCGGGATTTAGGTTCCCGTGACGAAAGTCGTGGGGGTTCGAGTCCCTCCGCCCGCACCACTTCCGCGCCGGATTGGCATCAAACGAAGAGACTGGATCAATGCAAGTGAAGGAAACCCTCTCCGAGGGTCTCAAGCGCGAATACAAGGTGGTGTTGCCGAAGGCCGAGCTCGACGAGCGCGCGACCACGAAACTCGCGGGCCTCAAGGAGCGCGTGAACTTGCACGGCTTCCGGCCCGGCAAGGTGCCGCTGCCGCACTTGAAGCGCGTCTACGGCAAGGCGGTGATGGGCGAGGTGATCGAGCAGGCGATCGCCGACGCCAACACCAAGATCGTCAGTGACGGCGGCTTCCGGCTGGCGATGGAGCCGAAGATCACCTTTCCTTCGGAACAGCCCTCGGCGATCAACGAGGTCATCGAGGGCAAGTCGGATCTCGCCTACACGGTCGCGCTCGAAATCCTGCCGAAAATCGAACTCGTCAATTTCAAGAACATTGAGCTCGAGCGGCCCGTGACGCCGGTGACCGATGTCGAGGTCGATGACGCGATCAAGCGCATCGCCGAGGCCAATCGCTTATTTTCCGCCAAGGACGGCAAGGCCGAGAAGGGCGATCGCGTCGTCATTTCCTTCAAGGGCAAAATCGGCGGCGAGCCGTTCGAGGGCGGCGAGGGCGAAGAGGTGCCGGTGGTGCTCGGCTCGGGACGATTGATTCCCGGGTTCGAGGACCAGCTCATCGGCTACGGCGTCGGCCACAGCGGC
>Ga0134121_10004538_pt1 | contig 11358 bp, 7 predicted proteins | sample KB301_FD_96463 | JGI IMG/M metagenome (GOLD analysis project Ga0134121, IMG submission 96463) | Terrestrial soil microbial communities without Nitrogen fertilizer from Kellogg Biological Station, Michigan, USA - KB3-0-1 | ecosystem: Environmental > Terrestrial > Soil > Unclassified ...
CACGATCGCCGTGCCCAAACACGGCAAAGATTTGAATCGAAATCTGATGAAATTGATCATCAAGCAAGCCGGGTTGACTGAAGACGAATTCCAAGCCCTGCTGTAAACTGAAAACGGGCAGGGAACGGTTCAGAAGTAGAAAAAGCGATCCGAGTGGATCGCATGTTGTCGAATGGAGAGCCTGCCGGTTTTCATAGGGGCGCGGCTCAAAGTTCGATAACCAGTTCGCCTTTATCCGTGTCCGCGCGGGAACCCTCGGTATGGTAGCGCTCGCCTTCGGGTTGCTCGATAACCACAATCCAATCGTCAGGCACATTTTTGATGGTTGCTTTTAATTCCTTTGCGATCATGTTTTTTCCTTTCTGGCACGCGCAGAATTACGCGCTCCAAAATAATTCTACCACAAAACAGCGCAACGTCCTCGAGCGAGCGGAAACATTCGATGTCGGTAGGGATGGCTCAACCAAGTCATTCTAATCACGTCGCACAATATTTGTTTTGCGACACGGTGTTGCGAATATCGCTTAACAGAGCCGTTTTGTGAATTCTCAGAGGGTGTTGATAAAAGTTTTCTAGTGGTTCGCCTTGTCGTATGCCTCGGCATGATTTTTGTTGGACGAGTTGCTGCTGAGTCGGCGTGAAGGAACTTTTAAGGCGTGGCACCCCGTTGACACAATTCCTAGTTTGTTGGCTCATTGTTTGCGCATCTTTACTCGTGCTACAATAGGCTCGCACTTGTGAGGGCTTGTCTCTCCAGCGGTTATTTGAAAACCGCAGACAAGTGCAAATCAAGAGCCACCGGTCAACCCGGTGGTTTTTGCTGTTCAGTCCTCAGCCGGATTCCCGTCGTGCAGGAGTCGTGTTCCCTGCTTGGATTGTCGCCAGAATGGAATCAGACTCCAAAACATGAATTCCTGTCCGGGTGTTTGTTTGACGATCACTTTGAATCGACGTTCTTCGATCACGGCGACAAACTCGAAATACGTCGCCGGCGAAAAAACTTCCTCCCAGCGACCATGCCTGTGGCGGCGGATTCGCTCGTTTGTGTGGCAAACGCCCTGCACTGTGTTCGAGAGCCGTAGAATCGTCGGGGCCATCCGGAGATATTTAAGCCGCATGAACTGATCCTGGCGGGAACGGCCGCGATTCCACGACTTGCGGCGAAGATGCTCCAAGCCGTGGATGTTAAACTGAACGGCGGCGCTCAAATGGGGGCAGTGGATGTGGCCGATGGTCGGATAAAACTCCTGAGCCTTGCGCAAGATGGCATCGAACTCTGCGTCTGTGAATTGCAACCGAGTCATATCAGAACCGAGTGACCTGCAATCGCGGTTCCATTGGGTTTGGTTGGATATTGAGAAGGCCGTGCCACAGGTCTTTCCGATGCGTGCTTTTCAGCCACTGAAGCTTGATTTGATCACCTGTGGATAAGTGCCGCCTTTTCCTTAACTGTCTGCGCTTAATTCTCATTGTATTATTATATGTATTACTATGTGGAAGTTTTCTTCCTACGTCAGTGACACTTTTCTTCCTACCCCCCCGGAAGTTTTCTTCCTACCTCGAACGGGTTGGAACGCTAAACCTGTGGATAAGTTCACGCTGGCTTTGACGAATGCGTTTGAGGTCTTCGTCCTTGACGCGGGCATACTTCCCCATCACGTGGATCACGCGGTCGTTTCTAGCTTTGATCGAGACAGAAATAAACCCCTTCTCCTTGAGGGAACCGATGTAGGTGCGAATCTGCCGTTCGCTGATGCTAAAGAACTCGGCGAAGTGGCGGTTGGATGCATAGCAGCCGTGTTCGTTGTCCAGGGATTGAATCTCGACAAAGAGAACTTTCTCCATGAGCGAAAGCTGCTCGGAGAGCCAAATCTCCTTGGGAATCCACACGCCCTTGAAATCACGGGGTAAACGCTCCATGCCTGCATTGTAGCAGAACTGAATACCAAACAGCTAATCGGCGTTGTCCACAGCTTTCCTGTGTCGGTGCTTCCCTTCCGAAAGGTCGAACGTATGGTAAAATGATCTGGAAGGAATTCAGATTTGCCAGCCAGTTTGCTTCTCACTCTCTTTTTTGAAATCGCCTATGCCAGATCAAAACAACTCACAATCCAATACGCATGCTCAATCTTCGGAAACATTCGGAAGTGTTCGGAATGCTTCGGAAGAGTTCGGAAACGTTCCGAAAGGTTCGGAAGCCTTCCGCATCATTCCGAATGTTTCCGAAAGGTTCGGAAGCCTTCCGCAAGCTGCTGAACGGAAGGAAAATCACACACTGACAGTTCGTGAAGTTGCGCGGTTGTTTGAAGCGGCGGGCGTGGCACGCACGGAGCGGAGTATCATCAACTGGTGCCAGCCAAATAAAATGGGGGTCTGCCGTTTGGACTGCTATCTTGATCCCAACGAACGAAAATACTTCATCACGCAGCAGAGTGTCGAACTGGCGATTGCGGAAGAAAAAGCTAAGGCTGCTAAAGCGGCGACACCTTCGGAATCGAGCGGAAGCGTTCCGGGCGATTCAGCGAAAGTGCGAACCTCAGAGGAAGGGAAGGTAAACTCAGACGGAAGGCCGGAATTGGAAAATCAAATCCGTGATCTGGAAATAACAAACCGAGTGAAGGATCGCTATATTGATCAACTGCAGAAGGATCGTGATGTGTTCATAGCTCAGTTGTCGAATGCTTATCGTAAAGTGGGTGAATTGGAGACGAAGATCTTGCAATTGGTGGAGCCGGAGGCTACGAGGCCGCCATACTCGGACGCTGAGCGTACTTCTTAGCCGAATTGATCGGGAAAAGTCGGCATGGGGGACTGAGACTGGTGACAACTGGGAAACGAGTTGACCGCGGAAGGCGCGAGCGAGGAAAGACGGCGTGAGCGTGTCCACCTGCGGGCGGGGCAGCGCCGTTAAGCCTAATCCCTTCCCTCGATTCGTCATCTTCAAATCCAGCAAGGTCCTTTAGTCCTTTTCCAATTTCCAACTCCTTGATGCGTCCTGAATCGATTCACCTGCGGGGCGAACGCAACCTGGCCGGCAATGCCATGGACTTCCACGTGCAGGTCGTTGTCCTGTCCTTCCACGATGCGATGCAAGCGATCACCGAACATAAATCGGCCAGGGCGCCGTAGCCCTACGACGTCAGTTCGGCTGGGCAAAAAAGTATTGGGCCTTATCTAAGGGCCATTCAGAACTGACACCTTTTTACGATTGACTTTACACTACTAGATTCTTGAGGGTCTGGACTGACCGTTGCTTTCGCATAACCAGAAATAAAGTAAATCCATCGGATAATAAATGTAGTTGAAGGCCGTGGCCTTGACTGTGAGAATACCTAACGGACCAATAGGTTCCCCGGATGGTGCCAGCCTAAAGCTCGATTGAAATTTCAGCACTCCGTTTTTGCGAGCCGGGAGATTTCTATCCATTAGCAAGAAATAGCTCAGAATGTAGCTCACGAGAACCACTCCAATAACTCGAATGAGAAGTTTTCCAGTCAAGCTTGAGCTTACATTCTCCTGCATGCCATGCAGATTACTTGATGCGCTTTTCCCATGCACTCTTAGCGTCATTCCAAAGGCTACCAGCATCACTGCATCCTATGATGTAGCCTGCCTCTCCAACTTCACCATTACCTCCGGTTTGCCCGGCTACTCCCAGATCACCCTTGGTTAGCAACTTGCCTCCGGGAACGGTAAGCGTTCTTGTCTTTCCGTCTAAAGAAAACGAGACACACGCAAGTATCTTGTCACAGTTCTTGGTCTTGCACACCGCGCATACTTCAGAACTGAACGTGCTGTCAGGGCTACGCGGGTTATATGGAGCATCTATAAAAGCAATTTCACGTTGTGGGCCTCGTATTCCTTGGTAGGGTGGGTAGGAAATACCTCCACAGTCATTTTTCTTGGGTGTTTGGCCCGCAGCATCGAAGAATGGCACCGCTCCAGTGACAACGCCACTCACCTTCCGCGCTTGTACCAAACGGATTTTACTGGGTGGACAGTCACAGTCCTCGCAAGGGATGTATGATACTTTGAATCCGTTTAAGCGGTCGTGGCCTCCAGATTCCTTTTGTTGCCATGCGGGTATCGGCACATCCTTTATTTCGATTACCACAAAACCGCCACAACATTGGAGCCCGAGCCGATCGATTACATGAAGTGGCGCATTGCGAGTGAAGGCATAAGTATTTAATCCTCCGTTTTGCTCGATTGGATCCTGGCTCAACCACCTGCCCGTGTTCGGATTGTAATAGCGATAGCCATAATACAGCAGGCCGGATTCGTCGTCCGTATATTTCGTCGAGAACCGGAGCGGATTCTTCTTCGCCATCGTCCCGGTCGCCCGTAGCGCCTCGCCAAACGGCCCATACTCGTAGCGCGCCGTGATCGCACCTGTCGTGCCGTCCACCAACGCCGACACGTTTCCATTCCCGTCATGCGCCACGAAATGATGCGTCGTGCCGCCGACGTAATCCGTCACCTTCAGCAATCCTCCCACGCCGCCCGCTCCTTGCATCGAACCGCTCAGGTCCGTGCCCCAGATATACGTCCGCAGTTTGGCGTTGCTGGCGTTGGCATCCAGTTCACCCACCAGATTCCACCCGTCGTAAAGATAAGCCGTGTCGCGCTGCTCGTTCCAATTGTTCCCGCCGCCTTGCGGGAGAGAGAACTGTTTACGAATGCGCCGGCCTTGCAAGTCGTATTCAAACACCAGCCATTGCCGCGCGCCGCTCGGCGAGGAGCCGTCACGCTTCATTTCAATGAGGCGATTCTCAGCGTCCCAAGTGTAAGTCCACCGTCCATCGGTCGCGAGGTTGCCATCGGCGTCGTAGCTGAAAAATTCCGCCGTCCGTGGCACATAGATTTTGCCACTATTAGTCTGCGCGGCGCCGTAGGTCGAGATGACCGTCAAGGTCGGATATTGCGGCGAACTGCCGTTCAGCACCGAGAGCGCATGATCAAAGTAATCGCCTTTGCGATAAGCGGCGTTGCCGTTCACGGTCACGGAGGCGGTCGGATTCGCCACGCCCATGATGTCCACGTACGACGGCACGTCGCGCTGGGTGGATTGATTGAGCCGGTTGCGTGTGTAATTGGCGCCGCGCAGCCCGCCACCCGTGGCATCGCCGCCGGTCTGCGTGGAAGTACGATTGCCAATGTTGTCCTGGACATATTCGAACTGCTGGCCGGCCACTGGCGTGCCATCCAGCCAATAACGCTTGCCGCTCGTCACCTGACCCCGCGCGTCATACTGATAAACCCAATAACTGCCGTCGCCCAGTAACGCGCGCGTGCGCTGATTGGCCGCGTTGTATTGATACGCGTAACTTACCGGCAACGTGGGTGCGCCGGAACCCGAAACCACAGAGGAAATGGCGGTCAACCGATTCAAATAATCGTAATCTTTGGACGTCGTCAGCCGCGTCGTGCCGTTCTGCTTGAAGGTGAGCGCGCCCGCCAGCGGCGAATTGGCCAGATACGCATACGTGGCAATGTAGGCCGTGGCCGAAGCGTCCGTCACGGTTTGCAAGCGCCCGGCGCTGTCGAACACGAACCCCGCGCCTTGCAACACCGTCGAGCCATTTTTGATGGCGGCGTTGGTCCGACGCAAAAAACTGTCATAGACGTTGCTCACGGAAAGTCCGTTCAACGTGCCGCCGGAATAACCTTCGGTCAAGACTTGATCGGCGTCATTGTAGGCGAGCGTGGTGGTGATGCTGTTGCGCACGGTGGTCGCTCGCCGCCCGCGCCGGTCGTAAGTGTAGGTGCAGCCGGGGGTGGTGTCGCTGTACGACGCCGAGGAAAGATCGCCGGCATTGTTGTAAGCGTAAGTGGTGGTGATGCCGCGCTGCCAGAGGCGGGTGAGCAAACGACCGGACGCTTTGTAAGTGTAGGTGGGTCCCAAAGTGCCCGCTGCACCGGTGGTGGCATCCGGATAGTCTTTTGAACTGAGCCAGCCGCGATACGCATCGTAGTTCCAAGTGGTCGTTGCCGTACCGGAATTGCCGGCAAAGTCCTGCCAGGTCTTCATCGTCTTCATGCGGCCCTGCGGATCGTAAGTGTATTCAACAGGATAAGTGCGGGAGCCGTAAATTTTCTTCAGCAACCCTGTTAGGAAATATTCGCTGGTCGCTGTCGTCCCATCGGGTTGAGTGACGGTGACGGGGCGGCCCAGGTTGTCATAACCCGTGGAGGTCACTTGCTGCGCTTCACCATTGCCGAGGCCGGGCGCAATAACCGAAGTCGCCTGGTCGGAATTATTGTAAGCGTAAGTCGTGGCGCCATTGCGCGCATCGACCGTGGTGGCGACTCGACCGTGGGCGTCGTAGGCATAAGTCGCCTTCGTGACTTGCCCGCCGCCGGAATCCTTGCGAGTCACTGAGGCCAGCCGACCAAAGGAAAAAAGACTCACCTCCAAAGTTCCATCGGGATTCGTCACCGTGTTGGTGCGGTAGCCACTGGCACCATAGGCTGTTTGGTCGCTGGTGGTCACGGCAGTGGAGACATCTTTTTGGACGGTCCGCCAGGTTTTCAAACCGTCGGTGGACGTTTCGACGGTCGAAATGAGGTTGGTGGCCGATGAGTTGTCCGTGGTAAAAACAAACACGCGCGAGCGGCGAATATCCGTGCCGCGCGAATTGCCGGAGGCGCCGTTCGCCAACACATCCGTGAGCGTGTCGGTGATGCGATCATCGGTGGAAGTGCTGCCGTTGGCCTCAATGACGCCGTTTTGATCCATGTCAATCGCCGTGCGAGTCTGTTCGCCTTTGGCATTGTAGGCGTAGAGGGTGATGATCCCATCGGGATCGCGCTGTTGAAGCAATTGCCCTTTGTTGTTGTAGGTCGATTGCAGATACGGATAGGGAGCGTTGTTGGAGGCAAACAATGTTTTGTAACTGTAGCCGGCACCATCAGCATAAGTTTTGGCCCATTCGGATGTGGGGTTAAAACTGGGGTCGAGTTTGGTTTCTTTGCTGTATTCCCGATAGGGAGTGCCATCCTGCTCCCGGTCATAATCGTAACGCACCGGAAATACCGCCGTGCCTGTTACTTTTTCCAGGCGCCCGTCTCGATAATACGTTTCAATGCGCGTGCCGCCGTCGTGATAAGTGGTGGTCTTTTGCAGTTTGTTGCTGACCAGGCTTTCGGAGTAAGTGCTGACACCGTTAAGCGCATTGGTGTGACTGGTCACACGTCCCATCACGTCATAAGCAAACTGTTCGAGCGTGATTGTCGAGCTATCGGTGCCAAGACGTTGCCGCACCAAAACATTCCCGGCAGCGTCAAGAACATTGGTGGTCGTGATGCCGGACTTTGTGCTGGCCACGCGGCGTTTGAGGTAATCGTAGTCATACGTTGTCGTTGTGCCATCCCCATCCGTCTCGCTGAACAGCCCGCAACACCCCCATTGAACCGTATTGGTTTTATTCCCTAGATCCACCACCTGATAGGATTGGTTCAAACTGTCTAGGTAAGTGTACCTTTGACTGCTCAAAACAGTGGAGGTGGTGTTTCCGCCTTCAATGCTGCGAACAATGTTGGTTAGAATTTGGGATTTGTCGCCGATGGTTGTAACGGTCTCCGTTCCATTTTGGATGCCGTCAAGTTGGGCGTTGGCTTCCCCAGTTTTGTTGGTAGTGATGAAGTAGGTGGCATTGGTGTAAGTGTAGAACGTCATAGTGCCGTCTGGATGTGCGATTTCTTTAACCCGGCCATCATCAACTCCTCCGACGATATACTTGGTGGTCGTCAGAATATTGGCGCTGTCGGTCCAAAGGGCGCTGGGTGTGGGGCATGCGTTTTCATCCGTTTGGCCGGAGACGAGCTTTTTATAAGCTCGTGACACTTCTTGGTTTTTGATTTTTACAATCGTCTTCCGCGGGATATTGGGTATATAGGTGCCAACATCCTCGACGCCATCAGCTGCAGAGGATAACGTGTAGGCATATTGCGTTAGCTTGCACAGGGCGGGATTGTTCGTCGGTCCCTGATCACCATAGGCTGAATACATGTTGGCAACGCGGTTGTTGCTGTCGTATTCAAACGTGTCCCATCGGCCGTCGGGATAATCTACCTGAGAGAGCTGGCCACTTGTATAGGTATATGTCGTGATGTTGGTTATCGTGCCGTCGCCTTCGATGACTTGTTTGAGTGTTCGAACATTATTGATCACGTCGTAAGTCCGCTGGATTTTGTAAACCAATGTGCTGCCGGATTTGATTTCGCGGAAGCGATTGGTTACGGTCCCGCTATAGGTTTCCCATTCGTAAATGGAGCGAATTCCGGTGTCGTCCACCATCTGCCACTTGGTTGTGCCCGAATCGTAAACGTATTTGTTCGTTCGGATCACGCTACTGCGGTTATCCACAATCCATAATTCATTGTAGGTCGCGCCTGATGTATCTGGGTTTTTCACGGTCCAAGTGACAATGGGAGTCGCCCCACCGTTAAGGGTATAGATGCCGTCCTGCCCTTGGCCAGTGACATCCGAGGCCTGGTAACATTTCATCTGATACTCGTAAGGACTGACTGTTACGATATCGACCAAACCCAGTGGCGAGTTCACTTGCCGCAAAGAATCTCCGCACCAAATCCAATTCATATTGTCTCCGCGCCTTTTTGCGGAAAGCGACTTCGGTTTCGCCAGATCAAGATTTGCGGTGGACGCAACTAAAGAAATATGACCACCCTTTGAAGTCGCCGCCACTCCGCCGAGGCCAAGATTGAAATCAATGCCGTTGTTGTTTTCAGAAGTGCCGCCACCGAAATCTGAACACTGCCCACCCGAACAGGTTTGCTCAGCACAAACGAGAGCCAGCGCGCCTCTGAAAACACAATACGGGTCTTGCCGCGTGGCTGTAACCGTAACGGAGCCGGTCTTTCGGCCCGAGGTGATAATAGCCTGATCCCCGTTAAGGATGGGGGAGATTTTGCAATCGAGACTATCTCCTTCAAAGCCCCACGTCAAACCAGACTCATCAGTCACCCACGAGACCGTTTGGCTTAGGCCATCGGCGATTAGTTGGGGAAAATCAGATTCCTGACATTTGCACGTCTCGGCAAAGGAAACAGCATTCCCATTCGTCAAGTAAAACGACAAAGTCTCGGTCGAAAATTCTCCACCGCCCCAGCCGAAACCTTGAATTTCATCTGAAATCGGATGAACACATACATCGGGTATCGCTGGGTCGTACATACAAATCTGGTAGCACCCCAAGTTATTGAAGCTGACATCAGAACCTTGATAATTCCATTGGCTAACCCGCTTGAATGTGTAGACACGGTTTGGGATCAACAACGCAGTTGCGGTGCCAACCGTGTGTGTTGGAACATCCTTGCTCGGGGGCAGCGTTTGCGTCTCTTGCAGTGAGGTGCCGCCTACGTCAAAGTAAATGCTGGCTGTAGTCGCATTAGCGTCGCCCGTATAATGCACATCCACTGTGAACGAAATGGGCACAGGTGTTGGGGCTGACCATGCCGTGGCACTCCAGGCGAGCAGGCAAAATGTCAAAAAAGAAATTAGGCCTGACTTGCTTCGATCAAGAGGAGAACTGGTGGCTTTATTGGAAAGGGTAGTTTGCATAAATAGGTCAAAAAGTGAGTGGGTGAATTTCTATGAGTAAATCCTTTACCGAGGCGCACAAATCTCATTCCAGTGGGGTAAATACCTCGAGACCTGGCACTCCGGTCGTTCCATTCTCCGACACTCGCCAATTAGTCTCACCAGTGTCGGCGATGCCATTGCCATCGCGATCTTCAAAGTAGTCCGCCAATTCGTCGCCGTCGTAATCGAGGGGAATGCGGTTGGCGTCCACCGCCGCGTAATGGTAGCCGATGTCCACCACGGTGTTGGTCTCCTTGCTCTGATCGACGCGGACGGTGAAGTGATAGAGTCCGGCGTTGGTCGAGTTTCGGCTACCGGCGTTGATCAGGTTGGTTAAGCTGCCCGATCCGCCGTTGGTGGGATAATAGTAATTGCCCAACAGCCCAGTCTGGTAATCAGCCACGAGATTAGTTTTGTTGAAACTGCCGCCAGACAAATTGGTTGCCGCAGTATTGATGTAACCGTTGTAGGAGTTCTCCACCGGGCTGGCGTTGTCGCTAAAACCAGTCAAAGTGTCGAAGAGATTGTCACGCACCGTCCAGTTGGTGGTGCCTCCATAGAACACCCAACTGAGGTTTCTCGCCAGATTGTTGCGCTGGTGGACCGTCACGCCACTCCCAGAGGAAGTGCCAGAGAGACCGCCTTGAACTCCTCCCCACTCCCACAACGTATTCGTTAGTCCACACACCAGCGTGCCACTGCCCGTAGTGTCCACCACCAGCGAGGTGTCATACACACGGCAATGCGTCCATTCCAACGCCCCGAATTTCGTGCCGGGGTAAAGCATGTAGCCGTCATCCCACAACTGATCGAATTCGGTGAATCGCAGTCGCAGTTCGCAGTCCCGACTTGAGCTGCTGCTGTTGCCGTCGTAGAAACAAGCCCGGGCGCCCGGGTTGCCGCCGGCTTTTTCCTGAGCCATGTGCGCTCGCACCACGAAGTTGTAGTGCAATGGATCGCCGGTACTGATGAACTTGGCGTTCTTGAGCAGGAAACCCCATGAATTAGTGGAATAATCAATCCCTACCGCCACGCCATTGGTAGCAAGGACGGTAACGTTGGAGGCTACCGTCACCCCACAGGCAAAGTAATCCAGAGGATCGTAATGGTAGCCCAAATCCGGTGTGTCGTTGTCCCGCCCCGCTTGCGGTGCCAAGGTGGTGTTTACAGTAATCGCGTTGACCAGGACAATCGGCGGGTACGTGGTCAACTTTTTCAAGCTGCTGGCCAGGGTCGCATTGATATTCGTGGTGCCGAGGTTGCGGTAAGTATTATCAGCCAGGTAGTGATAGGCGAAGCCGGCGGATGTGAAGACGGTGGAGGGATCGCTGTTTGTGCTCACCGACACGCCGGTGTAGCTGCCGGTGTTCGTCACGGCCACGAGCAGGCAATTGGTCAGAAACAGGTTCGTGCCAATGTCTTTATTGAGCCAGATGGCTGTATCGCTGGTCAGGTGTTCGACGCGGCCAGTTGAAGAAGAGCCGGTGAAGTTGGTGAGCACATTGTAGCAGAGAGCATTCCTGAGGCTGAATTCAGCGTTGGTTGCCGACAACCCATTCTGGCAGTTGAGGAGTTGAACATGGCTAAACACATGGCCTGAACGAGATTTGATGGCCACGGCAGTTTGGGCGTAAGCCACGCGCAGGTTCTGCAAAGTCACATTCGTGCTGGAGGCGCTGGCGTCGATAAACAAAGCCGTTGTAGCGTAATAACCCGAAAGCGCACCGCCGCCGACATTTGCGCCGACGGTCTGA
>Ga0134121_10004541_pt1 | contig 11356 bp, 6 predicted proteins | sample KB301_FD_96463 | JGI IMG/M metagenome (GOLD analysis project Ga0134121, IMG submission 96463) | Terrestrial soil microbial communities without Nitrogen fertilizer from Kellogg Biological Station, Michigan, USA - KB3-0-1 | ecosystem: Environmental > Terrestrial > Soil > Unclassified ...
CTGGTCGCGATCGCGCTGTTCCTGGTCGTCACTTCGAGCTCCAATCCGGCGCTGTTCGCCGAGCGCTACCCGTGGCTACTCACGCTGAACGGCGTGGTGGCGGCCATGTTGACCGCGCTCGTGGTTTATCAAATCGTCACGTTGCGGCGCAAGCTCAAGGCGGGCGTGTTCGGCGCCAAGCTGACGTTGCGGCTGGTGCTGCTGTTTGCGCTGATGGCAATGCTGCCGGGCGCGTTGATCTACGGCATGTCGGTGACGTTCCTTGCGCGCTCGATCGAATCGTGGTTCCAGGTGCCGGTGGACAAGGCGCTGGAAGGCGGCATCAACCTGGGACGCGGCGCTCTCGACGGCATGCTGAAGGATTTGAACGCCAAAGCCGACACCATGGCGCTCGCGTTGTCCATGCGCGCGCCGGGCGCGCAAGTGACTGCGTTAAACGCGCTGCGCGAGGGCGCCGGCGTGCGCGAGGCGACGTTGTTCACCGAGGGAGGCCGGGTCCTCGCCTTCTCGGGCGACGAAAACGTCGGATTGATGCCCGAACTTCCCGGAGCCGCCGCGTTGAAGCAGCTGCGGGCGAGCTCAAGCTACCGGGCGATCGAGGCAATTCCCGACAAGGGGCTGTACTTGCGCGTGCTGGTGCCGATCGTCTCGGTGAGCCTGGCCGACGAGCCGCGCGTGCTGCAGTTGCTGCAGCCGGTGCCCGCGCAGCTTGCGCAGGACGCGGAAGCGGTGCAAGCGGGCTACCGCGAGTACCAGGAACTCACGCTATCGCGGCGCGGCTTGAAGCGCCTCTACGGCCTGACACTCACGCTGACGCTGCTGCTCGCGCTGCTGTCCGCGTTGGCGCTCGCATTCGTGCTCTCCGACCGCCTGTCGGCACCGCTCGGCGTGCTGGTGGAAGGCACGCGCGCGGTGGCGAGCGGCGATTTCAGCCAGCGCCCGGCAGTCGCCTCGCACGACGAGTTCGGCGTGCTCACGCAGTCGTTCAACAGCATGACCCTGCAGCTCGCGGAAGCGCGCGCCCAGGCCGAGCGCCACCAGGCGGCGCTGACCCAAGCCAAGGTTTACCTCGAGAGCCTTCTCGCCAATCTTTCGGCCGGCGTGCTGGCGTTCGACGAGGAGTTGAACCTGCGGGCGGCGAATCGCAGCGCGGGCGCCATACTCGGGCTCGAATTTGCGCCGCTCGTCGGCGTCGCGGCGTCGCGCTGGCCGGCGATCGCTCCCGGCGTCACCGAGCTGGGACAGGAGATCGCGACGACATTCGAACGCGACGGCGCGGCGCAATGGGAGCGGCAGGTGGAGCGCGCGCAGCTCGGGCGCACCCAGCTGCTGCTGCTGCGCGGCACGCGCCTGCCGGCGGGCGTCGAGGGCGGCTGCGTGGTGGTGTTCGACGACATCACGCACCTCGCAGAAGCGCAGCGCGCGGCGGCGTGGGCCGAGGTGGCGCGACGCCTGGCGCACGAGATCCGCAATCCACTGACACCGATCCAGTTGTCCGCCGAACGGCTGCAGGCGAAACTCGCGAGCCGGCTGTCCGGGGCGGATGCCGAGATGCTCGAGCGCTCGACGCAGACCATCGTCAACCAGGTCGCCGCGCTAAAGAGCATGGTGGACGCGTTCAGCCAGTACGCGCGCACGCCGGAGCCTTCGATGCGCGAGCTCGATTTGAATGCGCTCACGCGCGAAGTGCTGACGCTCTACGAATCTTCGCTGGGCGGCGTCGTGCGGCTCGAGCTCGCGCCGCAGTTGGCCCCTGTGGTGGGCGACGCGGCGCAGCTGCGGCAGGTCATTCACAACCTGCTGCAGAACGCGCAGGACGCGCTCGCCGAGACGCAGGATCCGTTGATTACCATCGCGAGCGGCGCCGAGGACAGCGGCGTGAAGCTCACCATAACGGACAACGGTTGCGGATTTTCCGAGCCGGTATTGCGGCGCGCGTTCGAGCCCTATGTCACCACCAAGCCCAAGGGCACCGGTCTCGGGCTGGTCATCGTCAAGAAAATCGTCGAAGAGCACGGCGGCACGGCCACGATCGCAAACGGCAAACCGCGCGGCGCGCTCATCACCATCCGGCTTCCGGCAGCGGCGGCGCAGGACGCCGCGGCGCGGCCGGTCGCGCGGGCGCAGGTGTAAACTAACCTCCCCTTATTGCCCGCTATGCAGCAAGTCCTGGTCGTAGACGACGAAATCGGCATCCGCGAGTTGCTGTCTGAAATCCTTCGCGACGAGGGCTATCAGGTGCGGCTGGCGGAGAACGCGGCCGCGGCGCGCGCGTTTCGCACCCAGACGCGTCCCGATCTGGTGCTGCTCGATATCTGGATGCCGGACACCGACGGCATCACGCTCCTGAGGGAATGGGCGAGCGCCGGGCTCCTGACCATGCCGGTCGTCATGATGTCGGGACACGGCACCATCGACACCGCCGTCGAGGCCACCCGTATCGGGGCTTACGATTTTCTCGAAAAGCCCATCGCGCTTCAGAAATTGCTCGCGACCGTCGGGCGCGCGCTCAAGCACGGCGGCGAGCAGGCGCAATCGGCGTTGTCGCTGGCAAGCTTGGGGCGCGCGCCGATGGTGGCCGAGCTGAAACAGCGCCTGGAGCGGGTCATGAGCCTGCGCACGCCGTTGCTGCTGACCGGCGAGCCGGGCTGCGGCATCGAGCTCGCCGCGCGCTTCCTGCACCAGAGAAACACGCCGTGGGTGGCGCCGGACAACCACGTCGCGCTCGCCGACTCGCCGCTCGACCTCCTTGCCCAGGCGCGCGAAGGCACGTTGTTCCTGCGCGAAGTCGCGGACTTGTCCCGTGTCGAGCAGAAGGGGCTGCTGCTGGCTGTCGCCAAGCTCGAGCGCTACAACGTGCGGCTGGTAAGCGGCGCCTCCCGCGACCTGGCGGAACTGGTCGCGCATGGCGGGTTCGACGGCCGGCTCTACAGTGTGCTCGCCGCCACTGCCATCCGGGTGCCGAGCCTGCGCGAGCACCGCGAGGACGTGCCTGAAATCGCCAATCTCGCGCTCTCGCGAATGGTGGAGGCGCGGGAGACGCCGCCGCGCCATTTCACCACCGCGGCGTTAAATGCGTTGAGGAATTTCGACTGGCCGGGCAACCTGGTGCAGCTGGAGAGCGTGGTGCGCACGCTCGCGCTCACCGGCTCGGGCGAACAGATTCCTCCGGAAGAAGTCAGCCGCGCATTGCCCCAGCCCACCGCCATGTCGGCGGCGGCGCACGACCTGCCATTCGACCAGCCCCTGCGCAACGCCCGCGACGCCTTCGAGCGCGTCTATTTCGAATACCACATCGCGCGCGAGGGCGGCAACATCTCGCGCGTGGCGGAATGCGTCGGGCTCGAACGCACCCACCTCTACCGCAAGCTGAAGCAACTCGGGATCAAGCTGGTTCGCAAGAGCGAGAACGGCGAATAGGCTGGCGGGTTGAGGCGCGCGCTACGCCGGCGCGGTGGACGGTTATAATTGGCGCACTTTCCGCCCTCTCCTCGCAAGGAAGACCTGCATGAACGCCCGCGCCGAACTGGCCAACGCGATCCGCGCGCTGGCGATGGACGCTGTACAGCAGGCCAATTCCGGTCACCCCGGCATGCCGATGGGCATGGCGGATATCGCCGAAGTCCTGTGGAACGACCACCTGCGGCACAACCCCGCCAACCCGGCGTGGGCCAATCGCGACCGCTTCGTGCTGTCGAACGGCCACGGTTCGATGCTGCTCTACGCCGTGCTGCACCTGACGGGCTATGACTTGCCGCTTGCGGAATTGAAGCGCTTCCGCCAGCTTCATTCGAAGACGCCGGGCCATCCGGAATACGGCTGCGCGCCCGGGATCGAGACCACCACAGGGCCGCTCGGCCAGGGCATTTCCAACGCGGTCGGCATGGCGCTCGCCGAGTGGCTGCTCGCCGCCGAGTTCAACCGGCCCGAACTCGAGATCGTCGACCACCACACCTACGTTTTCGTGGGCGACGGCTGCCTGATGGAAGGCGTCTCCCACGAGTCGTGCGCGCTCGCCGGCACGCTGGGCCTGGGCAAACTGATCGCGATCTATGACGACAACGGCATCTCGATCGACTCCGATAAAGGCAGCATCCGGCAGTGGTACACCGACGACGTGAAGCGCCGCTTCGAGGCTTACGGCTGGCAGGTGATCGCGAACGTGGACGGCCACGATGCGGGCGCGGTCGACAAGGCGCTGAAGAAGGCGAAGCGCGAAAAAACGCGCCCGACGCTGATTTGCGCCAAGACCGTGATCGCGAAGGGCGCGCCGACCAAGGCCAACACCGGAGCCGCGCACGGCGCGCCGCTCGGTGAGAAGGAAGTCGCCGCCACGCGCGCGGCGATCGGCTGGAACCACCCGGCGTTCGAGATCCCGAAGCCGGTGTACGAGGGCTGGGACGCAAAGAAACGCGGGACCGCCGCCGAGCGCCGCTGGAAGAAATTGTTTTCCGCCTATGAAGCGCAACATCCACGCGAGGCCGCCGAATTCCGCCGGCGCATGGCGGGCGAGCTGCCCACGGATTTTCGCGCGCAGGCCGATGCACTTATGAAAGAGGCGGACGCCAAGGCGGAGACCGTGGCGACGCGCAAGGCCTCGCAGAATGCGCTGGAAGCGCTGGTGCCGGCGCTGCCGGAGCTGATTGGCGGCTCGGCGGATCTCACCGGCTCCAACCTCACCATGGTGAAGGCCTCGAAGGTCGTCGGGCGCGACGGCGGGGGCAACTATGTCTTCTACGGCGTGCGCGAGTTTGGCATGTGCGCGGTGATGAACGGTCTCGCACTGCACGGCGGCTTCATCCCGTACGGCGGCACGTTCCTGGTGTTCTCCGACTACGCGCGGAACGCCTTGCGGCTGGCGGCGCTGATGAAGCTGCGCGTGATCTACGTCTTCACCCACGATTCCATCGGGCTGGGCGAGGACGGGCCTACGCACCAGCCGATCGAACACGTGGCGAGCCTGCGACTGATGCCCAACATGGACGTATGGCGCCCCTGCGACACGCTGGAGTCGGCCGTGGCATGGACGGCTGCGATCGGGCGCCGCGACGGGCCGACGAGCCTCGTGCTCTCGCGCCAGAACCTGCCTTTCGTCAAGCGCAACGCCGAGCAGTCGGCAGCGGTTGCGCGCGGCGGCTACGTCATTGCCGAAGCGATGGGCGCCGCGCCGCGCGCAATCCTGATCGCGACCGGCTCCGAAGTCGGCGTCGCACTCGAGGCGCAGAAATTACTCGCTGCGCAAGGTGTTGCGGCACGCGTCGTGTCCATGCCCTCGACCAGCGTATTCGACCGCCAGGACGAGGCCTATCGCGCAGCGGTATTGCCGCGCGGCGTTCCACGCGTGGCGGTGGAAGCCGGCGTCACCGAGTCCTGGCGCAAGTACGTGGGCCTCGAAGGCGCGGTGGTGGGCATCGATCGCTTCGGCGAGTCCGCGCCCGGTGGCGAACTCTTCAAGCATTTCGGTTTCACACCTGAGAAGGTCGCAGCGGCGGTAAAAGGGGTTATAAATATTTGATTTAAATAGATTTTCTGGAGATACGCATGGCTATCAAGGTCGGCATCAACGGGTTTGGACGCATCGGGCGCATGGTGTTTCGGGCGGCGGCGGAACATTTTCCGGACATCGAAATCGTCGGCATCAACGATCTGCTCGAGCCGGATTACCTCGCGTACATGCTGCGTCATGATTCCGTCCACGGCCGTTTCAAGGGCGAAATCGGCGTTGATGGCAATACGCTGATCGTCAACGGCCGCAAGGCCCGCCTTACCCAGGTGAAGGATCCGGCCGAGCTGAAGTGGAACGAGGTGGGCGCGGACATCGTGATCGAATCGACCGGCCTCTTTCTTGACAAGGCGTCCGGCCAGAAACACATCACCGCCGGGGCGAAGAAGGTCATCATGTCTGCGCCGTCGAAAGACGACACGCCGATGTTCGTCTTCGGCGTGAACGACAAGAGCTATACCGGGCAGGCGATCATCTCCAACGCGTCATGCACCACCAACTGCCTGGCCCCGGTCGCGAAAGTGCTAAATGACAAGTGGGGCATCAAGCGCGGATTGATGACGACGGTGCATGCCACAACCGCGACGCAGAAGACCGTCGACGGCCCTTCCAGCAAGGACTGGCGCGGCGGACGCGGGATACTCGAGAACATCATCCCGTCCTCCACCGGCGCGGCGAAGGCAGTTGGCGTGGTGATACCGGAATTGAACAAGAAGCTGACGGGCATGTCCTTTCGGGTGCCGACCTCCGATGTTTCGGTCATCGACCTGACCGTCGAGTTGAACAAGCCCGCCACCTACCAGGAGATTTGCGCCGAGATGAAGGCGCAGTCCAAGGGGATGCTGAAGGGCATCCTCGGCTACACCGAGGAGAAGGTCGTTTCCACCGATTTCCGCGACGAGATCTGCACCTCGGTGTTCGACGCCGACGCGGGCATAGCGCTCGATCCCACGTTCGTCAAGGTCGTCGCGTGGTACGACAACGAGTGGGGCTACTCGTGCAAGGTGCTGGAAATGGTCCGGGTGGTCGCAAAGAAGTAGAAATGACGTTTCGCCGTCTGACCGATCTGCCCGTCGCGGGCAAGCGCGTGTTCATACGCGCCGATCTCAATGTTCCGCAGGACGACGCCGGCAACATCACCGAAGACACGCGCATCAGGGCATCGCTGCCCGGCATCGAGTACGCGGTGAAGGGTGGCGCCGCGGTGATGGTGGTCTCGCACCTCGGGCGCCCCACCGAGGGCAAGCTCGGGCCCGAAGATTCCCTTGCGCCCGTCGCAAAACGCCTGGGCGAGATGCTCGGGCGCCCGGTGCGGCTGGTGCCGAACTGGGTAGACGGCGCTTTCGAGGTGAAACCGGGCGAAGTCGTGATGCTCGAGAATTGCCGCGTCAACAAGGGCGAGAAGAAAAACGACGAGGCATTGGCGCGCAAGATGGCGGCGTTGTGCGACATCTACGTGAATGATGCATTCGGCACGGCGCACCGCGCGGAAGCGACGACCCACGGCATGGCCCAGTACGCGCCGGTCGCGTGCGCCGGGCCGCTGATGGCGGCCGAGCTCGACGCCCTGGGCAAGGCGTTAAACCATCCGCGGCGGCCGCTGGTCGCCATCGTCGCCGGCGCCAAGGTTTCCACCAAGCTGACCATCCTGAAGTCACTCGCCGCGAAGGTCGATCAGCTGATCGTGGGCGGCGGCATCGCCAATACCTTCATGCTCGCCGCGGGATTGCAAATCGGCCGATCGCTCGCCGAAGCCGAGCTGGTCGGCGAAGCGCAGGCAGTCATCGACATCATGAAGGCGCGCGGCGCGCAGGTGCCGCTGCCGGTGGACGTGGTGGTGGCAAGCGATGTCTCGGTGCTGGCGCGCGCGAACCGCATCAGTGCAACCGAGGTCAGGCCCGACGACAAGATACTCGACATCGGGCCGCTGACAGCGGGGATGCTGGCCGGACTCATCGGCAAGGCCGGCACCGTCGTCTGGAACGGCCCCGTGGGCGTGTTCGAGTACGACCAGTTCGCCGGCGGCACCCGGACGATCGCGCAGGCCATCGCGGATTCGAAGGCGTTTTCCATTGCCGGCGGCGGGGACACGCTCGCCGCGGCGGTGAAATTCGGGGTTGCCGACAAGATTTCCTATATTTCCACCGGCGGCGGCGCGTTCCTGGAATTTCTCGAAGGCAGGAAGCTCCCCGCCGTCGAGATCCTCGAGCAGCGCGCGGCTAAAGGCTGAATTAGCCGCCAAGACGCCAAGGACGCAATAAACATCAACCCGAAATCACGGCGGGCAAACCGCCATACGGAATTCTGCTAACCTTCCTATAAATCCAGCGCAGCCCGTCCCGAATTCTGCATTCATCATTCCGCACTTAGCACGGTTCTTATGCCCCGCCGCACCAAGATCGTAGCCACCCTCGGGCCCGCCTCCAGCGACGCGAAAACGCTTGCGCGCATGATCGACGCGGGGCTCGACGTAGTGCGCATGAATTTCTCCCACGGCACGGCCGACGAGCACCGCAAACGCGTCGAGCTGGTGCGCGCGCTCGCGCGCAAGGCGGGGCGCGCCGTCGGCGTGCTGGTGGACCTGCAGGGGCCGAAGATCCGCATCGGCCGCTTCAAGGACGGCAAGATCATGCTGAAGGCGGGCGAGAAATTCGTGCTCGACGCCGACAATACCCTGGGCGACCAACAGACGGTCGGCCTCGACTACAAGAATCTGCCGAAGGACGTGCGCGCCGGTGACACGCTGCTGTTGGACGACGGGCGCATCGTGCTGGACGTGAAGTCGGTCAAGGGCGCGCGTATCTCCTGTGTCGTGGAGCAGGGCGGGCCGCTGTCGAACAACAAGGGCATCAACCGCAAGGGCGGCGGGCTGACCGCGCCGGCGCTCACCGAGAAGGACAAGCAGGACATCAAGACCGCCGCCGAGCTGAAGGCCGATTTTCTCGGCGTTTCTTTTCCGCGCTCGGGCGACGACATGCGCTGGGCGCGCGATCTCATGCGCAAGGCGGGCGGTAACGCCATGACCGTGGCCAAGATCGAGCGCGCCGAGGCGATCCCCGCGCTCGAAGACATCCTCGATGCGTCCGACGCGATCATGGTGGCGCGCGGCGACCTCGCCGTGGAAGTGGGCGATGCCGTGGTGCCCGCGCTGCAGAAGCGCATGATTCGCCTCGCGCGCGAGAAAAACCGGGTCGTGATCACCGCCACGCAGATGATGGAATCGATGATCGAGAATCCGATTCCAACCCGGGCGGAAGTCTCCGACGTCGCCAACGCGGTGCTGGACGGCACCGACGCGGTGATGCTCTCTGCCGAGAGCGCGGCCGGGAAGTACCCGGTCGAGACCGTCGCGGCGATGGCGCGGGTCTGCGTGGAAGCGGAGAAGGAAGACACCCTGTCGCAGGACCGGCAGCGCCGCGACCCGCCGCAGGAGGTAGAGGAAGCGATCGCGCGCGCGGGCTCGTTCACCGCGAACAGCCTCGACATCAAGGCGGTGGCTTCCCTGACCCAGAGCGGCAAGACCGTGCTGTTAATGTCGCGCCTGCATACAGCCGTGCCCATCTACGCCATGAGTTCGGTGATCGAAACACGCCGGCGCGTGACGCTGTTCCGCGGGGTCTACCCGGTCAAGTTCAAGGGCGCGCGCGACCCCGAGAAGGCGCTGAATATGGCTGAAGATGAGTTGCTCAAGCGGGGCGCCGTCAAGGTTGGGGACTACATAATCCTCACCATCGGGGAACCGTTCGGCAAGGCGGGCGGCACCAACACCATGAAGATAGTCCGAGTGGGGGAGCACCGGAAGGCCTGAAGGCGAGAGTGGTGAGTGGTGAATGGTGAATGGAAGGCGGTAAAATGCCTTCCTCGGTTCAGTCCACTCACTAATCACGATTCACTATTCACGCAGTCGGAGGAAAGGCATGTCCACCCAGTCACTGGAAGCCGTCGCCAAGGCGATGGTCGCGCCCGGCAAGGGCATACTCGCGGCCGACGAATCCACCGGCACCATCGAGAAGCGCCTGGCCAGCATTAAAGTCGAGAACAGCGAGGACAGCCGCCGCGCCTACCGCGACATGCTGTTCACGGCCAAGGGACTCTCGCAGTACATTAGCGGCGTGATTCTCTACGACGAGACACTGCGCCAGAAAGGCGTCAGCGGCACGCCGTTCGTCGAGTTACTGCAGAAAAACGGCATCCTGCCCGGCATCAAGGTGGACGCCGGCGCCAAGGACATGGTGCTATGCCCGGGCGAGATGGTCACGGAGGGCCTCGACAATCTGTCCAAGCGCTGCACCGAGTACGTGAAGCTCGGCGCCAAGTTCGCCAAGTGGCGCGCGGTCATCAACATCGGCAAGGACATGCCGAGCGCCGCTTGCATCACTGCCAATGCCCACGCGCTCGCGCGCTACGCCGCGATTTGCCAGGCCACGGGCCTCGTGCCGATCGTCGAGCCCGAAGTGATCATGGACACAGACCACACCATCGAACGTTGCGAAGAGGTGACGGAGTGGGCGCTGAACGCCGTCTACGACGCACTCTACAACCAGCGGGTCGTTCTCGAGGGCACGATACTGAAGCCGTCCATGGTGATTTCCGGCAAGGGCTGCCCGCGCCAGGCGCCGGTGGACGAGGTCGCCGAGCGCACCGTGAGGGTGCTGAAGCGCTGCGTGCCTGCCGCCGTCGCCGGCATCGCGTTCCTGTCCGGCGGGCAGAGCGACGAACTCGCCACGGAGCACCTGAACGCGATGAACAAGAAGTTCGGCCAGGGCCTGCCGTGGACGCTGTCGTTTTCCTACGGCCGCGCGTTGCAGGCGGCCTCCTTGAAGGCGTGGAAGGGCACACAGGCCAACATCGGCGCCGGGCAGGCCGCGCTCCTGCATCGCGCGCGCATGAACGGCCTCGCGGCCGCCGGCCGCTATTCCACGGAAGCTGAGCGCCAGGCGATCGCGGCGTAACGTCGCAACGACCTCGGCGCTGCCGCGGTTTCAAAGTCATGAGCCCAATTGCCGCGGCAGCGGGCGAGCGCCCGCCGGTCTCGATCATCACCGGTTACCTCGGCAGCGGCAAGACGACGCTGTTGAACCGCCTGCTCCAGGACCCGGACATGGCGCGGGCAGCGGTCATCATCAACGAGTTTGGCGAGATCGGACTCGACCATTTGCTGGTTGCCACGCCGAGCGAGAACACCGTCCTTCTCCAGAACGGCTGCCTGTGCTGCACGGTGCGCGGCGATCTCGTCGAGACCTTGGCCGACCTGCTCGCCAAGCGCAACACGGGTGGACTGCCGGCGTTCGATCGCATACTGGTCGAGACCACCGGCCTCGCCGACCCGGTGCCGGTGCTGCGCACGCTCGCTTCCGAGGAAATCATTGCGCAGCGGCTGAAGACCGGCGCCGTAATCACGCTGGTCGACGGCGTGAACGGCTTGGGCCAGCTCGACGATTGCCCCGAATCGGTGAAGCAGGCGGCGGTCGCCGACTGCCTGGTGCTCACCAAGTCCGACCTGGCCGGCAAGCCGGCGCTCGCGCGGCTGCGCAAGCGCCTCGCGCGCATCAATCCCGGCGCGCAGATCCATGATGCGGTGCGCGGCGAGATCGCGCCCGCACTCCTGTTCGATGCAGCGCTCGACGATCCCGCGGCAAAACGCGAGAGCGTCGAGCGCTGGCTGAACGAAAAAGCGTTCGTGCGGGCGGAACGCGCGCCGCTGCATGCCAGGCGCACGCGCCATGGCGAGCACATCAACACTTTTGCAGTGCGCCGCGACGGCGCGGTGAGCGCGGCGGGATTGATGGCGTGGCTGAACCTGCTCGTCGCCCTGAAAGGCGCGAACCTGCTGCGGGTGAAGGCGCTGGTCAA
>Ga0134121_10004543_pt1 | contig 11352 bp, 8 predicted proteins | sample KB301_FD_96463 | JGI IMG/M metagenome (GOLD analysis project Ga0134121, IMG submission 96463) | Terrestrial soil microbial communities without Nitrogen fertilizer from Kellogg Biological Station, Michigan, USA - KB3-0-1 | ecosystem: Environmental > Terrestrial > Soil > Unclassified ...
CGACGCCGGAATTCGGTTGCCCTCCCACCATGACAATCAGCCGGTCGCCTTCCAGAATGGGCGTGCTGCCGACTCCGAAGAACGCCGGAGGAACGTCCCAATCGCTGCTCGTGTCGCGCTGCCAGATCAGTTTGCCGGCCGCCAGGTCCAGACAAAGCAACTTGCCTTCGGCGCCGAAGGTGTAACAACGCTCCGCAGTGAGCAAAGGTGTGCAACGCGGTCCGTTGTTGTAGCCGTAGGGATCGATGTATTTGCTGGGATAAGCGTAGCGCCAGCGAGGCTTGCCGGTGGCGGCGTCGAAGCATTCGACAAGCTCCTCATTGCCGACTCTGTCGTGCAGGACCAATCGGTCGCCCTGCACTGACGGTGCGCTGTATCCTGTCCCGATCTGTTTGTCCCACAGTATCGGCACACCGTTCGCCGGCCATTTGTCGAGCAATCCGGTCTCCAGCGAAGTGCCGTTGGCGCGGGGCCCGAGGAACCGCGGCCAGTCCTCGTTCGTCTCCGCGGCGCCACGAATTTGCAGGAACCCCGCGCAAATCAAAGCCGGAAGGAGGCAGTGAAACAGACGGCGGTTTGATATCTGCTTGTTTGTTGCCATCGAATGAAAGAGTTCCACTTCTGCCCGTCGTCTCGCGTGGTTCAAAGCCTCAGAAAAATCTTCCGGCGATACAGGAAATGGCAAAGCAACACCCCCAGCGCGAGACCCACGACTGCGATGACGAGATCGCCGAATCCAGAAGTGACCATTGTGTCGAAGAATCCCCGCACGTCGCCTCCCGCAAAACGGAGCGCGAGCCGGTCGAAGTTGATGATGTTGTTCGCCAGATAAACCGTGATCGAGTTCATCCCGATCCATATTAATGGCTGACACCATTTCTGATATTTCCAGACATCCACGATGAGATAGAACACGCCGAGCAGCAGCGCGCTGTAGCCGCCCGCCACCAGCACATAAGATGAGGTCCAGATTTTCTTGATCACGGGAAATTGGAGTCCCCACAAATGTCCGATCAATACGCAAACCAACCCGCCGATCAGCAGGTAAAGGACCTTTCGCTGGTCCGGGACCGCGGCGCTTTTCAACAGCAAGCCCGCGAAGACGCCCAGCAGACACGTGGCAACCGCGGGCAAAGTGCTCAACAATCCTTCCGGATCCCAGGTGCCGTCCCATTTTTTGCCCGGCAGATATTTCTGATCGAGATAGTTCGCGTAGTTCACTCCCTTGATGAAAACGCCATGGACGATGTTCGTGCTGGAAAAATTCAACTGTGCGACGTTGGTGAACCCTGTCTCTTTGGCGATCGTTTGAGTGCCCCCGGGATTCGGACGAACGTCGGGAAAGGCAGAGAACGTCATCAGCGCCCAGTAGCCGATCAACAGCGACGCGCAAATGGCGATCATGGTCTTTGGCCGGAAAAAGCAAAAAATCAGCCCGCAGAAAAGGTAGCAAAGAGCGATGCGATTGAGCACTCCCAGCAGCCGAATGTCTGGTCCGCGGGTGCTGAACCCTCCCGAATAGAAGATGCCGATGAGGAACAGGAGCGCGCCGCGACGAATGACGCGGCTCACCGCCGTGGCCCTGCCCGACGTTGCGATGGTTCTGCCGAGCGAAAACACCAGTGAGACGCCAACGATGAAGACGAAAAGCGGAAAGATGAGATCGTAGAAGCGAAACCCCTCCCAGTCTTCGTGTGTCAACTGGACCGCCAAAGTTCCAACAAGGCCCGCGTGACTGATCTTGTTGAGCGCGTGGACGAGATCTTCGGCGCCAATGATCCAGAACATGTCGAAGCCGCGGAGCGCATCGAGGGACATCAACCTTTGGGGCGAGGCGCTCGGACCGGAGGCGGGCGGTTTCTCTTCAGGCATGGAATGCCGTGAAAGAATCATTTTCTTCCCGGGTTTTCAATCTAATTTCGCGGGCGCAAATCAACACACACCAGCTTTTCCTTGCTGCGGCCGTAAAGGCGGCCGTCGGCGACGGCAGGATACGCGCGCACGCCGGTTGGCAGAATCTGGGCGCGCGCGTCTGGCTTGAATCCGTCGGACGTCGCCGGAGCGACCAAGAGTTCCCCGGTCTCCTTTAGCACCAAAAGATGATTCCCCGCGAGAGTCACGGTGCCCGCTCCGAAATGATCCTCGCTCCATTGGACTTTTCCGGTCTTCATCTCGACGCATCGAAGGCTCGGACCGTATTCCTGCCGTCCGTGAAATCCGTAGAGAAAGCCGCCATAGTAAACGCTGGTGGCATAGTGATTTGAGAGGATTTCGTCAGAAGCCCAGATTTTTTCCAGGCCGCTTTCTTTGGAGCGGAGGAGAACTGCGCCTGTTTCGTAACTCGCCGAAAGGAAAATCAGATCGCCGACTACCAGCGGAGTCGCCGCGTTGACGGAAGCGGACGCGCGCGAACGCCACGGGAAATCGAACAGAATGGCGCCGTTTGAAGGATTGATTCCCACGAGTCCCCTGCGTATAAAAAAGAGAGCGCAACGTCTGCCCGCAAAAGTGGCGGCAACCGGCGAGGAGTAACTGGCTTCGTCTTTCGTCGCCTTCCAGAGCAGTTTCCCGGTGGTTCGCTCAAAAGCGACGATGCCGGCGCCGTTTGCACCGCCGATGTTTACCAACACGCGATCACCTTCGATCAAGGGCGAGCAAGCCATGCCGAAGAATCCCTTGGGAGCCTCGAATTCGGGTTGCGTGCTGACGCTCCAGATTTTTTTCCCGGTCTGGAAATCGAGACAGTGCAACATGCCTTCGGCGCCGAACGTGAAAACTCGATTGTCCACGATCGTCGGCGTGGCACGCGGACCCTCGTCGAAACCAAAGTCGTCGCGGTAGGCAGTTGCATAATCAAACGTCCAAAGCGTTTTGCCCGTTTGAGCGTCCAGGCTCTCGACGACTTCCTTGTTATCAATTCGATGAAAGAGGATCAGTTTCCCACCGGCCACGACCGGTCCGCAGAAACCCTGGCCGATCTTCTTTTCCCAGCGAATCGGAGGACCATCCTTCGGCCACGGAATACCGAGTTCTTCACCGTTGCAAACACCGTTGCGAGTCATCCCAAGGAACTGCGGCCAATCACTCGCGAGCAGAGGCAAAGGAAAAAAAAGAGCGATTGCGAAGATGTGAATAAAGCCGCGTCGCAGCTTTGATGAAGGGAATCGGATCTGCATGAAAAGCACGTTTGCCGTCAGAGCTATCGAAAAAACACCCAACCGTCAATGGTCGCGGTTGGGTTCAGCTGTCGTCCCTGATGTCCTTGGCACCAGGGACGACGAAGATTTGGTTCCCCTTCCCAAAATCTCTGGCGTTGTTAGGCCACATTCTTCGAGTCTTTGTTATGACGCTGAAGTCGAAGAATGCCTGCATCATAGCAGATTCCGAAATCCGCACCATACCACGTTTGTGGTATGCCCGGATTATTCTTCTAGAGGAGAGTTGCTGGCCAGCGCCGCATTCCATCGCTCTGGCTACAAGCGAGTTACGCGTCGCGAGTCGCTGTGCAAACCGATGGTCAGGAGGGACGAGGAGCGTTCAAACCAAGCGAGAAGATCGCTGTCACGGGCGTAAGAATTTAGCCACGGCTTCCGTACGCGAGCGCACATGAAGTTTGCCGTAGATGTTACGGACGTGCGTATGAACCGTTTGAAACGCTATCGAGAGCACATCGGCGATCTCTTTGTTCGTATAGCCTTTGGAGACGAGTTCGAGGATCTCGCGTTCACGTGAAGAGAGCGTTTCCGTGGAGGACTCGCCTGACCCGGCCTGATGGAACGATTGGATGACCTTCCGGGCAATGTTGCTGGACATGGGCGCCCCGCCTTCGTGAACCTCCTGAATGGCCGTGAGAATTTCGGACGGCGGCGTTTGTTTGACGAGATAACCGTTTGCGCCGGCTTTAAGCGCCTGAAAGATCAGGTCGTCGTCTTCGTAAGCCGTCAACATCAACACCAACAGCTCGGCTTCGGCGGCCTTCAATTTGCGCACACATTCGATCCCCGACATGCGCGGAAGATGGATGTCCATCAACACCACATTGGGTCGCTCCGTGGGAATGAGTTTGAGGGCAGTCTCGGCGCTGCGGTGAGCCCCGACGCATCGGAAGCCGCGCGCGCCATCAATGAGTGTGGCCAGACTTTCCCGTACGCGGTCGCTATCTTCGACTATGGAGACTTTAATAGGCATCGCAGAGATTGATCGGGCGCGATCAGAAGACGCCTCCCACGGGTGAGTATTGTCGCAAATAGCCATAAGGGTGTGACTGAGCCGGGCTATCTTGCGCCATTTCTGACAAGGGAGGGAATACCACAAAATAGGGATGATGGATTGGCCCGATTCTTTCCTGGTGCCGTCTTAGTTCCATTGCGATTGCCGGCTCGGTTTAAGGTTGACCACCAAACTGAGTCTGGTCCCTCGATTCGGCTGAGATTCCAGCTTGAGTTCTCCTCCGATGGCCGCGAGGCGTTCGCGCATGCTCCCCAAACCATTGCCACCGGGCCGGGCAGTCGGGATATCAAACCCTCGTCCATTGTCTTCGATGATGATCAGGCAGGTTGATTCGGTGACGGCGACGCGCAACCAGACTTCGGAAGCCGAGGCGTGTTTGACGATGTTGTTCAAAGCCTCTTTGACGGTAAGAAAAAGGTTGTGGCGTTCGTCAGCGGCCAGCGGACTGGCAGGCATCTGCTCGGGCAGATCGAGACGACATCGAATTCCCGCGGGACGAAGGAAATCCTGCGCAAATTTGCTCAGGTAACCGGTCAAACTGGAAAGCGTATCGTGCTTGGGGTTGACCGCCCAAACGATTTCGTCCATCGCCCGGAAGACCTCCCGGGCGGTGCCCGTAATCTTGCGGATGTGCTCGCCGGCCCTGTCCGTGCGCTCCAGGTCGCGATTGGCCAGCTCGCCGAGGAGGGCGATCTGGGTGAGACTGGACCCGAGGTCATCGTGCATTTCGTTGGCGATGCGGGCTCGTTCCTTTTCCAGCGCATGCTGTCTTTCCAGGCGTTCGATCTTGCGAACCACGCTAAGGCGGAGGCGATGCAGGCTGTATCCGGTCAGGGTAACAAGGACGCCGCACAGGACGTAGAACGGCCAGGTCTGGTAGAAATGAGGCGCGAGATAAAACGCAAACGACGCGGCGTTTTGATTCCAAACTCCGTGATTATTGCAGGCCTTGACCCGGAACTTGTAATTCCCGGGCCGGAGGTTTGTGTAATAGGCGACCCGCCGGTCCTCCGCTCGGGTCCAGTCCGTATCGTATCCGTCCAGACGATACATGAACTGTACTCTTTCCGGCGCGACCAGACTGTTGGCGGTATAACGAAACTCAACCACGTTACCTCGCCCCGGCGGTAACGGCGCCGGCTGGCTCGGGTCGAGCGACTGATCGTCGATCACAATCTCCTCGATGACCACAGGCGGTGGCAGATCGTTGTCCGTGATTTCACCGGGTTCGATGGAAACGACGCCTTCCGTGGTGGGGAACCACAGCCTGCCATCGCGTGTTTTGCACGTGGCCGGTTGGTTTTCGCCGTTGGTTTCGCTGCTCAACATGCCGTCTGAGGTGCCGTAAGAAACGTGATTCACGTGTTTGGCATTTCCGTCGGCGACGGCGTTGAGTTCGTCCTTGCGGACGCGATAAATGCCGCGATTGCAACTGATCCAAAAATTCCCGCGTTCATCCTCCAGAATGCCATTAACCACGTTGTCAAAAAGTCCCTCGAGCTTCGTGAAGACTGAAAAACGTCCGCCTTTCAGCCGGTTCAGGCCCTTTTCCGTTCCAATCCAGAGCACGCCATCGCTTTCCTTGTCTTCGTAAATGACCCAGGCGGTGTTATCAGAAAGGCCCTCCTTCGTCGTGAACGCGGTGAATCGGTTGTCGCGCAGACGATTTACTCCTCCTCCGTACGTGGCGATCCACAGATCGCCTTTCCGGTCCTGCAGAATCGCCCGCACATCGTTGTGGGTCAGTCCGTCTTTGGTTGTGAAAGTCGCGAGGTGCCCTTTGGTCAGGCAGTTCAAACCGCCAAACGTCCCGATCCAGATACGACCTTCCCGATCCTCGTACAGGGCATTTATCTGAATGTGCGCCAGTCCGTCGTTGGTGGAGAAGCTCGCGGTTATCCTTCCGTCGCGGAGGGTCTTGATGCCGCGAGTGCGTGTGCCGATCCAGAGTGTTCCAGTGTGATCTTCGAGAACAGATTTGACCCGATTGTCTCCACTTTCCCGGTCCACAAGGTAACTAACGAACTTGCCGTTCAGGAGACGGTTTATGCCTCCGTCGGTGCCGATCCAAATACCGCCGGCGGCGGACGGAGAAATACTCCATGCATTGTCATTGATCAACCCGTCTTTGGTCGAATACGCGTCGATGTGCCGAGGCTGCATTCGATTCAGGCCGCCAAAATAAGTACCCACCCACAGATTTCCTTCCAGGTCCTCCGTCAGGCAAAGCACCCGGTCGTCGGAAAGTCCTTCATTCCGACCGAATCGTGTAAACTTGCCGTCGCGAAAGCGCAGCAAAACGCCACGGACTGTCGCGATCCACACATTGCCGCGACGATCATCGGTGATGAAATCAATCTCGTTGTCTGGTAAACCGTTTTTCGTCGTGTAACTCTTCCATTGCCCTCCGCTCCAACGGTGCAAACCGCCGTCTGCGCCCACCCAGATGGCTCCCCGCCGGTCCTGATAGAGATGACGCGTGCCGGTGTTGTTTGCCGGGCTGTCGGGAAGTGGATCAAACTGGCCGTTGCTCGGGTCCAGCCGCAGCAATCCTGTCTGGGTGCCGATCCAGAGTAACCCGTCCCGGTCTTCCAGGATCGAGTTGATAGCCGTTTTTAATCCGGCAGGGAGGGAGTAACGATCGAGCTTCCCGTCGTGCAGCGTTTTCAAGCCGTCGGATGTGCCAATCCAGATTCCGCCTTTACGGCGAACACAGACGGACCAAACGCGATCGGGTGCGTTCCCCGAACCCATTCTGTAATGAGTGAACTTGCGCTGGCTGTAACTGGTTACCCCTTTGGGAGTCGCAATCCACAACGTGCCGTTCTCCTCTTGCACCAACGCGATGCCGTTGTCGTCACCAATGGGCGGTGTGTTGACCCGGTCGAAAATATGGAACCGGACTCCGTCGAACCGGACGATTCCAAATCGTGTGCTGAACCACAGGTAACCATCCTGGGTTTGAAGGATGGTCTTGACGGAATTCTGCGGCAGCCCTTGTTCCGTTTTCCACGCCGTGTAGCGGTATTGTGTCACCTCTTCAGCACAAGCCGCAGGGCATCCCGACCGTTGCGCATCGAGGACAGCGCACAAGAAAAGAATCCGGCCCATGCCAGTCCACCTCGTTCGTCGGGAACGGCCCGGGCTGCTTCGTTCGGCACGCACGCGGCGAATCCAAGGTTGACTGAATTGCTTCAAGGCGGTGGGCTGTCGAATCTGGCGGCGGTAAGTCTGTGGGATTTTATGCAGTCGGACCAGCGTTTCTGCGGTAGAAGGATGAAATCCACCGCGGGATCATCCCATCCCGGCGTATTCTTCGTCGGTGTCCAAATTGAGTCCCATCAGCACGTAATCGTGCGAGACGGCCTGCATGTCTTTCACATAATCCGGCAACCGGACCAAAGGCGTGAAGCCGAGCAGGCCGAACATCCTGATCGCCGTCTCCTGTTCGCCGATGAACTCCGCCTCGACTTTCTCGAGGCTGATGTGGCGCGCGAGTTCAATGACTTCCGACACGAGCGCTTTGGCCAGGCCGCGTCCACGAAATCGCGGATGCACCAGCACGCTGACCCGTCCGATGTGCCGTTTCCAGCCGCCCAATTGCTGATGCAGCGTGGAAACGCCGATGATTTTGTTGTCGCTCAGGGCGAGCAGCGGCAGATTCCTTCCCAGGTCGATGTTCTGGCACCAGTCCCGGATCACCTCAGGCTGAGTCACGCGGTGTTTGATGAACATCCGTTCCTGGTCAGGGACAGCGAGGAAGAATTCATGCAGCGCCTTTTCGTCGTCCGACTGGAGAGGCCGCAGCGCGCTGCGGAAGCCGCCCTTCAATTCGATTTCCTTCGGATACGCCTCGAGGATGGAATCCAGCATAGAGTGCTTGCGTTCGGCGAACCGTCGGCTCCAGTTTCACGATCGCGACGAAACGGGAGCCCTAATGCAAACGAGTTTGAGAGAAATCTCCCGCGACACCAACCGCGCCGGTCAACAGACTTTCGTCAACCGATGCGGGATCAATACTCCAGATCGAGGCCAGAAGCACAACCTTTTCCGCGTTGGCGCGGGTTTGTTCGCCTGGTCCGAAATGATCCCGGCTGTCTCCCGCCAGATAATCGTGGCATTTCAGTCCGAGCCTGCGCTCCGCCCAGGTTCTCGATCCCTGGTTCCACAGAGTTTCGCCACACCAGGCGTAACCGCGCACGACGCGGCCATGATCCAGCCGCGCCCACGCATGATGGCCGAGCACACGATTCACGCTGAAGAACTGGATTTCGCCCAACGCGCGGCTCAACCGCAGCAGAAAGCAGAAAAGGGCATCCACGTCCTCGAACGGGTCCGGCAGGTGTGTTCCCATCACGAGGATCCAGCCGTTGACGGGAGGCGAAATGAACAGTTTCTGATCGCTGGCGCGCGCCATGCCTTCGGTCCAGGAACACGGTGTCGCGTTGTGCAACCCGAGCGCCGCTTGCACCATTTGTTGATTCCCGCTCTTGATGGCCAGCCATCGGCCGGGAGGATCGAAGACCGGCGCGCGTCCTCTGCTGAATTCCGTCCGGACGGAGGCCGTGCGTCCCGCTAAGGCAGCCGCCTTACAGGACCGAAGGTATCGGACAACTGCGCAGGCCAGAACGACACCCGTCAGCAGCACAACGCCCAGCATCGTTAACAGCGCCAGTGTGATCGTCATGTGGCTTTGAGGCGCCGTCGCAACGTCTTCGCCACCCACCAACTGCCCAAACATGAGTGAAGCGGGCATCATGCTGCTGGCAATCTACGCGTCCCGCGTCCTTCTTCAACGCCAAAATCGTCTCCGCGGGCTTTTCGATCAGGCTGCGCCCTCCTTCCTGCGATTTACCGGCTTGCCTACCAGTCGCGCAGGCGGTTTCATTTACCCCGATTTACCGATGAGACGTTTCTTTTTGAACGCGGCCAACATCCTCACTGCGCTGATTCTCACTGGTTGCGCCGCCGCTCCCCGCAAACCGGCGCTTCGGGTCGCTGACTATCAGGGCATCATTCGCGTCGCCTGCGTGGGAGACAGCATCACTTTCGGCGCCGGCGTGGAGAATCGCGAGTTGAACAATTACCCGGCGGTTCTCGGCAGGTTTCTGGGTCCCCGCTTCGAAGTCAGAAACTTCGGAGTCAGTGGCGCGACGCTGCTGAAGAAGGGAGACAAGCCCTATTGGGACGAGCCGGCGTTCAAACAGGTGGACGAATTCGCGCCGCAGGTCGTCATTCTGAAACTTGGCACCAACGACTCGAAGCCGCAGAACTGGGAGCATGGAAGCGCGTTTGCCGGCGACTTGCGCGACATGCTCGATCACTTTTCCGGCCTGCCGTCGCGTCCGCGCATCTGGTTGTGTCTGCCAGTGCCGGTTTACGAAACTCGCTGGGGCATCAACGAAGCCACGGTCGGAGGCGCCATCATTCCGATTATCGAACAGGTCGCCAAAGAGAAGGGGATTCCCACGATCGATCTCCACGCGGCGCTGAGCGACCGCCCGGAGTACTTTCCCGACAAAATCCATCCCAACGCCGCCGGCGCCGGCATGATGGCGATCACCATCTTCACGGCGCTCAAAGGAAGATGACTTACTCGACTCCATGAAAACCGTTCTCCGACTCGCCGTCGCTCCGGCGCGCGCTCTCGGCATGGCGGCGATGTTTGCCGCGTTATGCCACGAGACCCGCGCCGCTGCGTCCGAACCGTTCGAGCTCAAGGACGGTGACCGCGTCCTGTTCATCGGCGATACTTTTTTCGAGCGCGAGGTGGACTACGGTCACATCGAAACGCAGCTTACTGCGGCGTTTCCGGATCGCGATGTCACCTTCCGCAACCTCGCCTGGGCCGCAGACACGCCGATGGGCCGTTCCCGCGCGAGTTTCGACTGGAACAAGTCGGAGAATGACTGGCTGAAACGAGTCAAAGAGCAAATCGCGCTCGTGAAACCGACCGTGGCCTTCCTCAGCTACGGCATGACGGCGGCGCTCGAAGCAGCCGAATCGAAGACACCCGGAGAACAGCAGGCCAAACTCGACCAATTCAAGACCGACTTGGGCAAACTCATGGATGCCATCGAGGAAGTCAGCGGGCAGAAGGTGCGGTTTGTGTTGTTGGGACCAATCGCTTGCGAAACGTGGCGGTCTGACGCAGCGACCCGGAATCAGGCGCTGAAACTTCTTGAGCAAGGGACCAAAGAAATCGCCGGGCAGCGTCAAGCGAGGTTTGTCGGATTGATAGGGCCCTTGTCCGAAGCCGGGAAGAAGCGACTTCGTTTCGAGCCCAAACGCACCGACGACGGAATTCATTTGAATGAACCGGGCTACGGTTTTGTTGCCGAGCAGATCGAGGATTCATTGTTTGGCGGCTCGAAATCAGCGACGGAAAAGTCATACGAAGTTCTCCGCTCTGCCATCCGCAAGAAGAACGAACTCTTCTTCCACCGCTGGCGCCCCGCGAACTGGACCTATCTCTTCGGCTTCCGCAAATACGAGCAAGGCCAGAACGCGGTCGAGATTCCGAAGTTCGATCCGTTGATCGAGGAATGGGAAAAGCGAATCGCGAAGTTGCGCGACTTGAAGCACCAGGATCCGGCGGCCGTGAAGGAAGTCACCGGGTTGCTCCAAAGCACTGGCGTCTCGCCCGCCACCGAAATCAAGCCTCAGCCCGTTCCCACTTTCGATACCACCAGTGGATTCGAGGTTAATCTGTGGGCCGAGAATCCGTTGCTTCACAAACCCATTCAAATGAACTGGGACCCGCAGGGACGCCTTTGGATCGCTTCGTCCGAGGTTTATCCGCAGATCAAGCCCGGCCAGCCCGCGACCGACTCCGTTGTGGTTCTCGAAGACACGAACGGCGACGGCAAGGCGGACAAACACACCGTCTTTGCCGACGGCCTGCTGATTCCGACCGGCGTCGTGCCGGACGGCAAAGGCGGCTGCTACGTCGCCGCGAGTCATCAGTTGTTGCATTTTGAAGACACCAACGGCGACGGAAAAGCCGACAGGAAGACGATTGTGCTTTCGAGCTTCGGCACCGAGGACACCCATCATAATCTGCACACGCTGCGCTGGGGTTACGACGGACACCTCTACATGAACCAGTCCATCTACACCCAC
>Ga0134121_10004544_pt1 | contig 11352 bp, 9 predicted proteins | sample KB301_FD_96463 | JGI IMG/M metagenome (GOLD analysis project Ga0134121, IMG submission 96463) | Terrestrial soil microbial communities without Nitrogen fertilizer from Kellogg Biological Station, Michigan, USA - KB3-0-1 | ecosystem: Environmental > Terrestrial > Soil > Unclassified ...
CGCCTTGTCGCGGTCGCGGCTCGCGGCCGCGCGGTCGGCGAGCGCCCTGTCCTCGGCGTCCTCGGCGTCCCTGAGCTGCTTGCGCGCCGCGCGTGCTGTCGCCGTCTCATCGCCGATCCCGGCGAGATCGCGGCCGATCTGGATCTCCTTGTGGAGCGCGTCGAGCTCGCTCTCGATCGCCTGTGCATCGCGGGCCGCCTCATCGAGCGCGTCGGTGACGGTCTTGCTCTGGCTGGCGGGCAACTCCGGCGTGTCACCGGCGTACTTGCGCAGCGCAACAGCGACCGCCTGGGTCGCGCCGATCACCCCGTCGACGTCGGCCACCGAGGCTTCGATCACGTCGTACTTCGCCTGGTCCTGGGCGAGGTGCTCGGCCGCGCGCTCGGCGTTCGGCACCGCCGCATAGGACGCGAACAGCTGCCTGCGGCGCGCCGTGAGCTGCCCAAGATCGCCCGAGCCGCCGACCAGCCGGAGCATCTGCTCGGCGAGATCGCTGCGGATCTTGACCAGGCTGTCCTGGATCTCGGCGATCCGGGACCGCCGGGTGGCGAGCGCCGGATACGCCGTCGTGCTGTCCGCGGCGGCGAGCACGCCCTCGAGCCGGGCGATGGTCGCCTCGGTCTGGGCGAGGCTGGCGGTGATCTCGCCGAGATCGCCCTCGACCGCCACCACGCGCTGGACCTCGGGCTCGTCGCGCATGTACTGGACCGCGGCCTCCGGCATCGGCGCGACGGCCTGGAACACGTGCTCCGAGCGACCGGCGATCTGTTGCAGGTACTGCGCCGGATCGGCGTTGCTCGCGACCATCTGCGCCAGCGCCGCGTACGACGGCGCGTACATGTCGTGGGTCTCGGTGAACACCCGCGCGGCCTTGTCGTACTCGGTCGCCGGATCGTCGTTCTGCTGGTTATCGAGCGTGCCCTGGATCTGGGCGCCGCGGACCATCTGCGCCTTGCGGATCCGCAGGTTACCCTCGAGGATGCGCACGGTCGGCGTCTTGGTCGACGCGGGATCCGAGAGCGCCAGGAGCTCGAGCGCGCGCAGCGCCTTGTCGTACTGCTTGCCCTTCACGTAGACCCACGCGACCTCGTACAGCGCATCGGGAAACAGCTCGCTGTGGCGATCGACGAGCAGGTAGCTATCGATCGACTTCGACGCCTGATCGCGCTCGTAGTACAGCCGGCCGAGCGCGAGCTGCGACAGCTCGATGACCCGGCGATCGTTCGCCGTCCGGGGCTTCTTGCCGATCAGGTCGGTGAAGATGTCGGTCGCGCGCTGGAAGTCCTGCTTCAGGATGTAGGTCGTCGCCAGGTAGTAGGCGGCCTGTAGCTCGTAGTCCGAGCCCTTGGGGACGTCCTGAAAGTAGGCGAGCGCCTCGTCGGGCTTGTCTTGCGAGTACGCAAGCTTTCCCCGAATGTAGGGCACCACCGGCAAGCGCAGGCCCACGCTGATCTGGTCGAGCGCGGCGGTGTACTGCCCGACGTTGGTGTCATCCTTCTGGGCGATCGCAATCTCGATCAGGCGCGCGAGCGCCGGTTGGTAGTACTTGCTCGCGACATTGCCACGCGCGGTGAGGCGTTCGTAGTAACCACGCGCCGCGCCGCGATCGCCCTTCTGGAACAGCGACTCGGCGAGGTAGAAGGTCGCGGCCTCCTGATCGGCGCCGGGCTTGGTCGCGAGTTCGAACAGCATCAGCGCCGCGGCGTCGTATTCGCCGAGCGAGTACGCGACCTCGGCGTCGAGCAGGCGGCGCTGACCTGCGGCGCCAGAGATCCGGTTGGGACGCGGCAGGTCGTCCGCGAGCTCGCGCGCCTCGTTCTCGTAGGCGGCGAGCTGTGCATCAACGTCGTCGGCACGGGCAACGCCGGCGGTCAAGCCGGCGATCGAGCCGGCGGCCATGATCGCCGCGACGAACCAACGCGAGCGGCCCATGAAGATGGCCATGGCTTACTTCCCCGGGGTGGTTTTGCTGGACGACGGAGCTGGCGTGGGCCCGCTTGGCGCCGAGACGCTGCGTGGCGCCGGTGTCGGGCCAGGCGCTGGCGTGGGCCCGCTTGGCGCCGAGACGCTCCGCGGTGTTGGTGTCGCGCCAGGCGCTGGCGCGGGGCCGCTCGGGGCCGAGACGCTCCGCGGTGTTGGTGTCGCGCCAGGCGCTGGCGTGGTCGCAGGGGCGGGCGTGGGGCCGCTCGGGGCCGAGACGCTCCGCGGCGCTGGTGTCGCGCCGGGAGCAGGCGTGGTCACAGGGGCCGGCGTGGTCGCAGGCGTCGGCGTCATCGCGGGAGCCGTCGTCGTCGTGGGGGCGGGCGTGGTGCCGGACCTGGCCGGGGCCGTATCGCCCTTGTCGACTGGTTTCTCGGGCTGGACCTGCGTGATCTTGCACTCGATCGCGGCGCGCTTCTCGAGCGGCGTCGTCGGGCCGCCCTTCTCGAAGCCCCTGCAATCGACCTTGGCGATCTTGCCTTCGCCGGCGATGAACGCCTGGTTGCCCTTCGCCGTGAACGTGTACTTCGAGAGGTACTCGAACACGCCGTAGCCATGACCGCGATATGTCGCGACCGCGGTCAGGTTGTGATTACCCGGCGAGATCGGGCCCGAGAACACGTCGAACGCTTTGGCCTTGTAAAGATTCTCGGCGGTGTCGTCGGTGCGGACGAATACCTGCGTGCCATCGAGTGAGTAGATCAGCTTGATCAGCCGGAACGACGCGCCCATCTCGCTGGCATGGGAGATCACTGCCTGCGCGCCGGCACCGCCGCCGAGCACCTGCTCCTTGAGCATCTGCACGCGCGCCTTGAGCTGCCACGCACGTTCCTTGAGCGCCTGGGTCTTCTGCTCGAGCCGGCGCATGCGGACCGCGGTGGGCATGTCCTCGGGCCTGACCGTCGCGAGGTCGTTCGACGGAGCTACCGGCGCCGGGCTGCCGCCGCCTGCCGCTGGTGCACCGCCGCTTGTCGCCGGTGCGCTGCCGCCGCTTGTCGCCGGTGCGCTGCCGCCGCCTGCTGCCGGTGTGCTGCCCGTCGGCGCGGCTTTGCTGCCGGAGCCTGTCGAGCCTGCCGGCGTGGCGCTGCCTGTTGGCGAGGCTTTGCTACCGCTGCCCGTCGATGCCGGGCTACCGGTGTTCGCCTTCGTTGTGCCGGAGCTCGGGGTCGTTGCGGGCGTCTTCTTGTCGTTCTTGTCGGCCTTATCATTCGGTCCCGCGGCGGCACTGGCTGCGAGGAGCAATGAAGAGAACACGACAACGGTAGAAGTAGCTCGCATGCGTAATCTCCAGCCGGCCTTTGCCGGTGACTTCGCCCGCGCTTCGCGCCGGATAAAACTGGACGCGAACCGGCGCTTTTTCCTGTGGAATGCCGCAGTTGTAGCATCGCAACTGGGCGTTCTCAAGTTAACGAGTCGATGGGTTGGCTTCTCACTCGCCCCTGTGGGCGCCCCTGTGGGGGGGATGGAGGTGTGACCACAAGCGCTCGAGCACGGCACTGATTCCTGCACCGGTGGCGGCTGAAACCGTGAGCAACTCGACACCGCGGGCTGCAAACGCGCGTTGGTGCATCTCCACCTCTTCCGCTGCCGTCGCGTCGATCTTGTTCAATACGACCACTTGCGGCTTGTCGGCGAGCGCTGGCGCATAGCGAACAAGCTCGGCATTGATCACATCGAAATCCTGAAGTGGTGTGCGCTCGGGCCCGGTCGTGAACGTGCCTTCCACGATGTGAAGTAGGACACGGCAGCGCTCGACGTGACGGAGGAACTGGTGTCCGAGACCTGCACCCTCCGAGGCACCTTCGATAAGCCCTGGAATATCGGCGATCACGAAGTGACGTTCGTCGCTCAGCTGGACGACTCCGAGGTTGGGCACGAGGGTCGTGAACGGGTAGTCGGCCACCTTGGGCCGTGCGCGAGAGACACGGCGAATGAACGTTGACTTGCCGACATTGGGGTAACCGAGCAGCCCAACGTCGGCGAGCAACTTGAGCTCCAGGCGCACGGTGCGTTCCTCACCGAGCGTTCCTGCCTCAGCGGTGCGCGGCGCCTGATTCCATGGCGTCTTGAAGTGAATGTTGCCGCGCCCTCCGACCCCGCCGCGCACCAGAACGTAGCTCGCCCCTGGTGCTGACAGGTCGGCGAGGATCTGCTCGGTATCACCTGGCTCGCCCGGCTCGCCCGGCTCGGCGACCTCGCTGGGCTCGCCCGGCTCACCGGCCTGCCCCCGTTCGGCGATCACCACGGTCCCGACGGGAACTCGCAGCACAAGGTCGCTGCCCTTTGCGCCGTACTGATCTTTGTTACGGCCGTCTTCGCCGCGCTCGGCGGCGTAGCGGCGCTTGTACTTGAAGTCGAGGAGCGAGGACAGCGACGGATCGGCGACGACGACGATGCTGCCGCCGTTGCCGCCATCGCCGCCGGATGGTCCGCCTCGTGGTACACCGTCTTCGCGCCGGAACGCGGCGGAGCCGTTGCCGCCGTCGCCGGCCTTTACGTGGATGACGGCCTCGTCGATGAACTGCATGGCTTTCGGTCGATCATCGACAGATATGGCATCGTCTCCTGGCCCGGGGCAACCCGGTTTCCGTCATGAAATGCGCTGGATCGGAGTTTGGACCCGCGCGGTGGTGGGTCCGGCGTGGCGGCGGGCGGTCGCGGCGTGGATCGGCTGCGCGATCGTCGCAGCCGTCATATTCGGTCCCACGGCGATGCTACCGGCGGACCTGACCGGGCTGGCGCTCCACGATCCGGGCGCCGGGCTCGTGCTCGGCGCAACCTGGCTGCTCGTGTTCGTCCCGATCGCGCGCGTGCTCGTGCGCGCGGAGCCAGCGGCGTACCTGCGCAGCCTACCCGGCGATCCACGGAGCGCGCGGCTGGTCACCGCCACGGCGCTGATCGGGCTTCAGCTACCATGGCTCGTGCTGTGGACGTGGGGCGAGGGACCGCTCGGCGTTGCGATCGTGCTGGCGAACACGCTGGTGATCGTCACGCTCGCCAGCGTGCGGCTGCCGAGCTACCGCACGCGGCTCCCGGCATGGCGGCAAAGCGGCGAAGCGCTGCGGGCGATCCACCTGCGCGCGTTGCGGCGGCGGGCCGGCGATGCGCTGGTTCGTGGGGCCGGGCTGGCGGTACTCGCAGGTGGTGCGGCCGGGCTGCTGGTGCGCAATAACCAGCTGTCCGGGCAGAACGCAGGTGTGCTCGGCGCGTCGGTCATCGCGATCGTGCTGGTTCCGGCGCAGGTCGGCACGGCGCTCGTCACCCTCGGCGCGTATCGCGAGACCGCCTGGATTGCCGCGGCGTTCGGGATCGCGCCGCACACGCGAACCGCCGCGCTGGTCACGACGATCGCCATCGTGCACCTCTCCGCCGCGACGATCGCCGTTCTTGCTGCCACGGCCATCTCGGGCGCGAACCTCTGGCTACCGCTCCTGGCGTTCGGGGTGGCGCTCGGTACCTCCCTCGGCGAGGCGCGCACGATGCTGGCCCATGCCGCGTCGCCCTCCGTGGCCGCGCGCGTGGTCGTCGGTGCGATCGTCAGCGCCGCGCTTGCCGTGGTGTGCCTCGCCGTGCTCGACGCGGCGGGTGCGATCGCGATCATCGCGATCGGGGCCTTCTCGCTGCTACGGACTCCCTCATGACGTCTTCGATGACACCTGCGACGACACCTGCGACGACATCCTCGACGACGCTCGCGATCGACGCGCTCTCGGTGCGGCGTGGCGGGCGCGGCGTGCTCGCCGATATCTCACTCGCGGTCGCCGGGGGCGAGATGGTTGGCATTGTCGGCAAGAACGGCTGTGGCAAGTCGACCCTGCTCATGTGCATAGCGGGCGTGCTGGCGCCGCACGTTGGCCGGATCGAGATCTCCGGGGCGTCGGTATGGGGGACGCACCGCGAGCGCTTGCGTGCCCGACGCGCGCTCGGTTACGTGCCCGAGGGCGCCGATCCGCCGGGTTTCCTGCTGGGCGGCGAGCTCTGGGCGCTGGTCGCCGCGACGCGCGACTGTATTCCGCCCACGCCCGAGCTCTGCGAGGCGCTTGGCCTCGACGAGCTACGCGAAGCACCGATCGAGCGCATGTCGCTCGGCCAGCGCCGGCGCGCCTGCCTGGGCGCGGCGTTCATGGGTCCGCCGGACTTGCTGGTGCTCGACGAGCCGGACAACGGCCTCGACGTCAAGCGCCTCGACGCGCTGGTCGCGCTACTCCAGGCGCACACCACGGCCGGCGGCGCTGTGATCCTGGCATCGCATGACGCGGCGCTCCTCGACCAGATCGGCGCGCGCGTCTTCACGCTGGCCTGAGCGCGGCGGTGCACGCGCCACTTCTCGGGAGACCGCGAACACGCTTGCTGCGCTACCGCGGTTCTGGGCCCCTCGCTCGGGAGACAGCGAACCACCGGCGAGAGAACTATCTCCAGACCCAACACTCAACCCGGCCTGCCCTCGAAGTACCACCTGTGGAAGCTACCTCGCTCGAGACCCAGCCCGCGTCGCTCCGCTGCGCGTTGCGTTCTACATGCCTGAGCGAAATCGGGCGGTAGAGGCGGATACGGGTGGCAACGCGACGCGCAGCGACGGTGCGACGCGCGCTAGGGACCCATTCCGCGGGGGCGGCAACACGTAGCGCAGCAGCGCGTTGCGTTCTACATGCCTGAGCGAAATCGAGTGATCGGGTGGTAGAGACGGGTACGAGCGGCAACGCGACGCGCAGCGAGGCGGGGTGGGTCTCCGTGCGAGATAAATTGCACGGCCGGGTGGTGGAACGTCAGCAGGTCGTGGAGATGGCGCCGTCGGTCATCGTGATACGGCGGTTAACGGACGAGCACGGGGCCCAGCCCCGCCTCGCTAGCAAGCGTGTCCGCGGTCTCCCGAAGGTGCGTGTCCGGCGGCGGCGGTGCGGTCAGGCAGCGGCGGCGGCGGTGCGGTCAGGCAGCGGCCGGCGGCGGTGCGGTCAGGCAGCAGCAGCAGCGGTCACGCAGCAGCAGCGGCGGCAGCAGCAGCGCGGGCGGGCGGCGGCGGTCAGGCGGCAGCGGCGGCGGCGGGCGGGTAGACCGCGACGCGCATCCGAAACTTGCCGTGGCGCTCGAACGCAACGACGCCGTCGACCTTCGAGAACAGCGTGAAGTCGCGACCGATGCCGACGTTCTCGCCAGCGTGGAACTTGGTGCCGACCTGGCGAACCAGGATCGAGCCAGCAGTGACGACCTCGCCTGCGAAGCGCTTCACGCCGCGCATCTTCGGCAGCGAGTCGCGGCCGTTACGAGTCGAACCTTGTCCTTTTTTGTGTGCCATGACGCGTTCCTCTGGGAGACCTAGGCTTCGATCTTGGCGATCTTGACCGCGGTGTAGTCTTGACGATGACCGTTGCGGCGGACGTAGTTCTTGCGCCGCCGGAACTTGAAGACGACGAGCTTCTCGCCGCGGCCTTGCTCGACGATCTCGCCGGTGACCTTGGCGCCCGCGACCATGGGCTTGCCGATCGTGACGTTGCCACCATCTCCCGAGGATACGAGGAGGACGTTGTCGAACACGACCGAGGCACCCGCGTCACCCGCGAGCTTCTCGACCACCACGGTCTTGCCGGGCTCGACGCGATACTGTTTTCCACCCGTCTGGATCACGGCGTACATGACAATCTCCGCAAAAAGGCTTTCGGAATCGCGGACTTTACTGATCGCGGGGCAATCGTCAAGAGGCTGCCGCGGCAAGCGTGGCCGGGGCCGTTAGCGCCCGAGGCGTTTGTGCAATAGATCCGAGGTGATGACCGGATTGGCACGGCCTTGGGTTTCCTTCATGACCTGGCCGACGAAGAACCCGAACAGGCCGTCCTTGCCGCCCACGGTGTAGGCCTCGGCTTGCTTGGGGTTGGCGGCCACGATGCGGTTAATGATCTCCCAGAGGGTCGCCGTGTCCGAGATCTGCGAGCGGCCGCTGCGCTCGAGGATCGCCGCCGGGGCCTCGCCCGTCCGGAAGCTCTCCTCGAAGATCTCCTTACCGAGCTTGCCGCTGATCGTGCCGCTCTCGATGAGCTTGACCAGCTCGGAGAGCATGGCGGGTTGCATGGGCGACCGCGCGATCGGAGTGCCACTGGCGCGCAGCGCGCCGAGCAGCTCGCTGAGCACCCAGTTCGCGATCATCTTGCCGCCGGTCTCGTTGGGGTGCGCCGCGACGGCGGCATCGAAGAAGTCGGCGAGCGCGCGTTCGCTGACCAGGGTGCGGGCCTCGGTCGGCGAGATCCCGAAGGCGCGCTGATAGCGATCGAACCGCACGCTCGGCAGCTCGGGGAGCGACTGCAAGATCGACCCCATGATGGCGCCGTCGACCACCAGCGGCGGTAGATCGGGATCGGGGAAGTAGCGGTAGTCATTCGCTTCTTCCTTGCTGCGCATCGACTGTGACTGGCCGCGCTCGGCATCCCACAGCCGCGTCTCGCGCGTGATCCGGCCGCCCGCTTCGAGGATCCGGATCTGCCGCGCGATCTCGCTCGCGATCGCGTTCTCGACGAACCGGAACGAGTTGATGTTCTTGAGCTCGGTGCGCGTCCCGAGCCGATCCTCGCCGCGCAGCCGGACCGACACGTTGGCATCACAGCGCAGCTGACCCTTCTCCATGTCGCCCTCGGAGATCTCGAGCCAGCGCACCAGGCGGTGCAGCGAGCGCAAGAACTCGCCGGCTTCCTCGACCGAGCCGATCTCGGGAGCCGTGACCACCTCGACCAGGGGCACGCCCGCGCGGTTCAGATCGACGTGCGACGACACGCCGACGTGGGTGGTCTTGCCGGCATCCTCCTCGAGATGGATGCGTTGCAGCTTCACGCGCTTGAGCCCGCCGCCGATGATGACGTCGAGGTGGCCGTTCTCGCACAAGGGCTCGTCGAACTGCGAGATCTGATAGCCCTTCGGAAGATCCGGGTAGAAGTAGTGCTTGCGCGCGAACCGGGACTTCGCGCGGATCTGCGACGACGTCGCGATGCCGAGCTTGAGCGCGAGCGCGAGCGCTGCCTGATTGAACACCGGCAACGTGCCAGGCAGCCCGAGCACGAGCGGATCGGTGAGCGAGTTGGGCGGTGCTCCGAACTCGATCGCGGACGGCGAGAAGATCTTCGATCGGGTGGCGAGCTGGACGTGGACCTCGAGCCCGATCACCGGCTCCCACACCTCGAGCATCGCCGCGATCTCGCGTGACACACTCACCCCACTGGGGTTCCCTCGGGCCAGAGAGTCGCGGGGCCCCTCCCCCGCGCTCGGTCGTTTGCCCTCGGTCATGTGATACCCCCGATCCCCGCCGGCCGGCGGTCGCCCAGGCCGACGGCCGCCTCGATGACCGCGCCGGCGCGCAGCAGCGTGACCTCGTCGAGCGGCCGGCCCAGGAGCTGGGCGCCGATCGGCAGGCCCCCGGCGGTCAGGCCGCACGGTACGCTGATGCCGGGGAGCCCGGCGAGGTTGCACGACAGCGTGAACACGTCGGCCAGGTACATGTCGACCGGGTTGGCCTTCGCGCCGAACGGAAACGCCGGGGTCGGCGTCGTCGGGGTGAGCAGGACGTCGCAGTACTGGAACGCGCGATCGAAGTCGCGCTTGATGAGCGTGCGTACCTGCTGCGCCTTCTTGTAGTAGGCGTCGTAGTAACCCGAGCGCAGCGCGTAGGTGCCGAGCATGATGCGGCGCTTGACCTCGGGGCCGAACCCGGCGTCGCGGGTCTTGCCGTACATGTCGAGCAGGTCCGGCGCCTCGACGCGCTGGCCGTAGCGCACGCCGTCGAACCGCGCGAGGTTACTCGACGCCTCGGCAGGGGCGACGAGGTAGTAGGCCGGCAGCGCGAGCTTGGTGTGCGGCATCGATAGATCGACGAGCTCGGCGCCGCGCTCGACCAGCGCGCTTGCCGTCCGTACGAGGGCGGCCCGGATCTCGTCGTCCATCGCCTCGAAGTACTCTTGCGGCAGCCCGATGCGCAGGCCGCGAACGTCGCCGGTCAAGGCGCCGGTGAACCGCGGCACCGGTGCGTCGAGCGAGGTCGAGTCGCGCGGGTCGAACCCGGCGATCGTCTCGAGCACGAGCGCGGCGTCGGCGACGCTGCGGGTCAGCGGGCCCACCTGGTCCAGCGACGATGCAAACGCGACGACGCCCCACCGCGAGACCCGGCCATAGGTCGGCTTCATGCCGACCACGCCGCAGAACGCGGCAGGCTGGCGGATCGAGCCGCCGGTGTCGGTACCCAGCGACGCCGCGCACAGGCCCGCGGCGACTGCCGCCGACGAGCCTCCCGAGCTGCCGCCCGGCACGCGTGACGGATCCCACGGATTGCGGGTCGGCTGGTAGGCGCTGTTCTCCGTCGAGCTGCCCATCGCGAACTCGTCGCAGTTGACCTTGCCGATCACGATCGCACCGGCGGCGCGCAGCTTCTCGACGACGTGGGCATCGTAGGGCGGGATCCAGCCCCGCAAGATCTTCGACGCCGCGGTGGTCGCGAGCCCGCGCGTGACGAGCACGTCCTTGAGCGCGATCGGCACACCGGCGAGCGGGCCCTGCGGTACGTTGGCCGCGCGCTGGCTATCGAGCTCGGCGGCCACCGCACGCGCGCCATCGCCGTCGACCGCGAGGAACGCGCCGAGCTCGCCGTCGATCTTCTGGATCCGCGCCAGCATGGCCTCGATGATCTGGGTCGCCGTGATCTCGCCCGCGGCGATCCGCCGGGCGGTATCGGCCACCGACCAGAACTCGGTGCTGGCGGGGCTCGCTGGGCTCATGATCCGGATCCCGTGTCGCCACGGCCCGGTGGCGCGATGCTCGAAGGCACGACGATCAGATCGCCCTCGCGCCGCGGTACACCGCCGAGCGCCAGGTCCGCCGGCAGCGACGGTTGCACCGCATCAGGCCGCAGCCGGAGATCCATCGGAACGGCGTGCGTCATGGCCGGCACGTCGGCCGTATCGACCGCGGCGAGCGCCCCGAAGTGCTCGAGGATCACGCCGAGCTCGTGCTGCATCCGTTCGAGCTCCTCGGGCTCGAGCGCAAGCCGCGCGAGTAGCGCAATTTCTTCGACTTCCTTCCGCGTCAGCGCCGGCATCGCCTCATCCTCCTCGGGCTCCTCGGGTCACCGTCTCGTCTCTATGATTCCTTGCTCGGTTTGCTCGTCTGCGCTCGTTGGCGTCAACGCGACTCCGGAAGTGGCTGCGGCTGAAGCTCCGGCTTGCCTCCGAGGCGGCCGGCGAGTTCGGCACCCAGGCGCAGGTAGTCGTCGGCGATCCGGCCGGCGTTCTGGACGTCACCTTTCTCGAACGCCGCGATCAGCTCGCGGTGATGCTTGCGCACGCTGTCGCCGGGCGCCGCGAGGTTGGCGAGCAGCGGCATGAAGCTGCGCACCCCGTCGCG
>Ga0134121_10004545_pt1 | contig 11351 bp, 10 predicted proteins | sample KB301_FD_96463 | JGI IMG/M metagenome (GOLD analysis project Ga0134121, IMG submission 96463) | Terrestrial soil microbial communities without Nitrogen fertilizer from Kellogg Biological Station, Michigan, USA - KB3-0-1 | ecosystem: Environmental > Terrestrial > Soil > Unclassified ...
GACTGCAGCGCCCCCGAGATCAATGATAGCGGCGGCCAGGAAATAGAATTTTGGAAACGTTACCAGCCGCGTCGGCTTTCAGTGCTGCTATTTTTGACAGTTTGCGCCAAGTTAGTCCCCTGCTTTAATCACTCCCCTCCGTGCCCTGTTCCAACCTTCGCTGTACCGCGCAGAGGGGAATCGATATGCGTGCTCGTAATGTATTCCGTGGCTTATATCAGTTCTGTTCGACCTTTTTTTTGCTAATTCTCTTGCTGCCGCATACTGCGCGAGGACAAGGCCTGGAGGTTAATGGGGGTTGGGCTCACATCACTCAAGAATCGGGAACAGACGGTTTCAACGTGGGAGGCGCTTGGTGGTTCACGAAGCGGATAACCGCTGCAGTCGATTACGAAAACAGCTGGGATAACACCACGCTCGGCACGTTCACTTTCACTCAGACTGGGCCTATCTCGATCAAAAGCCATCTGCAGAGCGCTGTCGTGGGGCCCCGTATCTTCTTTTCGACTAAATGGACCGACAAGTACAAGCTGAATCCGTTTGGCGAGGCCCAGTTTGGGATGGCGCACCTGTCTCAAACCGTGACAACAGCCGCCGACTCAGTTTCGGCATCAGACACTTCCTTTGCTTGGCTAATAGGTGGCGGTGCCGAATACCTGCTTTCTCCTCACTGGTCAGCGCGTGGAAACCTGGACTTCATGAGGACGAAGTTGGCGAATGAGGGACAGAGTCGTTTGAGGCTGCTGGTCGGGATTACTTACACGTTCGGGAGCCGGGAGAGTAAGGCAAAGGCGCCCGAACCGACTCCTCACGAATCTGTGTCGGCAGTGGCAAAAAGCCCAGCGAGAGTTCATATCACATCGTCGCCGAGCGGAGGAGAAATCTACGTCGACGGCAAGTTCTATGGCAGCACGCCTTCCGAAATCGTCCTTTACACGGGCGAGCATATTGTAAAGGTCGTGTTAAGCGGTAAGGAGTGGACTAGGACTGTTCAGATCACACCGGGGGAGATTCGTATTAACGCGGACTTGTCGCTTCCGTAGGGTGCATTCGTACGGGACCAGGCCAAACTCTAATGGAATGATCGTGCGGCAATTCGGAACGTTGAGGTGTGTCCGGTAGGTCCATTCGTCGGGATTTGCCCCCGTCGCGGCATAGCAACTCACAATTGCTCATCGCTTACTGGCCGCCAGCGTAAGACCCCTTGAAGCGAGGCGGCGAAAGAGGCGACCGGCGGCCAAAGGCAGGTCACCAGGTTTTTCTGCCAAGACTGGCTCGCTGTCGCGCACCAACTGTGTATTGACAGCTCGGTCGGTCCGCGTGACTTGGAATTCCACGGCTCCAACAAGCTGTGTGCCCTCTCTGGACTCCAGATCCCATACGAGGAGAGTCGCGGCCAATGTTGGGGCACCGCTTGAATCGACAAGGCGCATGCTTGGGCTTGCTTCCAGTTGCAGGCGTAGCGCCATGTCCAAATACCGCTCAGGGGGAGCCGACCATCGCCAGACCGGATCCGTGAGCAGCTCACCATTCGCTTGCTGGTGCAGTACATGGCGACCCATGTTGCCCTGTGCATTGGTATCAAGGAGCCTGATCGGTGTCGCGTCGGGAGCCTTGGTTACTTGTTCTGGCTTCTCGATCTGTGGCTCGAGCAATTGGGGCTCGATTGTACGGACAGGTACCGCGTCCGGGCGTCGGAGCCTGCAGCCAGTGGCCCCTAGGCATACGATCGCGGCCGCGAGAAGAGTCGCCACTCGGAAGGCATGAGTCATGGTTGTTTCGCCGTTCTTGGTCGCGGGCCGTAGACTACCGACTCGGGCTGCTCCTCGAGCTGTCTCGCGAGATCGCGCAGCTGCGCGAGCGAATCTCGAATAACAGGGAGGGATCGCCGTAGTTCATCGGCGGCAAGTCTGGAACTGTCCGCTGCTTCACGGGTCGATCGCGTTGTGCCGGGAAAGTCGGCGGCCTGGATCGTCGCCCTTGCCTCTTCCGAGAATTTGACGAGAGTTCCGTCCCTGCCCATAACTCCATCCAACTGAGAGCTCATCTGGCTGATTTGTCCGGTCGTCGTCGTAAAGAACTTCCGCGATTCCGCGCTCAGCTCAGGCAGTTGACTTTCTTGCATGATGCGCTCTACGTTTGTGAAGAACCGGTCACTTCGGTTTAGGCTATTCGGAATTCTGGTCACAATCTCTCTGAGAGTTTGGAGCGTTGTATCCGCGCGATCCAAGAGAGCAGGCAGCCGATCTTGTACCGTTGCAAGTGTCGAGGGCATCGATGGAACGTAGACCCGATTGGGGACGAACCCAAGTTCCATGGCTGGTGGTGGGTTCTGCGGCGAATCGAGCAACAAGTACGCCTCACCTGTCAACGCGTTCGCTGTGAGCTGAGCCCGGAGGCGCGGAAACATGCCCCCCAGATCGGCAATCTGTCGGATCCTACTGACGTTCATTCCAATTTCGTTGAGACGACCAAGGAACACTTCGAAGTTGATTTCGACAAGGATACCGCGCGGATCCACACGTACGTCCGTTACTCGGCCTACTGAGACACCCCTATACCGAACGGGACTCGAGATATCTAGGCCAGTGACATTCTCGGTTGTGTAGGTCACGAAGCGAATCGCCTCGCGGCTCTTCATTCGCTGAATGAAGAGCACAGACGTAGCTAGGACTACAGCAAGAGTTACGGCAATGAAAAGGCCGAGGCGCGTGTAATTTTTGTCGACAGCCATTGGATTACCCTCCGTGATTCGCGCCCCTGTTCGGCGACGACCTCGTGAGAAAATTGTGAACAAATGGAATGCGCGATTCGTCGCGTAGTTTCCGCGGGTTGCCATGCGCCACGATTCCTTTGGCCTGCTTGTCCAGCAGGATGCAGTCGTCGGCGACAAGAAAAATGCTTGATAGCTCGTGCGTTACGATGACAACCGTTATGCCCAAGTCTTGGCTGAGCGTGAGAATCAACTGGTCTAGCTCGACGGCCGAGATTGGGTCGAGCCCAGCGGAAGGCTCGTCAAAGAACAGGAGGTTGGCATCAAGCATAAGCGCGCGGGCAATGCCCGCGCGCTTCTTCATGCCGCCGGAAATTTCGCCCGGCAGATGGTCGGCGAACGAACCAAGCCCTACTAGGTCGAGCTTCGCTTGAATGAGTTTCCGCATTGTCTGCCCGCGTATCGGGGTCCATGCAGCCAGTGGAAGTGCGAGGTTCTCCGCAAGGGTCATGGAGCTGAAAAGTCCGCCAGACTGAAAGAGCACGCCGAAAGGTGGCATTCCTTCGTAGTGATGTGGCTCTCCGACTTCCGCAATGTTGATCCGACCGGCCTGCGGCTTTTCAAGTCCGATCAAATATCGAAGCAGTGTACTTTTTCCGCACCCCGATCCGCCGAGAATGGTGAAGACCGTTCCTCGCTCAACGTTGAACGTGACGTGTTCTATGAGCACGTTGGTGCCCCAACCGATCCTTAGCTCCTCGACGATAATGTGATGTTTTGATCGCGGCATACTTACACACCAATGAGCGCGAAAAAGAATGTGAACACGGCACTGATCACAATGACGCAGAAAATCGCCTGGACCACAGCCGTGGTTGTCCTGGCCCCGACGGCTGCCGCGCCGCCGTGTGTCAGCAATCCCTGACCAGATGCGACTAGTCCGATTGCCAGTGCCAGAAAGGGACTTTTGATGAGACCCGCAAAAAGATTGCTGGCCGTGACATCATCCAAAGTCGCCTGAAGATAAGCGTGGAACGTCATATTCGTGATTGCAGTCGTCGCCGCAAGGCCACCAACCAGAGCCAGCAAGTCGCCCACCCAAGTCAAGAGAGGCACTGTAACAACGAGTGCGAGACAGCGCGGCACCACCAGCCATCTCACTGGGTCGAAACCGAGCGACCGCAATGCGTCGATTTCCTCGGTAACCTTCATCGTTGCGATTTCCGATGCGAGACCAGCTCCTGATCGCCCGGCCACAACGATCGCAGTTACCAGTGGACCGAGTTCCCGGAAATGGGCGACGACTACGAGCTCGGGAACGAAGGCTACTGCACCGAAACGCCCGAGCTGAGAGACGCCAAGGAACCCAATAATTACGCCCACCAGCAAGTTGGCAGCGCTCGTTACGAGTAGCGCGTCTGCGCCGATCTCTTGGATCAGCCTAGGCAGCGAACGCCAGTCGACCGATTTCGGACTGGCAATCACTTTGGGCAGTGAGGCGGCGCACCGACCAATAAAGTCGAGTGCAACTGTTCCCCCGCCAAACATCTCGGACGCGAACGCGCCGACGCGCGCTGCTGGATTTCTTCCTGACGGCTTCGGCCGCATGCGCTCCGTCCGGCGCTCGCGGTAAAGCGCGATCAATCGTGCAGCCTCGGGATTCTGGTTATTGGCAACCCGTGTCTTGCGCCCCTCCACATCAAGTCTGTCAAAGAGTCGGGCCAGCAAGATGGCTCCAGTGCCGTCGATTCGCTCGAGGTGCACCAGATCGATATCAATGGAACGACATCGGCTCAAACCCTCCTCAACCTTCTCGACTGCTTGCGCTACCTGTTTCGCGTGGGCCAGGTCGAACGAACCGGACACCACTAGACTTGCGTAGTCTCCTTCTTGATTAGTTCGGATCGCCACCGCGCAGACTTTCGTGGGCTCTCCAGTACCTTCGCAGATGAGCGGAGATTTCATCGCGCCGAGTCTTCGACGGCCGCGTCAGGTGGGCCACCTGACTGCGGCGAAGTCATACCAGCTAGAGAAAAGGACAGTTCCAAGACTGGGGATGCGGCAAAGAGATCGTACAATTTCTCCAAACCCTTTTGTTTCTTGGAAGGTTGGGCTGGTGGGCTGGGGAGTCGCGAGCTTTCGCGTTACGCGACAAGATCTCCTCCCGCCTCACGCCCCAGTAGCGGGTTTAGTCGTATTCAGTTTGTCGTCTTTGTAATACTTGGTACCCTGCAGGGTCAACTGAAGTGCGAGGCCATTCTTGGTAATCTGGTAGACCCATACTCCCGGGGCAACTTCGGCTGCTCCCGAATAGGCTCCGCCCTTCTCACCTGCCTTAGCCGCTGCGTCGCCTTGTGCTGAGCCGGACCAGCCGGAGTCTAGAAATTGCGCAACCGCCTTTTCGTTCTCGAAGACGAACACCACGACATAGTCTTTCACTCCCATGCCCAGACCGGCACCGGCCGAAGCCATCTTCATGAAGGTTTCTTGCTTGGTCTTGTTGTTGACGGCCAGTCCTGAACCGCGTGCCGTGCTCAACAGCAATACGTTCACCCCCATGTTGTCGAAAACGGCGTATCCCGCCGCTTTCTGGATAGCTGCTTGGGAAGTGGGTTCCAGCTTGTACAAATCCTGCAAGGCCTCGGCCGCCATCTTGCGGGTTTTCTCCCTTTTTTTCTCGTTGTCATCCTCCCCGCCGTATGCACCCACAGTCAACAAAGCCACGGCGAGAATCGAGGCGATGATTTTGAATCTCATTTGAATGCTCCCTTCCAAGTATCAAAACAGCCAGACATTCGAGGGGCTCACCGGACGACGTAGAACTCCCGGAGTTGCTTGGATATAACGAGTCGTAGAGCGAAACGATCCTCAGCCACGAGTACTACCAATCGACGGACACTTTCAACTGTCAAAACACGCAGGCGTCACAGTCATTGTTCTTGTGTGCCAACGAACGGGCACGTTTACAAGAGCCGTAAAATCGTGTCGGTTGATGAGTTACTGAAAGGAGCCAAGTACTTCTGATAGCTGGCCTTACATTACGGCCCCGATAGATCGTGCGGAACAACCTGGCCCTTGATCGTCGGCCTGGTACAGCCTGGAACCTGCTCAAAAGGCCAGTTGGTTTCCCAGCTTACTTCCGATATGAGCTTCCCGAAGCAATTTTTAGCTCCGTACAAATGGCCGTTTTCATCCAACAATTCGATCGCGCTTCGAGCCAAGCCGCTCGCGAAGCATTGTTTTCCAATACGTTGCAATCTATGGAAAAAGGTACGCTCAAGAGAGACGATTTCCTGCGCAAACTTGTGGCAGTGGTTAAGACGATGCAGCGCTCAACCGCAATGTTTTTGGGCCAGGCCGCTGTAAAGGAGTCGGACCAGTACGCCTACGATACGTTTCCGTCCTTCGGTGAGGCCGGACACGTACTTAGGATAGTTCACAACATCGCGCAAAAACTGTTGCACCCAGAACGAGTATCGTTCCTCCCAGATCGATCCTCAAGACCGGCAAATCCAGTATGATTTCTGGCGACGCTATATAGGCAACAGCAGATCGCGTCTTGCTAGGGTTTTTCGAGGGTTCTTTCTGCCCATCGCAGTCTACCCGCCCAACCCAGAGACAATAGTAGAGAATAAGATTAGTAGAGAATAAGATTTCGGTTGCGGACCTGAGGACACTCAACGAACAACTGGTTGAGGATTCAGAGGTGACGGATAGCGACCGGAAATCGCTTTCCACACTACGGCGATTCCTGGACGGCGAGTTCAAGGACGGAATCAGCCCACGACTGATTTGTATGCGGGTTGATGTTTTGACAGTCGCGCAGATTTGATGGCACCTGGGGTAAATACTTGGATCGATATGCCACACTCGATGGTTAATTTTGACGGCACCGGGAACCTCGGGCGCTGGTTTCTTTTCGGAAGGGCCGGGCCACGATTTCCGTGCTCGAGAGCCTGTAACTCTTGACAGTTCCTCGCGAATTAGCGGGTCTATATTCTGCGCGAAGGAGGACCTGTCTATGCTCCGCGTACGGCTTTTTCTGGCAATCATCATGCTTCTTGGAGTGGTGGGCTCAGCAAAAGCCCAAGACGACTACAGTAAGTGGATGTTTAACGTCGGTGGAGGCATTGGTTTTCCTCAAGGAGATTTGACTAAGTTCGTTAATGACGGCGGAAACTTCGTTGTCGGAGCAGGAGTAAACTTTAAACGGTACTTTGGCGTTGACACCGAATACATGTGGCACGATTTGCCCATCAATTCCACGACCAAGCAATTTCTTCAAACGCCTGGAGCAAGCGCGCGGCAACATGCATGGACGTTTAACCCGGTTGTCCACCTTCCATTGGGTTCAAAGCTCGGAGCTTATGTGATTGGCGGAATTGGCTGGTACCACCGGTCGGGTGAGACAACGACGCCTGGTGTAGGTGTGATCTGCGATCCCTACTGGTCTTGGTGGTATGGGTGCGCGGTTGGTAGCGTGGACATCGTCACGGGAAGCAGAAGTGCGAACTCATTTGGTGAAAATATCGGGGCAGGCCTAACGTATCGGCTGGGCGAGAGTCACGCCAAGATCTATACCGAGGTTAGGTATCACCACGCGGCGTACAATTCAGTTTCAACCAATCTGATTCCGCTTACGTTCGGGATCCGGTGGTGACTCCGGCTCTATCAACGCATGCACTAGGGCGTCGGGCATACGTGGCGGATGTTCACCCACATCGATTTCGGATACCTTCGCCCTCGATATGCTAGCGAACGGGGCGAATCCTCGGCGATAGACGCCTAAAGGAGTTAGCCCAACGGGCGCGTACGGAAACACAAGGGCAGGGATTACCCGGCGACACTGTTTCGCACCAAACCGCATGGCTCGCGCGCTAAGCGACAAGGATACCGCTCACCTAATAACTGAGCCGACCGTCACGGCTTTAAGTTGAGACGCGCGTAAGCATGAGTTCTCCAGAGAACGGCACTCAAGGAAAAACTGAAAACTCAGGGTTCACGAGTGCGGCGCCGGTTCTCGCGAAGGAGTTGCTATCGGCACAACATCGATGGCTGAAATGAAGGCACGTTGATAGGCAACCAACGATCCGAGTCATTTCGCTCGAGTCTTTTCTTCCGGCTTGGACGTAGCCAAATATTTTCCCATCCGCAACAGATTCTTGTCACCCTTCCAGATGAACTCTTCCTTCCTACCCTCCTTGATGAAGAGCACTGTCACATTTAACAGTGACGGGCACCCCCTCTTATGATGCATGTTGAGGGTTAATTTGCGGCGAATCCAGTCCGAAATGAAGGGAGATTTGTCGTGAAGGAAGCGCCTTCCCGCTGAGTTGATGGTCGGCGTTCTGAAACAGGCTGATGGGGGTGTGTTGTCGGTGGAGGTGAGTAGACCGGTGGGAATCACGCAACAGACCTCCTACTGATGTAAGAGGCAGTACGCGCATTTGGACCGATCGAGTGGGGCAGCCAAAGCAGCCGCGGGAGGAGAACGGGAAGCGGAGCAAGCTGGTGGCAGCGCGAAGTCTGGACAATGCCATCATGGCGATCCTCGCCGCTGTCTGTTCCTCCATCGAAATCCGCACGCTTGATGATTGGCACTCACAACCTGCAGCTATCATGATCCGGCCACGGAGCCAATCGACGGGACGAAGCCAAAAGCCCTCCAAGACCACGCATCGGCCGACCAAGTTGGCAACCGGTTTCTCGGTTCTGGCAACGATTAATTTCCGGTGGGAGCGGCTTCGCTGGAACTCTCGTTGGGAGTGAAATGGTCGCTCGCAGCAGGCATGTTGGTCTGAGGGACGCTGAGCCATCGCGGACTCTGGAGAGGGTTAATGCGTCTTCAAAGGGCCAACCGAATTATCACAATATTACTCGCATCGCTTTCGCTGGCGTCCGTGGCATGCGTACTAGTGTCGGGGTATTTCAGACATCGGCAAGCGACGACACTGAACGCCAGGACGCAGTCACTGTTGCTGAGCAACCACATCGCCGCGGGCAGCGACAAGTTGACGGCGGCGGTGCGAGGATTCGCAGCGACGGGTGATCCTCAGTACCGCGACGAGTACTGGCGGGAGGTTCGTATCGACCGCAGCCGCGATCGCGCTGTGGAAGGCTTGCAGCTGCTTGGCCTGACCCAGGAGGAGAACGAACTGGTCTCCCGGGCCAAGCAAAATTCCGACGCGCTCATCGCCCTAGAGGAGAAGGCTTTCCAAGCCGCCGAACGCAAAGATTTCGGCAAGGCAATAGGATATGTGTATGGCGAAGAATACCTCAAGCAGAAAGCCTCGATCATGGGTCCGATTGATGAATTTCGCCGACGCTTGGACGAGCGTTTCGCCAACCAAGCCCTCTCCGAAGTGCGGACGGCCCAGCGGGCTGTCAACCTCGCTGTCTTTGTCGCTGTTCTCAATGCTTTGGCTATCGGGGGTGCGCTCATCTTTTACCGTACTAAGATGGTCGCCCCGCTGGTTGCCCTCGGACGTAGCCTGAGCGACCTTCTCGCCAGAAAACCGGGCGTCGAGATCGGGTTTCAGGAGGATCGCTCGGAGATCGGCGACATCGCCCGATCGCTGGAGTCGTACAAGGGGCTGCAAGAGGAACGAAACCGAGTCACCCAACAAATGCAGATGCTGTTGGAATCCACCGGCCAAGGTATCTATGGCATTGATCTACAAGGAAAATGCACATTTGTAAATCGGGCTACTTGCGAAATGGTTGGTTACCGACCTGACGAAGCCTTGGGTCGGAATATGCACGATCTGGTGCATCACCATAAGACGGACGGCTCGCCTTATCCGGTGGACGAATGTCCCCTGTTCCGCGCGTTCAGCAAGGGAGAGGGTTGCCGAATAGACACGGAAGTGATTTGGCGACGGGACGGCGCCCCGATTTCGGTTGAATATTCCTCGTTTCCAATTCTTGAGGACGGGAAGATCACTGGGGCCGTAGTCACTGTTCTTGACATCACCGAGCGGAAGCGGACTGAGGAAAAGGTGCGGGCGAGCGAGCAGCTGTTCCGCTCGATTTTCGAGAACGCCCAGATCGGGATTGGTGTCTTCAGGCTCGATAGACAGGAACTTAGCGCTAACCGCGCACTGCAAGAGATGCTGGGTTACTCCGAGGTAGAGCTGAGACGCTTGGAGACGTGGGACGAGATTACTCCTCCTGATGAGCGTGTCTCGGACGCGAAACGATATGGCGAACTCGTCCAGGGGAAGCGTGAAAAGGATGAATGGGAACAACGCTTAGTTCGCAGAGACGGCCGCATCGTCGTGACGAGCGTGAGATTCTCTCTGCTCCGTGACGCCGCGGGCAGGCCGCAGTACGTCGCGTCCTTGCAAGAAGATATTACGGAACGCAGGGCGGCCGAGGAGCTTCTCCAGAAGCGCGATGAAGAACTCCGTCGCGCGAAAGATGCAGCGGAAGCGGCGACGAGGGCAAAATCCGAATTCCTCGCCAACATGAGTCACGAAATCCGCACTCCGATGAACGCCATCATCGGCATGTCCCACTTAGCCCTCAAGACCGACCTCGACCCGCGCCAGAAAGGCTATGTCCGCAAAATTCAGCAGTCTGGCCAACATCTCCTCGGCATCATCAATGACATTCTCGACTTCTCCAAGATCGAAGCGGGCAAGCTTACTGTCGAAAACATCGACTTCGATTTGGAGAAAGTCCTCGAAAATGTCAGCAACCTCGTCTCCGAAAAAGCCACCGCCAAGGGCCTCGAACTGGTCTTTGATATCGATCCCGCAGTCTGCACTCATCCTAAGGGTGATCCTCTTCGCCTCGGTCAAATCCTTATCAATTTCTGCAACAACGCTGTCAAGTTCACCGAAAAGGGTGAGATCGTCGTGAGAGCTCGAGTCCGGGAGGAAGCCGACAACGGCCAGCTCGTCTACTTCGCGGTCGCCGATACCGGGATCGGTCTTACCGAAGAGCAGATGGGCCGCCTGTTCCAGGCTTTCGAACAGGCCGACGCCTCCACGACTCGTCAGCATGGCGGCACGGGGCTCGGCCTGGCCATCTCCAGAAAACTCGCTCAGCTTATGAGTGGCGATGTGGGCGTCAGCAGCGAGGTCGGCAACGGCAGCACCTTCTGGTTTACCGCCTTCCTCGGCAAGGGTGACGCGGTACCGCGTCGCGCCACTAACCCTGACGTGCGCGGCCGTCGCGTCCTCATCATCGACGACAACGCCCAGGCACGCGAAGTCCTCTCCGGCATGCTCCTCAGCATGACTTTTCACGTCGACGAAGCTCCCTCCGGCAAGGAAGGGATCGAACTCGTAAGCCAAGCCGCCGACCGCAATCAGCCCTACGACATCGTATTCGTCGATTGGCAGATGCCCGGCCTCGACGGCATCGAAACCGGCAGGCTCATCCGCGCTCTGCCCAATCTCGCCTCCCCTCCCCATCTCGTCATGGTCACCGCTTACGGCCGCGAAGAGGTTCTACGTCAAGCCGAACAGACATCCTTCGAAAGTGTCTTGATCAAGCCCGTGACCCCCTCCATTCTCTTCGATTCCGTTGTTCAAGTTATCAGCACCGATCGCGACACGGTCCGCGAGGTCCGATCCGCCTCGTCTGAAATCACTCTCTCTCCCGTCCGTGGTGCGCGCGTACTGCTCGTCGA
>Ga0134121_10004546_pt1 | contig 11349 bp, 9 predicted proteins | sample KB301_FD_96463 | JGI IMG/M metagenome (GOLD analysis project Ga0134121, IMG submission 96463) | Terrestrial soil microbial communities without Nitrogen fertilizer from Kellogg Biological Station, Michigan, USA - KB3-0-1 | ecosystem: Environmental > Terrestrial > Soil > Unclassified ...
GATGAGTCTGATCGCAAACTCTGATCAGCGTCGCCGCGGACACCCCGCTCCCTTATGCAGTTGCCCATTTACGGCTCTACGTAGCGCCAGTCGAATGGGTCCATAGTTAAGCTGTCGAAGTCGCGCACATCGATCTTCTCACCCAAAACGATCTCCTGTGCCGGACCGATTTCGACAACTTCCGCTGCGTTATATTCATTCTGCATCTTCCTACTCCTTTCATTTAAGTAAATCACCGCCTGCCGCATGACACGAGTCACACGGCAGGTGTGACAGGTTCTGCCGCGTGTGCCCAGGCGAGTCGTCTGGATTCCACGGCAGGGCTTTTGGTTAACGAGTCGCGAGTTTCGAGATCTCGTAACCAAAACTCGAGTGATATCGTTTGCACTAAGAACGCCGAATTCGTTTCGTAGCCGTGACGCGCACGATCGAGAGCAGCGAACAATGGCTCCTTGTCGATGTACCCGCGAGCACGCAACCGCGAGTCGTCGAATACCGAGCGCAAACGTCCGGACTCGCGTGCGATAGCGCGAAAGATCGCCTCTCGTGGATTCCCTTTCGTGCGACGAGCTGCGATTTCGTCCGGAAGAATTCCCGCCAGCATGCGTCGCATCACCACGCGGTTCTCGCCGGGCCGCATTAGCTGGTCCAACGGGATCGCCTGTAGAAACTCCACTAACGGGCGATGCGCAAATGGATAGGTAACGTCGATCCCAAACTGTTCCGTTCGCCACGACGACGAAATGCTCTTCACAACCGACAGGAAGCCGCGCGCCTGATCACGCGAGCTATGGGTCGGGAAGCTTCGCAGTCGATCCTTCGCGAGTAGGCGCTGCTGCAATTTCATTCGTCTCGAGAAGTCGCGGTTGTACCAGGAAGGAAGTTGTGTTGCTCTGCCGGCGATCATTGCCTGGAAGCGTTGTGGAAACTGGCGCACAACAGCGTCTTTCCAGAGCAGGCCGAGATAAGATTGCTTCCTGGCGTTGCTCCACGCGCGCAGTCGTCGATTCAAAGTCAGGAACCTGCCCGAAGCGAGCAGATCGGCGGCTTCCGGATAGGCGCCGTAAACGCCTCCAAACATTTGATCGCCACCCAGACCGCTCAACAGCACACGTGAGCCGGCCTGGTCCATGGCTTTGCAGATTCTGGAATGGAGGCCGAACGTCAGCACCACCGGATTCGGAGTAACGATCGCGACGTCGTCCGGAAGCGGCGCCAGTAGTCGAAAGTCTTCATCTTTGATGTGATGGCCCGGAATCTGTCGTTGTGCCTCGACCAGGCGGATGAACCGGCGCTCGTCGGCTGTCGGACATTCCTCAAATACGTGCGACACCGTTTGCAATCCTGGCGCCTGCACTTCACGATCCTTGATGAGTCGATCCGCGAGACAGACGATGGCAGAGCTATCGAGACCGCCGCTCAACTCCGCAAAAACAGGACGATCAGATCGCAACCGGCAGCGTATTGCGTCACTGAAGTGCTCGAGCGCGTGTTCCTGATACTGCTCGTCAGTGCTGTATCTGATTGCCTTAGACGGATCGAGTCGCCAGAATCGCTGGCTACGGACCTCTCCCGTGGCTTTCACAGTGACGACGTGAGCCGGTTTTACGCTCCAAATGTTTTTGTATGGTGTTAGCTCCGGAATCGGGCAAAGACTCATCGCGCCGGCGATGTATTCTTCATCGATTTCCCACGCGCGATCTTGCAACGCGAGCAGTGCGGCGGTCTCGGTCGACCAGACGATCTGATCGCGCTCGAGGTGATAATTGAGAACACGCGTACCGGCTACATCGCGCACGAGATAAAGAACGCGGAGCCGGTTGTCCCAGAGCGCGAGGCAGAAATCGCCTACTAAGCGGATGAAGCAGTCTTTTTCCCACTTCAGATACGCCGCCATCACGATCGCTACGTCGGAAACCGTATTCGTGAGTTTCAGTTGCCGGATTAGATCATCGCGGTTGTCGAGACGGCCATTCCACGTCAGCATGTGGCCGTCGGGTGAAACGAGTGGCTGGACTTCGGGACGTGATTCGCGGTTCGTGTGATAGGCGCGATAACTCATGCCAACGTTTCCGCTCACCGCATCGAACCCGCCGTCTGGCCCACGCGAATCAAGCGTCGCACCCAGCTTCGCTAAGTCATATTCGTTGACTGGAGCGACGCCGCTGCCAAAGTTGAGTATTCCGGCTAACGCGCCCATTGCTTTTCTTCCGGTGATTCAGATTCGTTTCAAGACGCGATATTCGCTTTTTACAGAGCTCTGATCGTTAACAACCTCCCCTGCCACTTCGGACCAGGCGTGGGCTTTTGGTGGGAAGGGTTGGGCGGCGAGGACCATCTCGGCTGGGACGCCGCGACGGCGCAACAGGCAGGTGACTACCGCTGAGTGTTGTAAACACATCGCTTTTTTCGGGTAGTACATCTGCGCGCGATCGACCATGCCGCGCACGCGCAGGCAGATGTCACGATCGGCAGTGCGTGGCTCCGCGGTGGGCCAACGAGCGACTCTGCCGATCAGCCTTTGGAAGCCGCCGAGTTTCAGCAGCAGGTCGAACGCCAGCAAACCAACGAAGGCGCTGAATGTTTCGCGGCGCGAGAGGTTCAGGTCTGCCGCTGCGTCGTTACCGGCAAAATTTGATTGCTCGATTTCGGTTGCCGGAGCTGAAGTTGTGCCGGTAACGTCTGGGCTGACCGAGTAAGTCCCGTCGCCTGAACACTGGAGCAGGCCCAGCGACAGCATCTTTCTCAGGAAGCGATCGGTGTCGGTCTTGAGTTGCTCGTGCGGGACTTCGTACAGCAGCTCGCCTTCTGAGTTGATTGCTTCAAACTCGTGTTCGAGCGCACGCACGATTTCTTCCAGACTCAGACCGTCATGAGTTTCTTCGAGGATCATCCAGGTGAGTGCGCCAACGCCATTCAACTTGCAGACACTGTCTTCTGCAATCGAAAGCAACACACTCCCATCCTTGTGCTTCCGCGCTCTGTCGGTGGGCGACATCGTTGGACCTGTCTTTCCTTGAAAATTTGGGCGAGCCTCGGACTCTACCTCTCCGGCCCACAACAGCGGGAAATTTTTTGATTTCTGCTTCGTATACGAAGCAAGCTGCGTTTTTGCTGGCATTTTTGAAGACGGGTTCGACTCAAGCGCCACATTCTTGCTTCGTATACCAAGCAAGAGCGATGCTTCGGGCCCGCGGGGCGGGTGAAATATAAAACCTGGGCGCAAGCCCGCGGAGCGGGCGTCAGCATAAAGCCTGGGGCGCAAGCCCCAGGATCACGATTACAAAAGGTGATTGAGCCCGCGGAGCGGGCGACAGCGCGTTGATGCTTTGGGCTGTCAGCCGCTTCGCGGGCTCAATTGTATTTTTCGATTTCGATCCTGGGGCTCGCGCCCCAGGCTTTATGCTGCCGTCCGCTTCGCGGACTGGGACCTCAGTAGATCTGCCCGAATCCGCTTCGCGGACTGGGACCTCAGTAGATCTACCCGAATCCGCTTCGCGGACTCCTATCGTTGGTTAACGTGGACGACGCGGTTGGCCCAGCTTAGGGGAAAGGGGCGGTGGGAGACGATGATGGTGGTGACGTCGCGCAGATAGTGATCGAGAGCATTCAGCAGACGCTTCTCGGTGAGCTCATCGAGCGCTGAGGTGCACTCGTCGAGAATCAGAACTTTCGGGTGTTGCAGCAACGCACGCGCGACTGCCACTCGCTGCCGTTCACCACCCGACAACCGGTTGCCACGCGGACCGAGCGATTCGTCGAGGCCTTTGGGCAAACGATTTATCAAAACATCGAGCTGCGCCAGCTTCGTCACCCGGTCTATCTCTTCTTCACTCGCCTGCGGATTTCCGTAAAGCAAATTCTCACGCAGCGTGACATCAAACAACACCGGATCCTGCGGCACAAAGATCACCGCCGCTCGCAAACTCTTCAGCCTGAACTCGCGCACGTCCGTTCCATCCAGCAGCACATTGCCCGCCCGCGTGTCGTACATGCGCGTGACGAGCTTCGCGATAGTGCTCTTTCCGTTACCACTCATACCTGCCAGCGCCACGCGCTCACCGCTACCGACGCGCAAACTCATCGCACTCAACACCGGACGCTCGCCGTCGTAACTAAAACAAACATCCCTCAACTCGACCGCAGCCGGATCCTCAACAAGCACCGATCCTTCACCCAGAATTGACTTCGCCTCGCTAATCTCAATCAGCCGCCGCGCGCTCGCCGTAACGCGCTGCACCTTCGCATAAATATCAACAACGCCATAAAGCGGAATGAAAAGCTGGAGCGTGTAACCATAAAACGCGACGAGTCCACCGGCAGTCAGCGTTCCGCTCATCACCTGATAACCGCCATAACTCAACACCCCCGCCATTCCCGTAATGACGATCAAGTAGAGAACGGAGCTGAAGAAAAGCTCGGTCACACGCCGCTTCATCTGCGCGCGCACAACGTCGCTCGAAATGCGCGCAAACCGGCGCGCTTCTCGCTGTTCGCACGAAAGCAGTTGGACCTGCACGATCGCTGAGAGATGTTCTTCAAGAAACCCGATCAACTTTCCGGATCGCTCCTGGACCGAGTCAGAGGCGCGACGCAAGCGATCCTGAAACCGCCGCCTCACGATGACGAATAACGGTATCAGCGGCAAAACGACGATCGTGAGCCGGTAATTCAACACCAGCATCGTACACATCACGAGCGTGAAGATCGTCACCATGCGCAGCAAAGCGGGAAGCACTTCACCGCTGAGAGTCGCCACCTGGTCGACGTCCATTTGCAAACGATGCAACGTATCGCCCGGCGGCGTGTTGTCGTGATACTCAGCCGAAAGACGTTGCAGGTGACGCAGCAACTTCAGCCTGCTCCGGTACGTCATCTTCTGCACGGCGCGGAAATTCAGGATGCCGGCAAGACTGTCAAAGCCGAGCCTGCCTGTGTAAGTGAAAAAGAAAGCCGCCGCTACAAACGGCAGCCAACTGGCGCGCCGGCCCGGAATAACTTCGTCGATCAGAAACCGGATGATGAGCGGATCGAGCAGGACCAGAACGCCGGCTGCCAGCACACAAAAGTAACTGCCCAGATACGACCGAAAGAACGGCCTGATCTGTGAAAACAACCATGAAAACTCGCCTGAACGCTTCAACTGTATATCAAGAGTCGTCATCGACACAATTTGTGCTATAACCAACCACACGACCAACGATCTCCGCCTCTCTCGGATACGTAAACCGGCGCACACTCATGGGCGAGGAGGGATGTGGAATGATCAGCAGCTGATTGCCTTGCAGCTCACACCAGCCACACGCATAAGCTCCTCGCAACTCGATGAAGTAAACCGGCCGCTCATACTCGTTGCGGGAGGCATTCATCAACACCCTGTTATGACTGGTATCGATCGTCAACTGCGCACCCGGCCTGATCATCGGATACATCGTGAAGTCAGTCAGACCAAGATGCCCGTAAGTAATATGATCCGGGCAGCCGTCACTTGACTGACTCGCGTTGAGCGTCGTCGATAACTCTTCGCGAGAAGCACAACGACCGTTGCCGTTCTGAAAAATCAATTGCGTGAGATAAGGATCTGCGACGGATTCGTATTTTTCCTTCTCGTTAACGTCGATATTGTAGAGAAGAAGCAGGTCGAGCAGGTTAGCGTGATAGATCACACTTAAGCTGAAGAGCTTCCAGATGCTCGGCTCGGAATCCCCGTTTTCGAGTTGGGCCAACCAGCCGTTCGAGATGCAAAACCGTCTATCACCTTTGACGTCGGCGATTCTGCGGCTTGCCTGTTCGACCTCTCGCACCGTGATGTCGCGGCGATTACGCAGAGACTTCAGCTTCTGACCGGCCGGCACACGAATCCTCCAATTTGTAAAATGGATAGAGAGTCGGCAATCTACAGCGTCGGTGGGCCAGTGAACAGGATCAGCGTTAATTGTCCGGTATCACGGACATACTCGCTGGGTCATTCTGCGTTAAGACAATCACTTAAGGCACGACTCAGGTGTTTCCCTGATAATCCCCTCAGGGTGGTCCAGTGCGGTAATTCCTCGCGAATATTAGATAAAGACCGTTGACTTATCGCGATTTTGTCCGGCGTCGAATCAAGATAATTGTTCTCGATCCCGGAAAATTAAGATCGCACCCGATACAAAACGCCGACGACCTGCCCAATGATCTCCACCTCATCTCGATGAAACTCTTCGCGCATGTTTCCTGACTCCGGGTGCGGTATCAAGACGATGCGATCACTCGCAGCCAGCTCCGCATACACGCAAGTGAAACCTCTCGGCATCCGCACATAAAACAGTTCCCGCTGATCAAAACTCCCATTCTCCACCGGTTGCACCTCGTTCAATAGCTTATTCACAAGCAAACGACTTCCCGGCGGCGCGACCGGCGTCGCATTCGAATCCTCTTCGCCTACGACAACATACGCAAGATGCGGCGGGTAATACGACCCGAGATATTCAACTTCTACGTCGGCCCAGCGCGACGGCAGAAACTGCGTGGCTTCCATATCAGCATCATTGCGCAGGATCGGCAGCTTCAAGGTTCGCTGGCGCGACACTGCATCGATCGGCACTTCGTGAGTGCGCGCTCGCATCATGCCGAGTTGCTCATTGAAGCGTCGCTCCGGCTGCAACCCGATCGCTGCGTCCATTTCCGCGCGTGAAAGATTCAGAACCACGCGCAGGCTGTCGAGTTTCGCTGTACCGGGTTGACGAATACTGCCGCTGATGATGTTGCCGAGCGTTGACTTACCAATACGCATGGCCGGATTTTTGTGAGCCACAGCCAAACGCTCACTCGCGGTCACGACGTCTTTGTAACTCAGCCTCAGAAATCTCATTGCCTTGAGAATCAAGTTACCAAGCGGTGATGCTGTGTGCCGTTGCGGGCGGCCACGCCTGGCATCCCCAGAGGATTGGCGAACACTCATGCAGACCTGAGTCTCCTATTCCAACGTTGAAACAGGGAGGTATTCAGAGATCGGCACGGGCGTACTTACATGCCAGGTCTCTCAACTTTTACTTATCTGGGATTCGTACCGGGAGGTGGTGAACGGCTGAAATCTTACACCATGATGGTCCGTTTTGAGAAAAAAATCCGCGTTACTCTTAAACCACGATTCCGCTTGCTGGAGGTTTTATGTCCCGCCCATATCGCGACCTCGCATGGAAGTGTTTCTCGCTCTTCTTCATATTGTTTGCCTGTGTATCGATCGGTTCCGCACAAACCACTCAACCGGACCCACGTCGCGCCGATGCGGAAAAGTTGATTGCAGAAGCTGAGGCGCTCACCGCGAAGAAAACGGAACAGTCGTACCAGCAAGCAATCGAGAAGTACCTCGCGGCACTCTCCGTCTGGCGCACTCTTAACGACAAGTCAATGGAAGCTGCGACTCTTTATGAAGCTGGCTGGTTGTATGGCGACATCGGCCAGTATCAGAAAGCGCTCGACTGCTACTCACAGGCACTAACTCTCTACAAAGCATTGGGCAATCGCAAAAGCGAGCTGAACACGCTGAACAACACCGCGTGGATCTACGGCGAGTTGGGCGAGAACCAAATAGCATTGGACATGTACGAACAGGTCGCCGAGGGTAAGAAAAAGATCGGCGAAACGGATCCGGCAGTCATCAGCAATCTTGCTGCGAGTTATTCCAAGTTGGGCCAATACCAGCGCGCTCTCGATGCGCATTTGCAGGTACTGGAACTGCGAAAAGACCCTAAATACAACGCTAAACGAGCCATCACCCTCAGCAACGTCGGCAACTGCTATTACCAACTCGGCGATACGATTAAGGCGCTCGATTATTACAATCAGTCGCTGCCGCTTATGCGCGAGGCCGGCGATAACTATTACACCGCCACGGTGCTCAATCACACAGGCGTCGCCTATCGCAAGCTGGGCGAGTTTGACAAAGCGCTGGGCTACTTCAACGAAGCGCTCGAGCTGCGCAGGAAAACCGGCGATCAGAGAGGCATCGCCACCACGTTGTCAGACTTAGCGCGCCTCGAACGCGATCGTGGAAATCTGGTGGAAGCACGCCAGCGGATTGAAGAAGCGCTGGCCCAGGTGGAGCGTGTGCGTTTGAATGTCACGAGCCCGCGACTGCGCACGTCGTACTTCGCTTCAGTGCAGGAGTATCGTGAGTTCTATATCGATTTGTTGATGCGGCTGAGTGCAGAGAAGCCGTCAGAACAACTCGAAAGCGTGGCTTTCAACGCCAGCGAAACCGGACGCGCGCGCTCGCTGTTACAAATGCTTTCCGAAGCCGGAAGCAAGATTCACCACGGCATCGATCCGTCATTGATCGAACGCAAGCTAACGCTGACGGAGTTGATCGACAGGAAGGCGCAAAGCCAGATGGAATTGCTCGGTGGCAAACACACTGAAGAGGAAGCCGGCGCGGCGCGCAAAGAGCTCTCGACGTTAACGAATGAACTCGAACAGCTTGAAAGTCGCATTCGTGCGAGTAGTCCACAGTTCAATGCCCTCGTCCGGCCCGTGCCGCTCGGGCTTGAAGAGATTCAGGAAAAGATCCTCGATCAGGACACGCTGTTGCTCGAGTACTCGTTGGGTGAGGAGAGAAGTTTTGTCTGGGCAGTCACGCCTGACGCGATCAAGTCATTCGAGCTGCCAAAACGTGCGGTGATCGAACCGGCCGCGCGGCGAGTTTACGATTTGCTGACTACACGCACGATCAATGCTGAGTATGCGAAGGCGTCTGCAATTCTGAGCCGGATGATACTTGGACCAGTTGCGGCTGAGTTGAAAGACAAGCGACTGCTGATCGTGAGCGACGGAGTGCTGCTATATATTCCGTTCGCAGGTTTGCCTGATCCGGTTGACACACGACCTCTCATCGTCGCTCATGAAGTGGTAATGGCGCCGTCCGCATCGGTAGTCGGGCTGCTGCGACAAGAGACAGCGAATCGTAAACCGGCGAGCAAGATGGTCGCAGTGCTTGCCGATCCGGTGTTCTCGAATAATGACCCGCGAGTTGCAGCCGCGCGTCTGGGCCGCCCGGCTCCAATCGAAAAAGAAACTCATGCGGTCGCACTAAGATCCGGAGCCGACTCGGGATTGGATGGTTTGCGAAGACTTCGCTTCAGTCGCCAGGAAGCTGACGCGATCGCTCGACTAGCAGGAGGTGACGCGAAACTCGAGGCTGTCGACTTCGCTGCAAACCGCAAGCTCGCCACCAGTGATGAGCTCGGCCAATATCGCGTGGTCCACTTCGCCACGCACGGCATCATTAACAACAGTCATCCCGAGTTGTCGGGAATCGTGCTGTCGCTCGTCGATGAGAAAGGTCAGCCGCAGAATGGATTTTTGCGACTGTACGATCTGTACAACTTGAAACTGTCGGCGGATCTCGTCGTGTTGAGCGCGTGTCAGACGGCCCTCGGCAAAGAGATTCGCGGCGAAGGACTCGTCGGACTTACGCGCGGGTTCATGTACGCGGGTGCGCCGCGTGTGATTGCGAGTCTGTGGCAGATCGACGATCGAGCGTCGGCTGAATTTATGAGACGCTTCTATGAGGCGATGCTCAGCCAAAAACTCCGGCCCGCCGCGGCCCTCCGCGCGGCACAAGTCTCGATGTCCCAGGATCCACGCTGGCACGAGCCACACTACTGGGCCGCCTTCACCCTCCAAGGCGAGTGGAAGTAGCCACAGAAAGGCACAAAAAGGCACAAAAGTTTTATTGAAGCGGACGCGTCGCAATCAATTCTGATATGTGCTTTTTGTGCCTTTTTGTGGCAACTCTTTCTTTGGCATTTCACTTGCGCTAACCTGTCGAGCAAACAAATTGTGATCTGGAACAGAACAGAGGACAGGAGTCTGTGTGATGCTCGATCAGGAAGTTGACGACAAGGGTACCAGCCAGGAAGACGCCCAACACATGCTCGAGGCGCTGCGCGATCAGGGTTTCAATTCCGACAACGAGAAACTCGCCAAAGCGCTCGGCCGCACCATCGAACAGGTTGACGGTATGATAAATGGCGCTGAAACAATCGACGACGACGTCGTTATGAAAGCGAGAGGAATCGCCCTAAACCGTGGCATCAAAATCGAATAGAACAGCGATCGCAACCGTGGCCTGGTGGTGGTTTGAAGGCGGCACCGAAATCTGTTCGACGTGTCAACAGTCGTACGCATATCAAACAGGCGCATACTGTCTCGATTGCGACAGTAACCTTTGTCCATTATGCATACAGGAATCTGAGACAGGTGACGCGCGGTGTTCTGGTTGTTGCGACGAGTAAGAGAGTTGTTATGGCAGCGCGAGCTATCTGGAAAGGCGAAATCAAAGTTGGCACAACGAAAGTGCCGGTGAAGCTCTATTCCGCCGTGCAGGATCGCACGGTGCGTTTTCACGTGCTCGACGATCGAGCGAAGAAGCGTGTGAAGCAGCACATGGTCGATCCTGATTCGGGCGAGGAAGTGCCAACCGAAGAGATCCAAAAAGGCTACGAGATCGAGCCTGGGCGATACGTGATTCTTACCGCCGAAGAGCTTGAAAAACTTCAGCCGCCAGCGTCGCGCGACATCGAGATCGTGGAGTTTGTGCCGCAAACAAAGATCAGCGAGCAATGGTACGACCGGCCTTACTACCTTGGACCAGATGGCGACGAGAAAGATTATTTCGCGCTCGCCGAGGCGCTGAAGAACAAAGAGGCAGAAGGAATCGCGCACTGGGTAATGCGCAACAAGTATTACGCGGGCGCGCTTCGTGCCGTCGACGATTATCTTTTCCTGTTTACGCTCCGAGATGCGAAGGAAGTGATCCTCGCGGACGATCTCACGAAGCCGTCGGGCGCTGCGCCAACACAGAAAGAGCTCGCGATGGCGAAACAGTTAGTCGAGATGCTGCAAGGCGAGTTTAATCCGACAGAGTACAAAGACGAGTATCGCGAGCGCGTGATGGAGTTCATCGAGAAGAAAGCGAAGGGACACGCGCCGCGATTAAAGGCTGTGAAACCGAAACGTCAGACTGCGGCGCTCGACAACGTGCTCGCGAAGAGTATTGAGTCGCTGAGAAAGAAGGAGAAACGTGCCGCCTAGAAGTAGTAGGAAAAGAGCAGAGCCTGAAGATGAGGAGAATGCCGGCGGTCGGCCGTTCTGGTCGGGAACGCTGACGTTTGGGCTCGTGAGTGTGCCGGTAAGTTTGTTTCCGGCAACGCGAACGGTTCGTACGTCGCTGCGCATGCTTGGACCAGACGGGCAGCCACTCGCGCGCAAGTATTACGCTGAGAACACTGGTAAAGATCTCGATGCCGATGAAACCGTGCGCGGATTTGAGATCAATAAAGAAAAATTCGTGATCGTTACTGACGA
>Ga0134121_10004547_pt1 | contig 11346 bp, 7 predicted proteins | sample KB301_FD_96463 | JGI IMG/M metagenome (GOLD analysis project Ga0134121, IMG submission 96463) | Terrestrial soil microbial communities without Nitrogen fertilizer from Kellogg Biological Station, Michigan, USA - KB3-0-1 | ecosystem: Environmental > Terrestrial > Soil > Unclassified ...
ATTCGCGGCAGCTACCAGTACCGTACCTTGGAACGTTACCTCCTGGATTTGGTCCCCGATTTTCAAGCGCAGCGCGCGGTGGGCGGCAGCAAGGCGTATTCCGGAAACAACTACGCGCTGTACGGATTCGGCAACGACGATTGGAAAGTGACCCGCAATTTCTCCGTGAGCCTGGGTTTGCGCTATGAGTTCACGGCCGTGCCGAGATCGATGAAGGAGTACACGCTGAACAGCCTGGCTGACGTTCCGGGCGTTCTCACGTTCTTCGAGCCGCAGCCGCAGAAGAAGAATTTTGCGCCGCGCATTGGATTCGCGTACTCGCCGGGCAAGTCGGCGACCACGTCGATTCGCGGCGGATTCGGGATCGCCTACGACCAGATTTTCGACAACATCGGACTGAACGTTCGGCCTCCCCAGGTAAGTTCCGTGGTCAACAGCACGGTGACCGACACGCCCGGATATCTCGCTGGCGGCGGCATCCTGCCCATGGCGACTCCGGCCAGCCTCACCGCGGCCCAGGCGCGCGCTGCGACCACCGGCTGGCTGGACAACCAGAAGCTGGGCTACGCCATCAACTGGAATTTCGGCGTACAGCACGTTTTCGCGAAAGACTACGTGGTGGACGTCCGCTATCTGGGCACCAAGGGCGTACACCTGCTGCTGCAGACGCAGCTGGGCCGGGCAGCCGTGGTGACCGATACAAACTATCTCCCGACCTATCTGCAGGCGCCTTCTCAGGATCAGCTGAACAGCCTGCCGCTTACGCTTACACAGCTCACCAGCCAGCGCAACGCCAGCGCCAATACGCTGGCGCCCTACGGATTCAGTTCCGTAATCACTTCGTACGTTCCGCAGGGCAATTCGGAATATCACGGCCTGGCGGTGGACGTGAGCAAGCGACTTTCGGGGCATCTCACATTCAAGGGCGCTTATACCTGGAGCCACCTGATGGACGACAGCACCATGGAGCTGAATTTCACGGCTTTGACGCCGCGCCGTCCGCAGGACTTCTTGAATCTTGGACCGGAGTGGGCGTCGTCCGCGCTCGACCGGCGTCACCGGCTCACGCTGACCTGGCTGTATCAAACGCCCTGGTTTGAAAAGAACCAGAGCTGGTTCTTGCGCAACCTGTTGGGCAATTACCAGGTGGCCGGCGTTTACACGGCGGAATCGCCTGAGTGGGTAACACCCCAGAGCGCCACCGATGCGAATATGAATACCGACACGGCCGGCGATCGGGTCATCGTCAATCCTAACGGCATTTTTGGAACCGGCAGCGACGTCACGCAACTAAAGAACGCCGCCGGCCAGGTGGTCGCATACCTGGCGGTAAATCCCACGGCCCAGTTCATCCGTGCCTCTTCAGGCGCGCTGGCGACCTCCGGGCGGAACGTTCTGCCGACCAGCCCGATCAACAATTTCGACATAAACGTGGTGAAGGCTTTCACGGCCGGTGAGCGCTATCACGTCGAGCTGCGAGCCGATTTCTACAACACTCTGAATCACCCGCAATATACGCCCGGCCGGCTCAACAACGTCCTTTTCTCCAGCCACATCAACGAAACGAACTATCTCACTCCCGGCAATCCCCTATTCGCGAAATGGGACCAGGTCTTTGTCAGTAACGCACGCGTCATCCAGTTGGCAGCCAAGTTCATTTTCTGAATCAGCTGAAGTCCTAACACGCGGGCGGGGATCGAAAATGGTCCCCGCTTTTTTTCTTGTATGCTCGGGGTATGCGCACTTGCACCGCGATGGCCCTGTTTGTAATTCTTGCCGGCTGTCAGCAAACCACCGCAGTCAAAGAAGAAGCCAAGGACCAACCAGTCCGGCAGTACCCTCTGCACGGTGAGGTGCTCCGTCTGGACGCTCAAGGCAAAATCGCGGCCATCAAACACGAAGCGATCGGCGATTGGATGGGCCCGATGACCATGGAGTTCCCAGTCAAAGACGCAAAGGAATTCGAGACCTTGCGCGCTGGAGAGAAAATCAATGCGACGGTGTTCGTGCAAGGCGACACCAATTACTGGGTCGGCCAAATTCATGAAGACACCGCACCCGCGTCGGCGCCGAAATAAACGGCTGAGCGTGATACCCTAAAGTATTGCGCCGAAACTATGCCCGCGCAGGTGAGCGAGACGTTCGTCCTGCGCACTTACCCCTACCGGGAAGCGGATCTCATCGTGAGTTTTTTTACCCGTGACCAGGGGAAGCTGCGGGGTGTCGCGCGGCGAGCCAAGCGTCCGAAAAGCGCCTTCGGATCGGGTCTGGAACGGCTTTCCCACGTCCGGATGGCCTACTTCCTGCGAGAAAACTCCGAACTGGCGAACTTGTCGGGCTGCGAGTTGATCGAGTCGCAGTTCGGATTGCAATCCGATTACGGCTGTTCGCTGGCGCTGGATTATTTTACGGAGGTGACCGACCAACTGATGCCGCCGCACGAGCCCAATGAAAAATTCTTCCGGCTCCTCAAAGCCACGCTCGAGTTCATGCGTGCGGGCGGCAGCATGTGGCCGGCGGTGGATTATTTCACACTGTGGTCCGTGCGCCTGACGGGCGTGCTGCCCGAATTGCGCGTGAGCAATCGGGAAACCGTGGAGATTGTCGAAGAAATGTTCGTAAAGGGGCTGGCCGATCTCACGCCGCGCGCCTGGACCAAATCCACGTTGTCGGGACTCCGCCGCAGCCTGATTCGCGCCATGGAGCAGCATGTGGAGCGCAGGTTTCTGACGGCCCCGATGCTGGAAGCCCTCTGACCATGGATACTTTTCAGGACACCGTATTCAAGCTGAAGCGCTACTGGGCGGATCGTGGCGCGATCATCCAGGAACCGTACGACGTCGAGGTCGGCGCGGGCACCATGTGTCCCGAGACCTTTCTGCGCGTGCTGGGTCCGAAACCGTACCGAGTCGCGTACGTGCAGCCCAGCCGCCGCCCGGCCGACGGGCGCTATGGCGAGAATCCGAATCGGCTCTACAAGCACCAGCAGTTGCAGGTGATTCTGAAGCCGTCGCCGAACGACGTTCTGGACCAGTATCTGGGGAGCCTCAAAGCCATCGGCATCGATCTTTCCAAGCACGACATCAAGTTTGAGGAAGACAACTGGGAAGCGCCGACGCTGGGGGCGTGGGGCATCGGCTGGCAGGTGATGCTCGACGGGCTCGAGATCACCCAGTTCACATATTTCCAGCAGTGCGGCGGCATCGATCTGGATCTTGTTCCCGCCGAGATCACGTATGGGCTGGAGCGTATTTCCGCCTTCCTGCAGGGCGTCGATAGCGTGTACGACATGGAGTGGGCTCCGGGAGTGAGGTATTCCGAAGTCCGCCTGGCGGACGAGCTGCAGTTCTCCGTCTATAATTTCGAGGCTGCGAACGTCGATCGGCTGTGGCGCTTGCTCTCCGAACACGAAGCCGAATGCAAGGAATTACTAACCGGCTATGACAAGTACCCAGATAAGCACCGCTATCCGGTGCTGGCGGCATACGAACAGGTACTGAAGTGCTCGCACTTGTTTAACTTACTGGACGCGCGGGGCGCCATCTCGGTCACCGAGCGTGTCGGCATCATCAAGCGCGTGCGCGACCTAGCCGTGGGGACGGCGAAGATCTGGGCTGCTCAGCAGAGCGAAGGGGCATTAGCGTGAGCCTCGATTTTCTACTGGAGATCGGGACCGAGGAAATTCCGCACTGGATGATCCCAGGTGCGTTGGCGCAGTTGGCCAAAGTGGACTTGCTGGGCGCGAGCCCAACCGTGGATGCGACTCCACGGCGGCTGGTGGTGCGGGCCGAAGGTGTGCCGGAGCGAACACCGGATTCCGAGCAGATCGTCAAAGGTCCGCCCATTTCCGCTGGAGACAAGGCGGCCGAAGGCTTCGCGAGGAAGCAGGGTGCGGACGCCTCAGCGCTGCGCAAGGCCGGCAACTACTACGAGCTGGTCAAGAAGGTTTCCGGCCGCGACGGCCGCGACATCCTGGCCGAATCCCTGCCTGCGGCCATCGTAGCGATCCAATGGCCTAAGACTATGCACTGGACCGAGCGCGGCGGCCCGCGCTTCATTCGGCCGATTCGCTGGCTGGTGGCGCTGCTGGGCGATCAAGTCATTCCTTTCGAGATCGCGGGCGTGAAAAGCGGCAACGTCACCCGCGGCCATCGTCAACTGGGGGCATCGACGATTCCGGTAACCACTGGCAACTATGAGAGCGAGTTGCGGCGCAACGGAGTGATCCTGGCCGCGCACGAGCGGCGTCACAAGATCGAAAAGGAAGCCGCGGCGCTGGGAGCGAAGCTGGACGGCGATCTGGTCGAAACGCTGACCTACATCACCGAATTCCCCACAGCGATCAAGGGCGATTTCGATCCGACGTATCTGGAACTGCCCGCGGAAGTGCTCACCACGGTGATGCGGCATCACCAGAAGTACTTTTCCGTGGAAGGCATGCCGGACGGGCTCGCTCCGAACTTTGTCGCGGTGATGAATACCTCGGGCGATCCCGAGGGCCTGGTCAAACACGGAAACGAGCGCGTCCTCAAAGCCCGCTTTAACGATGCCCGATTTTTCTGGAACGTCGATCAGCAAAAGAAGCTCGCCAATCGAGTGGGCGATCTGACGCATGTGACGTTCCAGGCCAAGCTCGGATCGTATAAAGAAAAAACCGAGCGCGTTGTGGCGCTGGTGGAGGAACTCGGCGGAAACGGACATGCGCAGCGCGCAGCGCTGCTGTGCAAGTGTGATCTGACTACGGAAATGGTGAAGGAATTCACCGATCTGCAAGGAGTAGTCGGCGGATTGTACGCACACGCGCAGGGCGAGCCAGAACCCGTGTGGCGGGCGATCTATGAGCATTACCAGCCGCTCAGTATGGAGGATTCGATTCCCTCGACTCCCGAAGGCCAGATCGTCGCGCTGGCGGATAAGCTCGATACGTTGCGGAGCTGCTTCAGCGTCGGAATGATTCCCAGCGGGTCGAAAGATCCCTTCGCTCTGCGGCGTGCAGCGCAGGGAGTGGTGAAGATCCTGGTGGAAGCCAAGCTCGACTATCAGCTTGATCAGCTTGTTCAAGGCGACCTGCGCGAGTTCATGATGGACCGCGTGAAGTATTACTTCCGCGAAGTCCGCGGCTTTAAGTATGACGAGGTGAATGCCGTGCTGGCATCCGGTTGTTGGACGCTGGCCGATGTTGAGGCGCGGCTAACCGCGCTCGCGGAAGTTCGTCCCACCGAGAATTTCGAACCATTAGCCGCAAGTTTCAAACGCATCCGCAACATTCTTCGACAGTCTGGGTATACCGGCGGCGAGCGTGTCCTGGAAGCCGATTTCGAGCAGGAGGCGGAGAGAGAACTTTACAGGGAGTTGGAGCGAGTCGTGAAAGTCGCAACGGACTCAGGCGAGTATCGGGCGATCTTGACGGCTACCGCCAGTACTCGGCCAAGTGTGGATCGGTTCTTCGACAAGGTCATGGTCATGGACGAAGACCTGATCGTTCGGGCCCGCCGCTTGGAACTGTTGTATCGGATTAACATGCACTTTTCCACGATCGCCGACTTCTCGGAGATCGTAACCTCGGGAGACACGAAATCATGAAAACCTACGTTTATAGCTTTGGCGGCGGCACCGCCGATGGCGACGGCAAGATGAAAGACATCCTCGGCGGCAAGGGCGCGGGCCTCGCCGAAATGAGTAAAGCCGGGGTGCCGGTGCCTCCGGGCTTCACGATCTCAACCGAGGTCTGCAACATCTTTTTTCAGAACGGCAACAAGGTGACCAGCGAGATCGACCAGCAGATGTTCGCGGCGCTGGCCAAGCTCGAAGCGCAGATCGGGAAGAAGCTGGGCGATCCGGAGAATCCGCTGCTGGTCAGCGTCCGCAGCGGCGCGAAGTTCTCCATGCCCGGCATGATGAACACCATCCTGAACCTCGGCTTGAACGATAAGACGGTGGAGGGGCTGGCTAAGCGCAGCGGCAATCCGCGCTTTGCCTACGATAGCTACCGCCGCTTTATTCAGATGTTCGGTGAAGTCGCCCTGAATATCGGCATGGAGAAGTTCGACCATATTTTCGACACGCGCAAGCACAAGGCCAAGACCAAGCTCGACACGGATCTCAGCGCCAAGGACCTGGCGGCGATCATCGACGACTACAAGAAGCTGGTCCAGAAGGAAACCAAGAAGCCCTTTCCGCAGGATGCGCGCGAACAGTTGACCATGTCTCGCGACGCCGTGTTCCAGTCCTGGTGGAACCCCAAGGCGGCATACTACCGCAAGATGGAGAAGATTCCAGACGATATCGGCACGGCCGCCAGCGTCCAGGCCATGGTGTTCGGGAACACGGGCGAGACCTCGGCAACGGGGGTCGGCTTCACGCGCGATCCCGCTTCCGGTGAAAAACTGTTTTACGGCGAGTTTCTGGTGAATGCCCAGGGCGAGGACGTGGTCGCCGGCATCCGTACGCCGCAGGCGATCTCCGAGCTTGAGAAGATCATGCCGGAAGCCTATCGGCAGTTGCGTGAGATCACGGCAAGCCTCGAAAAGCATTATCGCGACATGCAGGACTTCGAGTTCACCATCGAAGAAGGAAAGCTGTACATGCTGCAGACCCGCAACGGAAAACGTACGGGCCAGGCAGCCGTGCGCATTGCCGTAGAGATGCGGGAGGAAGGACTGATCAGCAAGGAAGAGGCGGTCCTGCGCGTGGCGCCCCAGCAGCTCGATCAGCTTCTGCATCCGATTTTCGATGAGTCCTCGCTCAAAAAGCTGGTGAACATCGCCACGGGAATCGATGCCAGTCCGGGCGCCGCCGTCGGACGAGTCGCCTTCACGGCGGAAGACGCAGTGGAGCTGAGCAAGAGCAGTCCCGTCATCCTGGTGCGGAAGGAAACCACCCCCGACGATATTCACGGCATGGACGTCGCCAAGGGAATCCTGACGGCGGTGGGCGGCAAGTCGAGCCACGCCGCGGTGGTCGCGCGCGGCATGGGCCGGCCTTGTATCGTCGGCGCTGGCGCCATCGCAATCGACGAACATGGCAAGAAATTCACCGTTACCGCCAACAAAAAGACGGTAATCGTCAAGGAAGGCGACTGGATTTCGATGGACGGCACCACGGCCAAGGTCTATCTGGGCAAGGCGGTCACCAGGGAACCCGATCCGACCACCTCGTACTTCGGAAAGCTGATGACGTGGGCGGATGAATTCCGAGGTAGCTTTGGCGTGCGAGCCAACGCGGACATCCCGCGCGACGCCAAAGTAGCCCGACTGTACGGCGCCGAAGGCATCGGACTGTGCCGCACCGAGCACATGTTCTTCGCCGAGGACCGTATCCCGTTCATGCAGGCCATGATCCTGGCGCGTGACGTAAAATCGCGCACCAAGGCCCTGCAGAAGCTGCTCCCCATGCAGCGCAAGGATTTTGTAGGCCTGTTCCAGGCCATGGACGGGCTTCCCGTAGTGATCCGTACCCTGGATCCTCCGCTGCACGAGTTTCTTCCCAAGCGCGAAGACCTGATGGTGGATATTGCGCGGCTGCCGCACGCGGGCAAGCCCATGAAGAAGGAAATGTCGGAGAAGTACCGCATTAAAGCGAGCGATTTGAAGAAGCAGTTGCCCGAATTGCTGAAGCGCGTCGAGGAGCTGCACGAGTTCAATCCGATGCTGGGACATCGCGGATGCCGCCTGGGAATCACTTATCCCGAGATCACCGAAATGCAGGCTCGCGCGATTTTCGAGGCCGCCGCGCAGGTCGCCAAGAAGGGCATCAAGGTGATTCCGGAAGTCATGATTCCGCTGGCCGGCAGCGTGCGCGAAGTCGAGCACCAGAAGGAAATCATCGTCCGCGTTGCCAAGGAAGTGCTGACCAAGGCGGGCCAGGAGCACCTCCACTACCTGGTGGGAACCATGATCGAGATCCCGCGTGCGGTGCTGGTCGCCGACCAAATCGCGAAGGAGGCGGAATTCTTCAGCTTCGGCACCAACGACCTGACACAGACCACCATGGGTCTCTCCCGCGACGACTACACGAAGTTCTCGGGCGAGTACGAAAATGTGAAAGTCTTCAAGGCCGACCCGTTCGCTTCGATCGATCAGGAAGGCGTCGGGAAAATGATCATCATGGGTATCGAGCTGGGACGTAAGACGCGGCCGGACCTCGAGATCGGAATCTGCGGCGAACACGGCGGCGATCCGAGCTCGGTCGAGTTCTGCTATCGCGTGGGCATGAACTACGTGTCCTGTTCACCGTACCGGATTCCGATCGCGCGTTTAGCGGCGGCACAGGCGGCGATTGCCGGCGACAAGAGCGAAAGTATGCGGACCGCTTAGACGCACGCTACGGGTGAAGACGGCGGGCTGCATCGACGTACCGCCGGGCGGGCGCGTATTGATCGTTCCACTTGGGTGGGGCTGCGTCCGACGCGAGCCGCAGCATCCCTAGCGTCACGGCGCGATCGACTGCGGCCATGTTGTCGTAATCGATCTTGTCCCAGGTATCGCTCACCTTGTGATAGTCGGGAAAATCGTACGCCACGCATAACGTGTGGGCCGGAATTCCGAGATCCGCGAGCGACTGGTTGTCGCTGCGGCCGAAATACGCGTCGCTGTTCCGAGCGTTCTTATAGACCTTGACGCCCGCGGCTTGTGCCGCATCCGCGAGAATCCCGGGCACATCCGAGAAATCGAAACCGGTGATCGACGCGGTCTTGATTTGCGGGCCGTCGGCAGCGTCGGTTCGGCCCACCTGTTCCAGGTTCAGGCCGGCGATCGTCTGCGCGGGTGGCACCAGAGGATGAGCTGCGAAATAGCGTGAGCCCCACAGTCCTCGCTCCTCGCCAAAAAACAGAACGAACAGGATGCTCCGTCTGGGATGGACCGGCAGTGCCGCAAGGGCGCCGGCGATCTCGATCACACTGGAGCTCCCGCTGCCGTCGTCGTTGGCGCCGTTGTAAATGCGGTCCTCGCCGGAGGCGGCCAAGCCCAGGTGATCGTAGTGCGAGCTGAGCAGCACGTAAGTATGTTTCAGTTCCGGATCGGATCCGCGCAGGATGGCTGCGACGTTTCGAACTGTTGCGGTCTTCTCGGATGCGGCGCCGACATGCAGCGTAATCCGGACGTCCACTGCGCCGCGCACGAAATCCGTCAGCTCCGGCTTAACGACTACGGCCGCCGTTACGACCGGCGCTGGGCCGTTCGTGACCTGCGGACCTGACGGAAGCGCCTGCGTGATGGTGAATACTACAGTCGGGCGTGCACCCTGCGGAAATCGTATTCGCTGCCCTGTCACCAGCACGGCCTTGCCATTCACAGCTTCCGCGGTCAGCGGCTGAGAGCCGTCCACGATCACCAGCTCGGCGTTGTCGAGCCGCAAAGGCCCGGCGGGAAGGACATAGGCTTCCTCCGGGGCGACCGTGATTGTTCGCTCCCCGGCGCTTACTGTCATTGCGAACCCTTCGCGATTTGGTTCGCGCACGGTTACCGTGGCGGTCTGGAAATAACCATCGTCACCGGCCGGTTCGAGTCCCGCGCGCCGGAATTGCGCCGCGATGTACTCCGCCGCCAGGTCCAGACCGCGCGAGGGAGTCGCACGGCCCTCGAGCAGATCCGAAGCCAGGAAGGAAAGATTCCCGCGCAGCGAATCCGCCGAGATATGATCCATCGCGGCTCGCTGCTCGGGCGTGAGGGGCTGATCCGCACCCGTAGCCAGCAGTGCGAGCAGTATGGCCGCTGCGAGAGTCGCTACCGGTTGTCTTGGTATTCTTCCAGCCATGCCATTTGAATCCGTTCGAGCTTGGCTTCGTTTGATTTTAGCGGATCGTCGTCGAAATCCTCGAGCTCGGTAATCCACTTGTGCAGGTCGGTGAAACGGATGTGCGTGGGGTCGGTGTCCGGAAACTTCTCGTACAGCGATAACGCGATATCGTCCAGGTTCTGCCAAGTGAGCTTAGTCATTAACGTTCGTGCCTTTGAGCGCCTTGCCCACCGCTTCGTTCATGATGGCTTCCGCCAGCGCCATCGTAGCCTGATTCAATTTCTCGATCTGATTGAGAATCAGCAGATGATCGTCGCTATGGTAGGCGAGGCGGAGTTGGTTCATGGCCCGCTCGATGGCCGAGCGCTCTTCTTCCGGGAGTCCCTGGTAGGCCTCGTCTTCGCGGGCTTTCTCGGTGGTCGCCGGAATTTTGTAGACCAAAACGCGCGCCTCGCGCACCTGGCGTTCCTTGAAGTCTTCCTCGGCCTTGTCGTACGACTCGAGGATCATCGCTTCCACTTGGTCGTCGGTCAGGCCGTACGACGGCTTCACGTCCATGCTGTGTTCCTTGCCAGTCCGCAGGTCTTTGGCGGTCACGTTCAGAATTCCGTTAGCGTCGATCAGAAACCGAACCTGGACGCGCGCCATGCCTGCGATCATCGGCTCGATCTCCTTCAGATCGAAGCGAGCCAGGCTGCGGCAGTCCTTCACCAGTTCGCGCTCGCCTTGCAGCACGTGTATCAGCACGTTAGTCTGCCCGTCGACCGCCGTGGTGAACAGCTCCGTGGCCGACGCGGGAATCGTCGAGTTGCGGTGGATCAACTTCGACATCAGCCCGCCCATGGTCTCGATGCCCAGCGACAGCGGCGTCACATCGAGCAGGAGCTTATCTTCCACTTCGCCGCCCAGGATGCCGGCCTGCACCGCCGCTCCCAGCGCGACCACCTCATCCGGATTCAGCTCCGTGTGCGGACGCTTGCGGAACAGTCTCTCGACCGCGGAGCGAACCAGTGGGATGCGTGTCGACCCTCCCACCATTACCACTTCGTTGAGCTGTTCCACGGTGACGCCGGCGTCCCTGATGCAATTCCGGCAGGGGCCAAGCGTGCGTTCCACAATCGGCTCGATCAGACGGTTGAATAACTGGACGTCGATCTCCCGTTGATACTTGCGCGGGCCATATTCCAGATCGATCAACGCCGAAGGAGCGAAGGAGAGCGCCTCCTTGGTCTGGATCACGGCACGGCGCAGCAGTTGTACCAGGCCGGCATTCCCTGAGACATCCTGGCCCCACTCGCTCTGGATGTCTTCGAGCGCGATGTTCAGGAGCAGATTGTCGATGTCGTCGCCGCCCAGGTGCGTGTCGCCGTTGGTAGCGAGCACCTCGAAGATCCCGTCATGCAATTGAAGGATGGAAATGTCGAACGTCCCGCCGCCCAGATCGTAGACCGCCACCAGGCCTTCCTTGCGTTTATCGAGGCCGTACGCCAGGGCTGCCGCCGTCGGCTCATTCACCAGGCGCAGGACTTCGAGTCCCGCCAGCCGCCCGGCGTCTTTCGTAGCCTGCCGCTGGGCGTCGTTGAAGTAGGCCGGCACCGTGATTACAGC
>Ga0134121_10004548_pt1 | contig 11346 bp, 13 predicted proteins | sample KB301_FD_96463 | JGI IMG/M metagenome (GOLD analysis project Ga0134121, IMG submission 96463) | Terrestrial soil microbial communities without Nitrogen fertilizer from Kellogg Biological Station, Michigan, USA - KB3-0-1 | ecosystem: Environmental > Terrestrial > Soil > Unclassified ...
CTAGTACCGATAGCGACGATTGCGCAGCTTGTAAGTGTACAGCGCCGCTGCTCCCAATCCGCTCGCCGCTCCGATCACTGCGCCGCGCTTGCCACCGATCAAGCCACCGATTGCGGCGCCTGCCCCCGTTCCAACCGCCATCGTCACCTGGTTGCGATGACGATCCCAAAAGCTCCGATTCCGATATCCGTAGTCGTAATAGACTCGATTGTCGTAAACCCTCGAATTGTCGTAATAGCTTGAATCATCGTAATAAGTTCGAACATTACGACGCGTTTGATATGGCTGATAGGTTGAATTCGAGCGGCAACTCCGACCTTGTGCGAAAGTGGGGACTGCCATGGCTCCTAAAATCGCCGCCGCCAGAATGATTGCGAATAACTTCTTCATGGATCCTCCGCGCCGGGAAATGGCAATGACCGTGCCAAGACTCGCCGCGCAATTTCCGCAATCGCGCGTCGCCGGATTTTCTTCGCGCACTCACGGGTTTTTCACGGATTCGGCATTGCGAACGCGCCCCGGTTTCCGAAACGGTGTACGATATCGTCGCCTTGAGGTCGGAAATGGAGTGAAGGGGGCGTCATTCACGCGTTGCAAATAACCGCAGCAATTATCCGCCAGTTCTTTCAGTGCAGATTTCGGTCTGGTTTGTTCACATCACTCGTGGTGTTGCTACTCGGCTGGACGAGCGCGTACGCCCAGGCTGCAAAGGCCTCTATAGAAGTCCCTTTTGAGTTTGTGCATAACCAAATCGTTGTCGAAGTAAAAGTCAACGGCAAGGGCCCTTTCAAAATGCTGCTGGATACGGATACCGATCCATCGGCAATCGATCTGGAAGCCGCGCGAGAACTAGGCCTCGATCTGGGGCAGAAGGGTTATCAAACTACAGGCGGCGGAACGGAGGCAAATGTTTCCCGTTTGACTACTCTGAATCTGGTCGAAGTTGGAAGTGTATCTGCGCCAAAAGTCGTCGCCGCCGTGCTGGATTTGAGCAAACTTGCGAAGCAAATGGGCGGTCCGGTGCGGGGCGTTCTCGGTTACAGCTTCCTGAAGGATCGGATCGTTCAAATCGATTACGCGAACATGAAGGTGCGATTTTTTTCCGCATCGCCCTACCCTCGAATCGATCTCACCCCGAACACGGTAAATATTATTGCGCTGCCTTTTCGTCGTGAAGATGGCGAGGTGCTGATCGATTCTGTCTTCATCAATAACGAAAAAATGCGCGCGACGCTCGACACTGGATCCAGTAATGCGTTTTGCCTGACGCCCGAAGCAATAGCTGTCCTGGGGTTGGATGAGCAAGTCGCGGCCGCATCGGCTGACAAATCTGTCGGCTATAACGGCGAATATGAGAGCCGCAGCGGAGTCCTGAAATCGGTGCGGCTCGGAAGATATGCAGCCGAATCGGTTCCGGTGCAGTTTTGGTTACCCAACACCGGGCATGACAAGAAGAGATTTCAGGTCAATATCGGTAACGCTTTTTTTCAGGACTTTCTGATGACCTTCGATTTCAAGGCCAAGATTGTGGTGTTCGAAAGGGTTGATTAAGACCTAGCCCGCCGCGATCATCGTCCCCGTTCCTTCATCGGTGAAGACTTCCGCAAGCAGCGAGTTTCGTGAATTGCCGTTAATGATGTGCGCGCTTTTCACACCTCGCCGCAACAACTGAATGATGTTCTGAAGCTTGGGAATCATGCCGCCGGTGGCGCTGCCGTTATTGATCAATTCTTCAGCTTCGTCTGCGGACAATCGCGAAAGCTTCGTCTGCGGTTCGCCGGTCTTTAAGTAAATCCCGTCGACGTCAGACAGCAGCACTAACTTTTCAGCTTTGAGTTGAATTGCAATCGCTGAAGCGATCGTATCGGCGTTGATGTTGAAGACTTTGCCTTCAGCATCGGCGCCGAGCGATGACACCACCGGCAAGTAATCATGATCGAGCAGCACGGTCAACAGCCGCACGTCAATTTCCAGAATATCTCCCACGTGGCCGAAATCGATTTGAGCGCTTTCGCCAGTCGCGCGATCGACGATCTCTCTCGGCGGACGGCGTTCGGCGTGAACTATGTTGCCGTCGACTCCTGACAATCCGACCGCGTGAATCCCTCGATGACGCAATGCCGCCAGAATGTCTGTATTGATCTTGCCCGCGAAAATCATCTTCGCCATCTCGAGCGTTTCATCATCAGTAACGCGGCGCCCCTCGATGATCGTTTGCTCAACGCCCATCTTCTTGGCGAGTTCGCTCAATTGCTTGCCGCCACCATGAATGACACAGATGCGAATTCCGACTTGATGCATCAAGGCGAGTTCTTCGCACAGCGAAATCAAATGATCGCGATCTTCGGTGACTTTGCCTGAGAATTTGACGACAAACGTCTTGCCCTTGAAGCGTTGAATGTACGGCAGCGCTTCGCGCAAAAGATCCAATCGCAACTGGCTGCCAACTTCGCTGGTGTCGGTCATTAGTAGTTGCTCACGTTGACGAACGGCCACAGATTTACACGGATGAAAACAGATTGAATAAGGAGAATCAATTCAAACTGGTTTTCTGATCTGTGTCTATCCGCGTTCATCTGTGGCTATTTCCTTTTAGAAGCTGCGCGAGAATCGCTTTCTGCACATGCAATCTATTCTCAGCTTCGTCGATGACCACAGACGACGGTGAATCGATCACGCCGTCCGTCACAATCACGTTTCTTCGCACCGGCAAACAATGCATGAAGATGGCCTCGTTCGTCCGCGCCATCTTGGTTTCATCGACGATCCACTTACCGCGACATTGCGCACGTTCGGTGATGTCTTTGTCAGGTGCACCATAAAAGTTCTTGCTGCCCCAGCTCTTCGCGTAAACGACCTCGGCGTTTTCAAACGCCGCTTCAATGTCGTTCGAGACCGTTATACTGCCTCCTGCCTCTGTCGACTGCCGTCTGACTTCACCCATCAACTCGTCGTCCAATTCGTAGCCCTTCGGATGCGCAATGGTCAGATCGTGTCCCACCTGCGCGGCCGCCAGCGCAAGACTGTTCGGCACGGCCATCGGCAAAGGCTTCGGATGCCAGGCCCAGGTCAGCAGAACCTTCTTGCGCCCCGTGCCCAGCTTCTCGCGAATCGTCATCATGTCGGCCATTGCCTGACACGGATGATGCATCGCCGATTCAAGATTGATGATCGGGACTGCCGAGTATTTCACGAACGCATTCAGAATCGGATCCGAGCGTTCCTCTTCCCAATTCCGGAGCGCCGCAAATGTCCGCACGCCAATCGCGACACAGTATCGTCCGAGGACTCGGACGAACTCCGCCACATGCTCGGTCTTATCGGAATCCATCACGACGCCTTCGCGATGTTCCAGCGTCCAACTCGAACCGCCTGGCTCCAGCACCACCGCGTTTCCGCCGAGTTCGTAAATTCCCACCTGCATCGACGCGCGCGTGCGCAAGCTTGGATTGAAAAAGACAAGCGCGACGGACTTGCCGGCCAGCGGCTTTGATTGATCTCCGCCCGACTTTATTTGAACCGCTGACTGGATAAGCCGATCGAGTTCGATCGGTGACCAGTCGGCAGTAGTTAGAAAGTCTTGGCGCACTCTGCGAATCCTCAGCGTTCTCTGCGGTTCAAACTACCTCGCGCAACGCATCCACGAATAGATCGACCTCACTTCGGGCCAACGTTAGCGGCGGCAGGAGGCGCAGAACCTTCGCCTCGCTCGACGTCCCGGTAATGATCTTCTTCGCGAGCAGCGCTTCGTGGACCGGCTTCGCTGCGTTCGCGAATTCAAGGCCGAGCAGAAAGCCGCGACCGCGAATGTTCACTACTTGCTCGACTTCTTTCAGCCGCGCGCGCAGATACGATTCCACCGAGCGAACGTTGTGGAGCATTCGATCGTTCTGAATCGCCTCCAGCGTCGCGCTCACCGCGGCCATCGCCATCATACCGCCGCCGAACGTCGTGCCCAGATCGTTTTCTTTGATGTGCGACGCGATCTCTTCAGTGACCAGACATGCACCAACCGGAATTCCGCTGCCCAGCGCCTTCGCCAGCGTGATGATGTCCGGCACAACTTCATCGCCGGCGTTGCTGCCGGCAAAGAACCAATCGCCAGTCCGGCCTACGCCGGTCTGCACCTCGTCGTAGATCAGAACGATGCCGAGTTCATCGCACAGATCTCTCAACGCGCGATAAAACGACGGTTGAGCCATCGTCACGCCCGCCATCGATTGAATTGGTTCCAGCATGATCGCGGCAACTGAATCGTCAGCGAGCGAACGCACTGATTCGATGTCGCCGAATTCAGCTTGCAAATGACCGGGCACGTTCGGCTTTCCAATTTCGCGATACTTACCGAGGAACGTCGCGCTGATCGCATCGGCGGTGCGGCCGTGAAATCCGCCGCTGAACGTGATGATGTTCTCGCGCCCCGTCGCCATGCGCGCCATGCGCATCGCGTTCTCGTTCGCCTCCGTGCCTGAGTTGCAGAAGAAAGCCTTCGTCAGAGTATCAGGCGCAAGCGAAACCAATTTCTCAGCCGCCAAGGCGCGAGCTTCCGAGTAAACGAGATTCGAATAGAAGAGCAGCTTGTCGGACTGTTCCTTGATCGCTTTCACCACGTGTGGATGACAATGACCCGTGCCGGCTACTGCGTGACCACCATAAAGATCGAGATAACGCGTGCCGTCGCTCGCGTAAATCCAGACGCCTTCGCCGCGCTCAGCGACGACCGGCATTTTTTTATAGGTCGCGAGCTGGTATTGCTCTTCCAGCGAGGCGATTTCGTTAGTCGCAGTTGTCATAGAAGTGTTCACCACAGAGGACACAGAGAAGAACAATAATCAGCCAAGTAAACGACTGTCTTGTCTGTTTTGCTTGCTTGCTTTCCTCAGTGTCCTCCGTGGTTAATTCATCCGGCCCTGACTCCGTTCGGTACGCTTCTTTCCGGGATTGCCAGTGCCGGCAAAATGCCGTCCGCGTAACCAATGTCGAAAAGCATTCCTTCCGAGAGCTGTCCTAACATCTTCTTTGGCTCAAGGTTAACGACGAATAAGGCCTGCCTTCCCTCTATCTCGCGCGGATTTTTCCGCTCCTGTTTCATGCCCGCGAAAATCTTCCGCCGGTGATCCCCGAAATCAACTGTCAGCTTTAGCAGCTTGTCTGAGCCGGCCACGTCTTCGACCGATAAGATCGTCCCGACACGAACATCGATCCGCTCCAAATCAGCGAGGGTAATCGTGGGCTTGATTGGTGCGGGCTTGATTCCTTCAGTCATGGATTGGTCCCGATGAGCATCAGCCCCGTCTTCTCATCCAACCCAAACATCAAATTCATGTTCTGCACAGCCTGTCCCGCGGCGCCTTTCACCAAATTGTCGATCGCGGTGAACACAACAAGTTGCCGGCCGCGCGCCGCAAATCCGATATCGCAAAAGTTCGTCGTCTTCACCCAGTTGATGTCCGGTGAGCCTTCGACCAGACGAACAAAAAACGAGTCACGATAAAAATCGGCAAACATCGCGGGAACGTCAGCGGCGGACACTTCCTTTTTCAGTTCGCAGTAAATCGATGCGAAGATGCCGCGCGCCACCGGCAGCGAGTGTGTCATGAATACGAGCTCATTGTTCCATTCGCCGATTGATTTGAGTTCCTGCTCGATCTCCGGCACGTGCTGATGCGTGAAAGGCTTGTAGGCGTAGAACGAAGTCGATCGCTGCGGATGATGCGTGTTGGCCGCGGCTTTCGCGCCGGATCCCGACGAGCCAGTCTTCGCATCGACGATCACGCGACAACTCAAAAGATTGTCTGCGACCAGGGGCGCGAGCCCTAACAACGTCGCCGTCGCGAAGCATCCGGGATTCGCAATGCGCGTGGCTGATTTGATCGCTTCCCGATTTGTCTCAGTCAGTCCGTAAACAAATTCTGACTGCGCATTCATTGCAATGTGCTCGCGGCCGTAGTGCTTAGCGAAAACGTCTGCGTCGCTTAAGCGAAAATCGCCGGACAAGTCGATCACCTTAACGCTCGCAGGAAGCTTCGGCGCGATTTCCATCGCCTGCCCGTGCGGCAAGGCAAAGAAGGCACAATCGATGTCGGCGAGATTCGCCAACTCCTCATCGGCTTTCGTGAACTTCAGATCAGTCAGGCCGAGCAGATTCTTATGAACGTCGCTGACAGCCTTACCGGCTTGTTCATTCGCGGTGACGAATTGCAGCTCGGCATGCGGATGCTGGAGCAGAATGCGCAGCAATTCCGAACCGCCATAGCCTGAGCCGCCGAAGATGCCGATTTTTAGTTTCATTACCTTCGCAGTCCAAGAGTCCAACGTCTAATGTCCAAAGTACGTTCCCGCTCAGGCGTGTACATTGGACGTTGGACTTTGGACCTTGGACCGGACGATCTCAAACAGCTTTGTTCCATTCCTTCTTACATTCGCGGCGGGAACATTGAACTCGCGCTCGATGTAGTCCTCGCCCATCTTTGAATCAGTGACTGAGCCCGCGACCAGGTCGACCTTCAGGCCGCGTCTCCGGAACAACTCAATCCCGCCCCAGGCCGCGACGTAATCCGAAGCACAGAAGACCAGCGCACTCATCGCCTCGCGCAGTTCTTCATCCTCGAAAATTGATTCCACCGAGTAACCGCCGAGAATGCCGTCGCCCATTTCGATCACTATTAGATCGGGCGCGCTCTCGTTCAGCCGCGCAATGATCGCTTTGGCCACCGGCGCAAGATCGTGGGCGCCAACTGTCGAAGGCAAACCGCAATCGAGGAAGCTCGCCGTCGCAATCGCGCCGTGATCGTGCATGTTCAGCGTGTCGCGCAGGCAAGCCACGCCGGACAACTTCGCGGCGGCGATGCGCAGCCCGGCACGCGTTCCTAACTGAATGATCTCAGTCGCGGCATAAGTCTTTCCGCTGTTCATGCAGGCGCCGGCGATGATGACGAGAGGCGCGGTCGCTCCCAGCGATTCGCGCAGAGGCAAAGCCACATCCGCAATGTTCTTAATCGCGCCGCTGCCATTGGTCGCTAGTCCAATCACTTCAACTTTAATCGCGTCGTTCAGACTTGAGTGATGACCGCTGCATTGCCCGATCACGCCGCCCATATTCAAGAGATGCAGTTCGTCTCCGGCCTGCACCGTTTCTGGCACATCGCCAACGAATCCCTTTAAGGCACGGCGGCGGCCGAGCACGCCGGCAACGACATCGCCGGGATTCACCTTGGCCAGACGACCCGTCGGCAACTCGAGCATGTTGTAAGTCGCGTTGTCAGTCAGCACGCGCACCACTACTACATCACCCGCGCGTGCGGTTCCATTCGAAGGGACGATTGTTACGATGCGCGCCAGATTCAACGGCGACGTCGCTGAGCCAATCTTGTCGATTTCGATTTGATCTACGTGATTCATTTGCGTCCGTTTAGAGGCGGGCTACCGCCCGCCGGCTCTTGTGTCGTAACGAGGCGGGCAGTAGCCCGCCTCTAAACCATCATGAGGTCGCGCGCGCGCCTCGCAGTCTCAATCGCAACGCGTTCAGCTTGATGAAGCCTTCCGCATCGCGCTGGTTGTAAACAGTATCGGCTTCGAACGTCGCAATGCGCTCGTCATAGAGCGAATTCGGCGAGCGGCGACCGACGACGATCACGTTTCCCCGATAGAGCTTCAACCGCACTTCTCCCGTCACGGTCGCTTGCGTCTCGTCGATCATTTTGCGCATCAGCTCGAACTCAGGCGCGAACCAGAAACCGTAATAGACACTTTCAGCGAACTTCACGCCGAGCGAGTCGCGCAGGTGCATGACCTCGCGATCCATCGTGATCGATTCCAGCGCACGGTGCGCCGCATGCAGAATCGTCACCCCGGGTGTCTCGTAAACGCCTCGCGACTTCATCCCGACGAAACGATTCTCGACGAGATCGACGCGACCAACTCCATGCGCACCGCCAAGCTCGTTCAGCTTCTCTAACAGCGCAACGGCGCCCAAGCGCTCGCCGTTGATCGAAACTGGCTCGCCTTTATCAAAGCCAATCTCGACGTACTCGGCTTCATCCTTAGCGCGCTCCGGCGATACCGTCATCTGGAAAATGTTCTCAGGCGGCTCGGCCCACGGATCTTCGAGAATCCCGCCTTCATACGAAACGTGCATGAGGTTGCGATCGGTTGAATAAGGCTTATCGACAGTCGCCGTCACCGGAATTCCGTGCGCTTCGGCATAGGCAATCAAGTCTGTGCGACCGCCAAATTCCCATTCGCGCCACGGCGCGATCACTTTGATGTCAGGTTGGAGCGCGTAGTAAGTCAGCTCAAACCGCACCTGATCGTTTCCCTTGCCGGTTGCTCCATGGGCGACCGCATCGGCGTTCTCTTTCTGCGCAATTTCGATCTGCCGTTTCGCGATCACCGGCCGCGCCAGCGAAGTGCCCATCAAATAGACGCCTTCATAAACCGCGTTCGCCTTGACGGAGGTCCACACGTAATCGCGCACAAACTCTTCACGCAGATCCTCAATGTATAGCTTCGACGCGCCGGTCGCTTTGGCCTTTTCGTCGAGCCCGTCCATTTCAGCGCCCTGACCGACGTCGGCGCAGTAGCACACGATCTCGCATTGATACTTCTCTTTCAGCCAGCGCAACATCACCGACGTGTCCAAACCGCCGGAGTATGCAAGGACGATCTTGTTAATTTTCTTATCAGTCATCTTTGTCAGTACCGCCTGCGGTAGCGGGCGGTTGATGTTTCGACAGCAAAACCGTTTCATCGATCAACCCACCCGCTACCGCAGGTGGTACTGACCTCATCTAAACATCTCCCAAATCTTTTTTATCGCGGTCCGCTGTGACTTTGAATCGCGCGTCGCGACAAAGATGGTGTCTTCACCGGCCAAGGTGCCGACGATTTCCGGAATCGCCGCATCGTCGATCTCAACCGCTACTGACGAGGCGCGGCCCGGCAAGCACCTGGCAACTACGAGGATATCGCCGGCAACATCCAAACTCACCAGCCCGCGCGCGCTGTCGCCGTTAGCGTGCGGGAGAGCATAGTAGCCGCGATGCTTCACCACGCCGAGCTCTTCAAGGTCGCGCGACACGCTCGACTGGGTCGCTGAGACGCCTGAACGTTCGAGATGCGCCCGCAGCTCTTCCTGCGTGCCAATTTTTTTGGCGCGAATCAAATTCAGCAAATGCTTTTGTCGAGCCCGCTTGAGCATTGGTACGCATGCCTCTGGCATGCTTCGTTCAATTCCGGCACGCCAGAGGCGTGCGTACCCTTCAGACGCAGCGCAATGCAGAATAGTTGCATTTTATCCGCATAGGTGCATAAACTACGCTGATTATGCAGTAAGGTCAAGTGTACTGCGCCCGATGTTTCAAGATAATGTTAGAGTCGCGCTGCTTCAGATAGGAGTCATGGGCAAGATTACGGACAAGCTTTGGGGCGGAAGATTTAGTGGCCCGGCAGACGAAGGCTTCGCCCAATTCAACGAGTCGTTTTCGTTCGACCGCCGCCTGTTCGAGGTCGATATCCGCGCCAGCGTCGCACACTGCGACGGCCTGGCCGGCGCGCGAGTATTGACCACGACGGAGGCGGACCGCATCAAGTCAGCGCTCGCCAAGATCGCCGAGACGGGTGAAAACAATCCGAAATACTTTGACGACTTTCCTTCTGAAGATGTGCATTCGTTCGTCGAAGCTCGACTAACCGAGTTGGTTGGCGACCTCGGCCGCAAGCTGCACACCGGCCGCAGTCGCAATGATCAAGTTGCCACCGATCTGCGACTGTGGTTGCGCGATGAAATCTATTCGCTCCAGAGTCGTTTAGTTGAGGCTCAACGCGCTTTGATTGAACTCGCCGAAGCAAATCGCGAAGTTGCGATTCCCGGCTATACGCACCTGCAACGCGCGCAACCTATTCTCCTGGCGCACTGGTGTCTCGCTTATTTTGAGATGTTGGCGCGCGATCGTGAACGGCTCAGTGACGTAGGTAAGCGCGTCAATGTGCTGCCTCTTGGCTCGGCGGCTCTCGCCGGCGCTTCCTACTCGATCGATCGCGAAGCGGTGGCCCGCGCTCTTGGTTTCGATTCCGTTTCGCGCAACAGCGTCGACGCGGTCAGCGATCGGGATTTCTGCATCGAGTTCGCGAGTGCGGCTTCGCTAATCATGATGCACCTTTCGCGCCTCGCTGAAGATATCATTCTGTACGCGACGACTGAATTTGGTTTCTTTGAATTGAGCGATGCGGTCGCAACCGGCTCGAGCCTGATGCCGCAGAAGAAGAACCCGGATTCGATGGAGCTGGTGCGCGGGAAGGCCGGACGCGTTTTTGGTCATCTCACGTCGCTGCTCTCCACGATGAAGGGTCTACCGCTCGCTTACAACAAAGACATGCAGGAAGACAAAGAGGCGTTGTTCGATACCGTCGACACCGTCGATGCATCAGTTCGGGTAACGACAACGGTCCTGCGCAACCTGCGCGTTAATGAAGAGAGGGCTCGTGAGGCCGCGACGCACGGCTACATGAACGCCACCGAACTGGCGGACTATCTGGTGCGCAAAGGAATGCCGTTTCGCGAAGCTCATGAAACCGTTGGGCGCATCGTCATGCATGCGATTGATCGCGGCGTTGAGTTGAATCAGATTTCTTTGGATGAACTCAAATCTTTTTCGTCACTGATTGATCGCGATGTGTTCGAGGCCTTGTCGCTGGAGCGGACGCTGGAAACGAAATCACAGATTGGCGGAACAGCGCCGGAGAGAGTTGCGGCTGAATTGCAGGCTGCGAAAGATCGACTGTAATCAACGAACGGAGCCGGCAGCAGGCGTCGTGTGAGTGGAGCGCAAGCGTCCCGCTGGCAGAGCGCACCGAACAGGCAACCGAGACAGTTGCGCTCAAGTCATGACTTAACATGAGTGATACGCGATCATTGCTTGAGGGGACATCGGAAATCGCTCAAGTGTGCTCAGTCTGCGACCGCATCTCGCATGGCGAGATGATTGCCGTTGACACCCTCGCGCCGAATGTTCGGAGGATTCTCGAGTCAAATAGCGCAAACGTCGCAGCATTCTGCACGCGCTGTCATGAATTATTTCAGCGGGCGCAACGACAGATCGATTCGCATGCCGTCGTCTTTGAGCAGCATGCTTTTGTACTCCCCACGGCGCTCCGCATGGATGCCGATGAACGCTTCACCGGTCGCGGTGTGACGATCGCGTTCCTCGATTCCGGCTTTTACGCGCATCAGGACTTGACTGAGCCGCGCAACCGGATCATTGCCTATCACAGCATCTTTGCGGCCGAAGGCGACGACACCTCGCTCTACACAAACGACGTCGCCAGCTGGCACGGCATGATGACCTC
>Ga0134121_10004550_pt1 | contig 11343 bp, 15 predicted proteins | sample KB301_FD_96463 | JGI IMG/M metagenome (GOLD analysis project Ga0134121, IMG submission 96463) | Terrestrial soil microbial communities without Nitrogen fertilizer from Kellogg Biological Station, Michigan, USA - KB3-0-1 | ecosystem: Environmental > Terrestrial > Soil > Unclassified ...
AAGTGTCAGTTCATGTATCGGCACAAATACGTCATCCAGCGTGACTGGACGTCAGGGGCAACCGCCTTGGGCCTACGTCGTGAACTCGGTGGACGTTTGATTCACATTCCGCGGTGATACCTTTCGACACGAACGCAGTAATGGAAATTCATTCATAATTATCTCTCTGTCCCTCATTTCGCTGTGTCGTCTTCGACGTGGCGATGTGCTGAATGGTTACGGAAAGCGTTGCCCCGGACTGCCGGTCGGACATAGAGTTCAGGCACGGAGGTGGCAGATGCAACGAAAAGCGCTCACCGTATTTGCGTTAGCTCTGGTGGCCTCGGCCGGTTGGCTTCTACTCCAGGATCGGCAGGTCCAGAGGGACAACCACTTCGTGGTCATTGGCCACATCGAACATCGCGACCGCACGATCACTGTCAAAGCTGGGCCGGAGGGAACGGTTTACACGATAGCTATCAAGGGTGGCGGGACGCTTTACGAGAATCTTCCTGCAGACCAACTCGCGAGGCGAGCCCCGGAAATTCATGACTTCATCGAAAGTGCCACGGCTTCTTACGCCGGGATGGGTCGCGAATTTCCTCTCAAATTTATAGATGCTACAAAGTAATTCCTTCTTCAGAACGCGAAAGGAATCGCGACGGCCTCAACGGTCTCGTGCCCGTTTTCAGTGATGCGGACAGGTCTCTCGAAAGCTTCATGACGCTGGAGGAATTCCGGATCCTGCCAAAGCCCATTCTCGATATCCTCGCAGGCGAACAGTGAATAGTCTCCGGGCGGAATTCCCTGTAGCCGGAAGCGGCCCGTTGATCTTTCCAAAAGCGAGGCGACGATGAAGCGGCATCTGTTTTCAAAATGGTCCCGATTCCGTGAGGGCCGAAATCCGTTTGAATTTGGTGAACGTCCCCAAACCTGCTACTAACAAGGCCTGAGAGGCAGCTCATGAAAACGGTCCGGATTTACGAATACTCGAAATGCTCCACGTGTAGAAATGCACTCAAGTTTCTCGATCGAAACAACATCGCCTATGAAAAACTTCCCATCGTGGAGACTCCGCCGACAAAGGCCGAACTTCGGAAAATGCTCGCGGCCCAGGGCGGGAAGATGAAGAAGCTGTTCAACACCTCCGGCGAGGTTTATCGAGAGATGAAGATCGGCGAGAGGATCGACTCAATGTCCGAAGAGGAAGCGCTCGATCTTCTGGCAGCGAACGGTAAACTCGTCAAACGCCCGTTCGTGTTCGCCGGTGAGACGGGTTTGGTCGGGTTTAAGGAAGACGACTGGAAGAAAGTATTCTAGCCATCCTCTCCTGAACCAGAAATGTTCAATTCCACACACACGCTGGTCGGCATCGCACTGGCCCGTGCCGGCCTCGATCGATGGAGCCGGCACGCGGCGTGGACGGCTGTCATTGCCTCCAATATTCCGGATATCGATATCGTGGCCGGTTTATATGGCACATCGACCTATCTGGAGTACCACCGGGGAATCACGCACTCCATCGTCGGCATTCCGGTCCTTTCGATCCTTGTCGCCGCAGCGATGTACAAATTCTCCGGAAATTTCTGGAAGACGTTCGTCATTGCACTCGCTGCAATGAGCACGCACCTCGGGCTCGACTACCTGAACACTTATGGAGTTCGGCCATTCCTGCCCTTCGACGGGACCTGGTTCTACGGCGATGCTCTGTTCATCATCGACCCTTTTTTCGACGTCACATTGATCGCAGTGTTGGCAGCAGGCTATTTCCTGTCTACGCGCCGGCGGCAGCTTGCCGTAATCGGCCTGATCGTCGTCACTTTATATGTCGGTTTCCGGCTCGAGCTTCGCAATCTTTCGCGTGCCTATCTGGCCGGGTTTCAAAAGGCTGCAGTATCGCCATTGGCGCTCAATCCGTTCCAATGGACCGGCTTCATCGATAATCCCCGGGACGTCAGTGTCGTGGGAATCAACGCGTTCCGCGGGGTGGTGAGCCAACCGTTTTCTCTAGCCAAAGATCCAGCCAATGCGATCATAGTGCGGGCATCCACAAGCTACTCCGCAAGAGCGTTCCTGGGTTTTGCCCGCTTTCCCGTCACGACGGTCCGCTATCGCGATTCCCGATATTTCGTGACGTTCTTCGACGTCCGCTATTACAACGGTGGATCTGCCCTTGGTGCCAAAGTCCTGCTCGATCCCTCGTTGCAGATCGTCGGTGAATCGGTGAGCTTTGTCCAGCCGCTGGATTGAATCAAAAGACGGTCATGCAGCATCAAGGCTCTTGAACTTGCTCTGGAGAGCCTGGATCTTCTCGTCCATCACTTCCCCCATCACTACAGATTTCCGGTCTTTCCGAAGCCCCAGGACCAGCAGGATCGCCACCGCGATGCCGCCCATGATTGCCGTGTTCTTCATAGATTTTCCTTCGAGGTATCGCAGCCCGCGACAGTGCCGGATTGGAAACCCTGCTTGAACCAGCGCATCCGCTGTTCCGCAGAGCCATGCGTAAAGCTTTCGGGAACGACATAGCCCCGGCTTTCCATTTGCAGTTTGTCATCGCCGATCATACTGGCCGCTCCGAGAGCTTCATCGATATCCCCCGGGTCCAGGAATTTCCGTGCTTCGGCCCGCTGCGATTTCTCTGTTCGATTAGCCCATACGCCGGCCAGGCAGTCGGCCTGAAGTTCCGTGCGGACCGAAGCACGGTTGGACCGTCCCGGACTCGTCAGATTGAGCAGTTTCTGAACATGGTGCCCAACTTCGTGCGCGATGACATAGGCTTGAGCGAAATCGCCAGGTGCATGAAAGCGATCGTGAAGTTCCTGGAAGAAGGAAAGGTCAAGATAGACCTTTTCATCATCCGGACAATAGAAGGGGCCCATTGCAGCCTGACCGAATCCGCATGCGGATTCGGCGGCCTGGGTATACAGCACCAGCTTTGGAGGCCGGTAGGTGCGGCCTCCTTCCCGAAAAATCTCGGACCACGTATCCTCAGTGTATCCGACGACGGTCGCCACGAAATCCTTTCGCTCGTCATTAACGCCAGAGTCCGCCTCTGCCAAAGGAGCGGTCGAACCGGACCCGCTCGGGTTCACGATATCTCGAGGGTCGAACCCGAAAAGCAGGCTTAGAAGAAGAAGCGCAACGCCGCCCAGCCCGCCACCAATAGCCATCTGACCAACTCCCATTCCGCGTCGATCCTCAATGTTGGTACTCCGTCTTCCGCCAAACCATTCCATTTTTAATCCCCTGGTTATAGTTCGTTTCTGCTGCAAAACTCACGCCGAAGGAGCGTCAGGGCTTAGCCCGGGGTTAAGCGCAACGCAACCCCTGGCCAGTACGCCCCTCCAAGGCCGCACGCTGCAAGCCTATTCCCCGGCACGCTCCGCGGTGCAACAGGCGACTGAACGAACTGAGTTTCGTGTCAGAAACTAGTTAATGCAATTCACGTGCCTTCATCTGTGCTCTTTTGATCATGGGATTGAGTTACGAGGCGCCCACACCCCCGGTCATCAATTGGAACATCTGAGGCGAAGCGGATTTGATAGTATGCGTCGCACAGGAGAACCCTCATGAAGCGATGGTCGATATTGGCAACGCTGCTGTTCGCCGCAGCCGCCGTTGGTCTCAGTGCCCGCACGCCTCAGAACCTGCCGAACCCGCGTCGGTTCGTTCCCGTTACCGATGCGATGCTTCAAAAGCCGAGCCCGAACGACTGGCCGATGTGGCGTCGTACGCTCGACGGCTGGGGCTACAGTCCACTCAATCAGGTCACCAAGACCAACGTCGTGCAGCTTCGTCTTGCGTGGACGCGCGGCATGGCCGCCGGCGGTTCTCAGGAATCGACGCCTCTGGTCTACGACGGCGTGATGTACCTGCCCAACTCGGGCGATCTTATTCAAGCTCTCGACGGGAAAACCGGCGACTTCATCTGGGAATATCAGCGGCAGCTTGGGGCGAATGGACGACGGGGCACCAACCGCAACATCGCCATTTACGGCAACACGATCATCGACACCAGCCAGGACAATGCCGTTTTCGCGATCGACACACAGACCGGCAAGCTCGCGTGGCAAACGCAGATCCTCGATCCCAGTAAACCCGCAAATGCGAGCTCCGGTCCCATCATTGCCAACGGGAAGATTATTTCCGGACGACAGTGCCAGCCCGGCGCCGGCCATGAAGGCTGCATCATTACGGCGCATGATGCAAAGACAGGCAAGGAGCTGTGGCGAACCAGCACCATCCCAAAACCCGGTGAACCCGGCGACGAAACCTGGGGTGGTGTGCCTCTGGAGCAACGATGGCATGTGGGCACCTGGGGGGTACCCAGCTACGATCCGGAGCTGAACCTCATCTATATCGGGACGTCCGTCACTATTCCCGCGCCCAAGTTCATCCTGGGCGGCAACGACAACAAGCATCTGTACCATAACTGCACTCTCGCCTTGAACGCCGACACCGGCAAGATCGTGTGGTACTACCAGCACATCGTGGATCATTGGGACCTGGACCATCCCTTCGAGCGCATGCTTGTCGATACCGTAGCCGCGCCGTCGGCGCGCGATGTCCTGTGGATCAACCCCAAGATCAAGGCGGGCGAGCGCCGCAAAGTATTGACGGGGATTCCGGGCAAGACAGGAGTGGTCTATACGCTCGACCGCCAGACCGGAGAGTTTCTTTGGGCACGCCCGACCGTTTCTCAAAATGTGATCAGCCGGATCGATGGCGCGACCGGCGCGGTAACCGTCAATCCAGAAGCCCTCTTCACCCGAATCAACCAGAGCGTCGTTGTTTGTCCGGGCAGCACGGGAGGCAAGAACTGGCCCGCGGGCGCGTACAGTCCTCTGACGAACATGATGTACTTTCCGCTTCAGAACCTGTGCCAGACCGCGACGACGACGACCGATCAGCGGGATCCGTCGAAGGTCTACGGGGAGACCATGGTCCAGCAGCTGGCGCTCGGCGTGGACAAAGTTGGCACAGTCTGGGGGATCAATGTCGAAACCGGGCAGACATCCTGGAAGTACGAACAGCGTGCCGGCACACTATCGCTGATGGCCACCGGTGGCGGACTCATATTTGGCGGCGACGATAACGGGAGGTTCCGCGCATTCGACGACCGGACCGGAAAGGTGCTCTGGGAAACCAATCTCGGCGCGCCGGTAAGTGGTTTTCCGGTTACATACGCCGTCGGCGGAAAACAGTATGTGGCCGTGTCCACCGGGACCTCGCTCGTCGCATCCTCGGCGCTCCGCCTCACGCCGGAATTGCATCCCGGCAATGTGGCCGCGATCTTCGTTTTCGCGCTGCCGTAGGATCTCAGGATGCCATGCCATCCTCATGCTAAAATTTCTGTGCTTTGAAACAATTTGCCTGGCTGGTTATTGTCCTAACACTGCTGGTGACTCCGGCCTTCTCTCAGGACGAAGGGGAGGGCGGTTTCAACGTTGACGATCTTTTCAACGGCGAAGCATCACCCGGTCAGACCCCCAGCGCTGCCAAGGTCGACATTCTCGTCGATCTCCGGAGCTGGCTGACGAAAGCGAACGCCCCGCCGCTCGATTCGAAACAGGAAAAGCCGCTGATCAAGGTCTACGACAAGGAAGTCAAGGCTATGGCGAAATCCTTCGAGAAGCAGTTTGGTATTCCGCTGGACTCCGCGCTTGCAGCCCAAAGCCCGACGCGCGGACGGCGTGGAGGAGGCTTCGCGCGCACGAGTCCCGAGCAAGCCGCGGAGGTCCGCCGCTTGTCGGATCAATTGATAGACATGGTGATTGCTGCGTTGAGAATCGACCAGCAGGCGGCCCTGAGAAGGTATCAGAGCGAGCAACTCCGGGTACAACGATTGAACGTGCTCATCCAGAGTATGGCGGCGGCAGGACTTCCCCTTACGCCTGAGCAAAAAGTCCAGGTCGAAGCCCTTTATGCAAGGGAAAGCCGCCTCCGAACCTTGATTGTCGTGGAAGCCCAAGGCAAACCGCACGGGGCCAAGATTAGCCAACTCGAAGCGCAAACGACGCAATTGGTCGTACGACTCATGAATCCGACCCAGAAGAACGCCCTGGCTCAAGCCGTGGCGAAATCAAAAGCCCGCTAATCGCGGTCGAATCCCAAATCTCGCCGCGCTGAGTGCGGATCAGTTTCTGAGAGCGTCTTCTTCGGTTCTCGTATCGTATTCCAGGAAGCCATTCCTCTCCTCGGATGGCCGAAAGAACAGCATTATCCGGGAATAAGCAGGCCCTTCGTCTTCAAACGGAAGCCCAGACAGTTCTTCCAGTTTGAAACCGGCGCAGTTCATCCGGGAGATGACCTGGTTCGCTTCTCCGAGTGACGAAACGCTGGTATATATCTTTTGCAGCATCGCTCGAATCTCCTCACTCCATCTGTGTGCATTTTTGGAACCACTGCAATGTCTACAAGTGGTTGCCGGAAGTCACGCAGTCTCATCACTTTCTTCGCGTTCTGTGGTGAGGTTATTGGATGGTGTGCTGAGGACACGTTGGGAATCAGGACAAATGCTATGGGAGGCAATAGCTTGTCTCCGAGACTTTTGCCACTTTGGCTCGGAGAACCTGTCCAATTTTGTCATTCTTGCACGAGCGGGAAGTCACCGTCGCGAAACTGCTGAAAAATAGAGGCCGTCCTCGCGGCATTGTGCGTGCGTACGGGTGCGACGAGGGCACGGACATGAAATCAAGATCAACCGCATTGCTATTGCAGGATCACAAACGCCTTCTCCAGGTAGTGAATGTTCTGGAGGAGATGGCGGCAGGAGCCGGACGCGATCAGAATCTGAACGAAACGCACGTGAAAGATCTTCTGGAATTTCTTCAGGATTTTGGCGACCGCCATCATCAGGGGAAGGAAGAAGAAGTTCTTTTTCCAGCGTTGCTGCAAGGCCCGGCTCAGAAGAACTACCGGGAACTTTGCGGCCTGGTCTTCGAGCACAACAAACAGCGCTCATTGATCGAAGACCTGCAGGACTCTGCGCTCACGAAGAAGACGCAAAAATTCGTGTTCTACGCCACACGCCTCATTGGGATACTGCGCAGCCACGTTCGGCAGGAAGAGGAAATCCTGTTCCCACTCGTGGATGCGACTCTATCGCCTGCCGACGATGACCGTGTTGTTAAAGAAATGAAGTCGTACGATCAGCAGTGGCAAGATCGCGAGCTTTCCGGCATGCTGCGCCGGCTTGACGCATTGGAGTCGAAGTATCTCCGAAAAGCTCGCGCCCAAACTGCGTAGGTGTTTTGAAGCTCTATTGCTGGCCTCTTCCACCGCCCGATTGCCCCAGCAGCCCACCCTGGCACAGGCAGGTCTGAAATGCCTGGTCCCGGGAATTGCGGCAAAGCGCGTGCTCATGCCAGGGCAAAAACGATATGATTTGAAACCTGTGCGTCGAGCGAAAGTGATTCTGGGACTGAACATCGTGATCGCGGCTTTGTGCGTTCCGGCATACGCGCAGACCAATACAACTTCCGATCCTAATCAACCGCCGCCGATGTCGCAAACCGTGAGGGACTTCGACAGACTGTTGTCTAATCCCGACCAGTTGCACCAGAGCACCAGGAATCCCAGGCCGCCGAAGAGCATCGCACCCGTTCTTCTCGCGATTCCACAGTTCCGAAAGGCGACGGCAGATCTTCGTCAGGCTATCGGCGAACAGAAAAGCATGCGAAGTCCGGTTCAAAGCCTCGAAAAAGTCATCAAACCCCTCGCCGAGTACTTCAAGGACTTGAAGCTCAAGCCCGCAGCGTTGGATGTGCAGGAACTCAAGAGTTATACAGACAAGGATCTTGTCTGGGAAACGCTCACCACGGCAGAGCGCACCGACAACAACCTCCAAATCGCAGGCATCCTTCTGAGAGACTCCAATCGGTCCGGTGCGGTCACCGTCAAAACGATGCAGTTCTATGGCGAGATCGACTCCGATCTCGAACGGCTCAAATGCCTGCTGGACAGGGTGGCGGCACGCCGCGTCGCGAAATGAAGAGAATTACTCCTCCGAAGCGCACGTGACCGCGGCGCCCTCGAAATTGCACGTCCCCATCACGGTTTCCTCGAAGATTCCCCGGTCGGCAATCCATTTGAAAGTCTGATCGAACAATTCCTTGGTGTAGGGCTCGAAGACGATCCGTTCGCCGGGCCCCCAACGCCGGGTGTCCATCATGACGTGAAAGCGTGACGGGAACTCATTCTGATAATAGTGCGTATAGAGATCTGGACGCAGGTCGATGTCGCGCTGCGCTCGCTTCAATGCGCGAAAAAACTTCCGCACGTCGCCCAGGTCGGGGGTGCCGGTGAGCATCGTGGCAATCATGAAAGTGGTGTCGATGATCTTGCGATATCCAAGCTGCTCCGCGAGGTAGTACGGGCCGCTGAAGAGCGCGGCAGCGGGGACTTTCCTGTCGATCAAGAGTTCCATTCGATGGAACAACATGCCTTCCGCAAACGACAGACGAATGTCCTTGAGCGGCATGTATTGTTCGAGAGATTGAATCGTCGAATAGTGGCTGCCGGACTGATAGCCTACGGAAATCGGCACACCGGCCAGCTGTTCGGGAGACTGAATCGAAGAATCCGGGGGCACGAAGATGCCGGACGGCGAGACGGAATAGACGTCGCTGTAAAGCTTGCCATGGCCCTGCGACGCGGCAACATCGACTGTCCAGTGACAGGCGCAGCTGATGTTCGAACTGAGGCCCTCCTCGAGTATCTGAAACGCTCCGCGCTTGTCTCCTTCGTGAACCTTGCCGTCTGAAGACCGTACCGTTTCCTGAAAGACGTAGTCGAGGCCTTCGTCTTTAAAGTAGCCCTTCTCTTCGGCGACCCATTCCTGCAGACGGAAATGCGGTTGAATAACAAACTTGCTCACGATGCCTCCTCTATGAGATCCAATCAGAATATCAAAGACACGGAGAAGACACGCATTTCCCACGCCAGGGATCGGAGAAATCGACCCCGTCGGAGCTGTCATGTTCTTTATGGCAATGCCGGCACTTGCGTGGACGAGCTTTCCCCCTGATGTGCTTCGCCCTGACGGGGTCTGGGCGGCATCCATAGCAGCTTGCGCGACCGCCGTGGGTTTCACCATCCCGCGAAGCCGCGGCGCTAAGGCTTCGGGATTTTTGTGGGTTTGCGGCTGCGCGCGGCAGGAATCCTTTTTTCTGTTCGGCCGCCCTTACTCACGCACATAGCGCAAGTGTGTCGCAGCTCGACTTTCGTGCACCTTGTCCACGCGAAACCGCTGCACCGGCTCGCGTAGGTTCTCGAAAAGGCGTCTCCCACCGCCGAACACCACTGGCGCCAGGGCGATTTCCAGCTCATCGATGACGCCCAGGTTCAGGTACTGCTGGATCACGTCCGCGCCGCCGGCAATGCGAATGTCGCGACTGCCCGCAGACTCCCTGGCCTGCTCAAGGGCACTCTCTGGGCCATCGTTGACGAAGTAGAACGTCGTCCCGCCCGGCCGGACCCAAGGTTCACGCTTCTCGTGGGTAAGAACGTATACCGGAGTGTGAAACGGGGCATCCTCTGGCCAGCTGCGCTCGCCGGCTTCGAACATTCGCTTACCCATAATGTTGGCGCCGATGCGCTCTGTGGTGTTACGAAGCATGTCATTGACCGGACCGGTCTCTCCCCCTGGTCCGAGTTTGAGGTTCTCGCGGAAGTACTGCTGATTAAGGATCCAGCTCATCAGCGCACCCCACTTCGCGCCCCAGTCCTTGTACTCGGGTCTATCCCAATTCTCCAGGGTCATTCCTTCCGGTGCCATGTAGCCGTCAAGGCTAAGTCCGATGTTCACGAATACCTTGCTCATGATTCTCCTCTCACGACTATAGATTGCGGCCTAAGACTCTGGACTCCCCGCGACACCGCGATTGCTAAACGCTTTCTGCGCCTTAGGGTAGTGGTGGCTGGCCGCCGTCTCCAAGTAGAAATAGGCTGCAGGCGGAACGGCCTGGTTCCCCGGAATTAGACTGCAAGAACGGCGAACCCGCGACGCTTCGATTCAAGTGGACGTTCCAACCGGCTACCCTTCATTTGGCCGGACACGGTTGGCCCCCAATTCACTTCTACGACAAACCGGCTCTCGCCAACTAAACGGCGCCAACGGATATCGATTGCAGATAAGTTGCTTCCGGCTTGAAGGCGCGTTTCTCTCGACGGAAAAAAATTTCGTTCCGTTCGAACAGTTCGCGCATGTTCATCTCTCTTTATATTTGGAATGAGAACTTCTCGATGACCCCTCAAGAGGACGACGCTCTTCTGGTCCTGCTGGTGCAGAGCGGCGACACTGCGGCTTTCGAGAAGCTGTTGCGGCGCCTGCACGCGCCGATGCGGAAGTACGTCACGCAACTTGCCGGGGAATCGAATGCCGACGATATTCTGCAGGACGCCGCCTGGCAAATTTTCCGGCAAATCCGTCAACTGCGGGAACCCACGGTCCTTCGCGCCTGGGCGTTCCGTATTGCCACCCGGATCTCGTTTCTTTACCTGAAGCGGCAAAAGCGGTGGCGAGACCTCGAGGACGATCCGGACTTGATTCGCTCGATTCCGGCCGGCACGCCACCCCGACATGATGAAGTGGACGCCGGTTTTCTAAGCCTGATCGAACATGTTTCACCGTCGAGCCGGGCCGTCCTGCTACTGCATTACCAGCAACATCTTTCGCTCGAAGAGACCGCCGCGATTCTCGATATTCCGTTTGGAACCGCGAAATCCCGGCTCTCTTATGGTGTCGCGACCGTGCGCAAGTTTCTAAAAAAGAAAGGAAGACTATGAACACATCAGACGAGAAAAACTCTTCTGTCGAACCGGAAGAAGAGCGCTTTGTTCAAAAAGCCCTGGCCCAGGTCGAGAAGGCAGAGCGCTTTTCACGGATCAGACGCATCGCGTTGAGCGTGATCGCGCTCCCCGCTGTTTATTTCCTCATAAACAGCACCCCCGTGCAGCCGGGCATGCCATTGATCGTGATGATGGTGGTCGGGCTAATGTTGGCGGTTTGTACGGCGAAGATTATGGCGTTGATCAACAAGAATACGCTGGCGATTCTGCGCGCGGTCGCCGATATAAACCGCAAGTGAGAATTCAGTCGGGGCGGCGGGCCCTGGCGCAGACCTCCGAGCCGCCAACAACGAGAATCGTTCCCAGGTTGATCGCCGTCCCTCTGGATGGCGTATGGCCCTTTGGTGCCGTGGTCCATTTCAGCATGACCGCAATTGGGACACGTTATGGTCGATTCCCGGGTTGATCTAGTGTGGTCCGTCACGAATAACGTAACGTTGAAGTATGCGAACTCTCCGCCTCAGTTGAGGCGGAGTGGCTGCGACATCAAGACAAATATCCGAAGATCCT
>Ga0134121_10004553_pt1 | contig 11335 bp, 12 predicted proteins | sample KB301_FD_96463 | JGI IMG/M metagenome (GOLD analysis project Ga0134121, IMG submission 96463) | Terrestrial soil microbial communities without Nitrogen fertilizer from Kellogg Biological Station, Michigan, USA - KB3-0-1 | ecosystem: Environmental > Terrestrial > Soil > Unclassified ...
AGAGAAGTCTTGTTCAGCGTCCCTGACTTGTGTTCGATGAAGACCAGAATGCCGTTACTCATGATTTGTCTTTGGTAGCTTCAATCCTTTGGGGTGCGCTGTCTTGTCAGCTAAACCAAAGCGGCGACAAGTCGCCGCACTCCAAAGTATCAGATGACTCTTGCTTCAGTCCGAAGTTTCTCTGCCAACTCGACCGCGCCCTTCTTCGCATCGCCACCGCCGAGGAATTGAGTCTGTTTAGACTTCTGCGGCAGATAAATCTTTTCAATCCGCTGGTGTGATGGCCGGCCCACGATCTCCGCATTGGGAGCGACTTCCTTAATCTCTTTCTTCTTGGCGGCCATGATGCCTTTCAGGGTCGCATATCGAATCTGGCTAATCCCGGATTGAATGGTCAGCAAAGCCGGTAGAGGCATCGTGTACCACTGGTACCAACCACTCTCGAGTTCGCGCTTGACTCGCAGCTCAGCTCCCGTCGCATCGATCTCGATAACGATGGTGGCATGTGGCAAGCCGAGGATATCGGCGAGAATCACACCCGTCTGACCATATCCGTAGTCGTCAGATTGCAAGCCGGTCATGATTAAGTCTGCCTGCTCTTCGCGAATCGCGTCAGCCAAAACACTGGCCGCACCGAACGGTGAAAGATGGGCGACATTATCGCCGGCGATATGGATGGCGCGGTCAGCACCTCGTGCCAGCGCGTCCTTAATGACGCTTTTGGCGCGCTGCGGACCCATCGAGCAAACCACGACCTCGCCGCCCACTTTCTCTTTGATACGCAGCGCTTCTTCCAGGGCATAGCCGTCGGATTCGCTGACTTCAAATGAAAGATCGGCTTCCTCGATCCAGGTTGAATCTTTGTTAATGCGCAGAATCGCATCTCTATTGGCGACCTGCTTCATTAAGACAAGTATCTTCATTTCTTTGTTTAGTAAGGTCAGTTGCTAGTGGTCAGTAGTCAGCTGGTCTTTGCTTACTCATTGGAGAACGGTTTCTGGCAAAGGCTTCGACAACTAACAACTGACCACTGACAACCGACTACTCTTCATATCGCTTGAATAACAGGGCTGCGTTTGTGCCGCCAAACCCGAAACTGTTCGAGAGCGCATACTGCACATGGGCTTCGCGAGCTTTGTTGGGAACATAGTCAAGATCGCACTCCGGATCGGGAGTGACGTAATTAATCGTCGGCAGCAGGATGTTACGATGAATCGACAGCACTGAAAACACACCCTCGACACCGCCGGCCGCGCCCAGCAGATGTCCGGTCATCGACTTCGTCGAACTTATCGCTACCTTATAAGCGTGCTCGCCGAACGTCTTCTTGATTGCCATGGTTTCAAACTTATCGTTATAAGGCGTGGACGTACCGTGGGCATTGATATAACCCACTTCTTCGGGCTGCACGTTCGCATCTTTCAATGCTTTTTGCATCACCCGAACGGCGCCCGATCCGCTGTCGTCCGGCATGGTTATGTGAAAGGCATCACCCGTCATTCCGTAACCAACCACTTCGGCATAGATCTGAGCCCCGCGCCGCCGCGCAAACTCCAACTCTTCCAGAATTAGAATGCCGGCGCCTTCGCCGATGACAAAGCCATCGCGGCCCAACTCAAAGGGTCTGGATGCATGGACCGGATCATCGTTACGCGTTGATAGCGCACGCAAGGCTGCGAACCCGGCGACACTCATGGGGGTAATCGCCGACTCAGCTCCGCCACAGATCATGGCGTCAGCGTCGCCGCGCTGAATAATCTTGAAGCTGTCGCCGATGGCGTGGGCGCCGGCGGAGCAAGCCGTTGCGGTGGCTGAATTGGGCCCCTTGGCGTTATGCCGGATCGAAACTTGTCCTGAGGCGAGGTTAACGATTGCTGACGGAATAAAGAAAGGCGAAACGCGGCTGGGGCCGTCCTTCAGGAGCTTTTCGTGCTCCCGCTCGATGGCCCAAAAATCTCCGATTCCGCTACTGATGTAGGTACCGACGTTCTCGGCGACATCGTCGGTGATCTTCAGGCCGCTGCCCTTGACCGCTTCATCTGAAGCGGCGATCGCGTAATGGATGAAGGCGCCCATCTTGCGGGCTTCCTTCTTCTCGATATAGTCCAGCGGATTGAAATTCTTTACTTCACACGCGAATCTGGCGGCAAACCTGGCAGCGTCGAACTTCTTGATATAGTCCGCTCCACTTTGGCCCTCCAGAAGCGCAGCCCAGGTGGTCTCGAGTGTATTGCCCACAGGCGTAACCAAACCGAGACCGGTGACGACGACGCGACGATTCAAAATCAGTACTCCTTCCGTGATCGACTAGAAGTGGCTGGCGATCCCGGGACTATTGTGTCCCGATTGCCGTCACCGGCAGCGGATCACTTCGCCTTGTGCTGATCGATATAATTGTACGCGTCGCGCACGCTCTGAATTTTTTCCGCATCCTCGTCCGGAATTTCAATGCCGAACTCTTCCTCGAAACGCATCACCAACTCGACGGTGTCGAGCGAGTCGGCGCCGAGGTCATCAATGAACCGGGCATTAGGCGTAACTTCGTTTTCGTCGACGCCAAGCTCGTCCACGATAATCTGTTTTACTTTTTGCTCAATCTCTGGATCGGGCATTCGTTTTGCTCCTCTTTATGATTGTCCGACAAACTTCAGTTTGCCGATGTTAGTTGGGACACAGACTTCAGTCTATATCCGCACCTCTTGCACAGACTGCAATCTGTGCCCATTCTGACGACAAACCAAAGTTTGTCGGACAAGCTTACCCCGCTATCGCGTCGCGGGTCGTAGACAGACTAGCCTTATCCTCGACGTTCACGCAACGCAGGCTGCGATCAATCTGGCGAGCCAAACCACTCAAAACTCTTCCGGGTCCAATCTCAATCAAGCTTTGTACACCCTGACTCATCAAAAATTCAACCGAGTCAAGCCAACGAACCGGCTGGGAGACCTGACGAACCAGCGCATCGCGCGCCTCGTCGCCTGAGGAGATCGCCTTCGCGTCGACGTTGGTCACGATTGGAGTGGTGAGATTTCTGAAGGTAATCCCTTTCAATTCAACCGCCAATCGCTCCTGAGCCGGCAGCATCAACGCGCAATGGAACGGTGCGCTGACTTTCAGCCTCATCGCTCGTTTCGCGCCCCTCTCCTGCAAAAGTTCAATTGCGCGATCCACCGCGCCGGCGTCTCCGGCAATGACAACCTGGTTCTGCGAGTTGATGTTGGCCGCGCTGCAAACCTGACCTTGCGCTGCTTCCTCGCATGCTGTTATGACGACGTCGAGGCCTACTCCCAGAATAGCAGCCATTGCTCCAGCGCCGACGGGGACGGCTTCCTGCATGAAACGTCCGCGTGCTCGCACCGTTCTTACAGCGTCGGTCAATGACAGCGACCCCGCGGCGACCAGCGCTGAATATTCGCCCAGGCTGTGACCGGCAACGAAATCAGGTCGCGGAAATCCGTCAGCCTCCAGCGCCCTCAAAGCCGCGATCGAGACGGTCAGAATTGCCGGCTGAGTGTTTTCAGTCAGCTGCAACTGCTCTGCCGGTCCGTTGAAACATAAGCCCGAGAGAGCAAATCCTAGAGCCGTGTCTGCTTCTTCAAAGACCTGACTTGCGGCGGGAAAGTTATCCGCCAAATCTCGGCCCATGCCCACTTGCTGCGAGCCCTGGCCAGGAAAAAGGAAAGCAATAGGTCCGTTAGGTGCCATAGGTCCTATATGTTTCCTCTACCAGCGCATCACGACGCCGCCCCACGTGACGCCCCCGCCGAAGGAAGCCATCAAGACCACATCGCCCTCTTTAACGCGTCCCGATGAAACGCACTCGTCGAGTCCGATGGGGATCGATGCTGACGACGTGTTTCCGTGCATAGCAATATTCGAATACACCATTGCGCTGTCAACGCCCAGCTTGTTTGCGACCGCGTCCGTTATGCGCTGATTTGCCTGATGTGGAATGAAGAGATTCACGTCGGTGGTAGTTAGTCCGGCTTGTTCCAGGACCTCGCGCGAAATATCCGCCATGGACCGGACCGCAACCTTAAACAACTCATTCCCTTTCATCTTGAAGAAATGATCTCCGCGCGCAATGGTCTCAGCGGTAAAGCCACCCTTAGTTCCACCGCCCGGTGCGTACAACTGCTCTTCGTAACGACCGTCGGAGCGAATCTTTGCTGCCAGAATTCCCCGGTCGCCTTCCACTGCGCCCAAAACGGCGGCGCCGGCGCCATCGCCAAACAATACGCATGTCGACCGGTCTGTGTAATCAACATAGCGCGTCAGGATCTCAGCCCCGATTACCAAAGCATACTTTGATTGGCCGCACCGAATCATTGCATCCGCCAGTGTTAGTCCGTAAAGAAAGCCTGAGCAGGCAGCCACGATGTCCATGGCAGCGGCCTTATCCGCACCCAATTCAGCCTGAATTAGACAACCCGTCGAGGGCAGGATTTGATCGGGAGTTACCGTGGCGCAAAGGATCAGATCAATCTCAGTCGGATCGAGACCCGCCCGGGCGATCGCTTCGCGAGCCGCACGCACCGCAAACTGGGAAGTATATTCATCGGGCCCGGCCTTACGTCGCTGCTTGATCCCGGTCCTCGTCGTAATCCACTCGTCCGAAGTGTCGACGATCCGCTCCAAATCAGCATTCGTCAGAATGCCCTCCGGATAGGAATGGCCCGTGCCAAGAATGCCCGAATTAAATTTCGACATTCAATACGTCTCGGTAAAAAATGCCGTTTAGGGGGCAGGACCTGGTCCCGCCGCACGCCGCACAAGTGCGGCGCCTAAACGGCTGCTGCGTTGTCAGGCAGTTTGTTCGACTTGAACTATTTCGCGACCTTTGTAAAAGCCGCACTTAGGACAGACTCGATGCTGCATGCGTGGTTCCTGACAGTTTGGACAGGCGACGGTTTGCGGTGTGCGCAGCGCGTCGTGAGCCCGGCGCTTGCCGCGACGCGATTTTGAGTGCCGGCGTTTTGGATTTGGCATAATTACTCCACAATCTTAATTTCAGATATCAGATTTCAAATCTAACATCTCAGATTTCAAATCTTAGATTTCGAATCTCAGGTTTGAGATCCGTGTTTCTGGATACTTTGAACTTTGAGCTTTGTACTTCTAAACTGCCTGGTGCCGCATTAGCGAAGTACAAAGCTCGAAGATCCAAGTCCAAAACCTTACATTTTCAGCTCTTTCAGTTTCTGCCAGCGTGAATCAACCTCGTCAACCTCACAGTGACATTTGTTCACATTTCGATCAACGCCGCAGCCAGGGCAAAGGCCTTTGCAATCATTACGACACAGCACATTAGCAGGAACGGCCAGAAGAAGCTCTTCGCGAACGAGGTCGTCGAGTTCAAGCGCCTCGCCATCGAACACCGAGATGTTCAAATCTTCTGTCTGCAACTCATGTTGCTCTTCGGCCGCCCAACTGACAGCCCGCACAAAGCGCTCACTGAAATCCGTAGAAACCGGTAATTCAACCGGCTGCAAACAACGGCCACAAACAACTTCGAGCCTGGCTTGCAGCTGCCCCCGCAGCGCAACCTGAGTACCCTCCCGACGAATCCGGCCGGAAATCTCAGCGGGCTCAATGAGCCGAACCTCAGAGTCATCCAATGGAAGCTCACCAGCGTCGTAAAGCCGCTCAAACTTGCCGCCGTGCTCTTCCAGCTTATCCAACTCTATTCGCATACCGAAACCCACTGGATCATACAGCCTGCGTCAGGGGGTTGAGCGCAAAGTCGTTAATTATAGCCGCGTATCCTGCAGTTTCAAAGCGAGGCCGGGCGCTGGCAAGGTTTTTATCCGCTGGTGCTGGCCTTTCGCTTCGCCTTGCGCGGCTTCTTCAACGGCAAAGCCGTGGCGGAAGTTTCCGGGGCTTTCTCATCAAGCTTCGCACATTCAGTGCGCCAGATCGATTCCAGACGATCGCTGTCAACCACACCGCACTCGCTGAGCACCTCGATCAAGCTCTTGACCAAAGCATGATTCGTATAAGCCGTCTCGGATTGTCGCAGCAACAGCTTCAATCCCTGCTCGAGCCGTTCGGCGAGCCGCGCCATTGTATTCTCCAGAATCGTCAGCCGCTCTAACAGATGTTCTTCATTCGGAGTTGTTTCTGCTGAGCCGACGCGAGCGGACGGGGGCTGCACTACAAGCATTAGCCGGGTGCCGCAACGCAAACAAAATTCCTGCCCGAGCGGGTTTGCGGCTCGACACTTCTGGCAAAAATGTAGGATTGCGCGTTGTTGCATCTGTATTAGTGGCGCAGACTAAAGTCCTGCCACCTCAATACTCATAGAACCCGCGACCGCTTTTCTTTCCCAACCATCCTGCGTCTACATAACGCTTTAACAGGGGGCACGGCCGATACTTTGAATCACTAAATCCATCATGTAACACGTTCATGATCGCAAGGCAAACGTCGAGACCGATGAAATCGGCGAGCGCCAGCGGTCCCATCGGATGGTTCATTCCAAGTTTCATAATGCCGTCAATGCTCTCTCGGGAGGCGACGCCCTCGTACAAGGCAAAGATGGCCTCGTTAATCATCGGCATCAGAACGCGATTCGAGACAAAACCGGGCGAGTCATTGCACTCCAGCGGAATCTTGCCCAGCCGCTCGGTTAACGATCGCACCTCGGCAAAAGTACGATCGCTGGTCGCTGCGCCGCGAATAATCTCGACCAGCTTCATCACCGGCACCGGATTCATGAAATGCATCCCAATCACTTGTTCCGGCCGCTGAGTTACGGCGCCGAGCCTGGTGATTGAAATCGAAGAGGTGTTCGAAGCAAGGATCGCATTGGCTGCCACTGTCTGGTCGAGCGACTTGAATATCTCGGTCTTGATGGCGAGGTCTTCAGTGGCTGCTTCCACCACTATGAACGCATCGCGCAAGCCGGCCGTATCGGTCGACGTTTTGATGCGCGCGATTATCGCGTTCTTTTCCTCTGGTGTAAGTCGCTGCTTGTCGACATCCCGTTGCAAACTCTTATCGATGGCCTTCATGCCACGCGCCAGAAATTCCTCGGTGACGTCTTGCATGGCGACCGTGAAACCGGCGCGCGCTGCCACCTGGGCAATGCCTGCGCCCATCGTTCCTGATCCAACTACGCCGAATGTTTCACTCATAAAGTTTGGAGTCCCGCCTTTAGGCGGAACCTCGCTTAACCTGCCGCCTGAAGGCGGAACTCCGAACAGGTCGCTCACTTCAATCGATCAGCCCAGTTCATCAACGGTTGCGTCCGTTTCAGCGCATCCTGCAGATCGGCAGTGCCGGCTTTCGATGGCTGGCCGCCATAAATCCCTGCACCCCCGGAGCTGCGAAAAAATCTGATCGCATAAATGCCCAGTGCTGTACCTACCGGAATATTGATCAGCGAAATCACCGCCAGCCCGAGACCTAATGGCTTTGCCCATCGTTTTCGCTTCTTCAAGGCATAGCCAACTGCCAGCGGTAATAAACCGACCAGGAAAAGTAGAATGACAAAAACCAGAACGCCAAACGTCATCCAGAAAGTTGAGATCGAAGCCGCGGCCGGAGTTGTTAACTTAATGACAATCACGAGCAGCAACAGACCTGCCAGCGTCAGCCCATGCATCGCACCATAAATAAAATGGAGAGTCGCGAGAGTCCTGTTGTGCTCTTCCGCGGTCATACGATCTCAGCGCCAGTCTGGTGGCTCGGTATAACTCAACGTCCTTTGCGCCGAGTCCTGATTGTCCGGTTGCCAATCCTTTGGGGGCAGGGGCGGTAGTTCTGGATTCTTCCCGCCGTAGATCTGCTTGCCGACATCGCTGAACAGAAACCAAAAAGTGTACACGGCAACTGCAGTTCCGATCGGAAAGCTCATAGCCGCAGTCACGCCCCCTACAATTCCAGCGACCTTTGCCCATCGCCGGCGCTTCAGCAAAGCGTATCCTGCAACCACCGAAGGAACAGTCATAGCCAGACTAATGAAGCCGATAAAAACAAACATAATGACGAAGAATGGCGTCGGTAGGGCGCCCATCTCTTCTGACCGGCTATAGATGTTCCGAAACATGAACGCCTCAAAAGCCGTCATCAGGACCATCATCAATAAGTAAAACCCGGCGTAACCCAGCTGCGCCAAGCCGACGAACTTGTTGTGCTCTTGAGGAGTTATGACCTGCGCTACCTTTCCACCGCCATCGCTACCGCGTTGCCGCCACCCAGACACAGGGCCGCAATGCCACGATGTACATCACGACGCTTCATCTCATAAAGCATCGTCGTCAGAATTCGCGACCCGGATTGCCCGATCGCATGACCCAGAGCCACTGCGCCACCGTTCACGTTAAGCTTCTCTGGATCGAGATTAAGTTCGCGCGTGATCGCCACGGCCTGCACCGCGAAAGCTTCATTCAATTCAATCAGGTCAACATCTGCGAGTGTCCAGCCGGTCTTCCTGAGAAGTTTCCTAATAGCCTCAACCGGCGCCATCATCACCAGCTTTGGTTCGCCCCCTGAGGCCGCCTGGCCAACGATTTTCGCCATCGGCTCTACCCCCAGCGTTCTTGCGCGCTCCGCCGAAGTAACCAACACCGCGGAAGCCCCATCGTTCACCCCGGGTGCGTTTCCCGCCGTCACCGTGCCACCTTCCTTGAAAGCCGGTGTTAATTTGCTCAGCGACTCAAGCGAGGTATCTTCGCGCACGGGCTCGTCAGTATCGAAGATCACCGGCGGGCCTTTTCTTTGCTTAATCTCCACGGGAATGATCTCGTCGCGAAATTTTCCCGCCTTGATCGCGTCACTCGCCTTGCGATGGGAATTGAGCGAGTACTCGTCCTGCTCTTCCCGCGACACATGAAAACGTTCTGACACTATCTCACCAGTGCAACCCATGTGCTGATCGTCAAACGCGCACCAGAGGCCGTCGTTAATAACTGTATCGACCAGCGTGCCGTTGCCGAGGCGATACCCTTCGCGCGCTTTCGGCAGAAGGTAAGGCGCATTGGACATCGATTCCATGCCGCCCGCGACTACGATCTCAGTGTCGCCCAGTTGTATACCCTGTGCGGCCATCATGATTGCTTTTAACCCCGAACCGCAGACTTTGTTTACTGTCACCGCCGACACTGTGTTGGGCAACCCGCCGTGCAGTGCGGCCTGCCGCGCGGGATTCTGACCCAGGCCCGCTTGAATTACACAGCCCATGATTACTTCATCGACATTCTCGGGATTGACCCCCGCACGTTTGACCGCCTCGCGAACCGCGAGGGCGCCGAGTTCGGTCGCTTTAAAGTTTTTAAGCGCGCCGAGAAACTTCCCCACTGGCGTACGCACCGCACTAATAATCACTGCTTCTTTGATCTCTGACATTTTTGCTCACTGTTCACTCATGAAGATGATTTAGCATGACTGCTAATTCCAAGGAGTGTCAAGGAAGCCGCTGTGTCAGAAGCCCGACCGTAAGGGAGGGCTCGATACGCAAGGTTGCCCTTGCCGATGCGCGAGTTTTCTGACACTCGACGATCATGGCTCGTGACCGATAAGGAGCAAGCGTTGCCGCTTCGGATTGCGAATCAAATTCAAACTCAACCCACCATGACCGAACGTCTCGGCCTCGGCTATGATCCTCAAGTTTGGATTTTGCGCCCACAGCTTCTGGTATTCACTTTCCGTGACCACCGCAATGGATTTTGAGTCACTCTCTAGTGCGTCGAGCAGGCCTTTGTTCCACGTATCGTCAGCCAGACGCTCAACTTTATGAGGAGGAGGAAGGTTGAAGGCGATATCATTGGCCCAATCGCTCGCCGCATGCGATGTGTATAAAACGCTTCCAAAGGGTGTTGCTGCGGCTAGACGCGGAGCCGGTAGGTAACGCACAAATGGAGGCAACATAATCAATTGCGCGGCCAGGAATGTGGCCCAAATCGTCGCCGAAAGGACGAAGTAGATCCACCAGGTCTGCCGGCTTCTGAGATAGACGATGAGCACTGCTAAACCAACCAGAGCCAAGGCAAATGGAAGCAATCGAAGCGGCGTAACTATCGCGAGTACCGCAGCAGCTTTAAGAGAAAGCGCAGCAAGAGCGACGAGGATTCCGGAGCAAAGAGTCAGAATTCCTTTCACCAGGAGTCGCGCCGGGCGGGGTAGCGCTTCGGCATTAGCGATCACGGGCGCAATTATCAAAGCCGCCGCGGGCATCGCGGGCAGGAGGTAGTAATCAACCTTGAAACTGGAAAGCGAGAACAAAACAATGGTGACCCCGAACCATAAATGAATTAAACGAGATGTTTGCGCATTCCCATCTCGTCCCCGCCAATTGAACCAGAGCGCAACAAGGACCAGGATCGACCACGGCGCAAAATTACCAAAGAAGGCCGCGCATAGAAATACAACTGACCGGCCCGATGCGCTGTATAGGCTACCGGTGAAACGTTGCAGATTTTCTCCGAGAAAGAAAAAGCGCAACGGCCCAGCACCCGCCGCGGCGTACACGATCAGAAAATAAGGCGCCGCGATTAGTAAAAACAAAACCGAACCTGGAAGCAGTCGCAGTTTTTTCAGGTCCGCCCTATTTCGTCGGAAGATAATTTCCAGGGCTATTGGCGCGCCCACTAACACGACTGCAACCGGACCCTTGGCTAAGACACCTAAGGCGAGCGCAACATAGCCCAGCAGGACTAGTGCTTTGGAATTTGATCCCTGTTCGCTCAGGGTGAAGATGAAAGCAGCGAGCGAAGCAGTCACACAAAGCGTCAACAACATGTCGCTCATCGCCATGCGCGCAAAGGTAAGGAATAGAAGACTCGAAGCCAACATTGCGGCTGAAATCAGGGCCACACGTTTCCCGTTGAGACGAATCGAGAGCAGGTACACGAGCGCGAGAACTAACAGCGCCGCGAGGACTGAAGGAAGCCTGGCGGCGCCATAGCTCACGCCGAACAACTTGAACGAGATGCCAATAAGCCAATAGGTAAGCGGCGGCTTGTTCAGCGGGAGTTCGTCCGGCGCATGCGGCATAAGCCAGTTCCCCTGCTCAATCATCAGACGCGACCCGAACGCAAAGTAGCTTTCGGCGCGGACAAACTGCTTGTAGATCCAAATGTCACTGAGAAACAACACGGCCGCAAAAGCGAACAGAAGCAGGAAGAAGCGATGTTGTCGAAGAAAGGTCACAGAGTCATTCAGAGACTTAGCCGTAGTTAAGCGATGGTCACGTAGTTTCTTTGCCAGAGATTGATCAGTCAAGTAGTCAGTACCACCCGCGTCAGCGGGTGGGTTAAGCGATCAACTCCCACTGTGACGACTGAACCCACTCGCTCACGCAGGTGGCGCCGACTTCATAACCTCGAACATTGCG
>Ga0134121_10004556_pt1 | contig 11332 bp, 9 predicted proteins | sample KB301_FD_96463 | JGI IMG/M metagenome (GOLD analysis project Ga0134121, IMG submission 96463) | Terrestrial soil microbial communities without Nitrogen fertilizer from Kellogg Biological Station, Michigan, USA - KB3-0-1 | ecosystem: Environmental > Terrestrial > Soil > Unclassified ...
TATGCTACTACGTTTTGCATTTGTGCTCACATTTCTGGGAGGAAGTGTGCTCGCAATGCTTTTCACGGGGTGTAATCGACAAGGGGCGGAAGGAAAAACGATGACGGCAGGCCCGATTGTTTATGTCGCGCTCGGGGATTCGACGGGCTTCGGTGTTGGTGCGAGGGAAGGCGGGTATGTGAAGCGACTCTTCAACCGTATCAATGAGCGGCGACCGGGTTCGACGTTGCAGAACCTTTGCGTGAGTGGCGCGACGACTGATGATTTGATACGAGGACAGTTGGACCAGGCCGTGGCGCTGAATCCGGATCTCGTGACGGTCGGTATTGGTATTAACGACATCGGTCACGGGTTTACGATCGAACAGTTTGCAAAGAATTACGAAAAGATTCTCAGCACGTTGAAGGAGAAAACTCACGCGCAGATCGTGGTGACGAATATTCCGGATGTGTCGAGTGCGCCACGCATTCCGAATTCGATGCGGAGTCAGTATCAGAGACAGATCGATGAGTTTTGTAAGCGGCTGGTGGAGATTGCGAACCAGCATGGCGTGACGATCTTCGACGTTTACACGATTACGAAGGAAGAGCTGCCGTCGCATCCGGAGTATTTTTCGAATGATGGGTTCCATCCGTCGGATGAGGGGTATGAGTTGTGGGCGACGCAGATGTGGCCCACGGTGGCGAAGGTTATCGGCGCACCTGAATAGCATTTCTCACGCGGCGGCGCAGCGGCGCCACGCTTACTTTGCGCTTTCCGTTGCGCCGCTGCGCCGTTGCGGGAGTAATTCTCCTGTCACTGGATCGAACCGATGGATCTTGTCGGTTGCGATTCTCAACCAAACCTTCGTGTCGACGTCCGCGCGGAAGTCGGCGGGGGCACGGGCGATCAGACGGTTATCGCCAGTTGAGAGGAAGACGAAGGTCTCATTGCCCATCAACTCGGTGACGTAAACACGCGCCTCGAGCGCGCCGTCCTCGGGTGTGGTTAATACCTGAATGTGCTCAGGCCGGATTCCGATTGTCACATCGCCTTTCTCGATGAAATTCATGCTCGGGCTGCCGACAAACTCCGCCACGAATCGATTCGCCGGATGATTGTAAATATTGAGCGGCGTGTCGAACTGTTGCAGCCGTCCTTTCTTCATCACGGCGACGCGTGATGCGAGTGTCATCGCCTCGGCTTGATCGTGTGTGACGTAGATCGTCGTCGTTCCGAGCTGATGTTGAAGACGCTTCAGCTCGCCGCGCATCTGCACACGCAAGCGCGCGTCGAGATTTGAAAGCGGTTCGTCCATCAAGTACGCCCTTGGCTCACGCACGATCGCGCGCGCGAGCGCCACGCGCTGCCGCTCGCCGCCCGATAACTGTCGCGGCTTCCGTTCAAGCAATGATTCAATCTCCAGCATCGCCGCGACGCGTTGCACACGCGCCGTGCGATCCGCTTTTTCGAGTTTTCTGACGCGCAATGGATAACCGATGTTCTCGGCGATCGTCATGTGTGGGTAAAGCGCGTAGCTCTGAAATACCATTGCCAGGTCACGATGTTGCGTCGGAACGTCGTTGACTCGTTCACCGTTGATGATGATGTCGCCGGACGTGATCGTCTCGAGACCGGCGAGCATGCGCAGCGTCGTCGTCTTGCCGCAGCCCGATGGACCAAGGAGCACGATAAACTCACCATCGCGAACCTCGAGCGAGAGATCGTCGACGACGCATGCGCCGCCGAAAGTCTTCGTCACGTTGCGAAACTCGATACTCAACCTTTAACTGCTCCCATGGAAAGTCCGCGCACGAGATACCGCTGCAACGCGAGCGCGAACACCAGAATCGGAACGATCGCCACCGATGCTGCCGCACTCATCACGCCCCACTTGATCTCGTACTGCGTCACGCGTCCGGCGATTCCGACCGGCAACGTCATCGCTGCGTCAGTCTGCGTCAACACGAGCGCAAACAGAAACTCATTCCACGAAACGATCAAACAAAAAACGGCTGTGGCTGCGAGGCCCGGAGTCACGAGCGGCAGGACGATGCGCACGAGCGCGCCGAGACGCGAGTCGCCGTCGACGAGCGCGGCTTCCTCGAGATCGCGCGGCAAGTCTGCAAAGAAACCGCGCATCATCCAGACAACGAACGGAAGATTGAACGCAGTGTAGACGATGATCAGCGCGGCGCGCGTGTTCAGCAATCGCACGTCGCGCATCATCAGGAAGAGCGGCACGGCCGTGACGATCGCGGGAAACATGCGCGTCGAAAGGATCCACAAAGAGAGTCGCCGGTTGAGTTTGAGCGGCAGCTCGAACCGCGCGAGTGCGTAGGCCGCGAGCGTGCCGATGACGAGCGCAAGAATAGTCGAGGTGACAGCCACGATCGCGCTCGTCAATAAGTATCTTCCAAAGGAGCGCGTCACGAATGCGTCGTAGTAGTGTTCGAGTGTGGGCGTGAAGATGAACCACGGTGGCGGACTGGCAAACTGCTCACCCTCAGTCTTAAAAGAGATCGTGAGCATCCAGTAAACCGGCGCAAGCGCAAACACCAGCGTTGCAAGCAGGACCACAAAATGCACAAAAGAAACAAGAGGCACATAAACTCTTTTCTGTGATTTTTGTACTTTTTGTGTACTAAGCATTTCTTCCCTCGAGCAGGCGAATGTATGTGGCGCTGATCACGTTCGTCAGCGCGAGCAGTACAAACGACATCGCCGCCGCGTATCCAAAATCAAAAAACCGAAACGCCGCACGGTAGATGTAAAGACTGATCGTCTCGGTCGCAAAGCCTGGCCCACCTTCCGTCAGAATAAAGATCTGGTCAAACACGCGCAGCAGATCCATCGTGCGCAGCAGCAACACGATGAGGATCGATGGTTTCAGCAGCGGCAGCGTCACGTGCCAGAACGTCTGCCATCGGCTCGACCCGTCAATCAGCGCCGCTTCGTAAGGCTCCTGCGGAATCGCCTGCAAGCCTGCCAGCAAAACGAGAAACACGAACGGGGTCCATTGCCAAACATCAACCGCTATCACCGAAAGCATCGCGAGCTTCGGCGACGCGGTCCACGTCAAACTCTCCGTGTTGATTCCAAACTGCTTCAAAGTTCCATTCACGGCGCCGAAATTTGGATTGAGCATCAGTCGCCAAACCACACCGACGACGACAGTCGGCAGCATCATCGGCACGAGCAAACTCGCGCGAAAGAAACCGCGCCCACGAATCTGATTGTTGAGCAGCAGCGCGAGCCCGAGCCCGAGCAAAAACTCAAACGTCAACGCCGCGACAGCGTAAACAAACGTGTGGCCCATCGCGGTCCAGAAGAATCCATCAGAGAAGAGACGCGTGAAGTTTCCGAGTGTCCATGTGACGCCCGCGGCCGTTTCCTGTTGCAGGCTGATCGTGACGGAGTAGATGAGCGGGTAGATTGAAAGCGCGAGAAGCACCGCGAGGGCCGGCGCGAGAAAGAGGGCGGGCAGCAGTAGCTCGCGCTTATTTTGCGCGTTGAAGAATCTTCTCGATCTCGGCATTCGCCTGATTCATCGCCTCGGCAGCCGACAGCTCGCCGCTGTTCGCTTTCGAAAGAAAGATGCCGAAGGCGTTTTCAATTTCGTTCCAGTAAGGCGTGCGCGGGCGCGGCCTGGAGCTTTCGAGCGAGCGCAACTGCACCGGGTATGCGGGATTCTTTGCGACCAGCTCAGCATCGGTGAAAAGCGATCGACGCGTCGGTGGATTGCCTCGCCGGGTCGACACTTTCATCTGCTCGGGCGCGGTGGCCCAGAGTAAAAAGTCCATCGCGGCCTCTGCATTTTTCGAATAGCGCGGTATCGCGATCAGCCAGTTGCCGATTTCAGCCTGTCCGGGTTTCTTCGCACCCGGCAAGGTTGTGAATCCCATCCTCCCAACCACCTTCGACCGCGACGCATCGCTGAACGGACTGATCCAGACGGGCCAATTGATCGACATCGCCGCCGTGCCTTGCAACAGGTGTGCAGCAACTTCGTCGGCATTGAAACTCGCATAACCCGGCGGCGAGTATTTACCGAGCTGGAGCATGAACTCCAAAGCCGCGATTCCTTCCGGACTGTTGACCGCGGGCTTTCCGTTCGCGTCAAACATCTCACCGCCGAAGGCCCAGAAGATGGGCATGAAGTCGGCGACGGCGGCGTTGCCCTGCGCCGCGCGCATGACGTAGCCGTAGGTCTTCGAACCGGTTTCTTTCTCCTGGATTGTTTTGGCTGCCGCGAGCACGTCGTCCCAGGTCGCCGGCGCTTTCAAAGAATATTTCTCAAAAAGATCTTTGCGATAAAAAAATAATTGCGAGTTGCCGACGTAGGGCAGAGCGTAGAGTGCTCCGGTTTGAAACGGGTGACGACAGACGTTCAGCGAGGCCTCGACAAAATCAGGATCGGGGCCGGATTGCCCGCGTTTTTGCATGAGCGGCGTCAGTTCGGTCAGCACGTTTTCATTCGCAAACCGCGGAAACCACGGGTCGTCGAGCATGATCAGGTCGTAAGCGCCCGTGTGAGATTTGAGATCTATTAATTCTTTCTCAAAAAGATTTGCATAAGGAAATTGAGCGATCTCGATGTGGGTGCCGGTCTTCGCCTCGTAATCGCGGGCAGCCTGTTTGAGCGCCTCGCCTTCCGCGCCTGAGATCACCGCCACGGTCAGTTGGTTTCGAGATGGTTGGCCAGTACAGCTAACGGCGCAGGTAACGGCCAGCAGTATGAGCAGCGTTAGGAGTAGGGTGCGCATATTGTCGGCACAGATTAACACTGATAGCCCGGATCAGAACTGATAATATCGGTCTATGCGACAAATCGTGACGACTGCAAACGGCGACATTGACGTGCTCAAGGTCCAGGAGAAGCCCGATCCGACACCGCGCGACGACGAGGTCGTGATTCGCGTACGCGCTGCCGGACTGAACTTCGCGGATATTCTCGCGCGACAGGGTTTGTATCCGGATGGACCGCCGAAGCCGTGCGTGATGGGTTATGAGGTCAGTGGCGTCATTGATAGTGTGGGTAAAGATGTGAACAAGTCGTTTGTCGGGAAATCGGTCGTGGCGATGACGCGTTTTGGCGGGCAGTCGGAGATGATCGCGGTGAAGGCGACGCAGATGTTTGAGAAGCCTGAGAAGTTGACGTTTGAACAGGCGGCGGCGATCCCGGTGAACTACCTGACTGCTTATGCGTTGATCGTCGTCATGGGTTCGCTGCACGAAGGCGAATCGATCTTGATCCACAATGTGGGCGGCGGCGTTGGGCTTGCAGCGCTCGATATTGCAAAGAAGATCGGCGCTGTGACTTACGGCACCGCGAGTCAGGGAAAGCACAAGTTTCTAACTGAGCGCGGGTTGGACCACCCGATTGATTATCGCAAACAGGACTGGCAGCCGCAGTTGATGCAGCTCACGAACGGTCGTGGTGTCGATCTGATCGTCGATCCGATTGGTGGCGCGCATTGGAAGAAGAGTTACGCATCGTTGCGGCATACCGGACGCTTAGGGATGTTTGGTGTTTCCACTGCGTCGGCAAATGGGATTTCGGGAAAGCTGAAGATGTTGAAGGCCGTGATTCAGATGCCTCGCTTTCATCCGCTGGGACTATTGAACAAGAACCGCGGTGTGTTTGGATTGAACCTTGGTCACATGTGGCACGAGCCTGAGAAGGTCGCCTTGTGGATGCGCGACGTCCTGCGCGGCGTTGACGAAGAATGGATCAACCCGCACGTCGACGAGATCTTCTCGTTCGACGATGCGGGCAAGGCGCACCGTCGACTCGAGGAGCGAAAGAATATCGGGAAGGTAGTGTTGGTTCCTTAATCCTGCAAATCCTGCAAATCCTGAAATCATGTCTGACAGGATGACAGGATTTTCAGGATTAACAAGATTTTGACCCGATCATCTTTTTGAAATTCTCGTAGCGATTGCGGCTTTGAGATCGGCAATCGATCCGATCTTGCCGTGCACCGGAATGATCATGTCAACCTGCAATCCGAGCTTCTCTAGCTGATTCGCGAGATCCACGGTGTCTTCGCCCGCCGTCGGACTTCCCGCCTCAGGGATGTCGAGCATGTCAGCCTCGAACAGAATCTTTTCCTTCGGCAAGTACGCAACGATCATCTCGCCCGCGTGCGGACTGGCGAAACGATACAACTCGACTTTGTGTACTCCATCATCAAACACTCGTTTGTCGTCAATCGTTTCAATCACCGGCGGCTTTGGATTCCGAGAAAGTGTATCCGGCCGCATCGAGTGCGTCGCGACAACGGCTCTCTCGATCACGGACTTCGCACTCGGCGTCGTCACGATCGTCGTTCCTTCAGCCACATAACTCCGCACCCCGCTGAGATGATCGAAATGAAAGTGAGTTGAAACGAGATAGCGAATCGGTTTGTCAGGCGCGACTTTCTTGATTTCGGCAATGCTCGCCGCTGAATATCGATTGTTCGCTCCGGCTTCGACAACCAAAACGTGATCTTTGAACACAACGAACAGACTGTTGTACGGACCAAGAATCGCGTAAACATCATCAGCAAGTTTCTTGACAGTTGGCCCAGGCGGAGCCGGCTCGAATTTCGCGTAGCCGGAAGGAACCGTAAACAGACTGTCAGCAGGTTTAGTGTTCAAGGTAATCGACGACACCTGCGACTCCTCGAGTCGTGACCCACCAATGCGATCGAGATAATGAAACGGCAGCTTAACGTTTTCGACTGGCCGCCAGTCTGAATAAACCGTCTCATTCACGACGTCGCCGAGGATCGGATCGTCGTTCAGCGTCTCGGTTTTTGTGGGCAGGCTGGTCGCAGCGTCGAAATAGATCGAGACCTGGGCGCCGTCAATGTCCGAGTAGGAAATGACGCGCTGCTTGCGACCGTTGAACTCTCCTTCACCAATCCAACGCAGCGACTCAGGACGGTTCCAAGCAGTCAATAACAGACTCTCCGGATGGCGTCGAAATCGGGCAGCGCGCACGTTGTTCACAGCCGGCGCTGGTAGCTCGCGAACGTACTTCGCCGTTTCTGACGTGCCGAAAGCCGTTGTCGCCGTCACGACCCCCGTGAACTTCAACGGCTGACCGCCGAAGATAACGGCTTCGACTTCATCAAACGCGCGGCCGCCACGAAGATCACGCACGCTTCTCATGCGCGGATGATTCGTGGCGGGCGGTTCGGCGACGCGCGGCCAGACAGGTTGCGCGCCCTGGCCTTCATCGCTGCGCACGCCGGACATCTCACGCGTGACGTCGTTGATCTTCTGGAGCTCGGCGAGCCCGCCCATCGCCTTGATGCCTGCTTCGACGACTTCTCGCGCTTGCTGGGCAGACTTTTCGACCGTTGATTTTTGTTGTTGATTCGCGAAAACGGTGAGTACGAGAAAGGGGATGATCAATTTCTTCATAGTGCGTGGAGGTTAAAGCGAGGAGATTAGAGTTTCGAGTTATTTGGGACAGGCGGGGTTGGGAAAGGGATAGTTAGACAGGATGACAAGATTTACAGGATTTACAAGATTGATCCTGTGAATCCTGAGAATCTTGATAATCCTGTCTCCAGCTTGCTTCGATACCTACGGCTCGACGTCAGTTTCACGCCACTCAACAACACGATCTCATATTCACCTTTGAACAGCGGTCGCAGCTCCTTGATGCGTTTGAGGTTCACGATCGCCGAGTGGCGAACGCGCAGAAACTCTTCCGGATTGAGTTTCGTCTCGAGACTGGAGAGGGTTTCGCGGATCAAATGTGACTCGCGTCCACAATGAAGGTTGACGTAGTTGTCAGCCGATTCAATCCAATCGATCTCGCTGACCGCCAGGAAGAAGATCCTTCCCGCAGCCTTTACTACGAGCCGCTCGAGATACCGCTGTTGTGGTCGGATGCTTTCGAGCAGCGCCTCGAGCTTTGCCTTGATCATCTCTGTGGTCCTGCTTTCGATTTGCGCACGCGCACGCTGAAACGCTTTCTGAAAGCGCTCGCCGTCGAACGGCTTCAATAAGTAATCGACGGCATTCACCTCAAACGCCTGTAGCGCATACTTATCGTAAGCAGTGACGAACACGACCGCCGGCATCACCTCAATAGCCTGTACAACTTCAAACCCATCCATGCCCGGCATCTGCACGTCGAGAAACACCAGATCCGGCGTGAGCTCGCGAATCGTTTCCACTGCCGCGAGACCGTCGCCGCATTCAGCGATGATCTCAACATCCGGCTCGCGTGACAGTTGGCGGCGAACGCCTTCGCGCGCGATCGGTTCATCGTCAACAATGACTGTGCGAATTAATCTAACGCTCATTGAAAGGAATCGCTACGCTCACGCGTAGTCCGCCTGCCGGAAGATTAGTAAGTTCAAACTCGTGCGCGGCGCCATAAAGCTGTTTGAGTCGCGCTTCGGTATTCGTCAGCCCGATACCCTTCTTGAATGCGCCATCAATACCCGGGCCGTTGTCACTGACCTGTATTTGCAAGTTTCCATTTTCGAGTGCTGTGCGAATCTCGATGTGGCCGGCGCCCGGACGCGTTGTTATGCCGTGCCGCAGCGCATTCTCGACCAGTGGCTGCAGGATCAAATACGGCACGCGCGCGTCGAGGGTTGCGGGCGAAATGTCGAAGCTGGTGGTGAGTCGATCCTGAAAACGCGTTTGTTCGATCTCGAGATAGCCGCGCAGGAAGTCGAGCTCCTGTCTGAGTGGAACGATCTGGTTGCCGGCGTTGTCGAGTGTGACGCGGAGGAGGTCGCTCAGGCGAATCAACATGCGGTTCGCGAGATCTGCGTCGCGCATCATCAAGACCGAGATCGTGTTCAGCGTGTTGAAAAGAAAGTGTGGGTGCAGTTGCATCTTCAGGTTCTGCAACTCGGCCTGGGCCAACCGGCCTTCGAGCTCGACAGATCGCATCTCGCGCTCGCGATAGCGCTCGTAATAATGGTAAGCGTAGGTGCCGCAAACGATGAGCGCGTAGATGATGAAGTTGCCGAATGCTTCTACTACGATCAAGCGCGCGAGAATTTGCCGGCGTTGCTGCATTTCGGCGGCGGGGGCGCCACGCGCTATATCAATCGCGTAAGCTAAAGAATATTCCACGGCGGCTTGCAGCGGCGCGATCAGCAGGCCAAAGCCGATGAGTGCGAGGACGATCGTGAGCCAGCGGTCGCGGCGCAGCTCGAAGCGGTTCGCGAACCAGATCACGACGGGCGTGAATGCGGCCCAAACGTACCAGTAGAGAAATTCAAATCCGACGAGGCGGACCCAGTCGATCGGGCGTCCCTGGCTGACACTGATGAAGATGCCTCGCGCCGCGTAGATCAACGCGAGAAAGGTTGCACACGAAAGGATCAGTAGCCAACGTTTACGCATCCTCAGATCTGCGTTTCGCGAGAAAGAATGAGAGCACGGTTGAGTAGATCAAACCAAAAAGCATTGCGCCCAGGAACAGGCCCAGAAAAGCGCCGAGGATGATTCGCGACATCGGTGCATTGGCCGCGCCGGGTTCACTTGCGAGCCACCTCGTACCGACGATCGCGAGCACCGCGACGAAGAAGATCGACGTGGTGAGTCCGTAAACGAAGGAGATCGCGACGCCGGTCTTCAGGCCTTCTTTGAAGTATGGACGATCGCCTTTCTCACGCTCGACTGCTTTGAGCCCGAGATAGATCATCGCAAACTGGAGGACGTTGAAGAAGACCGGGCCGCCGAGTGTGTGGACGAGCGATTGGGGGTTGGTGATGAGCGAGCGCGTGATTAGCACCCACGCCATCACGCCGAGCGTGATCAGGAGTCCGTATTTGAGTGGTATTTTCATATTAGCCACAAAAAAGCACAAAAAGCTCAAATTTGATTCATTCCCATGCGGGCTTATCGTCCCAATAGGGCGCCCACGCGAGGGTCAAGACTTTCACGGCGATGTTTGCTTTCGTTGGTTTGAGACTGACTTTTTCGAGTTGTTCGGTTTGTGGATCGAGCGAGGCTTCGAGTGCTTTTGTCTCGGCCTGAAAGTCGGCTTCGAGATCGGAGAGCTTCTGCGCGATCGATTCGACATTGTCCTGGGCGCGGTCGACGTCCTGGGCTTCTTTCATGGAGCGTCCGACGCCACGCGCCGCAGTTGTTGCCCGGCCGAGTGTCGACATGCTCGTCCGCTTCCGACCTAAAAACGACGACAGCAACGTTGCGCCAAACGAGATCGCCGTCTGCATCTTCTGTCCCTTCGCCTGTTCCGCCTCGCGCTCGACTGCCTGCTCCGCACGGCGCTTTCGATCCTCTAAAACTTCAAACCTCGGCGCGTACTTGCGTCGCAACTTCTCGACCGCCTCGTCCCGTTGCTCACGCGCGAGCTGCTGCAAACGCACACGAAAGTCGCGCTCGTTCTCACCGGGATTCGAGACGATCTCCAGCGACGGACTCTCCAGCAATTCGAGACGCTGATTTCGATAAACCCAGCTCGCGAAATCCTTGCGCCAGCTCGCGTAGCTCTTCGCTTTCGTCGCTTCACCAGGCACTTCAGCAAACTGCGCCCCGGCTTCCGGTTCAGATTCGAGATCTTCCACCGGCAGATCGATCGCCGTCGCCTGACTCCAGTCGAGACCCGCTGGTCCATCTGCGAACGCAGCCAGTAAGTTCAACTGCTGCGTCATCTCGATTGCCTTCGAGTTGCTGTAATGAATCTCCACCGTGCCGAGCAGCATCGGATGATAAGTCAGAGTTGCATTAGGAGCGGATGAGCGAACGGGAATGTAGTACTGGCTCACGTCCGGCGGCAGGATCGCTCGCTCGGATTTCAGCGGCGTACTCGCAACTAGAGCAGGAGCTGGAATACTTGCCGGCGGCGCCGTGGTCGTTTTCAGAGGATCCATCAAGAGCTTGATCTGCGCGCGTGTCAGCGGTCCTCGCAGGTACGACAACGCCCAGCGCGTTTCGAAAACCTCCGGCGCGTCGTCGTGCACGTTGTTCAGCAGGAAGATGCGCTTGTCGAGTCCGGCGAGCAGTTGCTCCATCGCCTGCTTGTCAAACTTCTGGCCCGTGCCCGCGGCGATGCCTTCGAGCCCTTCCAACACGCGCGCCTTGTCACGCTCTGTTTGCAGACGACCGATGAACCACGTGCCCGTATTTGCGAGTCCTTTGTAATCGAGGTCGACCGGGTTCTGTGTCGCGAGCACGACACCGAGGCCGAACGCGCGACCCTGTTTCAACAACGTCAGCAGCGGCAGCTTCGATGGCGGGTTTGCGACGGGTGGAAAGTAGCCGAAGATCTCGTCCATGTAGAGAATCGCGCGCAGGCTCGTCGTGCCCGATTGCGTTCGCATCCAGCCGAGCACCTGGTTCAGCAACAGCGACACGAAGAACA
>Ga0134121_10004558_pt1 | contig 11330 bp, 9 predicted proteins | sample KB301_FD_96463 | JGI IMG/M metagenome (GOLD analysis project Ga0134121, IMG submission 96463) | Terrestrial soil microbial communities without Nitrogen fertilizer from Kellogg Biological Station, Michigan, USA - KB3-0-1 | ecosystem: Environmental > Terrestrial > Soil > Unclassified ...
GAACTGTTTATGGAATCGGCATGGGCGGCGAATGGGGGGTGGGCGCGTCGCTGGCGATGGAGAACGCGCCTGGCCGGCTGCGGGGAATTTTGTCGGGCATCGTCCAGAGCGGTTATTCAATCGGCTACCTGTTGGCGGCCGTTGCGGCTCGCTTCGTGTTGCCGTTCTGGGGCTGGCGAGCCATGTTCTGGATCGGGGGCGTCCCAGCCCTGCTTGCTTTTTATATCCGGTCAAAGGTCAGAGAATCGAAAGCCTGGGAGCAGCACCGTGCACCGACGGTGCGGGCCATTGTCCGTACAGCAGGGGGACATTGGAAAATTTTTTCGTATCTGGTTCTGCTCATGACCATGATGATGTTTCTCTCACACGGTACGCAGGACCTTTACCCCCATTTTCTTCGCTCGGTGTACGGATACTCCGCGGCAACCATCGCTTATATAGCGATGATCTATAACGTCGGCGCGGTGGTAGGCGCGATTCTGTTCGGCGACCTCTCCGAAACATTGGGGCGGCGCCGGTCCATGGTCATGGCGCTTGTGCTCTCCTTTGCCGTGATTCCGGCATGGGCCTTTGGCGGCTCATTAACTGGACTCTTGATGGGAGCTTTTGCCATGCAAGCTGGAGTTCAAGGGGCTTGGGGAATCATCCCGGCGCACCTCAACGAACTGTCTCCAGATTCGGTGCGGGGGTTAATGCCCGGTTTCGCGTATCAGTTAGGAATCTTGATCGCGGCCCCCGTAAATAACATTCAATTCTGGCTGCAGACGAAGGTGGGCTACGCATGGGCGCTGGCGGGCTTTGAGGCGGTGAACATCATCCTGCTCGCGATAACCGTGAGTTTGGGTTCGGAAAAGAAAGGCAAGAGTTTCTTGCGCGAGGAGCCAGCAGAGGCTGTTCCTCGCTGAGTAACTGCTGGGCTAAGTTCAGTCTCCTAAATTCCCCCAGCTGCTGGCGCTTTCTTTTCGGCGATAACTTTCCCTTTTCGCTCGAGAATGACAGCCAGAGCCAGCAAGATGCCAATGGCAGCAAATGCGCCAAGTGCAATAAGAGCAAGCATCAGAATGGGCATAAATAGCACTTCCTGACAGCAATTGTGGGAAGTAGCCGGGCTCGATGCGATGATCACGATCACCTACTATTGTGACCGCCACACCAACCGGGACGTGCGTTTGTCACTTCCCTGACCGGGTCTCTTTCCTGCTAGAGTATGTCTCTGGGCAACATCAGAAGCCCGAGGGACGTCCAAGCCTTAGCTAAGAGGGCAGGCATGCGGATTGCAGTGGTGGGATCAGGTTATGTGGGACTGGTGGCGGGCGCTTGTTTTGCGGATCTGGGGCACGAAGTAGTTTTGGTCGACAACGACGCGCAAAAAGTTGCTGCCTTAGAAAGCGGCAGTGTGCCCATCCACGAACAGTTTCTACCCGAATTACTGGAGCGACATCAAGGCAGCCGATTGACCTTTTCCGGCAATTTAGCCAAAGCCGTGCGCGCCAGTTCAGCAATCTTTGTCGCGGTCGGAACTCCGCCGAACGATGCTGGCGAAGCTGATCTCTCTTATGTGGAATCCGTCGCCCGAGAAGTTGCCGGGGCGATTAACGGCTACAAAGTGGTTGTCGAGAAGAGCACTGTCCCGGTCTACACCAGCAATTGGGTACGTACCATAATGCTTCGCAACGGCGCTGAACCCGAGTCGTTCGACGTCGCCTCGAACCCCGAGTTTCTGCGCGAAGGCACTGCAGTTACCGATTTCCTGTACCCCGACCGCATTGTGCTCGGCGCCGACCATGAACGCTGTGCCGCCGTCCTGCGTGAAATTTATGCTCCGCTGACAAGCGGGAAGTATTATCAGCGTCCTGATGCTGTGCCTGCACCCGAGCGTGCCAATGTTCCGCCTCCTCTGATTGTTACGAGCGCCAAGAGCGCGGAACTCATCAAGCATGCTTCGAATGCATTTCTGGCCATGAAGATCTCGTTCGTGAACGCGGTTGCGTCTATCTGTGAATCCGTAGGCGCTGACGTGCAGCAGGTCTGCCAAGGTATCGGCTCAGATTCGCGTATTGGAAAGCGTTTTCTGAACCCGGGCATCGGGTATGGCGGGTCCTGCTTTCCGAAAGATCTCACTGCATTTCGCGCAGTGGCTCGCGAGTGCGGGTATGAATTCCGCTTGCTGGACGAAGTGATTCGCATCAACGAAGAACAGCGTCACCGCTTCCTACGCAAGGTTCGCAGCGCTCTTTGGACACTGAGAGGTAAGCGCCTCGGGGTTCTGGGCCTGGCGTTCAAAGGGGGAACCGACGACATTCGTGAATCACCGGCAGTGCTTCTGGTCCAAACGCTGCTGCAGGAGGGATGCACCGTGGCAGCCTACGATCCCGCGGCTATGGATCGCGCACGAGCGGTTCTGCCGGCGAACGTCAACTATGTCAGCGATCCTTACGAGGCAGCATCTGGGGCGGACGCCCTCCTGATTCTGACGGAGTGGGAAGAGTTCGCCGCTCTCGATTTGCCGCGGCTTCGCGTGCGCCTGAAGTATCCAATTATTATTGATGGACGTAATCTGTATCATCCCGAAACGATGACCGCACACGGCTTTACGTATTACAGCGTAGGACGCCAGACCACAACGCCGGAAGTCATCAATTCGGCCGGTGCCGACAGCAAGAAAATAAAAGTAAAGAACGCATGAGGCAGCGACGTGCGCTGGTGACCGGGGGAGCCGGTTTTCTGGGCTCACACCTGTGCGACGCATTGCTGGCCGACGGCTACACGGTCGTAGCTGTCGACAATCTCCTGACGGGAAGAACTGCCAACCTCGATCACTTGCGCAATGAGCCGCGCTTTGAGTTTCGGCAGTTCGACATCTGCGACCCTTTCGATTGCGGAGAAGTTGACTTCATATTTCACTTCGCCTCGCCAGCCAGCCCTGTCGATTACTCCATTCACGGCATCGCAACGCTGCGGGTGGGTTCGGCGGGTACCTTCAACGCCCTGGAACTTGCCAGGAAATACTCTGCCAAATACCTGATCTCATCAACCTCGGAGTGTTACGGAGATCCGCTCGAGCACCCGCAGAAGGAAACCTATTGGGGTAATGTCAACCCGATCGGACCACGGTCGGTGTACGACGAATCGAAACGTTTCTCGGAAGCGGTGACCGTGGCCTACCGGCGCTATCACAAAGTCGAGACGCAAATTGTACGAATCTTCAATACTTACGGCCCTCGTATGCAGCTGAACGATGGACGTGTCGTCCCCAACTTCATGAAACAAGCGCTGCGCGGGGAGGACCTCACGGTGTACGGAGATGGAAAACAGACGCGCAGTTTCTGCTACGTCAGTGATGAAATCGATGGCTTTATTCGTATGGCGAAGTCTTCCGAGGCGGGCCCTGTCAATATAGGGAATCCGCATGAGTTCACGATCCTGGAGTGTGCCCAACGCGTGCTGGCTGTTACGGGATCCAAGAGCCGAATTGCATTCGAGCCCTTACCGCAGGACGATCCCAAGCAGCGATGTCCCGACATCAGCAAGGCCCGGCGCTTGTTGGGGTGGGAACCGAAGGTCCAACTGGAAGAGGGCCTCAAATTGTCCCTGGAGTATTTCCGGCAGGCACTGAGTTGTTGAAGGGTCCGTGTCAGAATCGAAAGACGGGTACATCATCGGTGTTTTGGAAGACAATCTTGATGAGACGCTGCACTTGATCCCGCTGTGCGGCAGTCTGTGCGGAAAACTCGACACCCATCCCAAAGCCGGGATGCGCTACCTTCACGATCCCCATCGATCGAAACTTGAAGTCCTCGGTTCGAACTAGCATCTCGACCTGTGTTCCTTTGGGGAACGGCTCAGGAGTTTCCACATAGCAGCCCCCCGTGCTGATATCAGTAAGGTGACAGCGATGCGGAACTTTCGTGCCCAAGCGATAGACTTCTGTTCCTAACTGACATGCGTGGCGCGCCTGCTCCCTTCTGTCTGACGCGGAGAGTCCGGACGATGAAAGTTTTGGAACCGGCATTCGCACCGTGACTTTGGATTGCTGTACGGATACTTTCGAAGTGAGCCATTCTTGCAACAGTACGCGCGCGAAGTGTGGAACTTGTACAAAGCGGATGCCGGCCCGGCCTGAGGAGTCCTGCCACACAGTTTCTCCTGCCAATTGGATCCATCGCAGTTGTCCAGGCAGATTGAAGCGGAAGTACACCTTGCTTTTGGTGGGCAACCGCTGCTCGCATTGCAGGGCCAGTCCCTCTTCGCTTAGATCGATGAGAGTTGCCGGAGCACTCTCCACGGATGGATAACTAAGGGTTGCGGGTGCGTGCACGGGCATACGCGGCTGCCGACGTATGTCGCGGCGAATCATGTGACTTGCAGCCCGCAGGCTGGCGCGTGCCCTTTCGGGAGAAATTGGCCTGTATAAGACAAAATTTGCCCCTGCGGCAAAAGCGGCGTGTACGTTGGACTGCGCCGTCACGACGCTCACCACAAGCGATCTCTCATTTACCTTCGATGAACGTATGTGTCTGGTCAGAGCATCGCTGCCGGCTTGGTCCGCGCAGTCGACCAGAATGACCTCATAGGAATGGTCGCTGATCTTTTGGGGTGCAGATGCGAAATCGAAGCATTCTTCGGTAGCCAATTCCATTTCAGCCAATACCTGGCTGAGAACTGAAACCGTGTTCGGATCCGGCGAGATGAGCAGCGCCCGAGAGACCATAACCTCCCAAATCCTAGAGCGCAGCCGTTTTACTCACAAGTTACGAGTGTAATTACAGAAAGCTAGCAATGAGGTAAAAGGGAATGGGTTGCTATTGTTCCGCGGTTGCGGTCGCGAATTGCACACCATCGTTACTTCAGTCATCTAGAGTCATCGTCAGGACGCTTGTATCTTGAGACTCAGTCGTTATTACTGGATCAGGGCTTTGGCCACTCAAGGAACGGATATGTCGAAAGCTGCGAAATGGGCCATCGGGATAGGCGTTCTGCTTGCCTTTCTAGGAATGGTGGGTATCACCGCAGGATTTCCTTCGCGCCAAACGGATCCCGGTCCAATTGCAGCGGGCCTGGCGGTATTTGCGCTGGGATTGTTGGCCGTTACAGCCACTTTTTACTTTGAGGCGCGATCCATTCGCAGTCAACTTCCGGTCGATGCTAACCCTCGAGGATCCGCGCGACGAAAGCATTCGTGCGACGTTTGTCACAATGCACCCGCCGTCATCCTGTGCACCATGCACAAAACCAGCCTGTGTCCAGCATGTTTGCCCGGTCATTACGATTCCCGCGGTTGCGTATACGTTCCTGCTATTCGCCGAGCAAGCGCCAGACCTGCCAAAGGCGCTGCCGCATCGCGCAGTTAGTTATTCCCCGCACCAGCAGTAAGTAACCTGGGATTACCTTCAGTAGGACATGACCAAACAATGACCTTGGTGCTTTGACGGTCTTCTAAACCGTACCTACGATGTCAAGGTGGGATTTGTACACGCCTGATTCATCCCTCCGAACTCAGCGTGACGCAAATCATACGTCATCCGTCGAGGATGGCTTGAGAGTTTACTGGCCGAAAGCTCTGAGTTTTTGCGTTGCGGCCCGAGACGTTCACAAGGTTGAGAGGACTTATGCAAGAGCGCAATATGCGCGGCGTATCGCTGGTCGAGATGATGATCGTAGTAGCGATCCTGATGATCATGGGCAGTATCACGTTCATCAGCCTGCAACCGGCGCTGCGCGAGGCTCAGATGAATGCTGCTTATGACACAGTTCTTTCCCAGATCCGCATGGCGCGTCAGCGAGCTATAGAAGAGCGCAAGCAGTACATCGTGTGCCTCGGCGCTGCATCGCAGCCTCTTGGAGCAGCCACTCCGCTCGGCGCGCCCACCGCACAAAGCATTCAAGTATTCCGGTGGGATGTAGGCACGGCGATCGCAGCGGCGGTTCAGATCAGTACGATCAACCTGCCGCAGAATATTAATTTCCAGAGGATGGCGGGCTTCCCAGTTGCTGCGCCGGACCAGTTTGGAGCCGGCGGGGTGGCCATTGACTTCGACCAAGGCGTCGCTGGCGGGAATAAACAGCAAATCATGTTTATGCCCGACGGGGCCGCGCGTGACACGCTCGGCAACCTGAACAACGGCGTCGTCTACATCCTGCGACCGGGAACTCTCTACAGCGCGAAGGCGGTCACCGTTTTTGGCAGTACTGGCCGGATTAGAGGTTGGCGGCTGGTGAATGCAGGGGGAACAGCCAGATGGATACAACAGTGATGCACACCAAAAAATCATTGCAGACGGAGCAGGGCTTTACCTTGGTCGAGGCCATGATTTCGGTCGTGGTGCTGACCATCGGCTTAGTTGCTGTGCTGTCGGTGTTTGCCGTTGCCGTCAGTTCTATGCAGAACGTGCAGATGGACCAAATCGCCAGGCAAAAGGCTACCGAGACACTGGAGAGTATCTTCACCGCCCGGCAGACAGCTCAACTGTCCTTTGCCTCGATTCAAAACACCCCGAACGGCATCTTCACCCCCGGCATGGTGCCCTTGAGTGACGCGGGGAAAGATGGATTAGATGGCACGGGCGATGACGTCGTTCCGCCCGCCCCGATTACGGTTCCTGGCTCAAACGGTGTTCTGGACGGCATACACGACAAGCAGATCAGCCTGACGAACTTCCAGCGACAGATTCAGATCCTTAACATCCCAAGCGAGCCCAACGTGCGGCAGGTCATAGTCACCGTCCGGTATCCCGGGCCGCGAGGAAACTGGCGTAGTTACAGCGTGCAGGCATTAGTGTCGTCGTTCCGCTGAGAGGCACGGACCAATGAACAGATTCAACTTCAAACGAACACGCGGATTCAGCTTACTCGAACTGCTTATATCTATGGTCGTGGGTTTGATCATCATGGGCGCAGCTACTCAGCTGTTCAAGTCGGCCATGGATGCGACGACTGTGATCACGCAGACGGCTGAAATACAGGCCAATGCGCGAGCCGCGATAAACATGATGTCAAAGGATATCAGCATGGCTGGGTCCGGTCTGACGTCGGGTGGATTCGCCCTCGCGTATGGAGCTGGTGCCACGGCATCCCGTTTCGCAGTTGATCAAAATCGCACCTGGCTCAATAACAACGCCTACCCCAGCGGTCAGTTCGGAAATCCGCCCACGATCGTTCCCTACTGGATGTATGGGCTCATACCGGGTCCTGCGAATGGGATGGAACTGGGCGGACCGGGAAACATTCCGGCGACGAACCAGCCAGCGGATGCAATAACTTCGGTTTACGTGGATTACAGCTTTCCTTTAAACCTTTACCAGATCACCGCGATGACGGCGACTACGATTACGCTGCAGCCGCCGAACCCGGCACCGACTAATCCATTTCCGCAGATCCTGGATCCCACCGGCATCAAGGTAGGCGACTTGATCATGCTGAGCAATGCGAAGGGGACAGCGGTCGTAGAGGTGACTGGCATAAATGCGGGAGGCACAGTCTTAACATTCGCCGCCAATGATCCGCTGAACATGAATCAGCCAGCTAATCCACCGTTGAACTCGACACTGGCGTACCTGGCTACCGTCGGCACGGCGACTGCTAATCGCATTCTCGCCGTTACCTACTTCGCCGAAGTTCCGAATAATGGTCAACTTCCGCGATTGATGCGGCAAGTGAATGGTCAAACTCCGGTTCCGGTCGCCGACAACATCATTGGACTGACCTTCACCTATGACATGTGCGATCAGAACAACAATGGAGGCGGGGCAGTGCAATGCGCCGCTATCGCTGACCCTATTGCTAAAGGGTTTACCTTGAGCCAAATCCACAAGGTCAATGTCACGGTTCTGGCCCAGGCCATGATGGCGAACGGCGCGAATTCTCGCAGCACCGCGCTGAGCACTTCGGTGAGTACACGAAATCTGTCGTTTAAAGATCGCTACAACTAGAGATCGATGAACTTGAAAGGCACAGTGTCAGGAGACGAGTCTATGGGGAAGGCTAATCACCGATCGCGAGGGTTCACGCTCATCGCGGCATTGCTGTTGCTGTTGCTTTTATCGGGCGTTGCTGTGGGACTGATGTACCTGGTCACAGGGCAGGGGCACGTCGGCAGCAATGACCTCGAAGCGAATGAAGCTTATTACGGCGCCGAATCCGGCATGGAAAAGCTGACTGCCGATCTTGCCGCCTTGTATCAATTGAACCAGGCGCCGACTCCGGGGCAGATCACCGCCCTGGGTAATAATCCCCCGACGAGCGCTATGGTGAACGGAATGAACTACCAGGAGAACATTACCTGGCAGAGCGATCCTAATACCGGCTTGCCGGTCACCTACAACACGGTAATCAGTTCCGGCGTGAACAAGGACCTGGCGGCAGAAATCATCCCCTACACTCTGTCGGTCACTGCCAACCGCCCGGGCGGCGCTTCGGTGAACATGACCCGGCGCGTCGAAGTTGCGCTGATTCCCGTATTCCAGTTCGGGGTGTTTTGCGACGGCGATTGCAGCTACTTCGCCGGTCCTCAATTTGACTTTGCGGGACGCGTCCACAGTAACGGTAACTTATTTCTTGCGGCCAATCCGGGTCCACTCATTCTGGATGCCAAGACTACGGCTGTCGGAGAAATCGTTCGCGACCGCTTAGCGAATGGCAACACCGGCGGCTATACGGGCGACGTTTATGTGCCCAATGCAAACGGGGGCTGCGATCCGCCGAACGCGACCAGTAAAAGCACCTGCCAGAAATTTACTATGGCAAGTGCAAGCTGCGGCGGAGCTCTTCCGCCTTCGCCGCCCTGCTTACCTAATGGTTCATGGAGCAACATTTCTACGCAAACTTTCAATGGCATGATTGGCAACGCCAGTTCGCTCGGCGTAACCAAACTGCAGCTTCCCTTTGTGGCTGGTGGTGCTGATCCGATCGAGATCATCCGCAAGGGGCAAGTCGGTGACAGTGCTGCCCTGGCCGCATCTCGCGAATACAACAAGGCTAATATTCGCGTGCTGTTGGCCGATTCTTTGGCTGACCTTCATCCGGATCGCGGCGCGGCCGCACTCGATGCTGAGGACGTGGATCTCACCGCCGGCGGACCGGTACCCTCGCCACGCGGAAAGGCCGTCGTTGTTACCGGCGTGGGCACCACCCATTTCGCGATGGCCAACACTACCACGGCCAATGAAGCGTTCTGGCGGCGCCCCAATGGAGTGGCTGCTGATCCGTGGAATCTAGTCAAAGGCTATCTGCGCGTTGAGTACAGGGACAATGCCGGCAATTGGAATGGCATCACCAATCAGTGGCTGGCACGCGGATTCGCGCGCGGTCTTGCGGTACCCACCGCGCCGGGCGCAAATCCAGTTCATCCCAATGCCATTCTGATCTTCCAGCAACTTGCAGATCGCAAAGCAACTCCCGGGCCCCCAATTACATGGGGAACGCTCACCGCGCTGGATGCGCCTTCGTTTACAGTCGATGGTGGCGGAAACTTTAGCGATCTCAGCTGGTACCCGATCAACTTTTACGACCCGCGCGAAGGTTTCCCGCGGGACACAGCTCTGGCCGGGACTCAATGCTACGCCAATGGCATCATGAACGCGGTTGAGCTCGACGTGGGCAACCTGAAGGCTTGGCTCGCGGCCAATGGCGCCAACATCGCTTATGCGCCTACGAACGGTTTCCTGCTGTATTTCTCGGACCGGCGTGGCGAGGTCAAGGACCCCAACCTCGTGCCTCCGGCAACCACCGGAAAATATGGCTTCGAAGACGTAATCAACTCGCCGAACGTGGCTACCGGTATGCCCAATGGTCTGCCTGAACCTCTCGCGCCGAACGGCTTCTCACCAGAAGATGTAGACGAGAACAACCGGTTCGACAACTGGGGAAGCGAAGGGAACGGATCGAACAACACGCCCGTCGGCGTAGTCGATGGCTTCGTTGGATTCGGGCTCAACAGAAATGCTAACCCACCCAATCCTTATCAAGCACTCGACTGCTTGAACGGCGGGCGGCAAAACATTGTTCTGGGCGCGCGTCACGTTTTGAAGCTGGTGGACGGCGGTCTGAACCGGTTGCCGGTTCGCCTCGACAACAATCTCGGCGGATTCACGGTTGCGTCCGAGAACCCGGTGTACGTGCAAGGCAACTATAACTCCGACAGCACCGATCCGTACTGGGGAGCCGCAAATCGGTCCACGGTGGCTGATATTCCGCATGCCGCAGCCGCGGTTATTGCCGATGCAGTAACCCTGCTTTCGAGTAATTGGTCGGACTTCAACAGCATGGCAAATCCGAATACCAGAGCTAACCGTGTGGGCAACACCACCTACTATCGGATGGCGGTCGCAGGCGGTAAGAACATGAATTTCCCAGGGAACGCAGCCTGGGCGGCCGACTTCGGCACCGACGGCGGTGTACACAACTTTCTACGCTACATCGAAAGCTGGGGTGGCACACTCAGCTATCGCGGTTCACTCGTGAGCCTGTATTACTCAGAGTATGCCACGGGCGTGTATAAATGCTGCACCACGGTTTACAACCCGCCAACGCGTGACTACTCCTTCGATAGTTCTTTCCTGAATCCATCGAACCTGCCGCCCGGTACGCCCATGTTCCAGGACATCGTGAACCTGAGCTACTGGCAGAATTTTTCGCCCTACTAAACGCAACTGAACCTTCAGCCGGGCCCCGATTCTCAACAGGATCGGGGCCTTCGTATTTGGGCACGTTCAGTCGCCTCAAGCACCGCGACTCCGTTCTTACCAGGTCGCCTCCTGCTATAAAGAAACCCGGCCTGGCTCTCCGCAATCTACATACAGAGCTTTTCCGGAGGACGAGTGCCATCCATCAGCGCGATATTCTGGGATGTCGGTGGAGTGCTGCTTAGCAATGCGTGGGACCACAACGAGCGGAAGGAAGCCTTCGCCAAGTTCGAGTTCGACGCTGCGGAATTCGATAAACGGCACGAGGCGATCGTCGCTTCCTTCGAAACGGGCACGGTGAGCTTGGATCAATATCTTGATCAAACCGTCTTTTACAGGGAGCGGGCGTTTACCAGAGATGATTTCAAACAATTCATGTATTCATGTTCACGCCCAAACGCAGACGCTCTCAACATCGCGCGCGACCTTGCGAAATCCAAGACCGTGCGAATGGCGACCATCAACAACGAGTCCCTTGAGCTGAATGCTTTCCGCGTCGAGAAGTTCGATCTACGTTCGATTTTTGATGTCTTTGTCAGTTCCTGTTTTGTAAAGCTGCGAAAACCTGATCCCGCAATTTATCGCCACGCTCTGGATTTAACGCAGCGACTCCCTGAGGAATGCTGCTTTATCGACGATCGCGCAGAGAAC
>Ga0134121_10004560_pt1 | contig 11328 bp, 10 predicted proteins | sample KB301_FD_96463 | JGI IMG/M metagenome (GOLD analysis project Ga0134121, IMG submission 96463) | Terrestrial soil microbial communities without Nitrogen fertilizer from Kellogg Biological Station, Michigan, USA - KB3-0-1 | ecosystem: Environmental > Terrestrial > Soil > Unclassified ...
CAGGTAAAGCAGCGGCACTTGCAAGCCCAACGGCAACTCGCGGTGCAGCTGCAAATAGTGCGGCGAACCCCAAAAAAGCAAACTCGGCGGCGTCGGCAGCAGATGTATCTTGCCCTTGAGATAGCCTTGCCGCACCGCATTTGGCAGCTGACCGAACGGCCGAAATGTCAGCACGTACTTGACTCCGGCCAGCGTCGACGACTCGGACAACACCAGCGGTGTCGTCCAGGCCGGCAATTCCCCTTCACTCCAAAAATCCTTGGTCGGCTCACCGAGCGGCAAGATGCGAAAGCCGATTTTCTTGAGGTCGGCAACCGTCTGGACTGCCTCGTGATAAACGGTCCTGAGCAAATGGCACAAAAAATCGGGACCCAGATGCTCCTGTTCCGTCGAACCGGGCGCCGCTTGAAAACTCTTCCAAAACGCCTTGGCCGGCCCTTGCTCGCTGCCGCCAAACAACGTCCAGCGCACGCGCCCCTTGTCGTCTTGCGTGCGCGAAAGTGCCAGCGGCATCAGCACCACGCAGCGGTCGTGCTCCAGTTTGCCGCAGTGCGCGGCCAGTTCCGGGGTCCAGGCGAGGTTGTCCTGCAGCACACGATTCGGCGGTCCATGCAGGTGATCGCCGTGCAGCAAATGGTGCAATTTACTAATGACTTGCCGGGCCACTTGCATCAGGCCCAGCTGCATTTCGTTGTGTTCTTCGTATTCGGTGACATGCCAGCCCCAGGGATCTTCCGTGTCAAACAGCTGCAAATCGGGCGCATCAGGTGAGTAAGCCTTCCACCCCAACCGCGGCGGCGGCATGAACTCCGAATACGCCTCGACAGGATAGCGGCCCTTGCCGCGAAAAACATTGGCAGGCGGAATGAGCTGTTTCCAACCGGCGAGTGGCATGGGTGGCACGTGGGGGTCAGGAGCAAAAATGTCCGGCGTCCGGCGTCCGGCGTCCGGTGTCTAAAAAACCTCACATTGACACTTACCTTACTATTCGCGCGATACATTGTTAGGGAGGTGAGGTGCCCGTGTCTCTTCGACAACGGACACCGGACACCGGACACCGGACTTTTTATCATGATTCGACCAACGACTCCCAACGACACTGCCCCCCTGGTGAAACTGGCGGACGGTACCAACGTTTTCAAGCCGCATGAAATCATTGCCCTGGAAGAAGTGCTCAACGACTACCACTCGACGTCGCACGCCGAGGGCCACCAGGCGGTAACGTTCGAGAAAGACGGCCAGATTCTGGGTTTTGCCTACTTCGCCCCGGCGGCGATGACGCACAATACCTGGTATCTTTGGTGGATCGCAGTGACCAAACAAACCCAGGCCAAGGGCATCGGCACGCAGCTGCTGCATTACACCGAAAAAGAGATCCAAAAAGCGGGCGGGCGCTTGTATTTGATCGAAACGTCATCGCTGCCACAGTATGAGCAGACGCGGAAGTTTTATTTGAAGCACGGGTATGAGCAGCATGCGGTCATTGCCGATTTTTATGCGGATGGGGATAGCATGGTGATTTTTCGGAAGCACCTAAAAGTTTAGCCGCGACGCGCAGCGGAGCGCGTTACCAGGTTGCGATTCCGCAGCACAATCAGCGAATCCACCGAATAAACTGCCAATCCGCACCAGATCCAAATAAAACACACCAATTTCATCTGATCCAGCGGCTCATCCAAAACCAAGACCGCGCACAAAAACTGCAACGTCGGCGCCAGGTATTGCAAGAATCCCATCGTCGAAAGCGGCAGCCGTCTTACCGCTTGCCCAAAACAGATCAGCGGCAACGCGGTCGCCACACCGCTGAGGACAATCAGGGTGTCGGCCACTGGCCCGTAGTTTGTCAGGGCGATTTCGCCCTTGTTGGCCAGCCACATCAGGTATGCGGCGGCCGCCGGCACCATGAGAAAGGTCTCCACCGACATGCCCACCAGGCCGTCCACCGGCACCATTTTGCGGAGCAGGCCGTAAATGCTGAAACAACCGGCCAAACCCAGGGCGATCCACGGAATCTCGCCCGCCTGCATGGTCATGCCCGCGACGCCGCAAGCGGCCAGCGCGATGGCCACCCATTGCAATCGCCGCAGCCGTTCGCGGAAATAGATCATGCCCAACAGAACGTTTACCAGCGGGTTGATGAAGTAACCGAGACTTGTCTGCAGTGTCTGCCGGCTGGTGATGCCGTAGATGTAGACATACCAGTTGGCCGCAATGAGAATCGCGGTGGCAACGAGCGTCCAGCGCAGCGTCGGCACGCGCAAGCAGGTCGCGACCATCGGCCAGCGCCGCGATAGGGTAAGCACAATTACCAGAAATGCAACCGACCACACGATGCGCTGAGCCAGCACTTCTTCCGCCGTGATTTGGCGGTCCGCCGCAAGACTCAGGGCATTGATGAATAGGGGAAAAACGCCCCAGATGCCATAAGCGGCGAGGCCGTAAAGCAGACCGTGGCGACTGGCAGGCGGCGGTTCACTCATCCCTGGGCAGCATGAAAAGCGTGGTCGGTTTCTTGAAACCCCAATCTTACGGCGCTCGCCGCCGTGCTGGCAATATCGACAAACGTTGGACCGCCGCTAATAATAATCCAGGTTAGCGCAACACCAACCTTTTGCCGGCAAAACCATGACCGCACTTTCTCCTGAAGAATTTCGTGAACGCAAAAAAGTGCTCCGCGAGCAGGCGCACGCCAATCGCAATGCTCAGCCCAACAAGGAGGAGCTGAGCCAGCAGATTTGCGCCGCCTTTGTCGCCTTGCCCGAGTACAAGACGGCCCACACCGTGATGTACTACGTCGATGTGCGCAGCGAAGTCCGCACCCGCCATTATTTGCCGACGGCGCTGACGCACGGCAAACGCATCGTCGTGCCGTATTGCGTCGATAACGAGCTGGAGCTGTTTCTGTTGCAAAACATGGATGAGCTTGCAGTCGGCATGTACAAGATTCTGGAACCAAAACCCGAACTGCGGCCGCTGCCGGAACGCAGACTCCAACCAGAAGATCTCGATCTGGTCATGGTTCCCGGCGTGGCATTTGATCGCACGGGCGCCCGCATGGGCCACGGCTTTGGCTATTACGACAAGCTTTTGCAGCATGCACGAGCCGATGCGCCGCTGGTAGCGTTAGCGTTTGAATGCCAGCTATTCCCCGAGATTCCCACGGCGGATCACGATATTTTCATGGACAAGATCATCACCGAGAAGGCGGTTTATCCGGGTAAGGGCCGTGGATAAGGTGGGTTTTTAACCACAGAGGCACAGAGACACAGAGAAGAGGTTTTTTCTGAAAACTCTCTTCTCTGTGTCTCTGTGCCTCTGTGGTTAGTTTTCTTTCAGGGCATCCCGCGCAGACGCCACAGTTTTTTCAATTTCGGCATCCGTCATCACTGCGGACAAGAATGCCGCTTCGAATTGGCTGCATGGCAAATAAACGCCGCGGTCCATCATGGCCCAGAAGAATTTGGCGAACCGCTTGGTGTCGCTTTTCTTCGCGGTGTCGTAATCGGTCACTGCGGCTTCGTTGAAGAACAGTGTCCACATGCTGCCGACTCTGGCGAAATGATGGGGCACTCCCGCCGAACGCGCCGCTCCTTGCAGGCCTTGACCAATCTTTTGACCCATTTGCTCCAGGCGTTCGTAGGGCGGATTTTGTTTGAGTTCCTGCAACGTCGCCAGTCCCGCGGCCATGGCCAGCGGATTGCCGGACAAGGTACCCGCTTGAAACACCGGCCCGGCCGGCATCACCTTGGACTTGATGTCGGCCCGGCCGCCATACGCACCAACGGGTAGTCCACCGCCGACAATCTTGCCCAACACCGTCAAATCGGGAGATTGTTTGAACAATTCTTGTGCGCCGCCATATGCCAGGCGGAAGCCAGTCATCACCTCATCGAAGATCAGCAAGGCCCCGTAATGCAAGGTTAGCCGTCGCAGTTCCGAAAGAAACTCGGCACTCGGCACGACCAGGCCCATGTTGCCGACGACCGGCTCCAAAATCACACCGGCGATTTTGTGGCCATGCGCTTGAAACGCTTCGGCCAGCGCCGACACGTCGTTGTAACGCAATACCAGCGTGTCTGCCGTGCAACCCTTGGGCACGCCGGGACTCGTCGGCACACCCAGCGTGGTCGCACTGGAACCGGCGGAGACCAGCAAACTGTCCACGTGGCCGTGATAGCAGCCCGCGAACTTGACGATGACATCACGGCCCGTGAAGCCGCGGGCAAGGCGAATGGCGCTCATCGCCGCCTCGGTGCCGCTCGACACCATGCGGACCATTTCAATCGACGGCACCGCTTCGACGATCAACTCAGCGAGCTGCGTTTCAATTTCGGTGGGAGCCCCGAAAGTTGCGCCGTTGTGCAAGGCCGCTTCGACGGCTGCCGTGACACGCGGGTGGCAATGGCCCAGGATCAATGGCCCCCACGAGCCGACGTAATCGAGATAGCGATTGCCGTCGATGTCAATGAGATAGGCGCCTTCCCCCTTGGCGATGAAGATCGGCTGACCGCCGACGCCGCCGAAGGCGCGGGCGGGACTGTTGACGCCGCCAGGGATCAAATCGCAGGCGCGGGTGAAGGCTTGTTGGCTGAGGGTGCGGTTCATGGATGCTTCATGTGTTCCAAGATTCGGAGCCGCTTTGGCGGAATGCGTTGACACTCTAACGAGCGGCGGGGTTTATCCCCGCCGGGGCAAGCCCGGCGGCTCGTCAAGCCTCATTATTATAGGCACATCTATGACCGTTTGGCCAACCGTTTGAGCGCCGCCTGAGCCGCCTCAGATGCTCGCGGCTGAACAGCGTTCTTGGCAATCGTCTCCAACAGTTGCAGCGACTGGGGCGTGCCCATCTGCTCCAGCGCTTCAATGGCCCGAAATTTGTGCACCAACTCATTGCCGCGTTTTTCAATGAACTGGTGCAACCGCTGGCGAACTTCCAGCGTCAGATTGCCGGTCATGATTTTGTGAACCGCCGGCTCCGCCGCCTCGCCCAATTTCTCCAGGGCGGCGGCTGCTTTTTGCCGGACCGCGAATTGCTCGCTGTCCATGTCGGCGACGAGCTTGGCGATTTGTTGAGCGTCTGCCGGCGCGACGGGCTTCAAATGCTCTTGCAAGAAAGGCAGGCTCTGCTTTGGCGAGAGCGCAAGGGCCCACAAGGCCGGCTCGGCTTTGACCGCATCGCTGGCAAGGTCGGACCAAAGTCTGTCAAGCTCTTTCGCATCGAGATTGGCAGCTTTGGCGCCGCCGGTCATGTCCCATAGCAAAATGCTGGAGTCGCCGCCGCTGGAGGCCAGCACGCGACCATTGGGGGAGAAAGCCAATGGCATTTCGCGGATCCAAAGTGGAATGTCAATCTGACGCAGGGCTTGGCCAGACAGCACGTCCCAGGTTTGAATGGGCGTGGTGAAGTCCATGGGGCTGAATCGGGTGGTCTTCCTACCGGCTGCCGCCAAGACGCGGCCGCTTGGGGAAAAGGCCAGAGAGCTAATGATGGAAGTCAAGCCTTTGAGGTGGGCAATCTTCGCGCCCGACGCAACGGACCAGACCTCGATGTCCTCGGTGCCCGCAATTGCCAATAGGTTGCCGTCGCTGGAGAAGGCGAGGGCCGCGGAACGGGCGGTCCAGCGCCTAACTTCTTTGGCCCCGGCAATGTCCCACACATGGATTGTGCCGCCTTTGCCGCTATACGCCAGCAGTTTGCCATGCGGGGAGAATGCCAGGAATCCAGCGCCGCCTTGGAGATGCTGGATCTCCTTGCCTTTGGCCACGTCCCAAAGCCGCAAGCCGTCCGCGCCGGCCGATGCCAGCAGCTTGCCGTCCGGAGCAAACTTGATGGACCGCGCCGGCTCCTTGTGGCCGGTCAAGGTCCAAACTTCCTTGCTCTGAGCGGTATCCCACAAGTGTATGATCCGTTCCGGCTCTATTTTATCGTCCAATCCTTCCCACCGCACCAAAGCCAGAGACTTGCCGTCGGCCGACAAATCCGCAGCGGCCAACTGCCAATGCGCCGGCGGTTGCGGCCGCGGCTCGTTATGCAAAATGCGGCGTAACTGGCTGCTCGCCACGTCCCACTCCAAAACTTTCTGGTCGCCGCCGCGTGACAAGATTGTTTTGCCGTCGGCCGTGAAATGCAATTGCTCGACAAAATATGTGTGGCCGGACAAAGGCTCGATTTCTTTTCCGGAAGGAACGTGCCAGCGGCGGATGCCCTCGGAAGTGGCCCCATACAGCACGTCGTTGCCGGGAGAGAATACCAATCCGCTAATGTGCAGCAAAGCACCTTGCCAGCGGCGCACCTCCTTGCCCGTCTGCGGATCCCAGAGGCGGACGGTTCCGCCAGAACCGCCCGACGCCAGGAGTTTACCATCCGGCGAAAATATGGCCGCGTAAAGATCTTGATCGTCCTTCAAAGTGTGCAGAAGTTTGCCTGTTGCAAGTTCCCAAAGCTGGATTTGGCCCTCATAGGATGCTGATGCCAAGACCTTGCCGCTGGGCGCAAAACTCAACGCTACGACACTTTCTCCAGAGCCCGCGAACCGGCGGATTTCCTTGTCAACCAACGCACTCCAGAGTCGAATTGTGCCGTCGGCGTTGGCCACTGCAAGAAGCGTCCCGTCAGGCGAAAAGCTGACAGGCGGCCACAATGCGGCGATTTTTTCAATTGGTTTTCCGCCCTTTGACTCCAACCGCCTGATTTGCTTGCCAGTGGCAACATCCACCAGACTTACTCTTGAGCCGCCTCCCACGTTTTCCGATATAGCGACCGTTTTTCCATCCGGCGCAAATGCAAAGGCGCAAACATCAGGACCATCGAGCTGCCGTATTACCTTCCCGGTGGCAACTTCAATCACCCTCGGACTGATCCCGTTCGTGACCAACAAGGCACCGTCGGAAGACATTGCCAACGCAAACACAAAAGGTGTGTTCGCGAGCCTGTGCAGCGGCTTGCCCGTGGCAGCGTCCCAGATGCACACGCCAGCCGACATTCCTCCCCCCGAGGCCAGGATTTTGCCGTCGGGCGAAATGACGAGGCCGGATGCATGGCCGGGATGCCGGAATCGCATGGATCCCAACCTGGCAATTGCCCCCTCTGGCAGCGGGTCACCATACAGGTCCACGGCGAACGACTTGAGCTTTTTCTCCATGCCCTGCTTGCCCGGCTCAGTTTGCGTCGAACGGAAGACAGATTGCTCCGCGGGCGCCGCGATGCCCCCGCCAAAGGTGGTCATAGCAAAACCAAGCGCTAACAGCGTCAAACCGGCGAGCTTATTCTGCAACCCGAAAGGGAGGTGCAACATTTGGGTGGGTCTCCATGCGTGAGGAGAGCCCATTGTATCGCTGTGGTTATGAGAGCGAAATGAGTTCAACGAGATATAATTCAACAACCCGCAGGGCGCATTAATTTTTGCGCCCATCCATCTGTCCCAACGCTTCGCCAATGCGCACAAACGCTCTCTGCAGGTCGTCCAGGTTTTCCAGCAAGGGTGTGAGGTCGCTGCCCAGCCGCGTATTGTGCCGGGCCACTCTTGTCAGGGCCATTTGGTAGGCCAATGTGTCCTTGGTCGGAATGTAGTCGTCAATGACGCTCGCTGCCACGGGGCCGCTGCTGCTTTCGATATGCGCCGCGAGCAGTTCCAATTGGGCCAAGGCCTTGGCGTCTTTATCATCCTTATCCGACATGGCGCCGACAACCTGTTTCTTGGCGTCCTCCGCCAGGCCGCCGCGAGCACAAACGCGGGTGAGCTGAATCATGAGCCAGGGCGGCGGCGTCCTGCCATCGCGCTTGTGCATTTCCACAAAGGCGTCCAGCGCATCCTTGGCGCTGGCCTTGGCTTGGTCCGTTTTCTTCTCGGAATTGGCGATGGCGGCCACGGCTAAACTCGCTTCCAGGCGATCCATCGCAGGGCCTTTTTGGTTGGCGAGCAGGCGAGCGCCTTCAAAATCGCCAAGCCTTGCCTTGCCTTCGGCGTAGCCGCTGCGGGCGACCGGGTCGATTTCCTCTTCTTTGCCCTCGCTTTTGGCTTTGTCGTCGGCTTTAGGCGTCGACCGAATTTTGGACGCTCCGGCTTTGTCCCCGATGGCGAACTGAATCGCCAGAAGCTGAGCGTCCAGCGGCGAGCGCACCGCCGGCGGTGGTGGCGGCGTTGGTTGTTTCTTTTCTTCCGCCGGATCATCACCCTTGACTTCCGGCACCGGCGGCACCACCTTGGGCGGCGTCGCAAAAAGATTGGCCAACCACACTGCTGTTTCACCCTGCTTGTTGGCGATCAGCTTCGTGGCAGCCTCGCGTAGAGCGGTCTGCTTGGCTTCCGGGGTACTCATGAGAGTGAGCGTTTGCCGTAAACTGTTTTTCACGTCGCCCCAATCCAGGCGGGCATCTTTCTCGACATCCTTGCCGTCGCCGCCCAGCTCGATCAATGCCAAAGCCAAATCGAGCAGCGCGGTGTCGCGCTCGGCGTCGGGCTTCATGTTGTCGTCGCCGGGAGGTATCTTGGCTCGCGCCTTGTTGAATTGCATCTGTGCGGACTTCGCATCCTTGCGGGCGGTGTAAAACTCGCCGGCGCCGATGAGAATCTCCGCGGCCGCCGGGCGTCTCATATTCGTATTCGATTCGACTTGGGCCAGGGCCTCGTTGAGCGGTTCCAAACCCTTTTTGCCGCCCGTGAAAGTCAGGATGCCAAAGGTGCCGCCTGCCAGGATGCTCAAAATCACCACGCCCACCACGCCGCGTTTGATCCAGGTGGCCGCCGTCACCGGCGTGCGTTTGACCGGAATGGCGTCGGCTTCTTCCAGGGCCTCGGTGCTGACACGGGATTTTTGGGCGGTGCTCCAGGTTCCTTCGGGTTGGCTCTCTTGATCCGATTTCAGCAATCCGCCGCCGATGCGAGGATCCATTTGCCGCCAGTCTTTTTTTTTGGCTTCCTTGAGCAGCGGCACTTTGACGATGCGTTTACATTCTGGGTTGGGGCAAGGCGTCTGCTTGCCGGATAGGTCGGCGTTGACCTTGACCATTTCCATGCACCACGGGCACTCGAACTCAATCTGCTTGGCCGGGCCAGTGTCTTCGGGCTTGGCCGCTTCCTCCGCGAAAGCGGCCAGGGCGGCGGCCTCAGCTTCTTCGGAGGCTTTGCCCGCCTTCGCCGCCGCGGCCCTGGGATCGGGAATCGACAGCACATAACGGCACTTGGGGCAGTTGACGCGTTTGCCAGCCAGCGCTTCCTTGACACTGAGCACAGCTTTGCATTTCGGGCATTTGACGCGCATCGGCATGGTGCATACGGGTCAGAGGATTGGAAGCCTAATGCCTACGTGAATGGCAGTAGTCAGCATAATGCAAAAACCGCGGGATGCAACCCGTGGGAGTGCGAAAGGCGAGTTTGCCGCCTTGTGAATTGAGTTGACCATGAGCGCCGGCCTGTTACGATTCGGGCAGTTCCGAGCGAAACCCAGTCCAGCGCCGCCGAGGGGTCCATGTTCACACCGCCGCCACCAAGGGAACCAGATCCGCTGCCGCTAGCGGAAACGGAAAGCGAAACCGCCGCGAATATCGCTAACTTTCGGCACCGGGCCAGATGGCCCTGGCTGTTGCGGCTAGCGGGATTGTTTCGCATGCTCGCCGGCCTGAGCCTCGTCGCCGGAATCCTTGGGGCGTTGGTCGGAATGGTTGTGTTCATGCAAGGGAACGCGGCGGGAATCGTTTATTCGGCAATAGCCATGGTTTCCGGCATTTGCAACCTGATCTTTTGCATGGGCATGGCGGAGCTGGTCTTGCTGTTTATTGCTCTCGAAAAGAACACCAGACAAACGCGCGATCGCATACCCAAACAATGGCACGACGAGGCAGGGGATTACGGGGCTGGCCGTGAAGGATGACAATGCTATGTCATGCACCGGCCGTTTTTTGGGTCAGTGTTGGCGCTGTCAGGGCAACTTGCCTGTGGTATGCTAATCGGAGAAAACTCCTCTGAAAGAGAGAGAATGATGACAGTCGCAAACCCTTTCCCACCATTGCAAGCCACGATCGCTCAGGCGGAATCTTGGACGGCGTACTTGAATGCCTGCCAAGACGAGTTGCGCAGCCAGCAGGATCAAAACGCCATCGCAAGCATCGAACACACATTTGGCATTGGCGTCCAGTTGGGGGAATTGCTGCCCATCACCTGGCGCGCTGCCTTTCATTGCCTATTCAGGCCCAGCTTGGCCCGCTGGAATTCCGCCAAGGAATTTGAGGCCTTTCGCCAACAGATCCGCGCCCTTTTCTACACCGTGCGGGAAGCGATGGATGGGGCCCGTAAAATAGCGGCAATGCTGGAAGCTCTGACTGGCCGCCAACCAGCCGGATTGGACCGGTTGCTCAAGGCCATCGAACAAGCGCGTGAACTCGAAGAGCAGGTGTTCCGCGATTGGCCGTCGTTTGTGGAGCCGCGCCTTACTGCCGACTCGCTGCCCGTCGACGAGGCGCTGGCGGAAGCCCTCGACATCACTGTGGATGAAGCACGGCAAAAAATGGCGGCCCGGCGCCATCAACTCAATGCCAAACCGGAGTGAGCGCGTGCAGTACAAGGTTCAGCTGGATGCGCTTGTCCGCCGCCAAATGACGCGGTGGAATCTTTCCGATGAACTGCTGATCGATGTTCACATTCGCCTTCAGGACGAATTGCCACGCTCGCCGACGACCTTGCTGCAACAAGATCCCGCTTGGTTCGACAGTGAAGGGATGGTTTTCGGATTCGACCTCATTGATCCTGTGAACCGAATGCTTGTGCATGCCTTTCGCTTTCAGGTTTTCTACCACGTCGACGAACAAACACTCCTGGTGGCGCGCGGCGCGCATGTCGCGGCTGAAGGTTTGTAATTGTGATTTGTGAAGCTTCGATTTCTATAGAGTTTCGCAGGTTTCTTTCGGCGTTTTCGTTTCTTCGCCGCCTGCTTTTCTTCCCATTCCTTTTGTCTCGCTAGGCTGTAATCGCGAAGAATCTGGGGAATCACTGGCTTCTTCATTTTGCGCAATTTGTCGAGAGCCGCGCAGACATCGGGATCAGTGATGGGCACCATCTCACCTGTGATTAGAGTCGACGTATAGGGGGTTTTGCGGGATTTCTTTTTCATGGGTCAAACGCCTTCGGAGTAAACAGAAAACGGAAGTTCGCCCTTTAGAACATCGCTTCCTTGCTGGCGAAAAAACCACACTTGGATGGTGTAAGCGCCTTCGTAACCGTTCACCTCAAATAACGTGAAACTGGCGCAGCTGCGGAGGCAGCGATTTCTTAGTATGGTGGCATGGATGCGCCAGAATGTCCAGGATGTATTCGGTTGACCGAGGAAGTGCGG
>Ga0134121_10004561_pt1 | contig 11327 bp, 12 predicted proteins | sample KB301_FD_96463 | JGI IMG/M metagenome (GOLD analysis project Ga0134121, IMG submission 96463) | Terrestrial soil microbial communities without Nitrogen fertilizer from Kellogg Biological Station, Michigan, USA - KB3-0-1 | ecosystem: Environmental > Terrestrial > Soil > Unclassified ...
AGAACAGCGCATTGCTCAGGAGCGCGACCGCCTCGGCAGAAGCCCCCTGGCTCTGCAGCCACTCCGCCAGGGTCACCTCGTCCCACTTTTTGAAGGCGTCGATCTTCCACGCCGGGTCCGTGGGATCGCCGAGCTGCTGCACGGCCCCGAAATACTTCTGCACCAGGGCGGGGATCGGCTGGCCCTTCTCGGTGGGCGCGAGATCGTACGGCCAGTCGACGGGCGGGCCCGGCTGGACCACCAGGCGCTTGCCGCGGAGGTGGAAAATCACGGGCAGAGCGGGGCGGGGGAGGGGAGCCGAGGGGAGCTTGAAGGTCTCGAGATAGCGCAGGAAGTGCCGGTAGCTGTCCGAGAAGCTCATCCCTCCGGCCTCGGCAGTGAGACCGTCGGCAAACGGCTCGCGGAGCGTATACACCCTGCCGCCGGCGCGATTCCGGGCCTCCAGCACGGTGACGTCGTGGCCCGCCTCGACCAGCTCCCACGCCGCCGCGAGCCCGGCCAGGCCGGCCCCGATCACCAGCACCTTCTGCGGCGTCTCCGCACGGCCGAGCCCCTGGGAGGCTGCAAGCTTCGGGAGAGCGAAGGCGGGGATCGCCAGGGCCGCCGTTTTCAGGAGAGCACGGCGCGTCCATCCAGACATATCTTTCATCGTGAGGCTCCTACCGACCAACGGGCCAATTCTACTCCGGATCCTACGCAAATCTTGACCTTCCTGCGCGACTCGGTCTAGGCTCGAAGCGATCGACCAGAACGCGATGAAATCCAGGGACAGCCAACAAGTCGAACGGGCGGTGACGGACCGCAGCCGTGCTCAGCGGTCAGAGCCATCCGGCGTCGTCAGCGACTCCGGCCCGGGTGGGGCTGCCGCTATCCTGCTTCAGCTTCAACAGACGCACGGCAACCGTTTCGTGCAGCGGCTCATCCAGCGCGACAAGGACGCCGACGCCGGGAAGCCCCTGGACCCGGACACGCTGGGGCGGGCTTTCGTCAAGAAGAAATCCGAGGTCGAGACGCTGAGGCTCAAAAAGGGTACTGTGAAATCCCGCGTCGAAGGCGTGCCCTATGTTCTGTTCAGCCCGCATTCTCAGGGTGGAGCTGTACCGCTGCGAGGCCTTGTGGAAGGGAGCGATGCCTACCAGATCCGTGCCGGAGAGATCTATCAGCAGGTCTGGGCGCAGCAGGAAGGCAAGCCCGCCAATTCGTTCTATTGGGGCCGGATCAATTCCAATCTGGTGGAGTACAGCGCGCCGCCGGCAGCCAGCGTCAAAAAGGACGATACCCCCGCTGTCGATAAGATTCTCAATCCCGATAAAGCGGCGAGCAGCACGGGTGACCCTCAGTCGGATTCCCGGTATATCGAGAACGCAATCCAATCAGTCGACATACCCCTTCCCGGATATCCGTTCTACCTGAAAGGGAAGGGCCTTGGGAACGATATCGTCGTGCCGCGCAACCTTGTGGACCTTTATAGCGATCCGCTCAAGGACAAAGTCCAAAAAATCGCTCTGATAATCGTCTACAAGAGCCGGGAGGAGGCAGATCAAGCGGTCGCGGCTAATGGCATACCGGGCACTTATACCTTCTATGAGGGGCCTGAGAATGTCATTTTTCCTACCATCATTTCCGACACAACAGCACCTATACTCTGTGGAAGGCTGCGTGAGCAGCTCCGCATCGAGGCTGAATACGCTGACGCTGCGAGCAAGCTGCTCATCGAAGCCTTCCTTACGGGCTTGGGCTTTCGTTATCCAATCAGTGCTGTCGACTCGGCTGAAGCGTTGAGTGCGGGCAAGGCGCTCCCGAAAGCCACCCCTTCTCCCGCTGCCGCCGTTTCTCTGCTGGAGCAGCTGAAGAGCATTCTCGGAAACCAGTTTGCAGAACTCGAGGCTGCCGCCAAGTTGCTGAAGTCCACCAAACCTGAGCTTGCGAACATGACACTGGAAGAGATCATCGCCGTGCGGTCCTACACCAGGCAATTTGCTTACACCTTCAATCGAGCGATGCGCCTGAAGGATGTGGTTGAGATTGAGAAATGGCGGCCGCTCATCAACCTGATCCGGTCCGGCCTGGAGAAGCTGCCCCGATACGAAGGAGTCGTACGCCGTGGCGTTTCGACGACCCTCGGTCAGATGCCGGAATACAAGGTAGGCGCCACGATCGTGGAGGAGGCATTTACGAGCTCAACCGTCGGCCAGGTCTCCTTGCAGCATCGCGGGCCTGTCACGTTTATCATCGAATCCTTGAATGGCCGCAATATCCAAACCGTTGCATCCACGCAGGAAGGTGAGGTGTTGTTCCTTCCGGGGACCAAGTTCCTCGTGACCAAGGTCGTGGATTTTGGAGAGAAATTCGGAACGACGCTGAAGGTCGCTGGAGAGATTTATCTTAAGGAGATTTTGTAGCTATCGAGGAGGATTCCATGCCCCGCAGGCCGAACTTCATGATCGTGATCACCAACCGGCCGGAGATGCTGGTGCTGGAGGAGGACGGCGCCAGCCTCGGGCTCGTGCAGCCGAAAGACGAGACGGGGCGTGACCGCGAGATTCACGTCAGCGGCGTCGAGGTGGAGAACGTCAGGATGGAGCGGCCGCTCGATCGAAAGACTTGAAGCCCGGAGAGGCGCGCCGCGGATCTGGCCGCAGCGCGCCGGCTCGGGTGAAGTCGATCAGTTAGAAAGTGTTCGGATACACCTGGACTGTACACGTGTTGGGGACCAGCCCGGTGATGCGGCCGCAGGCCTTCACGCCGTTGGCGACGAAGGAATTGCTGCGGTGACGCATTGTGCCTTCGAGATGGCGCTGCATGCTTACGGGGTCAACCACCTCGTCGTAGTCATCGTAATCGGTGGGGTCGTCCGGCGTCGGCGGCGCGCCGGTGGTGGTAACGGCCTCGAAGGTGAACGGGCTCTTGGCCATCCAGGCCCAGTGGGAGTAGCTCTCGCCGTCGTAGGTCTGGGGGTCGTAGGTGCTCACCCGCGACCAGACGGTCTCGCAGGTGGGGGACCACATCAGTTGAACCTGGCCGGCCGACCAGTAACCATTGCCGTAGAGCAGTGGCGCAGCCGTGACCCACACGGCGTCGTCGACGCAGCCGGTGGAGACTGGACTTTGTCCGGTGCAGCCGGACCCACTGCAGGTCACCGCTCCGGCCGGAATGGCAGTCAGGCTGAGCATCAAGACGGTCGCGAGGAACGCTTTTCTCCAGAGATGATGGACCATGGGATCTCCTCCTTGGGAAGTGGTCTGCCCTCAACGCGCCGAACCAGGGCGAAAGCGATCAAGGAGAAGAGAGATTTTTTTAGACCGGCCGGCGGCTGCGGTACGCCGCGGCGCGGGCCGGATCGCCGCGGCGCTCATAGAAGGCGATGAGCCGTTGCCGCGCGGTCTCCCGGACAGCGGGCAGCACTCCCGATCCCTGGCGCAGGAGGAGGTCGCCTCCGGAGACGAGCAGCGGCTCGGCCTCTCGATCCCGCCCCAGCGCCACGAGACAGGCGCCGAGCTCGCTATCTGCGCGGCCGAGCCGCCAATGGTTGGCCGGAAGGGAATTCAGCAGCTGGGCGCGCCCTTGCCGCAGGAGCGGCTCGCCGGCAGCTGGAGCGCCGGCCGCCACGCGCAGGCTGCCCAGGAGGATCAGGGCATCTCCGAGATCGGGGTGATCGGGTGGGAGCGCTTTCCGACGGATGGAGAGGACGCGCTGCGCCAGGGGCTCGGCCGCGCCGTGGTCGCCCTGCACGAGGAGGAGCGAGGCCAGAGCGAACAGCAGGTCGGCGGTGCGCGGGTGCTCCTCTCCCAGGACCCGCCGTTGCAGCTTCAGGGCCTCCTCGAAGAGAACGCGGGCTCCCTGCAGATCTCCCCTCCCCTGGCGGATCGAGCCAAGACTTCCCAGATCGAGCGCGACCAGGGGATTGTCCTCACCAAACAGCGTGCGGTGCATGTCCAGCGCTTCGCGGCCGATCGGTTCCGCAGCGGCAAAGTCGCCGCGCGCGGTGAGCGCTTTCGTCAGATTGAGGAGCACGAGAGCGATGGTCGGATGGGCTCCGCTGTAAAGGTGCCGCCCTTCCGCCAGGGCCTGCCGCCAAGTCGATTCGGCCGCGACGAAATCGCCCAGATAGTAGAGGACGAGCCCCAGGTTGTTGAGCTCGGTGATGTGAAATTCGCGGGCCTGGACGATGGCTTTTCCGTGGACCGTCTCCAGAAGCCTCAGGGATTCCCGGTGCAGGGACGCGGCTTCGGTATAGTCGCCCTGCGCCTGCCGCAAGGCTCCCAGATTGCCGACGGTCTCCGCGATCCGCTCCCGGTCGGGATCGGTCTGCTGGCGCGAGAGGGCGAGAGCCTCCCGGAACGCCGCCTCGGCTTCGGCGTACCTGGCATGCTCGTAGGAAACGGCACCCAGCCCGTTGAGGCTGTCGGCCAGTTGGCGCTGACCTGCGTCCCCGAGCCGCCGGCCGATCGCCACGGCCTGCCGGAAGGCCTGCTCGGCTCCGGCGAAATCCCCCAGCGCGTAGCGGGCGGCGCCCAGGGAATTCAGGTTGTCGGCGACCTCGGGCCGCGTCTCGCCGAGCACCCGGCGATCCAGCGCGAGCGAGCGCTCCAATAGCGGCAGGGCGCGGTCGTACATGCCGAGCTTGCCGTACAGGGAACCCAGAGTCAGGATGAGGGACGCCTGGATCTCGGGTTGATCGGCGAGCTCCGTCTCGACGTCGTGCACCCCCTTGTCCAGGATCTCCCGCGCCGTGATCGTCTCTCCCCGCGTCTGGCTGGGATTGGTGGTGATCTCGAACATCCCTTCCAACACGCGGCTCATGCGGACGGCCTTGTCCCTCTCCCGCTTCATTGCATCGCGCTGCCGGGCCGACTGGTACGCCTGCACCGTCATCACCACGGCGAGGGCGACGATCGACAGGAGAGCCGCGGTGCCGAGGGTGGCCTCGCGGCGATAGCGGCGGACGAGCTTGCCCAGGCGATAGCCGAAGGTGGCGGGTCTCGCGGCCACCGGCAGCCCGGCACGAAAGTGAGCCAGGTCCTGCGCCAGGAGCTCGACCGAGGCATAGCGCCGGGTCCTCTCCTTGGCGAGCGCGAGGAGGACGATGTTGTCCAGATCGCCGGCCAGCCGGCGCGCGAGCTGCCGCGGGCTCGTTCCCCGGTCGCGAGCCACCTCCTCGGTGAGGGCGGCAACGCTCGGCCGTTCGGGCTCCTGCTCGTAGACCGCCTGCTCCAAAGAGCCCGGCCGGGTGGCGTCGAAGCGGTAGGGGAGCCGGCCGCAGAGGAGGACATAGAGAAGGACGCCGAGCGAGTAGACGTCGCTCGACGTGGTGACGGCGCCGCCGGCGAGCTGCTCGGGGCTCGCGTACTGCGGCGTCAGCAGGCGCTGTCCGGTCTGTGTCTCGGCCGGGTCCACAAGCGCACCGGCTCCCGCCAGGAGCTTGGCGATCCCGAAGTCGAGCAACCGGGGCTCGCCGGCCGGCGTCACCAGGATGTTCGACGGTTTCAGGTCACGGTGCACGACGAGGTGCTGGTGCGCGTAGGCGACCGCGGCACAGACCCGCTGGAAGAGCGCGATCCGCTCGTCGACCGACAGCCGGTTCTCGTCGCAGTAGCGGTCGATGGGGACTCCGTCCACCAGCTCCATGACCAGATAGGGGAGACCGTCTTCGGTGGTCCCGCCGTCGAGCAGGCGGGCGATCCCGGGGTGTTCCAGGGAGGCCAGGATCTGCCGCTCGGCCCGGAAGCGGGCCACGAGATCGCTGCGGTCGGCGCCGGCGCCGAACACCTTGAGGGCGACGCTCTGCTCGTAGGTCCCATCGGCCCGCACCGCCCGGTAGACGACTCCCATGCCGCCCTGGCCGACCTTCTCCTCGATGCGATAGGCGCCGAGACGCAGGCCGATCAGGGACGGTGGCTCCACCGGCGCCGCGGCCGGCGTCTCGAGGAACGCACCGGCCTCCTCATCAGCCTGGAGCAGGGCCCGCGCCCGGTTGGCGAGAGAAATGTCGCCGGCACAGAGCTCGGCGAGAGCGCTCTCCCGCTCCTGCGGCGGCAGCTCGGAGACCTGGTGGAAGATCTCCTCGAGGCGCTGGAACCGCTCAGACATGGCCGGCCTCTTCCTTCAGACGATCGTAGAGCCACGCCTTGGCTATCCGCCAGCGGCGCCGCACCGTCGGATTGGAGACCCCGAGCACGGCCGCGATCTCGTCGTGCTCCAGTCCGCCGAAGAACCGCATCTCGACGATCTGTGCAAGGGTGGCGTCGGAGTGGGCGAGCTCGGTCAGCGCATCATCGAGGACGACAAGGTCGAGATCGGGCGTGGCCGCGGGGATGTCCACCCGGGAGAGCCCGATCACCTGGCCTCCGCCGTGTCTGGCGCGGGAGCGGCGCCGTGCGTGATCGACGAGGATCCGCCGCATCATCTGGGCGGCGATGGCGAAAAAGTGGGCGCGGCTCTGCCAGTCGACCCGTTTCTGATCGACGAGCCGCAGGAACGCCTCGTGGATGAGATCCCGGGTTTCCAGCGTGTGCCCTGGGCGCTCGTGCTGGAGATAGCTCCCGGCCAGGCGCCGGAGATCGCTGTAGACCAACGGCACAAGCTCTGCGAGAGCCTGCTCGTCACCGCTGCGCCATTCCATCAACAGGCGGGTGATGACGCCCGCGCTTTCGTCGCTCACTGCAACCGGAGTATACATCCGCACCGCCGTCGTGACTTGGAGTTGCTCTACTATACCGGCTCTGACCCCAGGAGGACTCCATGCCCCGCAGGCCGAACTTCATGATCGTGATCACCGACCAGCAGAGCGGCAACCCCTACTGGCCGGAGGACTGGGTGGAGAAGAATCACCCGGCAATGCGCTGGCTCAAGGAGCACGGCATCACCTTCAAGCGCGCGTACACCAACTCCTGCACCTGCTCGCCGGCGCGCGTCACGATGCTTTCCGGCCTCTATCCCGCACAGCACGGCGTCACCGAGGTCCTCGAATTCGACAACATCGCCCGGGTCTCCGAGGATGTGACCTTTCCCAGCGATGGCGGAAGCGGCGGCCCGACCCTGAACACCCAGTCCCTGATCCTGAACGTCAAAGAGCGCCGCCAGCGGGGGATGCCCAGCAACATCCAAAACCTGGCAAAGATCCTGAAGACGGCCGGCTACAACGTCATCCTCAAGGGCAAGTGGCACCTGACGAAGCCCGCTAACTTCGTACCCAGTCTGAACCAGAAGTACTGGACCGAAGTCGACGTGAAACAGCTCGCCGAGCGCTACGGCTTCGACGGCTGGACCATGCCCGACGCCGGCGACAATTTGGCGATCGCCAACATGGGCGGCGGCACCACGAAGAACGACCAGCGCTTCATTGACGGACACGGCCAGGCGGCCAAGTACGGCGACGTCCCCTACGCCGCGCTCGAGCCGGAGAGCGTGGTCCACTTCCTCAACACCTACGATTCCGACAAGCCGTTCTGCCTGATCGTCTCCCTGGTCAACCCGCACGACGTGCTCGCCTACCCAGGAACGGGTGGCCTCGCGGTCAACGGCGTGCCCCTCTACCAGGCCGGAGGGTACAGCGACGACGACTTCAAGGATCTACCCATCGACCGGCCGCCGACCTGGAACGAGGACCTGTCGACCAAGCCGCAAGCCCAGTCGCAGTTCCGGGTCGTGAGCAATGTCGGCGGCGGTCCGATCACCGCGGACGACGTCGATGGGCAGCTCGGCTATTGCCGCTTCTACGCCTATCTCTGCTCGCACATCGACCAGCAGATCGTCCAGGTGCTCGACGCCCTGAAGCGGTCCCGCTTCGCGGACGACACGTTCATCGTCCGCATCAGCGACCATGGAGACATGGGCATGGCCCATGGCCTGCAGCGGCAGAAGATGTTCAATGTCTATGAGGAGACGCTGAACATCCCCTTCATCGTCTCGCACCCGCACCTCTTCAAGGAGCCCCGGGAATCCGAAGCGCTGGTGAGCCTGATCGACCTGCTGCCGACGCTCGCCAACCTCGCCGGCGTGCCCGATCTCGACCGCTGGGTCTTCAAGGGCCGGGACCTGACACCGATCCTCTCGAATCCCCGGGCGGAGGTCCAGGACACCATCCACTTCACCTACGAGGACCTCTACTTCTTCGTCTCCGCCGCCAGCCACATCCGGGCGATCGTCGAGAAACGGTGGAAGTACGCGGTCTACTACGACATCTATACCGACGCGCCCTTCGAGTACGAGATGTACGACCTGAGCGTGCCGCGGGACCAGCGGGAGGTGAGAAACCTAGGCCACCCTGACACGCCGGTGACGCCGGAGGAGGCGCGCGAGCGAGAGCGCCTGCACCAGAAGCTCATCCACGTCATGGAGACGTTGGGAACTCTTCCGCACGACATCGAGTGGCCGGCGCATTGGGGAGGGCAGAGGTAGAAGAGGGGCATTCCTCGGGAAACTGCTGCGAACTCCGAGGAAAGCGCAGCAACCTCCTGAGAAGGAGCCGCGGAGTCTCCAGCCGTTGCCGCGAAGTCCCGGAAAGCGGCCGGAGTATCCCGCCTCTCGAAGGCGATTCTCTCCGAAATGCCGCAGAGGCAGTTTCCGTTGCGGGCATTCACCGGAGGTATGCTGCAATATCTCGAGGGATGACTGCAATCATTCGGGAAGTAGCTGCACGTACTCGGTAAATTGGTGCAAGCAACAGGAAATTCGTGGCAATTACCGGGGAGGTCGCTGCGATGACCTCGGCTGTTGCATCGATGCCCGAGGTAAGCGCTGGAGGATCCGGGAAATTGCCGCGGCTTGGCGGGATGGTGCTGCATCGTCTCGGGACATTGCTTCAAACCGCGAAGACGTCGCAGCGATTTCCCGAGTCGCCGCGGCAATTTGTCCGGACTCTGCCGCGTCCTCGCGAGTGGACGCCGCATTTCCGGCCGAAGAAGAGCCGGATCCTCGCGCTCTGCATCCATGGGCCGAAACGGCGCGGCAGTTTTCCGAGACGATGCGGCAGTTTCCAGGGAAATCGCGGCAGCGCGCTCACGGGCTGCAGCATTGTCTCTGGAGAATGGAGAAGGTACTCGGAGTCGGCAATGGATCTCCGGAGGTAGTGCAGCACATTCTCCTCATCGAAGGCTTCAGGCTGGCAAGATTGCAGCGATTTCCGTGGTAAGCTAGAGCGATCGGGATGTGTTTGCGGCAACGAAGGGGCGTCCTGCCGCAATGGGACGGAGCCCTGCGGCAAATTCTCGGGGGAGAGAGACGATGACTGCGAAGTTGTCCGTCGAAGACGTGTTGGCCACCTTGGAAGAGCGGGCCGTCTTCCACCGCGAGCAGGAAGCGCTCCATGCCCAGCGGGAGGTGCACCATCGGGAGCAGCGGGCCCTGCACGCCGCCGAGCTGGCGCGGGTCCAGGAGAGCCTGGAGTCCTTCCGAGCGGCGGCACCCACGGCTCTGGAGCTGGCGCGGGAGCGCGTCGGCCTGAAGCAAGAGAGCACCCCCGACCCGGCTGCGCTGGAAGACCTCACGTACACGGGCCGGCTGCCCGCGACCCGGCTGCTCCGGAGAGTCGTCGCGAATTGGAACCCGCAGGAGCAGTTCGGGCCGAGCAACATAGCCGCCGAGGTCAATCGGCGCTACCGCGGCCAGCTCAGGAGACCCATCGATACGAGAGCGGCTTCCAACCTGCTGCGCCGGATGCAGGCTGAAGGCAGGATCACCCTCGTCCGTCCCGGGAAAGCGTTCCACGAGGCCCTGTACCGTCGCGGCGGCTAGGAGAGCGTCATTCCGCTGCGAGCAATCTCAGCGTCCGCTCGATCTGCGCCACGTGCTCCAGCGTATGAGCGCGGAGAATGATCGCGAAGGCCTTCCAGTCGAAGTCGGCGGCCCCACTCGACCTGCACCATCCGGCCGTCATCCTCGCGGACCTTGACGACCATGACGACTGGCGCACGTGCCGTGAGGGGCGTCTCGTCCGAGGCGCCGTCGACGGCGGCGAGCAGGTCGCGGTGGACCTCACTGAGCCGGCGCGCGAGGTCCGGCCAGGGCTGGCCGAGAGGGTCGGCGGAGAGGAGGCTCGCCGGGACCGGACCGCCGGAGGACCGCTCGCCGCGGAGCAGATCCCGGAGCTGGCCCACCGCCGGCCGGTGGCTCTCGATCAAATGGTCCACGATCTCCTGAACCGACCACCGGTCCGGCCCCGGCCGCCGGCACACCGTTTCCTCCGGTAGCGTAGCGAGGAGCGTTTCGAGCTCTGCGAACGTCTTGGCCGTGCGCTCGCGAATCGAGGCCAGGGACGCGTTCGTCCCCTTCTCCCGAAGATAGCGGAGAGCGGCTTCCTGCTCGGGCCTCAGCGGAGTGGCATGTTTCGCGTCCATGAGCCGATCCTATGCGGAATGGGTGGTGCGATGGGAGATGGACGCCATCGACCTCTGGAGTACCTTTCCGGCGGGATGACCGGCAGGTCTCCGTCTTGACATCTGATAATAAAGAGGTGTAAATTGAGAGCTTTCGGGGGATTTAGAAATCTTCCGAGCTAGGATTACAGAGCATGGAGAAATCACAGACCGTGAAGATCCTTGGCCGCTTCATCGTCGCGGATCCCAAGGTGTGCCACGGCCAACCGACGTTTCGCGGCACGCGGGTCTTCGTTGCCGATGTCCTCGAACAAGTCGCCCGAGGGCTCGACAGGGAGACCATCGTCGAGGAATGGCACGGGAGTATCACACACGAAGCGATTGCCGAAGCTGTGCACTTGGCTATCGTGGAGGTTTCAAGATGAGCGAGCTTGAACTGGACCACCAGCTGTGGGACAAACAGATTGAGGCCGACGTCGCCGCCGGGAAGCTGGATCGACTGATTGCTGAAGCACGCGCGGATTTCAAGGCTGGAAAGGCCCGGGAAATTTGAGGCATTTTGCGTCCCAATGGAGGGGAGTGGCGCCGGAGCACCGGTGGAAAATGCCCACGGTTCTGCGCATCGGACCCTATCGGTTCTTCTTCTACGCGAGCGATCGAGATGAGCCGGCGCACATCCACGTTGAGCGCGATGACAGCGTCGCCAAGCTCTGGCTAGACCCCGTTCGTTTGCAAAGCAGCGGTGGATTATCGCGAGTCGAGATCAGAAGGATCGAGGGGCTCGTGGGCAGGCACCAATCTGAGCTCATGGAGGCATGGAATGAGTATTTCCGTGGTTGAAATGGAGATTCCTCTAGCCCAAGCTGTACGGGTCACCCAGGACTCCCTACACGTCGATCTTGCCGACGGACGGACGATTTCTGTGCCGCTCGCTTGGTATCCGCGCCTGCTACACGCTACGGCCGCCGAACGGAAGAACTGGCGCCTGATTGGGATGGGCCGGGGAATCCA
>Ga0134121_10004563_pt1 | contig 11326 bp, 10 predicted proteins | sample KB301_FD_96463 | JGI IMG/M metagenome (GOLD analysis project Ga0134121, IMG submission 96463) | Terrestrial soil microbial communities without Nitrogen fertilizer from Kellogg Biological Station, Michigan, USA - KB3-0-1 | ecosystem: Environmental > Terrestrial > Soil > Unclassified ...
CAGATCGATCTGCTCACGTTGAAGAACGGCGGCAACAACAATGCCTTCACGTCGCACGATTTTACGGCCTACTATTTCAATTTCGCTTCGGATCGCTGGAGTATAGCGCTCGAAATCGAGGCGGATCGAATGGTGAATTGCGTCTTTGACCCTGAGGAATTCGAATCGGAAAAGAAGGTCGTGATTGAAGAACTCAAGGGTGGGCTGGATTCTCCCTGGGGATTACTGGTCCAGGAAGTCAACGCCGCAGCATACAAGGTTCATCCGTATCGAAATCCGGTCATCGGCTGGCTTCAGGACGTCGAGCGCGCCACGGCCGAACAGCAGCAGTCGTATTACCGAAAGCACTATCAACCCAATAACGCGATTCTGGCGCTTGCCGGCGACTTCGAAACGGAACGGGTTCTGGATGACGTCGCGAAGCGGTTTGGCAGTATTCCCGCAGGTATTCCAACGGTTCCAGTCAACATCATCGAACCCGAACAAAACGGCGAAAAGCGAATCATAGTACGCTGGCGCTCCAAGGTCCCACGCGTCGCGATTGCCTATCATGCTCCTGCCATTGCTGCGCCTCACAGTTATGCGCTCCAGATCCTCGGCATCATTCTTAGCGAAGGAAAATCTTCCCGGCTGTACCAACGACTGGTAGAGCGCGATCAAACTGTAACGTTCATATCGACAGACTACGGCGAATCGCAGGACCCCACATTGTTTCACATTCGTGCGGAAGGCCGTGGGCAGCATACCGCCGAAGAGATTGAATCCAGCGTTTATGACGAGTTGAACCGCCTGGTCTCCGATGGAATCACGGAAGTGGAACTGGCACGCGCGAAGCATCAGATTCAGGCGCATTTTATCCTGTCGCGAGAAAGAACGGCCGATCAGGCGATGCTATTTGGACAAATCGAAACTCTATGCGGCCTGAACTACATCGACACCTATATCGAGCGCATTTCCGCAATCACGGCTGCGGACGTTTCCGCTGCCTGTTCCAGGTTCCTGAAAGCGGACAATCGAACCGTGGGTCACCTCTTGCCAGACGGCACTTTGACTGACGATGAAACCGGCACCATACCTGTCGACGATGAGGAGGACGCGAATGAAGGCGACTGAGCCTCGAATCCGCAGGTCCTTTGATGTACAACGCCATGTCCTTGCGAACGGATTGATTGTGCTGCTGGTCGAAAACCCTTCGATTCCCGCCGTCGCGCTGAGCGTAAGCGTACTGACCGGAGCGCGCCACGATTCGGAAGAGAAGGCCGGACTTGCGATTATGTCCAGCCGTCTGCTCGACGAAGGAACGACGACGCGCACCTCTCTTGAAATTGCGGAAGCCATCGAATCTGTTGGCGGCATGCTCGATACGGATGGGTCCTACGAGAGAATCGTCGTGTCGGTATCCGTGCTCAAGGAGGATATTGATCTTGGCCTCGAACTCGCCGCCGACATTCTGATCAATCCCGCCTTTCCGGAAGAGTACGTGGAGAAGGAAAAATCCCGCACACTTTCCGAGATTGCCAGCGCCAAAGATCGCCCTCAGGTGATCGCGGGATGGGAATTCAGCGAACTGATATACGGCTCTCATCCGCTGCACCGGCCCAGCCAGGGTTATCCAGAAACGGTGACAAAGTTGACTCGCGGCGACCTGCTCGATTTTCATGAGCGCTTTGTAGTCCCGAACAACACCATCCTGTCCATGGTTGGGGATTTTCGTGCTTCCGACGCGTTGTCCCGAATTGAGCGGTATTTTGGAGCGTGGCAATCGAAAAGCCTGTCCTTCCCGTCCTACCATAAGCCGGTGCGGCAGAACGGCCGTCGAACCAAATACATCACGATGCCGGCGCAGCAGCTGAATATCTACCTCGGCCATCTCGGAATTGAACGTGCGAATCCGGACTATTACGCGCTTCAGGTGCTCGACACGATTCTGGGCGGAGGTGCGGGATTCACTGCTCGAATACCGCAGCGGCTGCGCGACGAACTCGGACTGGCATACACGACTTTTGCCAGTATCACGGCCAGCGCAGGCGCCGATGCCGGCCGGTTTATTTCCTTTATCGGAACATCGCCCGAAAACATGAAACCTGCAATCGAAGGTCTGGTAAATGAGATTCGTCGTATTATTGATGAACCTGTGACCGATCAGGAATTGCAGGACGCAAAGGATTATCTGTCGGGCAGTTTCGTCTTCTCGTTTGAATCCAGTTCACAGATTGCACGGTTTCTCGTCCACGCGGAAATATACGGACTGGGATTTGACTATATCGACAAGTATCCCGGATACATTCGGGCCATAACCACTGCCGAGATCACCAGGGTTGCGCGGGAGTATCTCGATTGCGAAAATTACACCTTGGTGGTTGTTGGCCCAGTGGATGAAAACGGAAATATTACGGAATGATGGAACAGGCAAAGTCTGTTTTTTTCGAAGAATATGGTGTCACGACTTCGGATTTGGAGTCGTACCTCGCCGAGGCGATGGAACGCGGGGGAGACTACGCGGACATTTATTTTGAGCACAAAATCAATTACTCGATCATATTCGAAGAACAAATCGTCAAGACTGCGACGAAGGCTGTAAATATCGGTGTCGGAATTCGGGTCCTTTCCGGGGAAAAAACTGGTTACGCATATTCGGACGATCTTAATCGCCAGAACATTCTGAAAGCCGCGCGGACGGCGGCTTATATTGCGTCCGCGTCATCCGACGGAGGCCGCATTGGAATCGATGCCCCCAAGGTGCGTGACCATAATCTTTACTCCGTCCCACTGCTGTCGACGAGTATCGGAATCCAGCAGAAAATCGCGCTGCTCGTTGAGGCCGATTCGGCCGCGCGGGCATTTGATCCGAGGATTCACCAGGTTCAGGCCAGCTACGTCGACGAAACGAAGCACATCCTCATCGTCTCATCGGATGGGCGATGTGTCTGGGATGTCCAGCCGATGGTGCGTCTGAATGTATCGTGCATCGCCGAGGAAAATGGGAAGCGCCAATCCGGCTATCAGGGTGGAGGCGGCCGCCGTGCGCTCGACATTTTCAAAGACGATCTCAATCCCCGGGCTCTTGCCCGCGAAGCGGCCAGACAGGCGATTCTCCAGCTCAGCGCCATCGAGGCGCCGGCCGGTTCGATGGAAGTTGTTCTCGGCAACGGCTGGCCTGGCATCCTCCTGCATGAAGCTATCGGTCACGGCCTGGAAGCGGATTTCAACCGGAAACAAACATCGGCCTTTTCCGGCCTTATCGGCCGAACCGTGGCATCTGAACTCTGCACCGTTGTTGATGATGGGACGATTCCATTCCGTCGCGGTTCTCTAAACATCGACGATGAAGGTAATCCAACGAAGAAAACGGTCCTCATTGAGAAAGGCGTGTTGCGGGGGTACCTCCAGGATCATCTGAGTTCGAAACTCATGAAGGCTTCCCTCACCGGGAACGGACGGCGGCAGGGGTATGACAATATCCCCATTCCACGCATGACAAACACCTTCATGATGGCCGGTGAATCCGCACCGGAAGACATTATCCGGTCCGTGAAGCGCGGACTCTACGCCGTGACTTTTGGTGGCGGACAAGTCGATATCACCAGCGGTAAGTTTGTATTCAGTGCCAGCGAAGCCTACCTCATCGAAGATGGCAAGGTCACCGCGCCTGTGAAGGGAGCAACCCTGATTGGAGACGGTCCGACTGTACTGAGAGATGTCACAATGGTGGGGAACGATCTCAAGCTCGATCAGGGCGTCGGAATCTGCGGGAAGGAAGGCCAGATGGTGCCCGTTTCCGTGGGTCTGCCAACGATAAAGATTCGCGAGATTACCGTGGGTGGAACCGAGAAATGATTTTTCGATGAGCGAGGCCCTGAAAGACACCGCCGACCATGTGGTTCGTCGAGCTGTCGCCAAAGGCGCTTCGGCGGCCGACATTTTCATCCGGGAAGAAGAAAAGTTTTCAGTGACAGTCCGAATGGGAGAAGTGGAAACCCTTAAGGAATCGGTTTCACGGGGACTGCGGCTTCGCGTATTTCTGGGAAAACGGACCGCCACATCTCAGACCTCTGATTTTTCTCCCGCTGTCGTCGATGCACTTGTGGATGAGACGATTGAAATGGCGCATCTGACTTCAGAGGATGAAAGTGGAGGATTGCCGGAATCCACCGCCGGCTCTGCCGAAATTCCGGATCTCCAACTGGTCGATCCAAGCTGGGACAATTTCACTCCGGCGCAACGCATTGACTGGGCCCGCCGCGCAGAAGGCGCGGCGATGAACGCGGACCCCCGAGTCACGAATTCGGAAGGCGGTATGTTTGAATTCGAGCGTTCCCGGACTGTCGTTGCGAATACACGCGGATTTCTGGGTGAATATGAAGGAACGGCTGGATCCGTCATGGCGATGCCCGTCGCCAGGTCGGCCGAAGGGATGCAACGCGATTTCTGGGCATCGGTCACCCGGTTTCAAAATGAACTGGAATCTCCGGAGGCGGTTGGAATACAGGCCACGCATCGAACCGTGCGCCGGTTGGGTGCACGTAAGGTTCGCACCTGCGAAGCGCCTGTTGTATTTGATCCGCTGACGGCGCGGACGATTGTGGGTCACGTATTTGCCGCGTGCGCCGGCGATGCCGTCTATCGAAGAAGTTCCTTCCTTATCGATCAACTGGGAAAGAAAGTCGCGCCGTCCCATCTGACGATCGTGGATGACGCGCGCATGAAACGTGGTCTGGGCTCCAGTCCGTTTGATGACGAAGGTGTTCCGACGCAGGTTACGCCAATAATTGAAGGCGGAATCCTGCAGAATTATCTTCACAGTTCCTACACGGCAAGAAAGCTCAATGCACGCCCGACCGGTAATGGCAGCCGAACCGGAGCCGGATCGGTTAGCGTCGGATCGACGAATTTTTATCTCATGCCGGGCGCGATCGGCCCCGAAGAGATTATCGCGACAGTGAAATCCGGACTCTATGTCATCGAGTTGATCGGACACGGTGTAAATGCCGTTACCGGCGATTATTCCAGAGGAGTCGTTGGATTATGGATTGAGAACGGGAAGCTTTCATATCCGGTCCACGAAGTCACCATCGCCGGGAATCTTCGCCAGATGCTCAACGATATAGAAATGGTCGGCAACGATGTAACGTTTCTCGGGTCAATTTCAGCTCCCACGGTAAAGATTCGTAATATGGTTATCAGCGGAGAGTGACATGGATCGCCGTTCGATTCTCATCACCGGAATTGCAGTTTTTCTTGCTGTGGCACTGTTTGCCGCATGGAGCCTGAGCCACCGGCGAAGTCCCAGCGAATTGGCCGTCCTGACCGAAATTACCGATCCCGCAGCCATACAGAACACCGCCCAGCTGACGCATCTGAGCATCTCGACGAGTGACACCTATGCTGGAAATATTCGAATCCGCAATATCACCGGCGTACTGACCAACATCTCAGCTATGCCGGTTCGCCGGATTGATCTCAAAATGACATTTACAGATTATGACGGTAACACCATTCAGGAAAGCAGCCACACGGTGTTCGATCCCCGAAAGAAGCCGCTGGATCCGGGCAGCCAGTACCGCTTTGAAGTCAATTTTGAGAATCTGCCCAAGACCTGGAATTACCATGTGCCGGTAACCCAGATCGTCAAGGTGGGTTACTAGAAAATAAGACTATTCCAGCACGGCGATGCAGTCGACTTCAATTGCGGCATCTTTGGGAAGACGGCTAACCTCCACCGTGGCCCGAGCCGGAGCGGATGTGCGAAAGAACTCGGCATATACGGAGTTCATTTCAGCAAAATCGTTCATGTTTTTCAGAAAGACCGTTGTGCGAACGACGTTATCGATGGTGGCACCTCCTGCGGATAGAATTTCGGAAAGATTCTGCAGGACACGACGGGTTTGAGACTGAACGTCTTTGGCTTCGATCAGTGCGCCGGTTGCGGGATCGATCGGTATCTGTCCGGAGACGAACAGCAGGTTTCCGGCCCGGATTCCCTGGGAATAAGGGCCGATTGCAGCGGGTGCGAGTGATGTATGGATAACGCGCTTTTCAATTTTTCCCATAGTCGATCTTACCTGGCCTGATTTACCGGCCGTGAGGATCTTGTGACTTCGTAGACTCCATCGATGCGTCGAATCGAGGCCAGTACGCGTTCGAGATGCTTCATGTCGGGAATTTCGACGACGAGATCGATGGTTCCGCGTTCATCCGCAGTTCGAGCTTCCACATGGACGATATTGGAGCCGACTTCCGCAACAACCGCCGCAATTTCAGCGAGTACGCCCGTTCGATTCGCCGTGATGATGGTCAGCGGAACGGCATAGGCTTCGGCCAGTGGCGCCGTTCCGGCCCATTCAACTTCGATCTTCCTTGCGGCATCGTAGAGCAGGTTTTGAACGTTCGGACAGTTCTTGGAATGGACGGCCACTCCCTTGCCGCGTGTGATATAGCCGATGATTTGCTCGCCTCGAATCGGATTGCAGCATTTGGCCCGATAAACAAGAAGATCATCGAACCCACGGACTTTCAGTTTCGCATCGGAACCCAGACCAAGAACCCGTTTGACAACAGACGTAATCCGCGATTCGTCTTCCGCGGGAACCGTTTCCGCACCGTCCGGCGCCAGCCGTATCAGAATTTGCTTCGCAGAAATCTTTCCATAGCCAATCAGAGCAAGCAGGTCTTCCGGCTTGCTGGCGCCATAGTCCGGCAGAATGGACGCAAGCTTCTCGCCTTCCAGAACGCTTCGAACGCTCATCCTGAACTTTCGGGCTTCCTTCTCGAACATTCTTCGGCCCAATTCAATCGCCTTTTCTCCCTCCTGTTCGGTGAGCCAGTGACGAATCTTGTTTCGAGCCCGCGATGTGTTGACAACGGAGAGCCAGTCCCGGCTCGGGGTGTGACCGGTCTGAGTCACGATCTCCACAATGTCGCCATTTTTCAATTTGGTCTTGAGAGGCACCATCCGGCCGTTGATCTTTGCGCCGACACAGCTATGTCCGACTTCGGTATGAATAGCGTAGGCAAAATCGATTGGCGTTGCATCGCGCGGCAGGGTGATCACTTTGCCCTTCGGCGTAAACGTGTAAACTTCCTCCGGATACAGATCGACCTTTAAGGTGCTCAGGAAGTCCGCGGGGTCTTTCATCTCCTGCTGCCATTCCACCAGGTGGCGAAGCCACGAAATCCCCTGATCCTCCCGGTCGTTCGCAATGAGCTTACCGTCTTTGTACTTCCAGTGAGCGGCGATGCCTTCTTCCGCGATGCGATGCATTTCCGCAGTTCGAATCTGAACTTCAAACGGCTGTCCGCCGGCAATGACCGACGTATGGAGAGACTGGTATCCGTTTGGCCGGGGCATGGCAATGAAGTCCTTGATTCGGCCCGGTACCGGCCTCCAGGTGTTATGAATCACGCCAAGCGCGGCGTAGCAGTTCTTGATACTATCGGTGACAATCCTCAGCGCGAGAAGATCGAACACCTGATCAATCGTGATCCTCTGCTTCTTGAGCTTAACGTGGATGGAATAGAGCCGTTTTACGCGAGACTCGATGCGGCACGGAATTCCGTGTTCTTTCATCTGCTCTTCAACCAACTTCGTCACTTCCGAGAGAAAGGCTTCATGGGCCTTGCGCTTCCGTTCGACAATCTCCTTCAATTCCCGGTACGACTTCGGGTCCAGATAGCTGAAGGACAGGTCTTCCAGCTCTCCACGCACCTTTCCCATTCCCAGCCGGTTCGCCAGGGGCCCGTAGATTTCCATTGTTTCCAGCGCAATGGCTTCGCGACGGTCGGCAGACAAGTACTCCAGCGTTCGCATGTTGTGGATGCGGTCGGCGAACTTCACCATGATGACGCGAATGTCGTCCGTCATGGCGAGCAGCATCTTGCGGAAATTCTCGGCTTGTTTCTCCTCCTTTGAAGTGAACTGAATCTGGCTGATCTTGGTCACGCCATCGACGATGTGAGCCACTTCGGGGCCGAATATCGCTTCGACGTCTTCAAGCGATACCAGAGTGTCTTCGACGACATCGTGAAGCAGGCCGACGCTGACAGTGACCGCATCCATTTTCATTTCAGCGAGAATATTGGCCACTTCCAGTGGATGAGAAAGGTAGGCTTCTCCGGATGCGCGAACCTGTCCTTTGTGTTCTTTGGCGGAGAAGATGTATGCGCGTCGAATCAGGTCGAGATTGTCCTGAGGATGGTGCTTGCCGACTTTGGCGAGAATGTCCTCGAGGCGAATCATAGGCTTTCAATTATAGAGTCTGGAGGGAAATCGTGTGGAAATAGAAAAGGCCTTCGGCATTTCATCCGAAGGCCTTCAGTCGGTAGCCCTGCTTTAATGCTCGGGGTCGATTCCGCCAGCCGCCGCTTTTTTCTCGGCGTTCTTTCTTCGAACTTCCAGCGCTCGGTTGGACCATTCGTCAGCCTTGGCTTTCAATGCCTCGGACTCACTCATCATTTCCTTCTGGGCTTTCTTGTCTTTCGTCGCTTTGGCCTTGTCGTCGATCAAAATGGCCTTTTCACGAAGCAGGAGGTTCTCGTACCACAGCGTGTCTTCATAGTCTGGATTGATGACCATTGCCTTGTCGAGGTACTTCATTCCTTCTTCGATCAACGTGCTCTTTTCTTCGGCGGAAAGCTTGGAAGCCGTGTCGTGCACAATGATCCAATCCACGGAGCCTACGGCGTAAAATGGAATGTGATTCTGGGGATCGATCTCCGCGGTCTTCATGTAAGCCTGGCGCGCTTTGTCGTATTGGGCATTGTTCTGGTAAATGCTGGCGATATAGCCCATGGCAGTTTTATTCGTCGGGTCCTTATCCAGCACCTTTTGGAAGGTCTGGACGGCCAGATCCGCCATTTTCTGATTCTCCTCAGAATTCGAACCGGGAACGAACTGCTGGAAGTAGCCTGTTCCCAGATACAGTTCCGCATCCTTCAACTCCGGATCCAATTCAATCGCTTTTTTGAAGTGATCGACTGCAATGTCATATTTCTGAGCCCGGAAGGCCTGGACGCCCTTGTTCAGGTTGTCTCGGGCCTGAAGTTTCTGACAGCTCGCGGCGGTCAGCGCAAGGAGCACCAGAACGGTGAATGTTAGAATTCTCTTTGTCATAGTTCCAGCCACCTTTACTTTGATCCGGCCTTGAGCGCCTCAGTCATTAGACCAATCTTGTCCACTCCGTTGCCTTTCGCGACGTCGATGACTTTGATCACATCATCGAAAAGAAGTTCTTCGTCGCCGCTGATGAACGCCGTCCGATCGTTACGAGTTCTGAAAATATCCAGCAGGCGGGGGCCGAGATCCACCATTTCCACTATGTCCTGGTTGATTTTGATGATTTTTCTCTTCTGATCGTCCACTGTGACGTTGAGTATGACCGTCCGGTTTGCTACATCGGGTGGTGGCGGTGGAGTCCCTGGAGGTGGAGGCTGCGGAACAGCCGCATCGAGCCCCTTGGGCGTCAGCGGAGTGATCGTCATAAAAATTACAAGCAGAACCAGGAGCACATCGATCAAGGGAGTGATGTTAATGTCCCCTTTGGTCGCTAATTTCTTTCTCTTACCTTTCATCAGGGCTCCTATCTCTTAATCTGTTCGTCAAGACGTTCGGAAAGCAGACCGACTCGCTCCACACCTGCCGTACGAATGGCATCGACGACCTTCACAATGTCGCCGTATTTGGCGCGGAAATCGCCCTTGACGTAGATTGTTTTGTCGCCCGTTCGATCCTTCATCAATTTCGTAACTTCGCTCCCAAGATCGTCGATATTGATCCGTTCCTGTCCGAGATAAAAAAATCCTTCTTTCGAAATTCCGACGCGAATGGCATCGTCCTTGTCGGCATCGGCCATGTCGAGCGGGTTCTTCGTTTGGGGCAGGGTTACCGGCGCGCCTTTCTGCAACATCGGAGTGACAACCATGAAGATGATGAGCATGACGAGCATCACGTCGGCCATCGGCGTAACGTTGATATCGGCGTTAACGGCTCCCCGTTCTCCGCCTCCTCCCATTGCCATGGCTACTTCTTGCCTTTCTGCTTGACGAAGTAATCGAGCAGTTCGGACGATGAATTGGTCATTTCAATTCCGAATGCCTCAACCTTGCCCGTGAAAATGTTGTAAGCCCACACGGCCGGCACGGCGACGAAAAGCCCAAATGCCGTGGTGACAAGCGCTTCGGAAATACCGCCGGCAACCGACGACAGACCGGCGCTCTTTGCCGATGCCATGCCCTTGAATGCGTTGATGATGCCGACCGTTGTTCCGAACAGTCCCACGAACGGTGCGGTGGCGCCGATTGTGGCAAGACCCGAGAGACCGCGTTTCAGTTCCGCGTTGACGATTGCTTCGGCACGTTCGCAGGCGCGTCTTGAAGATTCGATCTGTTCGCCCGCAAGTTCCTGGGAAATGCCGTGAGCCCGGAATTCCTGCAGACCGGCTTCAACGACCTTTGCCAGATGGCTGCGCTTGTTCTGTTCGGCAACGCTGATGGCTTCTTCGATCTTGCCCTCACGCAGGCAGCCGGCGACGGCGGGAGCAAACTCGCGTGACTGTTTGCGGGCCTGTCCGAATGCCAGGAAGCGATCGATCATCACACCGATAGACCACGCCGACATGATCGCCAGAATCAGCACGACGCCTTTGGCCATGGCGCCCATGTTGTTCCACATGGTGGGCAGGTCAAAACCGACTTCCCCCTGCAGTAACATCATTCCTAGTAAGTTCAGCTTCAAAGAAAGCAAAGAAAGCATAAAATTCCAATCCTCCTAAAAGTTTCGAATCCCAAAAACAGTGCTCACGTCAATTCAACGTAAAATTGACGGTAATCGTCGTCAAGACTTCCACGGGTGAACCGTTCAGAAGTGTTGGTTCGTATCTCCACGTTTTCACCGTGTCGATCACGCCCTGCTCCAGCAGTGGACTTGTCGACGAGATTTTCCTTAACTCCTTGATCGTTCCGTCTTCCGCAATCGTCGCGGACAAGATGACAGATCCCGATACTCGGGCAGTCCTTGCCAGTCCCGGATAGGCCGGTTTCGGTTGAAATTTCAGCTTACCCGACTGGACATCTCCGCCAACGCGTATCGGCTCATGCTTCACCGCTGCTACTGGCGGCGGTGGCGGCGGCGGCGGCGGCGGCGGCGGTGGCGCTCTCATGATCCAGGCGCTCGGGTCGATCACGCTCGAATCGTCGGCGACGATCCACATGAGCGGCGGCAACGGCGGCGGCGGCGAGGCGATCGGCTGCTCGAACTTCGGCGGCAGCGGAGCCGGCGGCGCCGGCGGCATGGTCATCCTCCAGTCCGGAACCGGTATCACCGTCCAGACGG
>Ga0134121_10004564_pt1 | contig 11325 bp, 10 predicted proteins | sample KB301_FD_96463 | JGI IMG/M metagenome (GOLD analysis project Ga0134121, IMG submission 96463) | Terrestrial soil microbial communities without Nitrogen fertilizer from Kellogg Biological Station, Michigan, USA - KB3-0-1 | ecosystem: Environmental > Terrestrial > Soil > Unclassified ...
CTGTTCGAGCGGCGATGCGTCGTGTACCCAGAGCAAGAGTGAGGCGTCCACGCGGTGCGACGCTCCTGATGTCGCTCGGGGTGATCACCTTCCTCACCCTCGGCGCCATCACCACTCTCAATCTGATCACCGCGCAGTCGGACCCCGCGGGCCAGGATCGTCGCGCGAAGGAGGCCTTCTTCGCCGCCGAGGCCGGGCTCGCCGAGGCTCGCGAGTGGCTCCGCCTTCAGACCGCGGCCATCCCCTCGCCGCAGCCGACCAACGCCATCCTCGCCGGGCTGGCGCCCGCGACCGACGTGGGCGACGCATCGGATCCCTGGTACCAGATACCGCTGGGAGCCACGCCCGACGCGTGGGTCGGGTACTCGTTCTCTCGCGTCGCGGACCAGAACGGCGCCCAGGCGGTGGATCCCTCGGTGACCACCGCGGGCCTCGAGCTCGTCACCTCCTCCGGAGCGCCCTACGTGAGCTACCCCGACGCCTCGCGGGTGACCTACCGGGTCTTCCTTCGCGACGACGACGACGGGGACGGCGATCCCACCGTGGACACCAACGGCACCGTCTGGCTGGTCGCCGTCGGTCAGGTGCAGGTCGGGGTGGGCGTGCCGGTGCAGTCCGTGGTGCGCGCGCTGGTCCGTCCGGGCACCGGCGCCGTGGGCACCGGCTACAGCTACTCCGACAAGATCTGGGACCCCGTTCACCTGAACGAGAACGCCCCCATCAACGCCAACAGCACAACCAACCTCTGAGGAATGTCGTGTTCCGCTCCGTCCTCCTCGCCTCCCTCGTTTCCCTTCCGGCGCTCGCTGCGAACGCCAACCAGGGCGCCCAGGCGTTCACCGCGTCCTGCAGCCGCTGCCATGCCGCCACGCAGGTTCCCGTCGGTCAGACCGCGCCCCACGCCGACCGGCGGAACGCCCGTCCCGGCGCCGGTCCGGACCTGACCGAGGCGCTCATCGCGAGCGGCTACGACAAGTTCCAGGCCTGGGTGCAGAAGCCCGGCCGCGGCCGCGAGCCCACCGCGTGCGACACGCGCCAGCTCTCGGCGGACCAGCGAGACGATCTCATGGCCTACCTGGTGGCCCAGGTGGTCCCGGCCCAGCCCTCCCGGAAGGAGCGGCTGCGGCTGGCGCTCTCCGAGGAGGAGACCAAGGCCAAGGTGGCGGGTGTTCCCACCCGTCGAGCCAAGCGCGGGGGGAGGCGGCCATGAAGCGAGTTCTCGTCGCGTGTGTGGCGGTCCTCTCTTCCTGGGCGCTGGTGGCACACGCCGGCAGCCTCGCCTCGCTGTGCCAGGACAGCCTCGCGCAGAACCGCCAGCCTGACTTCGCCGATGGCGGATTCCAGAGCCTGAAGACGGTCCAGGTGGTGGGAAGTCCGGCGGTGCTGCGGCTCAACACCAACCTCGACGTGCTGAACCCGCAGAACATCATGCTCCCGTTCGATCAGAACGTGAGCATCAGCTATGTGTACCAGGCCGGTGGCGCGGGCTGGGCCCTGGGCTGGATGTACGCCGACGACCTGGTGCGCAAGGGGTACCTGGACTCGAACGGGAACCTCGTCGACTCCGACAACGACGGCATCCCGGACCTCCACGAGGACATCTACAACGTCTCGCCCAGCCGCTACATCGGCAAGTTCCGCAAGTGCGGCTCCAGCCCGCCGACCTTCAGCTGGAACGGCAGGACCTTCATCGAGCCGGAGATCGCCAGCGACACCTGCGGCGCGACCTTCGGCACCACCAGCAAGACCGCCTTCCTCGCCGACGGCGGCATGGGCTCGGTCTCCGGGTGGCAGGTGGGCAAGATGACCGGAAGCACCCCGACCACGCCCACCATCGAGTTCACCGACAACGGGATGTACGCCCGCATCCCGAACCTCCTCGAGCCCGCGGACCCGGCCAACGGCGGCCTGGGGCTCGGTCACCTCGTCTTCCTCAACGCCGACGACGACAGCGACTTCGCCACCAAGCCCCTCGTGCCGGTGGCGGACAGCTCGTCGGCGGTCGACGGAGTGCCGGACTACGACGTCAGCGCCTACGACGGAAACGGTCGGCTGCTGCCCGCGGGGAGCAACCCCGATCCGGGTGTTTCCCTCTACGACCGGACCCTGAACCTGGGAACGGTCCCCGGGAACAAGGAGATCATCTTCTACCTGGTCGTCTTCTACACGAGCCAGAGCCAGGCCGGCTGCCTCGGTCGCGTCGGTGGCGTCTGCAAGCTCTGGCTGAACACCCCGATCGTCGTCCACTTCAGTCGCAACGACTTGAACATGGACGAGAACCTCAACATGTCCAACCCGGCTGCCCAGGTGGACATCGGGTGCGGCTACTCGACCAGCAGCACCTGCACCGTCGACGGCGGCACCTACACCGGGTGGCTGGACCAGGCGACGCTGAACCGCCTCGCCGCGCCGGACGGCGGTTACGGCCTCACCATGCCGCACGAGGTGGTGAGCGTGCCGCGCTCGGCGACCAACCGCATGCCCCACGTCATCGTGGGCGCGCCCAGCACCGACCCCTTCCGGTGGATCCTCGGCTTCGAGGACCTGAGCGGCGGTGGTGACCGCGACTTCAACGACGTCGTCTTCCAGATCAACAAGAGCAACGGTGGCACCGTGACCTCGGGCGTGGTGTCCAACGACATCAGCCCCACCGACGTCCAGGACTTCACCATCACCAACGTCCGCTTCCGCAAGGACGACATGGTCAACTTCCAGGCCAGCGGCCCGGCCAACGCCTGCGCTGGCCCTCCGGCGGCGCGCATCGACTATTACGTCGCCGTCGACTGCAAGATCTGCGCGGGCGGTGTCTGCACCCAGAACCCCGACCCCTCCTGGACCCGGGTGCCGCTGCCGGCGACCAACCCCGCCGAGGTCACCTTCAACGTCCTCGACCTCGGCTTCACCGGCTCGCAGCTCTGCTGGCAGGCCCGGCTCTCCAGCCCCAACCAGTACTGCCAGCCCACCATCAACAACATCTCGGTTGGCTACCAGGCAGTGCGCTCCGGCTCGTACTCGCGCTCGAGCCTCAGCACGGTGGGGAACGCCTTCGTCTACGGCACCTTCGAGACGCCGGGACAGAGCTGGACCGGACCGTGGCCGTCGAAGCCGCCGGCGCCGTCCACCCGGAACTACGACGGCAAGGCAGACCTGAGCACGCGCGGGCACCTGTACCTCAAGTCCATCTACGACCCCGAGAAGCCGGACGTGGCCAACCCCGTCCAGCGCTGGGATTCGGGCGGAAAGCTCGTCACCGATCTCACCGCCGGCTCGCCGACCAGCCGCCGCCTCCTCACCGTGGACTCCACCGGGGCGATCGCCGCCCTCTCCGCCGTCAACTCGGCGGAGGACCTGCTCCTGCCGGCGACCAAGCTCTGCCGGGTGAACGGCGGCAAGTACGTCTACGATCTGAACGGCGATGGGGTGTGCACCTCGACCGACCGGGACTTCGTCAAGGACTGGCTCTACGGCTGGGAGGACAACCAGCTTCCGGCCCCGACGGGGAGCAAGCGCTCCTGGCCGATGGGCGGAGTGAACCTCTCCACGCCCGCGGTGGTGGGACCGCCGACGTACCCCGCGTGGTTCTACACGACCACCGGCGACGAGCAGACCGCGTTCCAGACGCGCTTCGTCAGCGGCGTCCTCAACGGGAGCCCGCTCTCGTCGCGAAACACCTACACCTACGTGAACACCAGCACCGGCATGCTCCACGCCTTCGCAGCCGGTCATTACTCGCCCGGCACGGCCGACCCCTGCCTGGGACAGACCGGACAGACGCTCTACCGCGGGTTCTTCCAGCCGACCGGCGCCTGCGTCACGCCGCCGGGGGTCAACGCCCGTAACTACGGCACCGGCGGCGAGCGCTTCGTGTTCCTGCCCCGGAGCCTGCTCGGGCGGTACGTGAACAACTACGTCGGTCCGACCATCACCGGGTCGCCCTCGGCCTCGCTCGACGCCTCCCCGGCCGTCGCGGACGTCGACCTCCGCGGGCTCGGGAGCAGCGTGCTCCCCTGGACCATCAGCGCGACGGTGGGGAAGGGCGCCAAGACGATGCTCGTCTCGGCCGCTGGCCGTGGGCAGAGCACCGTCTTCGCGCTCGACATCACCCAGCCCGACCTGGACACGTACCCCGTCTTCCAGTGGGAGTTCGACATGAACTCGGTCAGCAGCGCGTTCGCCAGCGCGCGGCTGGGCAACCCGAGCGTGCTCCTCCCCGACACCAACGGCACCCGCCACGCTCCGGTCGTCGCCCGGGTGGACTTCGGGACCTCCGCGTCGGCCGACTGCGGCGCGGGTGCGGGCAGCTGCCGGAAGTGGATCGCCGCGGTGGCCACGGACTACGTCCCGGCCTCCGGTTACGCGGGCGCGGTCTACCTCATCGACCTCACCACCGGTCAGCCGGTGGTGGTGAACGGCAAGCAGGTCGGCGTGATTCCTCTCGAGCAGGGCGAGGGCGTGGGTGGCGAGCCCGCCTACGGTGATGCCACGCCGGGTGACGGCACCTCCGACGTCCTCTACGTGCCGTCGACCAGCGGGCGGGTCTACCGCCTCAACCTGAGCCAGCGGAACGAGAGCCTCGCCCTCGGCTCGCGCATCCCCAAGTGCCTCGTCGCCAGCGCGCCGCTCGCGGTGGGCGGCAGCGACGGCCCCCTCGAGGAGATCCACTCCGGCCTCGTGTCCCGGCCGGGCCCGGTCGACGCTGGAAAGAACACGGTGATGCTCTTCTTCGGCACCGCGGACAGCCCGGACGATCCGTACGACACCTCGGCGTCCCGCTACTACGTCTTCGGCTACACCGACCCTGACCCGCTCGGGAGCTGCCCCGGCTCTCCCGTCGCGCCCACCTGGTCCCAGGCGCTCGATCCTGGCCAGCGCGTGTGGGGCGGCGTCTCGCTCGACTCCAACTTCGTCTACGTCACCACCGCCGTGGGCAACGCCGCCGACGCGTGCAACCTCAGCAACGACGTCAGCGGCAAGTACTACAGCTTCGGCCAGGGAGACGGAGCGACGCAGGCCGGCAGCGGCAAGGACACCGGCGGCCACTCGCTCAACTCGCCAGTGATCTACGACGGCCACGTGCTCAGCGTCAGCGTCACCGGTCAGGCCACCGCCTACGGCGACGCCGCGTGGAACAACAAGACCAACTTCACGCCCGCAACCGCCCCGAGGGTCATCCTGTGGGACGTCTCGACACAGTCGCAGCTGCCAAGGTGAGGCCTCGGCGCGGCGTCTCCTTCATCGAGGTCATGGCCGCGATGGGGGTGATGGCGATGGGCATCGCGGCGATCAGCTCGCTCGTGCTCGCCACCAGCGCGCAGAATCGCCGCACCCTCGCCCAGGCCCAGGCCGAGGCGGTGGCCCAGCGGGAGCTGGAGCGAATCGTCGCGCTCGGCTGCACCAACGGAAGCTCGGACACCGCCTTCTGCGACAACATCCGCTCGCTGGACCGGAGCGGGTACGACGTGGCCTGGGGCGTGTCGACGCAGATGGGGAGCTCGCCCACCACGGGCACCCGCGTCTACCACGTGGACGTGGACGTGGACGGCTTCGGCAACTGCAACGGCGGCAGCTGCTTCGAGGGCAACGAGACCGGCGCGCCGCTCCTCGCGCGCACCCTCGTCCCTGGACAGCCGCCCGCGCACATCCTCAACGTGCGCGTCACCGTCAGCTGGCTCGAGCGAGACCGGCCCCGCCAGGCGGTCGCGCTGCAGACGCGGGTGGCGCCATGACCCGCCGCGGCTTCACCCTGATGGAGACGCTGGTCGCCAGCGCCATGGGGCTGCTCGTTCTGACCGCGACCCTGACCGTGGGAGTGCAGCTGCAGCGCAAGGCGATGTTCGAGCAGCAGAGCTCGCTCATCCAGGGCGGAACCCAGGCGGTCACCGAGTTCTTCGGCCCCATGCTCCAGCGGGCCGGCGAGGGAATGGGCAACGCCCGCATCAACCTGGGCGGGACCAGCTTCGCCTACGCCATCCAGGCCACCACCGCGGACACCTTCAGCGGGTTCCCCAACTTCTCCCAGCCGCCGGCCATCTACGCCGACCGGATCTCCGACTCGCTCCAGCTCCGCTGGGCCGACCCGACGGCCGTGGTCCCGCTGGCCTCCTGTCAGCTCTCGGGCGCGGACGGCGGCACCGGCGGATTCTCGCGGGAGAGCGCGGGGCTCTGCACCGCCACCCAGGCGGGGATCGACGCAGGCACTCCGGTCTACGTGGTCAACGCCGATCTGCCCGAGGCCTGCTCGCAGATCGTCACCGGGCTCTCGGGCTCGGGCACGCCCGGGGTTCACGCCCCGACCCTCCCCGCCTCGCCGTATCCGAGCTCGACCGACGCCCCCGTCGGCGACCCGTGCGCGATGGGCGGCTCGGTCTACGCCACCCAGCGGACGGTGGTGATGCCGGCGGGTGGCGTGACCTTCCGGGTGAACTGGCTGAGCGGCTCGCCGGTGCTCGAGTACACCCAGCGCGCTCCGCCGCTGGCCTCGGACACCTGGACCGAGGTCAGCCGGGACGTGGAGCAGATGACGGTGGCCTTCGGCGTCCGGGATCTCACCACCGACGCCGGCGTGCCGCTCACCTGGTTCCCCGGGGCGGACGGTGGCGTCTCGATCGACCAGTGCATGGGGATGAGTCCCAGCGGCAGCTGCACGGTGCCGGGAGGGATGGGCGCGCCCGCGCTCGACCCCACCGCGTGGGATGCCCTGATGCGCCGGGTGCGCGCGGTCGAGGTCCGCCTCGTCGCTCGCTCCACCCGCCGCGATGGGACGGGAACGATGGACCCCGACGCCGGGACCTTCGCCCGGGACGAGCTCGGGAACCCGGACGACGGCTTCGTCCGCCGGACCCTGGTCCTGACCCTCGCGCCGAGGAACTACCAGCTGGCGGGGAGCTTCTGATGGCCCGCCGTGGCTTCACGCTCCTCGAGGCGATGACGGTCTGCGCGATCGTCGCCATCCTCGCCACGCTGGCCGTGCAGAGCTGGGACCGGGCGGTGGTCAAGGCCCGGGCCAACGACGCGGTGTCGGGCGTGTACGGACAGCTCCTCACCGCCCGGAAGATCGCCCGGACGCACAATCAGCCGGTCCGCCTGGCGATGGTGGTCGACGGCGGAGTCACGTCGGCGCGCTGGGAGCGGCTTCCCTGCGACAACGAGGTCTTCGGCATCGGCTGCCCCTCCTCGTCCTGCGCCTCCACGACGACTTGCGGCGGGGCCGGATGTCCCTGCCGCGAGTCCGGAGAGTGGCTCGCCCTGCCGGCGACGGTCGACCTGAGCTCCTGGGCGGGACTCTGCTTCCGGGGCGGGACCGGCCAGGCGATTCCTCGCGTCAGCGGAGTCGGCGATTGCACCGGTGCGGTGCCGGCAGGCGTCCTGACGCTGCGGGCGGACATCGCATACCAGGAACCCCAGCAGCTCCTGCTGGAGCCGCTGAGCGGGCAGCCGAGGCTCCTGTCCTGTGGCGAAGGTGACGCCGGCTGTCGCTGAGCCCCGCTCCGCCGCGGGGTGGGACTGCCGCCGTCGGAGCCTCTGTTACATTGGGCGCATGCTCCGCCGGTCCGGTCTGCTCTGTCTCCTCTGCGTGGCGTCTGCCTGTCACCGGGCGACCCCGACCGACGCTCCGGCGAAGACCGCGGCGACCAGCCCCGGCCTGCCCACCGCGCCCAGCCATCACCCCTCGCACCCGCCCCCGGTGGAGCCGCTGGCGGTCTGCGACGCGCGCGGCCTCGATCCGCTCGACGCGGCCCGGGCGGCGTACGACGCGCGGGAGTACGACCGGGCGCTCTCGTGCGCCGCCGAGGCCTCGGCCCGTGCTCCGGACGAACCGGACGCTCACAGCGAGCGCGGTGCGGCGCTGTCCGCCCTGGGCCACTTCGAGGAGGCGAAGCTCGCCTACGCCCGCGCCCTGGCGCTCGACCCCGAGCACCTCGACTCGCTGCTCGGAGCGGCCCACCTCTACGGGGTGAGCCTCCCCAGCAACCGGGACAACGACGAGCTCGCGTTCGTCTACGCCGACCGGGGACGGCAGCTCGCGCGCGAGGCCGGTGACGGGGAGCTCGCCGCCCAGTTCGCGCTCCTCGGGGCGATGGCGGCCAACGACCTGGGCGAGGCGCAGACCGCGCTGGAGCGCAGCGAGGAGGCCGCCGAGGAGCGGGGCAACGACCCTGACGTGGCCTACGAGAAGGCAGTGGCGCTCTTCGAGCTCTGCCGCTTCAAGGACGCGCAGGAGGCCTTCACTCGCCTCGTCACCGACGACGAGCACGGGGCGCACGCCCACCAGCACCTCGGGCTCCTGCTCGAGCGCGAGGGAAAGGTCGCCGAGGCCGAGGCGCACTTCCGCAAGGCCCGCGAGCTGTCGCCGGACGACTTTCCGGCTCCGCAGATCCTTCCGGAGAAGGAGTTCCGCCGCGAGCTGGACCGGGCGCTCGCCGGCCTTCCCCCCGACATGCGCAAGGACCTCGGCGGCATCCCGGTGACGGTGGAGGACATCCCGAAGGCGGACGACCTCCTCGAGGGTGACCCGCCGCTTTCGCCCACCATCCTCGGGCTGTTCCGCGGGCCGCCCATCGGCGAGCCGTGCACCGCCGAGGACGGTCCGGTGTGCCGCTCGGTGGTGGTGTACCGGAAGAACCTCGGCCGCGCGGTGAATTCACGTGACGAGCTCCTGGAGCAGATCCGCGTGACGCTGCTTCACGAGATCGGACACCTCCGGGGTGAGGACGACCTCGAGCTCGCCGCGCGCGGGCTGGAATGAGCGCCCCGGGGGGCGGGGCGGTGCCCACCGTCCGGGTGTCGGCGGACGCCGCTCGCGCGCTCCGGCACGTCCGGCCCTGGGTGTGGCGCAAGGACGTGCTCGACCCTCCCGCCGCGCCGGGCGGCTGGGTGGTGGCGGTGGTCGACCCGCGAGGTCAACCGGCGGGCCAGGCGCTGTGGGCGGAGCGGAGCCCGCTCGCGCTGCGGCTGCTCACGAGGCGCCCACCCTCCGAGGAGCCGGTGGACGCGGTCTGGTTCAAGACGCGGCTCCAGGCGGCCATCGCCCGGCGCGCGACGATGGGCCGCGAGGCGCTCCGGCTCGTGCATGCCGAGGCCGACGGACTGCCCGGGCTCTTCGTGGACCGCTACCGGGACCGGCTCGTCGTCCAGACGCTCTCCGAGGGGATGGACACCCGGAAGGAAGCTCTCGCGGCCACGCTGGAGGAGCTCACCGGTGCCGTCCAGGTGGTCTGCCGGGACGACGGCTCGGGCCGGGACTTCGAGCAGCTGCCTCGCGAGACCCGCGTGCTCCGCGGCGTCCGGGACACCGAAGCGGAGTGGCGAGAGGGCGACAGCGTCTTCCGGACGGATCTCCTGAAGGACATGAAGACCGGCGCCTTCCTCGATCAGGCGGAGAACCATCTCCGCGCCGGTGAGCTCGGCCGGGGACGCGCGCTGGACGCATTCAGCTACCACGGAGGGTTCGCGCTGGCTCTGGCGGCGCGCTGCGACTCGGTCCTCGCCCTGGAGCAGGACCCCGCAGCGGCGGCGCGCCTGGCGGAGAACGTCCGGCGCAACGGCAGGCGCAACGTGGAGGTGCGCGAGGCGAACGCGTTCGACGTCCTCCACCAGCTCGACCGCGACGGCGAGCGGTTCGACAGCGTGGTGCTCGATCCACCGGGGCTCGCCAAGCGCAAGGAAGGGCCGCGCACCGCGATGCGCGCCTACCGCGAGCTGAACGTCCGTGCGCTGCGGCTGCTCCGGCCGGGCGGGTTGCTGGTCACCTGCTCCTGCTCGGGAAAGGTGAAGCCTCCCGACTTCGAGGAGATGCTGCTCGGAGCGGCGGACGACGTGCGCCGGCCGATCCAGATCCTCGAGCGCCGCGGCCCGGCCTCGGACCACCCGGCCCTCGGGGGTCTGCCCGAGACCGAGTACCTCAAGGCCTTCTTCCTGCGGCCGCTCTGAGTCGCAGCGCCCGCCCGCGCCTCAGCGTCGACCCGGCTCGGGAGGCGACTGGAAGCTCGCCCCGGCGGGCGTATCCACCCGGAGGACCGAGTCCTGTCCGTGCTCGCGCACGTACGCGCGGCGGATGTCCTCGAGCGCAGCCTCGTCCGACCCCGGCGCGTGCAGGTAGACCAGCACCGAGGTCGGCTCGTCCACCAGACCTCCGTCCGGCCCGGTCCAGTGGCCCCGGGCCTCCAGCACCGTCCAGCCGGGAAGCCGGGGACCCGCCTGCCGGGCCAGGAACGCGTCGACGTCCGCCGCACCGAGCGTCCCGCCGTCGGGGAGGTTGCGGCCGAGGAAGAGCTCGGTCCGGACCCATCCCGTGGACGGGGTGGCGCAGGCGGCCGCGAGCAGCAGGGCGCCCAGCGCGCTCGGCCGGGCTCGATGGGAGGAGACGCGGGGCATCGGTCCGGGGCACCCGGGAAGCGGACCCCGCGCGGCCCTTACGACCGTTCACCGGACCGGTCAATCCGCCGGCAGCCAGGCGGGACCGATGAGTCCGTGGCCCCCCCGGCGTCCATCCTGGGTAGAGAGACCTTCAGCATCCAGGAACAGGAGACGACCCATGCCCGTGAACCCGAAGCTCAGGCCCATGCTGTGGTTCGACACCCAGGCGGAGGAGGCGGCGAAGCTCTACGTCTCCATCTTCCCCAACTCGAAGATCCTCGAGGTGACCCACTGGGGGGATACCGGACCGGGCAAGAAGGGCTCGGTGCTGACCGTCGCCTTCAAGCTCGGCGACTTCGAGCTCGTGGCCCTCAACGGGGGCCCGCAGTTCAAGTTCTCCGAGGCGGTCTCCCTGGTCATCGAGGTGGAGACCCAGGAAGAGGTCGACCGGTACTGGAACGCCCTCACCGCCAATGGCGGAGAGGAGGGCCCCTGCGGCTGGCTCAAGGACCGCTTCGGCCTGTCGTGGCAGGTGGTGCCCTCGGTGGCCCTCCGCGCCCTGGGCAGCGGCGATCAGAAGAAGGCCGACCGCGTGATGGCGGCGTTCATGGACATGAAGAAGTTCGACGTGCGGAAGATCGAGGCCGCGGCGCGCGGCTGAGCCGCAGGCCGGCCAGGCGGGGGTTCGAGGAGATCGGGATGGGTGTGACCGAAGCGGGGTCGAGCGACGAAGCGGAGATCCGGGCGCTGCTGGAACGCTGGGCGACGGCGGTCCGGACGCGTGACTATCCAGCGATCCTGGCCAGCCACGCTCCGGAGCTGCGGATGTTCGACGTCCCTCCACCATTCGAGTCGAGGGGCCTCGACGAGTACCGACGGACCTGGGACCTCTTCTTCTCGACGTCGAAGGACCCGGTCGTCTTCGACTTCGACGACATGGAGATCACCGCTGGACGCGACGTCGCCTTC
>Ga0134121_10004566_pt1 | contig 11324 bp, 8 predicted proteins | sample KB301_FD_96463 | JGI IMG/M metagenome (GOLD analysis project Ga0134121, IMG submission 96463) | Terrestrial soil microbial communities without Nitrogen fertilizer from Kellogg Biological Station, Michigan, USA - KB3-0-1 | ecosystem: Environmental > Terrestrial > Soil > Unclassified ...
CCTCAAAAGCGATGGCTTGCAGATCTTCCGGCGTCTCAAAGAGCTGCGGGAAGCGGCGCTGATATCCTTCCAGCCGATTGCCGCGACCGTGTTCCCAGCTCAATTCCAGATCGACTCGAACCAGTTCACGCAACACTTCTTGGTACAGCGGATGATTTGGCTCGGGCAAAAAGGCGCACAGGTCCGCCTGGGCGTCGGCGGACCTGGCTGACTCAAAGGCAGCCACGAAGCCGTCCAGTTCCATCCCCGCGACAGAAACGTGTTGCTCAAGCATGTCATTCCTCGTCGAGCAGGGACGTCAGTTTCTTGCGCGCTTCTTGCAGGACGCGTTCCACAGTCCTTTTGGAGCGCCCGGTCCGCTCGGCAATTTCCGCGACTTCACACCCTTCGATCCGCAAGGTCATCATCTGGCGGTGCTGCGGGGGCAACTGCTCAAGAGCGTCTTCGATGGTCAGCCGAAGAAAGCTGAGGGCGGCGCTGTCCTGATCCGTTTCCAGGCACTCCTCCAGAAATTGGCCTCCTTGCGTCACGCGCATGTCGCGTTTGGCGGCCCGGTGATAAGCCCCCTTGGCGCGAATCTTGTTCAGGGCGATCACCAGGAAAAGTTTCCATAATTCCTCGCCGACTGGCACGTCGTAATAGCCATTGTTAGCGCCGCGGAAGAAACTTCCGAACACGGACTGAACAATCTCATCAATGTCAACGCGGCGCGTCAAGGCGGGCGACGCCTTGGCTTTCGCCAGGGCACGCAGCCTTTGGGCATAGCGGATATAAAGCTGAGTTGCCGCATCCTCGCTGCCGAGCCGCAATCGGCGGAGCAACGAATTGTCGGAAATCTCCCGGCCGTCCAATTCCAAACCCGTCATCAGCCTTCCCCACGGTAGAGAGAAGCAGAAAAAGAAGTTGCAACCGCCTAAGATTTTGGAAATCTTTTGACGGAGCCGCACGATGGCATAGTTGGATTGCGACATATCCTACCTGCCAGCACAGCTAAGAAGTATCGGGCAAACCCCGCAAAATAGGTTTGGGTGTGTAAGGGAAACCCTGACAAGAACTCGGAAAACTGTCAAAACCGCTCTAATTGCCTATTCGACCGTCTGAAGGCCAACGTCGTTCTTCAGACCGGAAAGGCCAATCCCTTGAGCGTAGCGGACAAGTTCCGCCCGAGTCCGCAAACCGAGCTTGTCGGTGAGCCGTGCCCGATAGGTCTCGATCGTTTTGACGCTGAGAAATAGCTGGTCGGCGATCTCCTGATTGGTGTGTCCCTGCGCCAAATAAGTCAGCACTTCGCGTTCGCGCTGGCTCAGATTGCTGGCAAGGCTCTTGGCACCGTGCGTGTAGCTCTCGGTTTTCGCGGGTGTGTTTTTCTCACCGAGCTGCAGATCGACAAAGATGCGTTCTTGGAATGCGGCGCGGATGGCGGTCAGCAGGTCGGAATCGGCGGCGGTTTTGACGATGTAGCCACGGCCGCCCGCGGCCAGCACGGCACGGAGGTAGGCGGGGTCGTCGTGCATCGTCAGCACGATCACACGAGTTTGCGGACAATCCTGGCGCAGGCGCTCGATCAATGGGATACTGCCGCCGCCCGGCATGGTCAAATCCAGGGTCATGACATCGGGCCGGGTTGCGCAAGCCAGAGTCAAGGCCTCGCGGGTGTCGGCCGCTTCGCCCACGACTTCGATGTCAGGTTGGGCGTTAAGCAGCATCCGCAGTCCGGCTCGCAGGACGGCGTGGTCATCAACAAGCAACACGCGAATCTTGGACATTTTGTTCCTGCCTTAAAGGAATGCGCACCGTAATCTTGGTGCCTGGAGTGGATGAAATGGTGACACTGCCGTCCAGCAAAGCGGCCCGTTCGCGCATGCCGGACAAGCCAAGTCTTCCACTTTTGTCGATCTTCTTGCAATCGAAACCGCGGCCATCATCTTCGATGGTCGCTTCCACACTGCCCCGATGATGTTCAATCAGGATGTTCGCCTGGTGAGCATCGGCGTGTTTGGCAACGTTGGAGAGGGCTTCCTGCACAATGCGATAAAGGGCCGTTTCAACTTCTTCCGGCAACCGCCCGACGGTGGGGTCAGGTGCTTGCACCGTCACCGCGATGCCGTGGGCCTCGGTGAAATCCGCAGCATAACGCTCCAGAGCCGGGGCCAGACCCAGATCATCCAACACACTTGGACGCAACCCGCGGGCCAGGCGATGGACTTCCTTGAGGGTCGCCAGCGTAATCCGGCGAAGATTCTCAGTTTGTTCCCGTGCCATCTCCATGGTTGCCGCATCGGCCACGGTGCGCAGACCAATGAGAACGGACGTAAGCGCCTGGCCGATTTCGTCGTGAAGATCGCGAGCAATGCGGCGGCGTTCGTCCTCCTGGGCGGACATGACTTGCTGAAGCAACTGGCGCCGCATCAGCGAGGAAGATTCGTTGGCCTGGACAAGCTCGGCAGTCCGCTCGCGGACACGCAGGTCCAGGCACGCTTCCGAATGGCGCAGGGCCGCAATATAGGCTTCCTTTTCGCGGCCATCGGCTTCCACCTGCTTGCGGATGATGTGTCCATAAACCGCCGCGCCGGCGATCATAAGAAGAATCAGGGCAGCGATGCCATATTGAAACCGCTGTAGCGCCGCGGCCGCTCCGGTCTGCTTTTCGAAATGCTCTTGCTGAATTGCGGCAATATCCCTGCGCAACTGTTCCAATGCGCGATTGACCTTGGCGAAATGGCGGTCCATTGTGGCCATGCTTTCGCCCGCTTCGGTTGGCCGCTTATTTTTCAGGTATTCAAAAAGCCGGTCGGATTCGGTGGTCATGGCCTGCATGGTCTGCTGAGCGGTTTGCAAGCCGGCCAGCAATGGACCGGCCTGATGCGGTTCGACGTTGTCTTGCAATTCCTGCCGAACCGTTTCGAGCCGATTGGTGAAAACGGCAAGGGCCTCGTGCATGCTTTTCCACTCGGCCTCAAGTTGCCGGCTTTGGAAAACGTCGTTGCCGGGAGCGTTGACATCGGCGGCAAGCTGTCCGAGCTTTGACGTTTCATGAAGCCGTTCGACCCACGCTTGATTGACCTCCACCGAGCGGACGTAAATCTCCATGATTTGCTGGTTGAGGTACAAGCTCATCGAGACCGTGAAAACGTCGAAGGCCACCAGCAAGTAATACAAACGGTGCCATGCGGGTGAGGATTTTCTTGCCCCGCTATCATCGACCTCATTAGTTTTGGGCTTGGGCGCCATGGTATTTTGCATTCCTCAGATCACTGCTCTAACGGCTTTGCAAAACCGATGCCCACCGTGTCCGGTCCTTTGCTAGCCAATGCGCAACATAAATCTTCATAAAAGGTTATGATCATTCGTCACCTTACGCAAGTGCGGGTGATGCGGTGATGAAGTCTCATCTTCCGCACACGCCGATGTGCGAAAATGGACAGCTTTCGAAAAAAATTGGCGGACAATCGCCTGTATTGCGACTTCTCCTCATCACGGGCGGACACAAGGCCACTTCGATCTCAAATCACGTTGTAATGAGGAGCTGCATCATGGTCATCTCTTGGATTCGCAAACTGTTCACTCAACAAACCAAACAAGCACGCCGGCCCTGCAAAGCGCCGCGACGCAAATACTCGTGCCAGCTGTCGCTTGAAGGACTGGAAGAACGGGCCGTGCCCGCGTTTCTCGCCCCCACGTCATTCCTCGCCGGCACCAATCCGAGCGGAATAGCAGTCGCGGACTACAACGGGGACGGCAAGTCCGACATGGCCATCGTCAATAATGCCGCTGCGGGAACCGTGGGCATAGTCATCAGCAACGGCGATGGCACATTCCAGCCGCAAGTCGATTACCCCGCAGGCGCCAATGCCCTCGACGCCAGGGCAGGGTTTTTCAACGCCGACGGCAATATCGACCTCGCCGTCGTCAGCCCCTCGGGAACGGTGAACATTCTGCTGGGCAACGGCGACGGAACCTTCGCCGCTCCGACCTCCAATGCCGTCGGCTTTGGCGCTCGTGCCCTCGTCATTGGCGACTTCAATAACGATGGCAAAATGGATGTGGCGACGATGAACTCCGGCACCGCCAGCGTCTTGCTCGGCAATGGCGACGGCAGCTTCCAGGCGCATTTGGACGCGGTATTCACTGGCAACACGAACATGATTGCCGGCGATTTCAACCACGACGGCAATCTCGACCTGGCCACGTCCAATACCATGAGCATCGGCACCATCACTCTGCTCAAGGGCCGCGGCGATGGATCGTTCGATCCGCAAATCAATATCAACGCCAATTCGGCCCCGGTCTACCTGGCCTCCGGCGACTTCAACCACGACGGTTTCGATGATTTCGCGGTCGCCAATTCCTACGCCGCCACGTCAATGAGCGTCATTCTCAACAGGGGCGACGGCACCTACGCTCCCCCCACCCTCTACAGCATCTCGCAAACCGGCTACGAGATCGAGGTGGCGGATTTCAACAATGACGGCTTCCAGGACTTCGCAGTTCGAGGCGCGACCCAGTACCAGGTTGAATATGGCAAGGGCGACGGCACCTTTTTCGCCGCCCAGAATTTCGCCACTCCCTCGGGCCAGTTCGAAAAAGGCTCGCAGCACGGCGACTTCAATGGCGACGGCGCCATTGATCTGGCTTACGTGAGCAGCGCCGGCGTCACTGTCGTCATGAACGCCAATGACAGCGTGACCAACCTGGCCGGAGCGGTCAGTTTCAACGTCACCATGCCGGCCTCGACCACCTCCGGATCGGCGTTGCCGATGACGGTGACCGCCGTTGACGCCACTGGGAATAAAGCCACCGGCTTCCTCGGCACCGTGTTCGTCACTACCAACGACCCGGCCGTGACATCGACGTTCGCCTACACCTTCACGGCGGCCGACGCGGGGACGCATGCCTTCACCGGTTCGGTTCGCTTGATCACGGTTGGCGATCAGACGGTGACCGTGGCGTCGCCCCTGATGTCCTCCTCGACGAATACCGTCACCGTGACGCCTGCGGTCAGCAACCTCGCCGTTACTGCCCCGACCGCTTCGACGGCCGGCGACACGTTCAATGTGACCGTGACAGCCCTAAACTCACTGGGCGGCGTGGGAACCGGGTACACGAGCACCATTCATTTCTCCAGCGCGGACGCACAAGCCGGGCTGCCTGCCGACTACACCTTCACCAGCGCGGACGCCGGCGTCCACACCTTCACGGTCACGCTCAAGACGGCCGGGTCGATCTTCGTCAGCGCTAACGAGGTTGGCGGCACGGTCAAGGGCGGGGCATTCGTTGATGTCAGCCCCGCTGCTGTCACAGGTCTGACGCTCGCCGGCAGCGGCGGTTCGATCGGCGTCGCCAGGCCGGTCACGGTCGTTGCCCGCGACACCTACGGCAACGTCGCCACTGCTTACACGGGCGTCGTTCACTTCACCAGTTCAGACCCGAGTGCCGTGCTGCCCGCGGATACGGCCCTGGTCAATGGCGCCGCCACCGTAAATGTGACGTTCTTAACCGTGGGAACGCAAACGGTCACCGCCACGGATGTGGCAACGCCGTCCCTCACGGGCACAATGTCCAGTGACGCGACGCCTCCGGTCGCGGCGCTGTTTGCCGTCGCGGGTTACCCGGCCACCACCGCCGGCCTGACGCAGAACTTTGTGGTCACCGTCCGCGACACGATTGGCCAAATCGCCACCGGATACGTGGGCACGATTTACTTCTCCAGCTCCGACATGCAAGCCGGCCTGCCCGCCAGCTACACGTTCACCGCGGCGGACGCCGGCGTGCACAGCTTCAGTGCGACGTTGCGAACCTCCGGCGCCCAATCGATCAGTGTCAGTGATACGTTTGGAGCGCTCTACGGCAGCCAGATGGGCATTTCCGTCTCCTCCGCCGCCTTCGTCGGTTATCGTCTCTCGGTGCCGAATCCCACGGACAGCCATGGCCACATTCTCCTGACGGCAGGCGACCAGGTCGCGCTGGCCGTCAAGGCGGTGGACGCATTTGGCAACGCCGTCACGGGCTACAAGGGCAAAGTGCATTTCAGCAGCACCGATGTCCAGGCCGGGTTGCCGACGGATTACAACTTCACGGCCGCCGACGCCGGCATCCACATTTTCACAGTCGTCCTGAAGACGACGACGCCCAACGCCACCGTGTGGTCGGTCAATGTGGTTGACGCGTCGAATGCCGCCACCCTGGCGACGATCACAAACTTCGAAGTGACAAACGCGGCCGCTTCCAAGTTTGTGCTCAGCGTCCCGACGAACATCACCGCGGGCACGCCATTCACGCTAAAAGTCACCGTCCTGGATGCCTACGGCAACACCGTGAAAAACTACTTCGGCACGATCCACTTCAGCAACACGGCCGGCATCGCCGGTCTCCCCGCGGATTACACGTTCAACAGTGCCGACGCGGGCGTCCACAGCTTCACAGTCACGCTAAGCACGACTGGCAACCAAACCATCACAGTCGCGGATTTGACCAATCCCCTCCTCAAGATCAGCACGACTGTCAGCGTAAAGGCCGCGACAACGACTGGCGGCGGTGGTGGTGGCGGCGGCGGTAGCACCGGTGGTGGTGGCTCTGGCGGCGGCGGTGGTGGTGGAAGTGGCAAAACAGTGTGAGCCGTGATCCAAAACATCTGAACGTGACCGCCTGGCGGACGTGGGTTACACACTTACGTTGGCCAGGCGGTTCTTGCAATCTCGGAGGCATACGGCAATGTGGTCACCCGCGACCCCACGCTGCACGGAATGGCCTTGATTGTCGTACACCGGCAAGAGGATTTGAAATAAATGCATGGTCGGATTTCGTAGATTGATTTTACCAAAACGGGCAGCAGCACGAGCACTATTAACCCTCAAACCATCTCGCGGACCTTGTCCTCCAAAATCGTGGCAATAATCTTGCCCGCGTTGGGCTGTCCTCGAACAAGCGATTTGGCCAGCTCGACAGCCTGCTTGACTGTCGCCTTTGGCGGCATCGGAGGTTCGTGGGGATCGACAACTGCCTCTACAATGACGGGCCCATCGGCAGCCAACGCCTCGTCTAAAATCTGACCGCATTTTTCCGGGTCTTCGATGGTAAAGCCTGTCCCGCCGCAGGCCCGCGCGAAAGCAGCGAAGTCGATGGGTTGAAGCTCGCAGCCGTATTCCGGATTTCCCAGGAACACCATCTGCTCCCATTTGATCTGACCAAGGGAGTTGTTCTTGATGATGACGACCTTGATTGGCAACTGGTATTTAACGGCTGTGGCAAATTCGGCCATCAGCATGGAAAATCCGCCGTCGCCGACAAAGGCAATGCAGGCCCTGTCGGGATAAGCGACTTGAGCGGCGATGGCATAGGGAAGGCCGCAGGCCATGCTGGCGAGCGTTCCGGAAACGGAGTGCATCTGGCCGCGCTTCACGGGAATATGCCGCGCCCACCAGGTCGAGATGGTTCCCGAATCACACGACACAATGGCATTGTCAGGCAAGCGCTGGCCCAATTCGTGGGCAACGCGTTGCGGCTTCATCGGCACATCGGTGCGAGCCGCCCGTTCGTCCATAAGTTCCTGCCACTTCTTCATACCTGACTGTGCTGTGTCCAGAAAACTCCGATCTTGCTTCCTGGAGAGCAGCTTCAAGAGCTTTTGCAGCGCCCGCTGACTGTCGCCCACTAAACCGACTTCCACGGGATAACGAAGCCCGAGGCGCGCGGCATCGCGATCCAGCTGGACCGCCTTCACCTTTCCGGGCTTCGGGTAGAACTCGATGTATGGAAAGGAAGTGCCAATCATGAAAAGCGTGTCGCAACTCTCCATCGCGTCTTGCGACGGACCGGTGCCCAGAAGGCCGATGCCGCCGGTCGTGTAGGGACTGTCGTCCGGAACGCAGGCCTTTCCGAGCAGCGGCTTGATGATCGGCGCCGCTAGCATGTCCGCCAATTGCTCCAGTTCCGCGGTGGCGCCGAGCGCTCCGCGGCCGGCGAGGATGGCGACTTTCTTGCCAGCGTTGAGTATGTCCGCCGCCCGCTGCAAATCATCGTCATGAGGCAGGCCGGCATTGAAAGCGAGAACCTCCGAAGTGTGATCCGGCACATTGCGTTCGCTGCGGTCAGCCGGCGTTTGCGATTGAAAATCGACCGGGAAATTGATGTGGGCAACGCTATGACGGCAAATGGCCTGCCGGCATGCCAGGTCGGTCACATTGCGCACGTGCTCCGGTCCCATGACCCGAGTGCTGTAAACCGCCACGTCCTTGAACACATAGTCGAGGTTAATGTCCTGCTGAGCGTGAGTATCGATGAGATCGTGATAGTGATGACCCGTGATCGCCAGAACGGGTTGCCCGTCCATCTTGGCGTCGTATAGACCGTTCAGGAGATGAACCCCGCCGGGGCCAGATGTGGCCAAACACACGCCGAGTTTGCCGGTGTATTTGGCGTAGGCACATGCCATGAACGCCGCGGATTCTTCGTGTCGGACCTGAATGAATCGAATGGCATCTTGACGTTGGCGTAACGCTTCCATGATGCCATTGATGCCGTCTCCCGGCAGACCAAAAACGACCTCGACGCCCCACTTTTGCAGCGTCTCAACAAGGATGTCGCCGCCAGTGCTTGCCATGATAAGCTCCTTGAATTAGCCCGCGGAGAAGGACGAATATGCCGAAATCGACTCGCTTTTCGGCTGCTGCTAACGACCCCAAGGTTTCCATTGCTCACACATGGCGGACCTCACTGTGCAAGCAGTTCCTGAAGCCGATCCGGCTCCTTGCCGAGCCAGGCGGGATTCGTTGCTGTCGAATCAAATATCGAACTCGTTTTGAACGGCTCAAACTGGCCTCGCGACCCGGCGGTTGCTGTTTTTGCCAATAGTGCTTGCAGGGCTTTCTCGTCCAGCGGCCGAAACGTTCGTACCGCTTCGCACGCTTGGTCGAGAATTGCCAGACTGTCGATGCCTGTAATTACCACCGAAGTCGGTAAATTGAGAGCGTAGTGAAGACATTCGATGGCAGTCACCTTTTGGGACTTGAGGAGGATGCCGTTGGCCATGCTTTTCATGCCGAGTACGCCAATATTATGTTGCACCAATTCCGGGAGTACGAGCTTGGCGAAACTGCGAAAATGGGCGTCCATGAGATTGAGAGGCATCTGGACGGCATCAAATTGAAAGCCGTGCTGCTCGGCGACTTCGAGCATGTATAAATGGATGCGTGGATCCTTGTGACCGGTGAATCCGATATAACGAAGCTTGCCCGCTTGACGCGCTTCCAGAAGAGCCTCATTGGCGCCCTCTTCCGCGAAAATGCGGTCAGGATCTTCAAAGCGAATAATCTCGTGATGCTGCACCAGGTCAATGGTCTCGACCTGCAGACGCCGCAATGATTCATCAAGTTGTTTGGTCGCTTCTTTTTTCGTGCGGCCGTCGATTTTGGTCATCAGGAGGACCTTGTCGCGATAGCCGTCTTTGAGCGCTTTGCCCATGCGTTTTTCACTGGCGCCGTCGTTGTAGTCCCAGGAGTTGTCCATGAAGTTGATGCCGCAGTCGACGGCGGTCCGCACTATGCGAAGGCTCAGTTGCTCGTCTACTTTTGGCAAGCCAAGATGCCATCCGCCGACGCCAATGGCGGACACCTTCTCGCCCGTGCCGCCGAGCGTGCGGTAAATCATGTCGCGCGTTGATTTTGAAGCGGCCATTGGTCTTCCTCATTAGATGTGAATGGCACTTCCAAAGCACATTGCATTGCAAAGAACATGCCAACGAGGAGTTCTCGCCTATTAGAGTTTCGGCGCCAACAATCGCGCAAAGGGCGAACTGTCATAGCGGATCAACAGATCAGCAGTATTTTGATACACGGCGACGGCGCCCACCAACTTGGCGTCCGTCCAGCCGCCGCAGCGCAAGGCGACAGTCGCCACCCCGGAGCGGGCGGCTGCTTCAATGTCGTAGGGCGTATCGCCCAGCATTAGGACCTCGGAGGGTTTCAATTTGAGCTTGCGCAGCGCAGCACGCACAATGTCCGGATCTGGCTTGGAGTTGTCTGCGTCGTCCGAGGATGTCTTGCTCTCCACCAAGGAATCAGCGCCGCAAAGCTTAAGAAGAGGTTTCAACTCGTCCTCCTTGGCCGAACTTGCGACAACGAGCCGCAATCCCTCAGAGTGCATCCGTTCCAGGAGTTCCTTGGCGCCGGCAAATGGCTTTAAACGCGGCAAAAATTTGTCTTTGAATATCTGGCCACGCCGATCGCTGATCTGCTTTCCTTTTTCCGAGCTTTCTTCCAACCCGGCCGCCCTCGGAAGAAGTTTGTCTCCGCCCATGCCGATCAGGCCGCGGATCATCTCAAACGGCACCGAGATGCCGTTTTCGGCAAGCGCTTCCACCCAGGCGCGCGCATGCGCGTCGTTGCTGTTTACCAGCGTTCCGTCAACATCCAAAATAACGCCTTGAATTGTCTGCATGGAAAACTCGCTTCATTCCTGGTTCAGTCAGGTGAGCCCAAAAATAAACCGCAATTCCCATGCCGACAATGCGCGTAGAATGTATTGCGGAAGCAAAACGAACTAAGGAAATGAACAATGCCTGCTCCGCCGAGATCATCAAGAATGGCTGGAACGCCGGCCCTTTCTGTTTGATTGCCAGACGGAGATTTTTCCCCTGGACGAACTTGGTGCGTTGACGGAACGAGGATGGCGTGAAAGGCAGGCGCGAATTTGAGCGCGAGCAGCACAAAGCCCCTGCGGCATCACCACCCGAGGACTACGGCATCATTGAATGGGACAAAGAAAAATGCTGGTGGTGATAGCCGTGGAACAGAAAGAGAAGAGGATCCCATGCCCGACATGACAGCTACTATCCCTCATCAACTGACACGCGCCGAGGCCAAACGGCGAATTCAGGAGCACGTCAACGTCATCCGGCAACAACACGGAATGCTGTTCACTCATTTTCAGGAGACCTGGACGGCGGACACGATGACGTTTTCGTTGTCCGTGATGGGGCAATCGATTTCCGGGAAATTGACCGTCGATGACCATGCGGTCTACCTGACCGTGGCGTTGCCGTGGCTTTTGAAAATGCTGGCGGAATCGATCAAACCCCGCATTGAGCAACAAGGCCGGTTACTACTCTCCCATCAAACAGTTTCTACCTCCGCGCGCTGACATTGCGTTGCCTTCGTATCGGGTCGGGATGGCTCCTCACTCCGGGTGCCATGTGGTACGCGATTTGCTCAAAAGACTGACGTGACGAAGGTCGCACCATGTCGCAGGCACCGGAGAAATTATCATGGCCCGCAAATACGGTTCGCGAGCGAAAAAAGAAGTTAAATCCGCCATGCATCGACGCAAGA
>Ga0134121_10004567_pt1 | contig 11323 bp, 7 predicted proteins | sample KB301_FD_96463 | JGI IMG/M metagenome (GOLD analysis project Ga0134121, IMG submission 96463) | Terrestrial soil microbial communities without Nitrogen fertilizer from Kellogg Biological Station, Michigan, USA - KB3-0-1 | ecosystem: Environmental > Terrestrial > Soil > Unclassified ...
AACCTCCGGCTTTCCCTTACACTCTTCCTGGCGGGTTGCTGGCTCCATCTGGGACTCCTTTCCGTAAAAAGTATCCCAGAACTATAACCGGTGCCCCGCTTTTCCACCCCTGCATAGCATCTATTTCGTGACACCCCTAAACTAAGTCCAGCCCAAATCCGACGGCTCACAGTTCGCTACGCCCCTCCTCCCCTCCCTTGCCTTACGCCCCTCTTCCGCCATAAGCTACCCCTATGGCGACCACGGCGAGGAAATCCGCGCCGCCCCCCTATGCCGAGCTCCACGCCGCTTCGGCCTTCTCCTTCCTCGACGGCGCCTCGCTCCCGGAGGATCTCGTCGAGCGGGCGGCGGCCCTGGAGCTCCCGGCCGTGGCCTTGGTGGACGCCAATGGCGTTTACGCTGCTCCCCGCTTCCATACCGCGGCGAAGCAGGCGGGGCTCAAGGCTCTCGTGGGCGCCGAGATGACTCTGGACGAGGAGCCCAGCCTCTTCCAGCAGCGGGCCCGCCTCGGTCCCATCGGCCTGGTTCCCGATCCCAAGCCGGGCGTCGAGCGGCGAGGGGTGGATACGCAGGCCCGGCTCACCCTGCTCGCCGCCAGCCAGGCCGGTTACCGCAACCTCTGCCGGCTGGCCACCTCCGCTGCGCGCGGCCGGCCCAAGGGGGAGGCACGGGTCTCCTGGGGCCTCCTGGCCGAGCATGCGGGCGGCCTCCACTGCCTGACCGGCGGCGACGAAGGGCCTCTCGCCCGCGAGATCTCCGACGGCGGGGAAGATCCCGCTCGCAAGCTGCTGGAACGCCTGGGCCATTTCTTCCCCGGCCGCCTCCATGTCGAGCTTCAGCGCCATCACCTGCGCGAGGAGGAGCACCGCAACCGGGTCCTGGTGAACCTCGCCCGCCGCCTGCGCCTCCCGCTGATCGCCACCAACGGCGTGCGCTACGCCAAGCCCGAGGACAAGCCGCTTCACGACGTGCTCACCGCCATCCGCCACCACACGACGCTCGATGAAGGCGGCCGGCTTCTCGCCTCGCACCGCGAGCGTCACTTCAAGAGCGCCGCCGAGATGAGCCGGCTCTTCGCCGATCTGCCGGAGGCGCTCGCCAACAGCGCCAAGCTCGCCTCGGAGCTCGACTTCACCATGGCCGGTCTCGGCTACCGCTTCCCCGACTACCCCCTGCCGCCGGGCGAAACTCCGGCCTCCTACCTGCGCCACGTCACCTGGAACGGCGCCAAGGCCCGCTTCCGGCCGCTCACCGCCAAGGCGCAGGCCCAGATCCAGAAGGAGCTGGATCTCATCGAGAAGCTCAACCTCGCCGGCTACTTCCTCATCGTCTGGGACATCGTCAACTTCTGCCTGCGCGAGAACATCCTCGCCCAGGGCCGGGGCTCGGCGGCCAACAGCGCGGTGTGCTACGCCCTCTCGATCACCGCCGTCGATCCGGTGAAGATGGAGCTGCTCTTCGAGCGCTTCCTCTCCGAGGAGCGAGGCGAATGGCCGGACATCGATCTCGACCTCCCCTCCGGGGATCAGCGCGAGCGGGTGATCCAGCACGTCTATCAGCGCTATGGCCCCCACGGCGCGGCGATGACGGCGACCGTCATCACCTACCGTGACCGCTCCGCCACCCGCGAGGTGGCGAAGGTCTTCGGCTACTCCGAGGAGCAGATCGACAAGCTGGCCGGCCAGCTCGGCCATTTCAATTACGACATCCACCGCGGCGACGACAAGTCGCTCACCGCCGAGTTGGCCGCCGCCGGCTTCGACCCCGCCGAGCCGCGCCTGGTGCATTTCATGGATCTGTGGACGCGCATCCACAACCTCCCCCGCCACCTCGGCCAGCACACCGGCGGCATGGTGATCGCCGCCGGCCGTCTGGACGAGGTCGTCCCCCTCGAACCGGCCACCATGCCCGGCCGGGTGGTGATCCAGTGGGACAAGGACGACTGCGCGGACCTCGGGATCATCAAGGTCGACCTGCTGGGCCTGGGGATGCTCGCGGCCCTGGAGGAGATGGTGCCGACCATCAAGCAGCGCGAGGGGACGCACGTCGACCTCGCCCATCTGCCGCCGGACGATCCCAAGGTCTTCCGCATGCTTCAGGTGGCGGACACCGTGGGCTGCTTCCAGATCGAAAGCCGCGCCCAGATGGCCTCGCTTCCCCGCAATCACCCCACGAAGTTCTACGACATCGTCATCCAGGTGGGGATCATCCGACCCGGTCCCATCGCCGGCAACCTGGCGAGCCCCTACTTCGAGCGGCGCAACGGCCGGCAGGCGGTCACCTATCCGCATCCGAACCTGAAGCCCATTCTAGAGCGCACGCTCGGCATCCCCATCTTCCAGGAACAGCTTCTGAAAGTCGCCATGGTGGCCGCGAGCTTCACCGGCGGCGAGGCCGAGGAGCTCCGGCGGGCGATGGGATCGAAACGGTCCGTCGAGCGCATGAACGCCATCGTCGAGAAGCTGCGCCGCGGCATGACGGCGAACGGCATCACCGGCAAGCCGCAGGACGAGATCGTTCTCGGCATCACCTCGTTCGCCCTCTACGGCTTCCCCGAGTCCCACGCCGCGAGCTTCGCCCTCATCGCCTACGCCAGCTCGTACCTCAAGGCCCACCATCCCACGGCCTTCTACCTGGGGCTGCTCAACGCCTGGCCCATGGGCTTCTATCATCCGGCCACCCTGGTGAAGGACGCCCAGCGCCACGGCGTCGAGATCCGGCCGATCGACATCCAGACCTCCGGGGTGCAATGCCGCTGGGAGGAGCGGGAGATTCGCGAGGGTGCGCGCGACGCCCGTAGCGGCCTGACCCCGCCGGCCGGCGCCATCCGTCTCGGCTTTCGCTTCGTGCGAAGCCTTCGCGGCCGGGCGGGAGCGGCGATCGAGGTCGAGCAGGCCAAGGCGCCGTTCGCCAACGCCGAGGACCTGGTGCGGCGCTGCGATCTTCAGGAGAACGAGCTCCAGACCCTGGCCGCCTCCGGCGCTCTCGCCTGTTTCGGCCTCAGCCGCCGGGCCGCCCTCTGGCAGGTGGCCCGCCTGGGACGGCCCGCCGGCCCCCTGCTCGACCGGCTGACGGACCCCGAGCCCTCACCGCTGCCCGAGATGACCCCAGCCGAGGAGACCATGGCGGACTACGGCACCGCCCAGCTCACCCTCGGGCCTCACCCGATGAGCTATTACCGCGAGATGCTCCAAAAGAAGGGAGTCACTCCGGCCGGAGGGCTCGACGCCCTCCCCAACGGCGCCCGCGTGCGCACCGCCGGCTCGGTGATCGTGCGTCAGCGCCCGGGCACCGCCAAGGGCCTCCTCTTCCTCACCCTGGAGGACGAGACCGGCATGTCCCAGGCCGTCGTCTCCCCGGATCTTCTGAAAGAGCACCGCAGACTGATCGTCGGCTCCCCCGGCCTGCTCGTCGAGGGAATCCTGCAGAAACGGGACGGGACGATTTCGGTCAAGGGCGAGAAGTTCTGGTCGCTTAAAGAGCTCGTGGCGGTGCCGAGCCACGACTTCCGGTGACGACGGCTACGCCGCCGAGATCGCAGTCGGCGACTCCCTGAAAAAAGGGTTTGACAATCAGGACCATTTTGGTCCAGGATAATCCTATCGTATTGAGACAAAGTCTCAATAGAATTCAAAGCGGGGGCCCGGGTACTCAGTTGATCCCTGGGCCCGGACCTCCGCAGCAACCAGCGCCCCTGAGGATTCGCGTCCGCAGGTGCGCCTTCTGCCAGGAGGCATCTTACATGAGGAAGATGTTCATGCAGTTGCGTTCCCTGCGCCGGGTCCTTGCCGCCGCGGGTCTTCTGCTGTCCCTCTCCGCGGCTTTGGGAGCCGAGACCGCCAGCCCCCTGGCGGGCGCTGTGCCGCGCTCCTCCGCTGCGGTCTCCTTTCACGGCAGGGTTCTGGACCCGGCCGGCCTGCCGGTTCCCGGAGCTCGCGTCACGGCCGTGACCGAGAAGCGCGGAGCCTCTCCTGCCTCCGCCGTCTCGGACTCTGAAGGACGTTTCACCCTCGACCTCGCCGCCGGCAGCTACGCCCTGCGCGTGGAGCTCGAAGGTTTCGCGGAAATGGTGGAGCGCGTGACTTTCTCGCCGGACGACTCCTCGCTCCACGACCTCGTCCTTCAGGCGGGCGCTCACGAAACGATCACCGTGCGGGCTCAGAATGGCTATCAGGTGCCGGCGATCACCTCGGGCACGAAGACCCTGACGCCGTTGCGGGACGTGCCGCAGTCGATCACCGTCGTGACCCGACAGTTGATTCAAGACCAGCTCATGACCAGCTTCGGCGACGTCGTGCGCTATGTTCCAGGCATCACCCTTCACCAGGGAGAGAACAACCGCGACCAGGTCATCATCCGCGGCAACAGCTCCTCGGCGGACTTCTACGTCGACGGCGTTCGCGATGATGTCCAGTATTACCGCGATCTGTACAACCTCGAACGCGTCGAGGCTCTCAAGGGGCCGAACGCCTTGATCTTCGGACGCGGCGGCGGCGGCGGCGTGATCAACCAGGTGACGAAGGAGGCCGGCTTCGGCGCGTTACGGGAAGTCGACCTGCAGAGCGGCTCCTACTCCAACAAGCGCGTCACCGCGGACTTCGATCAGAGGCTCAACGACAAGCTGGCGCTCCGCGTCAACGGGCTCTACGAGGATTCGGGAAGCTTCCGCAACTTCGTCGATCTCAAGCGCTCCGGCATCGCGCCGAACCTCACCTATCTGCCGGACGACACGACCAAGATCACGCTCGGCTACGAGAACCTGCACGACCGCCGCGTGGCTGACCGCGGGATCACCTCGTTCCAGGGCCGGCCGGCGGACGTCGACATCGACACCTACTACGGCAATCCCGACGCCAGCCACGTGAGAGCGGACGTCAACCTGGCCTCCGCCACCGTCGAGCATCACTTCGGCGAACTGACCCTGCGCAACCGGACGACTTTCGGCGACTACGACCGTCAGTATCAGAACTTCGTGCCGGGGGCTGTCACCTCGAACCAGGCCCAGGTCACCCTCACCGCCTACAACAACGCCACACAGCGCCAGAACCTGTTCAATCAAACCGACCTGACGATAGCCCTCGGCACGGGTTCGGTCCGCCACACGCTGCTGATGGGCACCGAGCTCGGGCGGCAGCTCACCGACAACTTCCGCAATACGGGCTTCTTCAACAACACCGCGACGTCGATCCTGGTGCCGTTCAACAACCCCACGATCGACACGCCGGTCACCTTCCGCCAGAGCGCGACGGACGCGGACAATCACCTCGTCACCAAGGTCGGCGCCCTCTACGCGCAGGATCAGATCGAGCTGACGCCCCATCTGCAACTGATCGCGGGGCTCCGATTCGATCGCTTCGACCTCCAATACCACAACAACCGCAACGGCGATCGGCTCAGCCGGGTGGACGACCTCATCTCGCCGCGAGCCGGCATCGTCGTCAAGCCCATCGCCACGCTCTCGCTCTACGGCAGCTACAGCGTTTCCTACCTGCCGAGCTCCGGCGATCAATTCTCGTCGCTCACCACCATCACGCAGCAGTTGAAGCCCGAGAAATTCAATAACTACGAGGTCGGCGTCAAGTGGGACCCTCTCGACAGCCTGTCGCTGACCACGGCCGTCTACCGGCTGGACCGCACGAACACCCGGTCGACCGATCCCAACGATCCCACCCGCATCATCCAGACCGGGAGTCAACGCACCAACGGTTACGAGCTCGGAATCAACGGACGGATCACGCCGTCCTGGAGCATCGCGGGTGGATACACCTACCAGGACGCCTTCGTGACCAGTGCCACAGCCTCGGCCCGCGAAGGGGCCACCGTCGGCCAGGTCCCACACAACACCCTTTCGCTCTGGAACAACTATCAGTTCCATCCGCGAGTAGGAGCGGCCCTCGGAATCATCTATCGCTCGGAAAGCTTCGCCGCCATCGACAACACGGTGACGCTCCCGGCCTACACCCGCCTCGACGCGGCCGTCTATTTTTCGCTGACCCAGGACCTGCGTCTTCAGGTCAACGTCGAGAACCTTCTCGACAAGAAGTACTACGCCAACGCGGACAGCAACACCAACATCTCACCGGGCTCGCCGCGAGCCTTGCGCGTGGGGTTGACGACGAAGTTCTGAGTCGCTGCGTAAGGGACGACCGCCAGCCCCACGGGCCGGCGGTCGCTACTCGCGGTTCAAGGTCCAATCGTCGCTGGTGATCAGCCGGCTCCCGCGCTTGGAAAACAGATAGCTCCACACCCATTGCAGGAAGACGAAGAAGCGGTTCTTGAAGCCGACCAGATAGAGGATGTGGACGAAGAGCCACGCGAGCCAGGCGACAAAGCCCGTGAGCTTCAGGGGGCCGGTCTGGGCGATCGCCTTGCGCTTGCCGATCGTGGCCATCTGCCCCTTGTCCCTGTAGTGGAAGGCTTTCCGCGTCTTGCCGTGGATGCTGGCGAGAATGTTGCGAGCCGCGGCCCGGCCGGTCTGGATGGCCGCGGGAGCCAGGCCCGGCAGGAGCTTTCCATCTCCCAGCTCCAAATGTGCGAGGTCGCCCGCCACGAAGACGTCGGGCAGGCCTGGAATCGAGAGGTCGGGGCCGACCTTGATGCGGCCGGAGCGGTCGAGCTCCACGCCGAGGGTGCGGCTGATCCGTTCCGCCTGCACTCCCGCCGCCCACAGCACGGTCTTCGCCCGTAGCGTCTCGCCGCCGATCTTGACGCCTTCCGGGTCGACAAGGCTGACGAGCGAATTCGTCCGCACCTCGACGCCCATCCGAATGAGATCCCGGGCCGCGCGGGCCGCGAGATCCTCAGGGAAGGCCGGGAGAATCCGAGGGCCGGCCTCGACGAGGACAACCCGCGCGCTGGCTGGATTGATCCTTCGGAAGTCCTTGACCAGCACGGTGCGGCTGATGTCCGCGATGGCGCCGGCCAGCTCGACGCCCGTGGCTCCGCCCCCCACCACCACGAAGGTGAGCAACTCCTTCTGGCGTTCCGGGTGAATCTCGTTCTCGGCGTTCTCGAAGGCGGAAAGGATGCGGCGGCGGATCTCGATCGCCTGCTCGATGGTTTTCAGGCCCGGAGCGTAGGGTTCCCATTCCGGCTTGCCGAAGTAGCTGTGCTGGGCGCCGCAGGCGAGGATCAGGTAATCGAACGAGAGCTCGACGTCATCCTCCAGCCCGATCCACTTCTCCGCCAGGTTGAGCGACTCCACATGGAACAGATGCACGTTGACGTTGGCGGCGCCAGAGAACTGAGCCCGGATCGGCACCGCGATGTCCGCCGGATTGAGGCCCGCGGTCGCCACCTGGTAGAGGAGGGGCTGGAACAAGTGATGGTTCTTCTGGTCGACCAGAACCACGTGCACTTCGGGGCGGTTGGCGAGCTCCTTGGCCGCGTTGAGCCCGGCAAACCCCGCGCCGACGATGACCACCTCTTTCTGGCCCTGCCGGAGGTTGGGATGGATGACTCGCATTGTGCCAGGACAGCATATCGCATCCTGAAGAGCCCCCAGAAGGGGCAGCGCACCTCTCTCTATGGCATCATAGCGGAGCTATGAACAAGCCTCTTGCGTCGATCAAGGTCAAGGACGGACACCTCATGCTCGAGAACCGCGAAGCAGTGCTCGAGCGGCTGCGCCGGCGTTTCGCGCACATCCCCGCCGGAGTCAGCCTCGCGGACGAGCTCATCTTCGAGCGCCGTACCGAGGCGAGGCGGCAAGACTGAAGGCGGTCAGATCTCTTCCATCTCGTCGGACCAGCCCTCCTCTCCATGAGGCGAGCCGGCCCGACTTTCTTGAATCCCTAGTGCTCTACTTGTGCTGAGCGGACTGCGTGAGCATGTCCTCGACCGCCTTGTGCTGAGCCCACTTGACGTCCCAGCCCATCTCACGGGCCTTGTCGAGGTTCACCTTGCCGTCCGGGAGGTAGATGCCGGTGGCCACGAGGCGCCGCTGGCTCTCGGCGGGAAGGGAGAAGAACCGGCTGTCCTCCGGACCCTCCGGCACGAAGTCGTCGTTCTCGATGATGGGCTTGAAATCCCGGAAGGCCTTGCGCACGCCGTTCACCACGTAATCGAACGTCACGTCCTTCGAGGACTGGATGACGATCTTGTCGAGCGACTTCGAGATCGCGGCGATCTGCGCCAGCGCGCCCGTGGGAGTGACGACAACCGTCAGCCCCTGGTTGTCGGTGACCATGCGGAAGCTCTCAGGCACCACGATGGTTGCGAAGCCGTTGTGGGTGCGGCCGGTGCCGCGGAAGTACGTGCCGGCCTCGGGTCCTTCCAGCGACACGTAGCGGATCTCCTTCGTCGGATCGGTCGGATGCGGCTCGACGAAAGACTTGGTGCCGGTGGCGCCGATATCGCCGTCGGCGTAAACCCCGTAGTTCACGCCTCCGCGACGGACACCCAGCATGCCGTCGACCACCGAGGTGGCCGGGCAGAACTGGGAATTCAGGTTGTAGCCCACGACTCCGGCTTGGCCGAGGCTGGTATAACCCACGACTCCAATGTTCGACAGGCTCGCCCCCAAAACCCCGGCCAGAGGAACGCCGGCGCTATTGCAGGTGCCCCCCTGCTCGGCATGGAAGCCATTTCCCGTGTTGTTGGTGATTAGATAGGCATCCGAGGCCGTGTTGCAGATGAGGGAGCCACCGCAGGTCTGGGCTGTCGCGGCAGAGACACCCAGGATCGCAGCCAGGAGGGTTAGGCACAGGACTACTCTTCTCATGGAACTCTCCTCCGTGAATCGGATCGCCTCATCGTGAGGCGTCCTTCATTAATAACTGTGCTTTAGAGTTCTACTGCGTGACAAGAGATCTGGGGATCCGTGGCCGGGGGGAGGCCCGAAACACTTGCCGCCTGCGCGCGTAGAGTGCGTCGGAGGGAAACGCCATGAGCTACCTGAAGAGAACTGCGGCCGCGCTCGCCATCCTCGCGGCCCTGCCGCTTGCCGCGCAGAACGCCCCGGCCGCGTCCAAGCCGTCCATCCTCATCCTGGGGACGATTCATTTCGGAGGGTCCACCGCGGACCTCTTTTCCCCGTCGGTGCCGGACGTCCTTACCGAGAAGCGGCAGCACGAGCTCGCCGAGATGATCGCCGCTCTCAAGCGGTACCAGCCGACCAAGATCGCCATCGAGAGCACCCCAGAGAGGATCGACAAGATCAACGGCGAGTATCAGGCCTATCTCAAGGGTGAGTACCAGCTCAAGGGGGACGAGATCGACCAGATCGCCTACCGCCTCGCCAAGGAGCTCGGCCATCCGCGGCTCTACGCCGCCGACACCAAGCTCGACATGGACTTCGACGGAGTCATGGCCTCCGCCGCGAAAAACGGACAGCAGGCGCTGATGGACCATGCCATGGAGCTGGGGAAATCAGCGGTGGCCGAGATCGGCCAGAAACAGCAGTCGACCACTCTCGGCGGCCTCTTCCGGTGGCTCAACTCGCCGGAAGGTCTGATGGCAAACCATCGTCTCTACCTCTATATCGCTCAGGTCGGCACCGCGGCCGATCCCAAAGGGGCCGAAGTGCTGGCCGGCTGGTACAAGCGGAACCTCCTGATCTACGGCAACCTGGTGCGGCTGATCGACTCGCCCCAGGAGCGCATCCTCCTCCTCATCGGCCAGGGCCACGCGAAGCTGCTGAGCGAGTACATCGCCGAATCGCCCAACCTGCGGCTGGCCAATCCGGAGCAGTACCTGCCCTGATCCCTCCCCGGATAGACGGCTCATCCATTGTTATTTTTGGCCGTCGATCCATCGATGATCCATCGATCCTTATTTTGGCCTATCGATCGATAGACGCCTCATCTATCCATATTTCAGCTCATCGATCCTTATTTCACGCCATTGATCAATCGATGACCCATCGATCCTTATTCTGGGCTGTCGATTCTTATTTTCTGGGTCGATCGCCAAAAGACGCCCCATGCAGAGACGCCGGTTGGCATAGAATAGACACGGCTATTCTTGAAGGAGGAGACCATGGCGCGGCTTGCGAGACCGTTTCTCGTCGTCCTGGGAGCTCTCATTCCTTTGTCTTCGGCCTGGGCGGGACCCGCGACGGCGCCGAAAAGCGCTACCCTGGAGACCGAGGTGACGCGCCTGCGATTCTACCAGGCAAGGCAGAAGTTTGGCCTCCGGCTCCTGGACGGCGTCTCCAGGTCCCTGCCGGAGCTTCTCTGGCTCGATCGCCTGATCTTCGCGAACGAGAGGATCGTCATCGATGGCCATGCTTTCAACACCAACGCCATCGCCAACTTCATCGAGAAACTGGACAAGCTGCCGGAGCTCGATGAGCCCATACTTCATTCCACCGACCAGGAGCCCGACACCACCTACAAGTTCAGCCTCTCCCTGAGACCCGGCCGGGGGCTTCCCGCCGGGGACACTTCGTTGGAGGCGGAACGGAATTCTCTCCTGCGCGGGCTCGCCTTCCAAAGCGAGCTGCCGGAGGTCCTTCGACATCTTCGCGCGGCGCTCGAGCAGCCGGGAATCAAGTTGAAGAAATTCACGCCCCAGCCTCTGGCCGGGAAGGACCGTCGCGAGCAGGTGCTGCCTCTGGAGATCCGGCTCAGGGCCGAGTCCTACCAGGCGGTCGCCCACCTCTTCGACCGCCTCGGCCGGTTCCTTCCCGTCGTGGCTCTGGACAGGCTGAACGTTGCCCGGAATGACGCCGAAGCCGGTTCTCTGGCTGTCGCTCTGAGCCTGGCGGTCCCCGTCCTGAAGAAGCGGGAGGGAGGCCCCGGAGAGTCTCGGGAGAGCGCGGAGGCCACCACTGAAACGACAGCCGGCCCGGCCCGGAAGCCGTTTCAGGCCCTGACGCTCGATGAAGCGACGCGATTGCGGCGGCTGCGGCCGGAAGGCGTCGCCGGCCTGCTCATCGACGATCTCGAGCCACGGGGAATCTTCCGGACCTCCAAGGGATACGTCGCCCAAGTATCAGACCGGCAGGTCAACAAGTCCTACCTCTTGAAGGAAGGAAACCGGCTCTTCGATGGCGAGGTTGTCCGTATCACAAAGGACGAGGCTGTATTCCGGCAGCAGACCCCAGGCGCTACGGGGGAGTCGAGGGAGGTGGTCAAGAGTCTGAAGGCTCCGTAGGCTGGAGAGGACAATCCCTTGCCCCGAAGGGGCTCAGGCATGTAGCCGGGGGCAAAGCGAAGCGGCGCCCCCGGAATGGGCAATACCAAGTCGGACAAGCCCCGAAGATACTCTGCTCGCCGTCAAGTGTCAGGTGTTTCGAGAGCGAAAAATAGTTGTCCTTTGAAGTCGGCGCCATCGCGGAGCATGGCGTGAATCGAGTGGAGGAGCTTGCGCATAACGGCAA
>Ga0134121_10004568_pt1 | contig 11322 bp, 8 predicted proteins | sample KB301_FD_96463 | JGI IMG/M metagenome (GOLD analysis project Ga0134121, IMG submission 96463) | Terrestrial soil microbial communities without Nitrogen fertilizer from Kellogg Biological Station, Michigan, USA - KB3-0-1 | ecosystem: Environmental > Terrestrial > Soil > Unclassified ...
CACATGACCGCCGTGACCCCCGAAGCCGTGTCCGAGCAGACCCTCGCGCCTCGCCCGGGCACCCTCGCCCACCGCCTGGCCGCACTGCTCGTCCGGCTTCGCACCACGGCCGGCGAGGACCTCCAGAGCACCATCGCCCGCGCGATCGACGACGCGTTCGCCGGGATCCACCGCGAGATGCGCTGAGCCGCGCCCGGGCGACCGTGGCCGCCCGGACCCGTGGCCCCGCGACCACCGGCGTGTGGCCTCCGCGCCTCCGGCCGCGGCCAGGCTCCGCTTCCCGGGGGATGGCACGGCCGCTGCTTCGCGCGGCCGGCATGATCCGACGCTACGTCGTGCTGGGAGTGGTCTGGGCCGGCTGCACCGTCGCCTGGATGTTGCTCGGGGCCACGCTGCTGGTGCGCTCGGGCGAGACGTCCTCCGCGCTGGTCAACGAGGTTCACCAGCTCTGGGGCCCGCCGCTGGACCAGGGGGCTCCCGCCGGGCAGTACACCGAGCAGCGGACGCGGGAGGAGCGCCGCACCCTCTACGACGCGAACGGCCGGCCCTACGAGACGATGGTGCACACGAAGGAGGACGTACCCTTCCCGCTGCCGCTGGTCTCGACCCGGGCGCGCGTGTCGCTCGCGCTCGAGCACCGGCAGAAGGGCCTGCTCTGGTTCGCGACCTACGCCGCCGACTTCGACGGACGCTACGTGGTGCTGAACGACACCGCGGTGGCCCGGTCGGTCACGGTCAGCTTTCCCCTGCCGGCGCGGGGCGCGATCTACGACGGCTTCGAGGTGCTCGACGAGAAGGGTCAGCCCATCGGCGCCGAGGTGGACGGCGGCTCGGCACGCTGGGTGGTCTCGCTCGCTCCCGGCGCGCGCCATGCGTTCCAGGTGCGCTACCGCACCCGCGGGACCTCCGACTGGACGTACCGGCCGGCTGCGGCCGGAGGCTCGGTCATCCGGGACTTCTCGCTGGAGATCCGCAGCACCGCGCGCGGCATCGACTTCTCGCCCGGGAGCATCTCGCCGAGCAGCGCCGGAGCGGCGGCCACCGGGTGGCGCGGAACCTGGGAGTTCCGGAGCCTGGTGGGGAGCGCGCCGATCTCGTTGCAGCTGCCCCAGAAGACCAACCCCGGTCCACTCGCCGCGCGCATCACCTTCTTCGCTCCGGTGGCGCTCTTGTTCTACTTCTTCGTCGTGGGACTCCTGGCGGACGGGCGGGGTCACCGGCTCCATCCGCTGAGCTGGTTCCTCATCGGCTGCGCGTTCTTCGCCGACCACCTGCTCTTCGCCTACCTCGCCGATCACGTGCCCCTCTGGCTGGCGCTGTCCCTGTCGAGCGCGGTGTCGATCGTGCTGGCGGTGACCTACGCCCAGTGGCTGGTGGGCTGGCGCTTCGCCGTCCGCGAGATGGGGCTCGCCCAGCTGATCTACCTCGTGGGCTTCTCGCTCACGTTCCTCCTCAAGGGCTTCACCGGGCTCAGCATCACCGTCGGCGCGATCCTCACCCTGTTCATGATGATGCAGGTGACCGGCCGGAGGCTTCGCGGAGACGTGCCTCGCGCCGTGCTGGTCGGCTGACCGGCTACACTGCGCTCGTGCCGGTGGATCCGTCGGGCTTCTGGGGCGTTCCCACCGCGAGCATCGACTGGTGCGAGCAGAACTACGTCGTCACCCGGTTCGTCGCGGAGTTCTGGAACACCGTCTCCAGCCTCGCGATGGTTGCCGCCGGGCTGGTGGGGCTCTCCACCCGACGATTCGCCCGGGAGATCCGCGTCGCCTTCGGGCTGCTGGTCCTGGTGGGGCTGGGGAGCGTCGCCTTCCACGCCACGCTGCGCTTCGAGCTCCAGATGCTCGACGAGCTGCCGATGCTCTACCTGGTCACCTGGCTGACCTGGCTCCTGGTGGAGACGGGCCCGAGCCGTCGCCTCGGCGCGTGGTTCCCGGCGGTGCTGATCGCCTACGTGCTCCTGGCGACGGCCGGCGCGACCCTCAACCGCGGCCACGCGCAGTTCCTCGCCTTCCACGTCAGCTTCGGGGCGCTGGAGATCCTCTGCCTCGCCCGCGTGACCTGGATTGCCCTGCGCCCGGAGAACCGGCCGGTGCGGACCTGGTTCACGCTCGGGCTCGCGGCCTACGCGACGGGCATCGCGATCTGGTTCGTGGACCTCGAGGCCTGTCCCCGGGTGAGCGGGCTGCAGCTGCACGCGGGATGGCACGTGCTGGTGTCGATCGGGTTCTTCCTGCTCCTGGCCGTGATCTCCTTCGACCGGCTGCGGCGCGGAGGGGAGGGCTCGGTCACTGCGGAGCGGACTGGACGGCCTCTCGCGCCGCCTACTTGCCGCCGAGAAGCCCCTTGAGCAGGTCGCTGGCCTTCTGCACCTGATCGTTCGCAGGGGTCTGGCTGACGGCCGGCGTCGCGGCCACCCCGGGCGATCCCAGGTGAATCGGGTACTCGCGGACCTTCTGCCACTGCGGCGCCCTCAGCTCGACCAGCACGGTGTCGAGGGTGAAGCTCCTCCCGGCCGGCCTTGTGGCGTCGAACCGCGTGAGCACCATCTGGAAGTCGCGCGTCGCGCTCGGAGCGAGCTGGAAGCGCGGGTCGCTCCGCGCGCCGTCGATCATCCCGATGCCCTGGCCGCTCGCGTCGGGCGTTCCCGGACGGCCCCACGTGTACCGGTTGCCCGCCTCGTCCGCGGCGGCGCTGCTCCCCGACTTGCAGGCGAGGACCAGCGGCTGGTTGGTCTGGTTCTTCACCCGGACCCCGATGCGCACGACCTGGTTCTTCCCGCTCGCGGCAGCGGCCGTCTGGGTCATCGTTGCGGTGAAGGAGCCTGCGTCGACGCAGCTCGTTCCCGGCGCGCAGCGGGCGGCGCCGGACGCGGGAACCCCGAACGGCGAGGACGCGGTCTGCGCAGGCGGCGCTCCGCCGGGCGCCGGTGGGGAGTCGCTCGAGGCCGGGGTCGCACCGGTCGCAGGGGCCGAGCCCGCGGCAGGCGCCGTTCCCGAGGCCTGCGCGACACCGGGCCCGGCGGAGCGCGCCCCGTCGACCAGTCCGACGACCTGCAGCGGGTACTCCGGACCGAGCGTGGTCTGCCCGTTCCCGACCTGGGTGATCTCCCGGACGGTGAGGTCGAGGTCGAAGGTGTTCCCGAAGAGCCCTTGACCGCCCCAGACGAGCGTGAACCGTGCGTCCGCCGTCTGGCCCGGAGAGACGACGAACTTGTCGTCGGCCCGCTGGGTGATGAGGCCGATTCCCCGGATGTCACCGTCCTTGACGATGTAGCGATTCCCCCGATCGTCGGTCGCGCCGCCCGAGCCGACCACGTAGCCAAGCACCAGGGGGCGGTTGAGCTTGTTGCGGAACCGGAGCGTGGTCGTGAGCACCTTCCAGGCGCCCTGCAGGCTGGCGCGGAACTCCACCACCGACATCGCGAACCCGTTCACCTCGGTGCACGACGGGTCTCCGTTGCAGACGGACGCCGTCGCCGCCGGTGCAGCGCTGCTTGCGCCCCCGCCCGCGGGTGGTGACAGGTTCCGCGCCTTGGACAGCACCGCAGCGCTCACCCGCCCCGGGCAGATCACCTCCCATTGCTGGGAGAGCGCCAGGCCCCCGCTCGCACCGTCGCGGCCGACGACACCGTCGGCACCTCGCCAGCGGGTGCGGCCCGCGCCGACGTCCGAGTTGTCCCAGAGGCCGTCGAGCACGTACGACTTTCCGTCGAGCGGCTCGAGCCGGCCCACGGTGCAGTCGGCGCGCACGGTGTACGTCTTGCCCAGCTCGCTCTGCCACTGCTTGCTGCAGGCGTCCATCGCCGACTTGGCCTCGGCGGGGTTCCCCCGCTGCGCCTGATCCGCGCAGAGCGTCTTGATCGACTCGGAGGTGACCTTGGCGGTCGCGCTCGCCGACGCCGAGCCCACGCCGGACTTGGAGGTCACGATCGGGCTCGGGCCATCGGTGGAGGACAGCCACTCGGCGCTGGAGGCAGCGTCGGCCGGGAAGCAGAACAGCGCCGCGACGAGCACGGGCACGGCGCCGAGAAGACCGACCGGCCCGGACCCCGCGAGGCGTGTCCGGATGAGCGGGATGAGCATCGGGGACCCCTCCTGGGAGACGACTGCACTCCCCCATGCGCAGGAACGGAGCCGGGCCCGTCACCACGCCACGCCCGTGCGGCAGCGGGGACGAGACGACCCCACGTGGTGCCCCGACGTGGTGCCAGACACCTCGGCTGGGCTCCCGAGGAAGTGCCAACACCTCGTTCAGCCGCCGCCGGTCCACGGGACAGCCCGCGCGTCCAGGACCGCGACGCGCAGTGCGGAGATCGGTCGCAAGACCTTGAATTGACAAGGGAAATCTGACACGGGGGACTCGCGCGGTGTCAAACACCTCCGCGCGCGAGCACCTCCACGCGTGCAAACACCCCCGCACGCGAGACGCCTGTGCGAGGCCGCCCGGGCTACTTCGCCGCGCGGGATGCGGTCAGCTCCGCCTGGAACCGGTCCGCGTCCGCGGTTCGCCCCAGCGTCCGGTAAGCGGTGGCCAGGTCCTGGCGGGCCATGTCGAGCCACACGGCCTGCGGGTCCTTGCGCTTGATGAGCAGCTCGTAGCCGGCGCGGCTCTGAGCCTCGGCGTCCGCGGCCTGACCCGCGGCGAGGAGCGCGTGCCCGAAGCGCACCCGACCGACGCCCTGGAGCGGGTGGTCCGCGGGCAGGGCATCCCGGTACACGGTGAGGACGCGGCGGAAGAGCTCCTGGGCGTGCGCGGAATTCCCCCGCCGCTGCTCCACGTCGGCGAGGTTCGAGAGCGCGACGCCGATCAGGTAGTGCTTCCCGTGGTGGACCTGGTCGTAGATGTCCGCCATGCGCTGAAAGTTCGCCGAGGCATCGGCCAGCCGGCCCTGATCTCGCGCCACGATCCCGAGCTCGTTGAGCGTGGACGCGACACGCGGGTGCACCGGCCCGTAGACGCGCTCCTGGGTCGCGAGCGCGCTCGTCAGGAGGACCCGGGCCTCGTCCCGGCGCTCCAGTCTCAGCAGCGACCGGGCGAGGATGGTCTGCGCCGACGCCGTCTCCGGATGATCCGGCCCGTACCAGGCGGTCATGATCTCCAGCGCCTCGCGGTTCCACCGCTCGGCCTCCGCGTAGTGGCCGCCCTCGAACTGCACCGCTCCGAGGTTGATGAGGTCGTCCGCGATGTGCGGATGCCGCGGGCCGTAGAGCCGGCGGTCGAGGGCCAGGACCTTCTGGTTCAGCGCATCGGCCTCCGCGTACTGACCCACGTAGAAGTGACAGTTGGCCAGCTCGGTGAGGCTCGCCGACAGGTCGCCCTCGAGACCGGGGCGGCCGGTCTGGAGCCGGACCGCCTCCTCGAGCTCCCGGATCGCATCCGGGTACCGCCCCGCATTCTCCAGGATCCGACCCAGCGCCGAGACGGCCCGCGCCACCTCGGGATCGTTCCGGGAGAGGTGCCGCCGGAGGATTGCCAGGCCCTCGCGGGTCTGCTTCTCCGCCTCGCCGTAGTCGCCCCGGGCGCTGGAGAGCTGGGCGCTCGCGACCAGGGAGCGAGCCACGTCGGGATGGTCCGGTCCGAACGCGGTCCGCCGGAGCTCGAGCGCGCGGGCCAGCAGCGCCCCCGCCTGGTCCAGGCGGCCCAGGTTCTGGGCAATGCCTCCGAGCGTCTGCAGCAGCTCGGCCTCCACCGCCGGCTCGGCCTCGAGCGACTGCGCCTCGCGGACGCCACGGTCGACCAGGTCCACCACCTTCACGTCGGAGGAGGGGCCGACCTCTCCGGTCCCTCCCTCGAACAGCTGGAGCATGAACTGCTGGATCCGCTGCGTGCGCGCGGCCTCGGCGGCGACCGCGTCGCGCGCCCTCGCGAGGCGCACCGCCGCGTACGCGGTCACTCCCAGCACCGCGAGGCCAACGGCCGAGGCGACCAGCACCGACCGCGCGTTCCGGCGGAGCAGCTTCCCGGCCCGGTAGGCCAGCGAGTCCGGCCGCGCGTCCAGCGGCTCTCCCGCCAGGTGGTGGTCGAGGTCCCGGATCAGCGCCTCCACCGAGGGGTACCGCCGCGCCGGGTCGCGCTGCATCGCGGTGAGACACAGCACGTCGAGGTCGGCCCACGCGCCGCGGCTCGCCTGCACCGGCCGGCCCGCCACCTGCGACGGCCGGGGCGGCTCCTGCTCCAGCACCCGCCGCGCCGCCTCGTGCGGCTGCAGTCCGGTCAGCTCGAAGGGGAGTCGCCCGGCGAGAAGCTCGAACAGGAGGACTCCCAGCGCGTAGACGTCGGTCTGCACCCCCAGCCGGCCGCCCTCGACCTGCTCAGGCGCGGCGTAGGCCGGGGTCATCAGGCGGAGCCCGGTTCGCGTCGGATCCGTCGCGGGTCCGGTGGGGTCGAGGTGCTTGGCGATGCCGAAATCGAGAAGCTTCACCGCCCCGTCCGGCTTCACCAGGATGTTGGAGGGTTTGAGATCTCGGTGGATGACGGCGTGGCGGTGCGCGTGCTGCACGGCCTCGCACACCGCCCGGAACAGCCGGAGCCGCTCGGCCAGAGAGCAGCTCCGTGCGCGGCAGTACTCGGTGAGCGGAACGCCCTCCACGTACTCCATCGCGAACCACGGCGTTCCGTCGGGAAGCGCCCCGGCGTCGTGGAGCTGGGCGATGGCGGGATGGTCGAGCTGTGCCAGCGTCCGCTGCTCCGTGAGGAACCGCGCACGGCGCGACGGCGAGACCCAGCCGTCGCGGAGGAGCTTGAGCGCCGCGCGGCCGCCCACGTCCTCGCGCTCGACGAGGTAGACCACGCCCATCCCGCCCTCGCCGAGCAGGCGCAGCACGCGGTACGGGCCCACGCGTCCCGGAGAGTCGGGCCCGAGCAGGTGGTTCGCGACCTCCGGAAGCGACCGGTCGAGGAACGAGCCCGGCGTCCGGTCCTCGACGAGCAGCGCCTCCACCTCGGCCACCAGCGTCGGATCGCCTTCGGTGCGCGACTCGAGGAAGGCGTGCTGCTCGGACGCGGGCAGGTCCGCCGCCGCGTGGAAGAGGTCCTGGATCAGGCGCCAGCGAGCCGGGCCTGATGCGGGTTCAACGTGTCTGCCGGAGCTCATGGGCCAGGAAGGCGCGGGCCGCGCGCCAGTCGCGCAGCACGGTCGCCTCGGAGATGCCGAGGATCTCGCATGTCTCGCGCACGTCGAGCCCGCCGAAGAAGCGGCTCTCGACGATGAGCGCCTGGCGCGGCTCGAGCCGGGCCAGCGCCTCCAGCGCGATGTCCAGCGCGAGCACCTGCTCCGAGCCGACTTCCGGCGGGAGCGTGTCCTCGTCGAACGTGACCAGGGGCGCGCCGCCACCGCGTTTCCTGGCGGTGCGCCGACGCGCGGCCTCCACCAGCACCTGACGCATGGCCCGGGCGGCGATGCGCTTGAAGTGGGCCGGGGAGGTGGCGGCGAACTCCGGCGACGACGCCAGCTTGAGCCAGGCCTCGTTCACCAGCGCGGTGGGGCTGAGGGTGCGGCTCGGGTCGTCGCGGCGCACCGAGGCGGCCAGCCGACGGAGCTCGTCGTAGGCGGCGGTGAAGAGGTGGTCCCGCGCACCAGCGTCGAGAACACCAGACGATCGGGGGCCTGCTCGGGCCATGAACCGTTCAAGCCTTCTGCGCCAAGGTGGGCGTACCACGCACCCCGGAGGCCCGGCAACGACGAGCCGCGCCGCTCAGGGGGGCACGGCCGACCCTGTACGGCGGGCCGCCCGGGGTCCGAACGGCATGTCCACCGATCTACACCTGCACCGGATCTGCCCTGCCGAGCGCGCCGGTCAGGCCGACGCCTTCTCGCAGGCCGAGGCGCAGCTGCGGCAGGCCTCCATGCAGCGCCGGCAGACGTCGTGGTGCCCCGCGTGCGGCCGGCAGACGGCCTCGCAGTCCCGGCAGACCTGACCGCAGACACGGGTGATGTCCTTCAGCCGTGGCGAGCTCTGCGCCGCGGCGGTGACGAGCGCGCGGCACATCTGGAGCATGACCGCCACGGACTTCGCGTACGCGGCCAGGGAGGTGTCGCCCGTCGCGAGCTGCTGCAGACAGTGCGCCTCGCATTCCTCGCCCACCTGGATGCACGCGCTGCCGAGCTCCACCAGGCTCGCCCCCTTTCCCGGAGCGGTTCCTGCGTCGGGCGCCGCCTGGGACACGCCGGCGAGGGCGAGCGCGCCGCCGGCGAGCATGAGGTCACGTCGTTTCATGGGTTCCTCCACGGGTCATCGATCGCGTTCCCAGCGGCGGAGCGCCGCGCCGAGACTCTGCTCCAGGACCTGCGCCGCCCGCCTGACCCTCGCGGACGGTCTGCCCTCGCCCCGGAAGGCGAGCCACACCGGATGGGGTGGCAGCTCCGGCAGCTCCGAGAGCCTGACCAGCTCGGGCGCGAGCTCCTCCGAGCCGCGGGGCAGCACGCCGAGGCCGACCCCGGCGTGGACCGCCGAGACGAAGACCGGAACGCTGTCCGTCCGGAGAGCGACCCGGGCGCCCCCGCGAGCCGCGCCCGACAACCAGCGTCCCGCGGCGGTCCGCGCGAGCGGGCCGACGAGCAGGACCAACCGGTGCCCGACGAGGGCGTCCGGATCCGACGGGCGACCGTGGTCGAGGAGGTAGGCCTCGGAGGCGTAGAGCGACTCGGAGAGCGTGCCCAGCGCCCGCGGTGCCTCCCCCCTCGCCGGCGCCCGGGTGCCGGTCACCTCGAGATCGATCTCGCCGCTCCGCCCGCGGGTGGTGACGAGCTCGAGCGTGACGTCCTCCAGCTTCCGGCCGAGGTCCGCCGCGGCGGTCGGGAGCCACTGCGCGGCGAAGGTCTCCTCGATGCGGAGCCGGACGGGTGGCCCCGGCGTCACGGGGGGCAGCACGCGGTCGACGCGGGCCATCTCCTCCGCCAGCCGCTCGCCGGTGTGCATCGCGCTGCGGCCGGCGTCGGTCGGAACCAGGCGCCCCTCCTCGCGGACGAAGAGCGCGGCGCCGGCGGCACGCTCGACGCGCTTCAGCTCCGCCTCCAGCGCTCCGGGAGACATCCCCAGCGCCCGACCCGCGCCGGCGAGCGTGCCGTGGCGCGCGAGGGCGAGGACGAGACGGAGCTGCTCCCAGGGAAGGACCACGCCTGCCGAGCCTCCCCCGGGACGTTCACGCCCGCAAAGGTCTGGCCGGCGAGCCCTCAGCCGTGGAACGGCATCGGGACGAATCCTGGCACCGCGCGCACCCGCTCCAGCCACCCCCGGATGGCCGGGTACGGCTCGAGCGAGAACCCTCCCTCGGGCGCCACGTGGGTGTACGCGAAGAGCGCGAGGTCGGCGAGCGTCGGCTGCTCGCCCACGAGGAACGGCGTCGCCGACAGCGCCTTCTCCATCACCCCGAGCGCTGCGTGGCCCCGCGCGGTGCGCTCGACGATCTCCTGCGCCTTCTCCTCGGCCTTGCCGGCGTACCTCACCCAGAACCGCACGGTGGCGACGTAGGGCTCGTGGCTGTACTGCTCGAAGAAGAGCCACTCGTACGTCTTGGCGCGAAGGTACGGATCCGTCGGGAGCCAGGCACTGCCCTCTCCGAGGTGAAGGAGCATCGCGTTCGACTCGGCGAGCGTCCGGCCATCGGGGAGCACGAGGAGCGGGACACGCCCGTTGGGGTTGAGCTTCAGGAACTCCGGCGTGCGGCTCTCCCCCTTGAGGATGTCGACCTCGATCCAGCGGAAGGGAAGACCGCGGGCGTGGAGCATCACCGCCGGCTTCCAGCAGTTCCCCGAGGTGGAGTTTCCGAAGAGGGTGTGCATGTCCGACTCTCGCTCGACCGAACCATCCTCGACCAGCACAGGGGCTTGCCCTGCGCTCGTGCACACGCGGGCGGAGCTCACCCCTCCCGCAGGGTCACCATCGGGTCGATACGGGCTGCGCGCCGCGCGGGCAGGTAGCTGGCGAGCAGCGCCGTCGCCCCGAGCGCGAGCGCGGTTCCTCCGAACACCACCGGGTCGGTCGGGCTCACCGAGAAGAGGAGCGAGCGCGCCAGCCGGCTCACCACCACCGACCCGGCCAGGCCCAGGACCAGCCCGATGCCGGCGAGCGCGCAGCCGCGCCCGAGGAAGAGACGCAGCACGGCACCGGGCAGCGCACCGACGGCCAGGCGGATCCCGATCTCCCGCGTCCGCTGGACCACGCTGACGGAGATGACCCCGTAGATGCCGACGGCCGCCAGTGCCAGCGCGATCGCCGCGTACAGACCGAGGAGCACGCTGCGCAGCCGTGGCGCGGCCACCGCCCGGTCGAGGTCGGCCTCGAAGGTCGAGACGCTGGCCAGCGGCTGGTCGGGATCGAGCCGCCGCACCTCCTCGCGCAGCGCCGGAACCACCGAGAGCGGAGCGCCCTCGGTCCGGACGGCGAGGTGCATGTCCAGGAACCCCTCCGCTCCCTGCGCATAGGGCACGTACACGACGGCGGTGGCCCCGCGCTCCAGGCGATCGTAGGGAACGTCTCCGGCCACCCCGACCACGGTGAGCTTCGCCGGACTGTAGTCCGGAGGCATCGTGACGCCGGGCAGCAGCTCCCGCGGTGGGTTCACCGAGACGAGCTTGCCCAGCGGGTCCTCGTTCCCCCACATCCGCCGGGCCAGCTCCCGGCTGACGATGGCCACGCCGGGCGCGCGGAGATCGTCGGCGGTGGTGAACGCACGCCCGCGCACCGGGATCCCGAGCGTGCGGAAGTAGTCGCCGGCGACCACCCGGTACTCGACCGTGGGGAGCTCACCGCGGCTCGCGGGCAGCGGCCGGTCCCAGAGCACGAGGTTCTTGATCCAGCTGCTTCCCCCGAGCGGCAGGCCGGAGACGGCCCCGGCGGAGCGAACGCCCGGCATCCGCCCCACCCCGGCGAGGAGGTCGTCGAGGAAGACGCTGGCCCGCTGGGTCGAGCCCGGCCGGAGCGCCCGGGCGAGCGCGGCGTCCTCGTACTTCGTCGCCGGAAGGTCGAGCTCCGCGCTCAGGAGCCCCCTGGGCTCGTGCCCGAGGTCGACCTGGAGCAGCTGATGCAGGCTCTTCAGGGTCAGCCCCGCTCCGGTCAGCAGGACGAGGGAGAAGGCCGTCTCTGCGATGACCAGCGCGGCGCTGAGGCGACGGTGTCCTCCACCGGCGTCCCGGCCGGTCTCCCCCAGCGAGTCGGCGAGGCGAACGGAGGCGCCCTGCAGCGCCGGGGCGAGACCGAAGAGCACCGCGGTCGCGAGGGAGGCGAGCACGGCGAAGGCGAGGATCGGCCACTCCAGGCCGATGGGCTGCAGCCGCGGCAGCGCCTCCTGGCTGAGCCCGTTCACCCCGTGGAGGATCCC
>Ga0134121_10004569_pt1 | contig 11321 bp, 12 predicted proteins | sample KB301_FD_96463 | JGI IMG/M metagenome (GOLD analysis project Ga0134121, IMG submission 96463) | Terrestrial soil microbial communities without Nitrogen fertilizer from Kellogg Biological Station, Michigan, USA - KB3-0-1 | ecosystem: Environmental > Terrestrial > Soil > Unclassified ...
CGATCAGCAGCACCGCGCTGGCCCCGGCGATTCGCGCTTCGTGGATCTGAGCCTCATGGATGATGAAGTCCTTTCTCAGGACCGGGACAGATACGGCAGCCGCAACATGTTGCAGATCCTCGAGCGAGCCTCCAAAATGCCGCTCCTCCGTCAGAACCGAAATCGCGGTGGCCCCGCCCTGCTCGTAGCTGCGCGCAAATCTCGCGGCATCCAGATCCGGGCGAATTGGCCCTTGGGACGGCGAGCGGCGTTTGACTTCGGCGATCACCCCCACCGTCACCGCCAAGGGGCGTAGGAATGGCCGTCCCGGCGGCGCCTGGCGGGCCTGCCTCACCAGCTCGGCGCCCTTTCCTTCAAGATGAGCGACGCGGGTTCGCGTTTCGGCCAGGATCGAGGCTAGCGCCGGCATCCTTGCGTTCGGTCGTTCTTCGGGTAAATTAGAGTTTCGGTATATCTTCGGGAGACAGTATGCCGGTCACGCGACGCCAGCGCGAGATCCTCGATTTCATCGGGAAACAGCTCGAGGAGAAGGGGTACGCCCCTTCCTTCGAAGAGATCGCCCGACAGTTCGGATTCCAGTCGCTGGCTACGGTCCACGAGCACCTCACCAATCTCGAGCGCAAAGGCTACATCCGCCGCACCCATAATGAGAGCCGGGCGATCGAGGTCGTTCCGCCCAAGGGCCAAACGGGTGCTACCGAGCTGCCGCTGCTGGGACTGGTCGCCGCCGGGCACCCGATCGAAGCGGTGACGAGCGACGAAACCATCGCCGTCCCCGATGAGCTCCTCCCCCGCCGGGGCCGCAGTTACGTCCTCAAGGTCCGCGGCGACTCGATGATCGACGAGCACATCAAAGACGGCGACTACGTCGTCGTTCAGGAGCGGAATCAGGCCGATGCGGGCCAGACCGTCATCGCGCTGGTCCACGGCGAGGGCGCGACGGTCAAGCGGTTCTATCGCGAGCCCGGCGGCTGGATCAGGCTGCAACCCGCCAATGATACAATGCAGCCGCTCCGCCTGAACGAACGCGACGTCATCGTGCAGGGCGTGGTCGTCGGCGTCATCCGGAAATACTAGCCGTCGCTTTGCGCAGGCGATCGAGGGCGGCTCGCGCCGCGCCCGACGCCACCACTTCGCGCGCCCGTCCGATCCCTTCGGCGAGCGAGCCCGCGATTCCAGCGACGTAAATCGCCGCGCCCGCATTCAGCAGCACCGCGGCGAGCCCCGCGGGATCGGCGGAGCCGTTGCCGAGAATCTTCTCCAGCCGCGCCGCATTCTCCGCGGGATCCCCACCCTGCAGGACGGCCACATCGTCGATCCCCAGTCGAAACCGCGTAGGATCGATCTCCCATTTGTGCACGGACCCCTCTTTGACTTCCCACACGTCCGTGATTCCATGCGGGGAGATCTCATCCATTCCGACGCGCCCGTTCACGACGAGCGCGTGAGCGGCGCCGAGCCGGAGCAGCGCGTCGGCGACGATGGCGGCGCGATCGGCTTCGGCCACGCCGATGACCTGGCGCTGGACGCCGGCGGGATTGGCGAGCGGGCCGATCAGATTCATCAAGGTCGGCGTACCGAGCTCGCGCCGCACGGGGCCGACGTGCTTCATCGCGGGATGAAAACTCGGCGCGAACAGGAACACGACTTTCGCCTCGTTCAGCACGCGGCTGGCGTTATTCGCGTCCAACACGATCCGGATGCCCAGCGCCTCGAGCACGTCCGCGGAGCCACAGCGTGACGTGTACGAGCGATTGCCGTGCTTGGGGACGACGGCGCCGGCGCCCGCAGCGACAAATGCGGCGACGGTCGAGATGTTGAAGGTGGAGACGCTGCCGCCGCCGGTTCCACACGTGTCGACCAGATGGGGCTGCGTTGCATCGACGCGGACCATCGCTTCACGCAGCGCGCGCGCGGCACCCGCGAGCTCGTCGGCGGTTTCGCCTTTCGCACGCAGGCCCATGAGCAGCGCGCCGATTTGTCCCGGGGTCGCCTCGCCGCTCATCACGAAGCGGAATACGTCCGCGGTCTGATTTTCGGACAGCGACTGGCGATTGGCGAGTGCGGTGAGCGCGCGCCGCAGCGGCGAGACGTCCATGAAGGGTTAAGGCTATCACCCTTGTCAAATAGTGACAACGAGTTGCATCTTTCCTCCGTGACAAGTCCCCCCCGCCCGTTTCTCGCGGTGGTTCAGTACGACGGGGGTGGCTTCGCGGGGTGGCAGCGGCAGCCGGTCGACCGCACCGTGCAGGCGGAGTTCGAGGCGGTGCTCGAGCGGCTGATGGGAAAGCCGACCGCGGCGACCGGAGCTGGACGGACCGACAGCGGTGTCCACGCCCTCGGGCAAGGGGTCAGCTTCCTGGGCAGCGAGCGCTGGGTGTTACAGCCAGCGGATTTACGGCGCGCGATGAATGCGCTGCTGCCGCGCGACATCTGGGTGGAGCGGGTGCATCTCATGCGACCCGGCTTTGACGCACGGCGCAGCGCCACGGCGCGGCGCTATCGGTACCTGATCGGCACCGATGCAGCGGCAGGATCGCCGTTCCGGCGGCCCTATGAATGGGCGCTCGGTCAGCCGCTCGATGTGCGCGCGTTGGAGAGTGCCGCGGCGGCACTCATTGGAGAGCACAGCTTTCGTGGTCTGGCTGCGGCCGGTGCGAACACGACCCACTACCGATGCCGCGTGGCGCTAGCGCAATGGGCGCCGCGAGCGGACATCGCGGGGGGATTGAGGTTCACGGTCGAGGCCGATCGGTTTCTGCATCACATGGTGCGCTTCATCGTCGGCACCATGGTCGACATCGCCCTCGGCCGGCGTCCGCCGGAAGACTTCCCCCATCTGCTCGCAGCCAACGACAATCTGGCGGCCAGTCCGCCCGCTCCGCCACAGGGCTTGTACCTGGAAGCGGTGCAGTATCCACCGGAACTCTTCGCCGAGGAGTCTACGTCATGAAGTTTTTCCTCGACACCGCAAGTCTCAAAGACATCAGCTGGGCCGCACAAGCCGGCTTGATCGACGGCATCACCACCAATCCCTCGCTGCTCTCGAAACAGGCGGGCGATCTCGATCCCCGCGACGTCCTCAAGGAGATCTGCTCCCTCGTCGACGGACCGGTCTCGGCCGAAGTCGTCGCGGTCGACGCGGATGAGATGGTGAAGGAGGGCAAGGAGCTCGCCAAGATCGCCGAAAACATCGTCGTGAAGATTCCGATGATCGAAGCCGGCATGGTGGCGGTGCGCCGGCTCGCCGCCGACGGCATTCGGACCAACGTCACGCTGTGCTTCTCGAGCGTGCAGTGCCTGATCGCCGCCAAAGCGGGCGCGTCATACGTGAGCCCGTTCATCGGGCGGCTCGACGACGTCGGGCAGGAAGGCATGGACGTGATCCGGGAAGCCCGGACGATCTTCGACAACTACAACATCGAGACTGAAATCCTGGCCGCGTCGATCCGCCATCCGCGCCACGTCGTGGACGCGGCGATGATCGGCGCCGACGTGGCGACGCTGCCGCCCGAGGTCCTGAAGAAGCTGCTGTTGCACCCGCTGACCGATCGCGGCCTGGAGCAGTTCCTCGCCGACTGGAACAAGCTGGTCGCGCGGGCGAAGGCAGCCGTTTGAACTGGATCTCGCCGCTCTCCACGCGCTACGCCTCTCCCGCGATGCAGGCGCTGTGGGGCGAGCGCCGCCGGATCGGTTTGTGGCGACGCCTGTGGCTTGCGCTGATGGAAGGGGAGAAGGAGTTGGGAGTCGGGATTCCGGATGAAGCGGTGAAGCAGCTGCGCGCGCATCTGGACGATGCCGACCTGGATAAGGCGGCCGACTACGAGCGCCGGCTGCGGCACGACGTGATGGCGCACATCCACCACCTGGGCGATCAGGCGCCGGCGGCGCGTCCCTTCATTCATCTGGGCGCGACGAGCGCCTACGTAACCGACAACGCCGATCTGGTCTTGATGCGCGAGGGCATGCAGCTCCTGCTCGGCCGGCTCGGCGCCGTCCTCGTCGCGATGGGAAAAGTCGCGCGCCGCTATCGTGCCCTGCCCTGTCTCGCGTACACGCATTTCCAGCCGGCGCAGCTCACGACCGTCGGCAAGCGCATGACGATGTGGATGCAGGATTTCGCGCTCGATGCCGAAGAGCTGCTGCACCGGATCGTCACGCTGCGATTCCGCGGCGTCAAAGGCACCACCGGCACCCAGGCGAGCTTCCTCGAGCTGTTCGAAGGCGATCACGCGAAGGTGACCGAGCTCGACACGCGGGTTTCGCGCGCGCTGGGGTTCGAGCAGGTGCTGCCGATCACCGGCCAGACCTACACGCGCAAGCTCGATGGACAGGTGCTCGCGGTGTTGTCGGGCATCGCGCAGTCGGCGGCGAAGTTCGCAACCGATCTCCGGCTGCTGCAGCACGAGGGCGAGCTGCTCGAGCCGTTCGAGAGCGAGCAAGTCGGCTCATCGGCGATGCCGTACAAGCGGAACCCGATGCGCGCCGAGCGCATGACCAGTCTCGCGCGCTACGTGATCGAGCTCGAAGGCAACGCCTGGCATACGGCCGCGGCGCAATGGCTCGAGCGCACGCTCGACGACAGCGCCAATCGCAGACTCGTCATTCCGGAGGCCTTCCTGGCCACGGATGCCATCCTCGTCCTCGCCACCAACGTCGCAGCGGGCCTCGAGGTCCGTGAAGGCACGATCACGTCGCACGTTGTAGGTGGGATGCCCTACCTGGCGACCGAGCGGCTGCTCATGCGCGGCGTGAAGGCGGGCGGCGACCGGCAGGCGCTGCACGAAGTGATTCGCGGCCAGAGTCTCGCGGGCGCGGAGAATCTGCTGGACCGTCTCGCCAAGACACCGGAGTTCAAGCGCCTGGGCGTGCGGGCGACGGCCGAGGAGCTGGATCCGGCGGCGTACGTGGGACGCGCACCGCAGCAGGTCGACGACTTTCTCGATCGGGTCCTCCCCGATCTGATGCGTTCAATCAAGGCAGCCGCGCCCGCGGCGGCCGCAGCGGAGGTTCAGGTATGACCGGAGCGGTTCTCGTCCAAAGCAAGCTGCCTCTCCCGCTGCTTCGTCGCGGGAAGGTTCGGGAGGTTTACGAGGTCGACGAGCGTACGCTCCTCCTGGTCGCCAGCGACCGGGTGAGTGCCTTCGACGTCGTCATGAAGGAAGCAGTGCCGCACAAGGGCGCCGTGCTCACGCAGATGAGCGCCTTCTGGTTCGGGCGTCTGCAATCGGTGATGCCGCATCACCTGCTCACGGCCGACGTCGATGAGATCATCAAGCGCGTGCCGGCGTTGGCGTCGCATCGTGAGGAGCTGTATGGCCGCGCGATGCTGTCGCGCCGCGCCACCACGGTGCCGTTCGAATGTGTGGTTCGCGGGTATATCTCCGGGTCCGCCTGGGCCGAATACAAGAAGTCCGGAACGCTCGCCGGCGAGCCGATGCCCGAAGGGCTCGTCGAAAGCGCCCGGCTCGATCCGCCGATTTTTTCACCGGCCACGAAGGCCGAGCAGGGACACGACGAGAACGTCACGTTCGATCATGTGGTAGGCGGTCTGGGCCGCGCCGTGGCGGAGCGGCTGCGCGAGGCGAGCCTGGCGCTGTACTCGGCTGGGCGCGAGTACGCCGCCGGCCGCGGGATCATCATCGCCGACACGAAATTCGAGTTCGGGACGACGCCGCAGGGCGAGCTGATCGTGATCGACGAGATCCTGACGCCCGACTCCTCGCGCTTCTGGCCGGCCGATCGCTATCAGCCGGGTCGCGGCCAGCCGAGCTTCGACAAGCAGCCGCTGCGCGACTACCTCGCGGAGCTCAAGAAGCAGGGGAAGTGGAACGGTGAAGCCCCTCCCCCACCGTTGCCGGACGACGTCGTGACCGCGACGAGTGAGCGTTACCGCGACGCATACGCCCGAATTACGGGAAAAGAGCTGGAGTGAGGATTGCGCCCGAAGGCTGGCCGTTCATCGCCATTGCCTGGCTGCTCGTTGCGGGAGCGGCGTATCTGGGAAACCGCTGGGGCGGCCCGTGGTGGATAGCCCCCGCTCTGCTCGCGATCTTCGCGATCTGGGTCGTGGCGTTCTTTCGCGATCCGATCCGTGCCGGCCCGCGCGGCGATCGGTACGTAGTCTCGGCGGCCGAGGGACACGTGGTGCACGTGACCGAGATCGACGAGCCGATGTACTTGAAGGAGCGCGCCATCCGGATCTCGATCTTCCTCTCCGTGTTTGACGTGCACGTGAATCGGTATCCCGTGAGCGGGAAGGTCGAGCTGTTGCATTACAACAAGGGCAAGTTCCTGCATGCCGCCGAGGAAAAGGCGAGTCTCGACAACGAGCAGTCATCGATCGGAATGCGCGGTCCGCATGGGCCGGTGCTCATCCGCCAGATCGCCGGGCTGATCGCGCGCCGGATCGTGACCGATTCAAAACCTGGCGATCAGGTCGAGCAGGGCGCGCGCCTGGGTCTGATCCGGTTCGGCTCGCGCACCGACGTCTTCCTGCCGCTCTCCGCGCGGCCCGTCGTGAAAGTCAAACCGGGTGATGTCGTGCGCGTCGGCGGCACCGTGCTGGCGGAGTATCCATGAGACCACCGCCGATTCCGCTGCGGCGCGTCGTCATCGTCGTCCCAAGCCTGTTCACGCTGTTCAATCTGTTCTTCGGCATCTGGGCGATGGTGCTCGCCACGCGCGGCGACTTCTATCGCGCGGGCTGGTTCATTGTTTTCGCCGGCATCCTCGACACGCTGGACGGCCGGGTCGCCCGGATTTCGGGAACCGGGACGCGGTTCGGCGCCGAGCTGGACAGTCTCGTCGATATCGTGAGCTTCGGCGTGGCGCCTGCTTTCCTTATGTATCAGGTCGAGTTCGCGGGCGGCGGGCAGGCGGCCTGGATCTTCTGCTACTTCTACGTCATGGCGGCCGCGATCCGGCTGGCGCGCTTCAACGTCACGCAGGCGGGACGCGCCAAGACCCACTTCATCGGGTTGCCCTCCCCGGCCGCCGGGATGACGCTCGCGACGTTTTATCCCTTCTCGCAGACGCCGTTGTTTGAGTCGATCCGCAGCCTGCCCTGGCATCTGCTGCTGACGTTCCTGATGATCGCACTCACGATCCTGATGGTGAGCAACGTCCATTACGCGACGCTGCCCCGCGCCGGCTTCCGGACGGCGCGCGGGCTATTGGGCCTCGCGTTGATTGTTGTTATCCTGGTATTCGGAATCTGGAAGCACGACGTCTTCCTGTTCCCGTTGGGCATCGCGTACATGACCTACGGCGTGGTCCGGGCTGTCCTGCTGGGTTTCTTCAAGGCCCCGGCCGAGGATGAGGAGGCCGAGATCGCCGGCCCGATCGTGATCGATGAGATCGACCAGAACCTGCGCGGCTCCCGCGGCGGCCGAGGCACAGGGGGGCCAGGAGCAGCATGAGCGCCTATACCGTTGAAATTCGCGTGATGCCCCGGGCGTCGTTGCTCGACCCTCAGGGCCAGGCGGTGCAGCACGCGCTCCAGGCGCTCGGGTTCGGCGACGTCGGCACAGTGCGGGCGGGCAAGCACCTGGTGCTCCAGGTTCAGGCGGCCACGCGTGAAGAAGCGGCGGCCAGGGCGCGCACGATGTGCGACCGGCTGCTGGCCAACCCGGTGACCGAGGATTACGAATGCAGCGTGTCGCCGTAGTCGTCTTCCCGGGCTCGAACTGCGATGCCGACACGCTCGATGCCGCGCGTGCCGCGGGGTCGGAGGCCTACTACGTCTGGCATCGCGACACCGACCTCAAGCAGGCGGACGCGGTGATCGTGCCGGGCGGATTCAGTTATGGCGATTATCTGCGCTCGGGCGCGATTGCACGCTTTTCGCCCGTGATGCGCGCCGTGACGGCGCACGCCCGCGCGGGCGGCGCACTGCTCGGCATCTGCAACGGCTTCCAGATTCTGTGCGAAGCCGGCCTCTTGCCGGGCGCATTGATGCGCAACGCGCGACTCAAGTTTCTGTCGCGGCCGGTGCGCGTGCGCGTCGAGGCCACGGATACTCCGTTCACCAGCGAGTACGAGCGAGGCGAGGAGCTGGTGCTGCCGATTGCGCACGGGGATGGTCGCTACGTAGCCGACGCCCAGACCGCCGCGGAGCTCAACGCCAATGCCCAGATAGTCTTGCGGTACGTCACAGAAAACCCGAACGGTTCGATGCAGGATATAGCCGGCATTTGCAATGCCGGACGCAACGTGGTGGGGATCATGCCGCATCCGGAGCGTCGTAACGCTTCGGTATTGGGTGGCCAGGACGGCGCCCGCGTCTTCCTCTCTCTGGAGGCTCGCAATGCGACGCAGCACGCTGGCGATATGCGCGCTGTTGACGGTCGCCACCTTAGGGTGTGAGCAGGTCGATACCGCGAAGGCGAAACTGAAGCTCGCCTGGGACAAGCTGCGCGGCCGCTCGACTGCCACGGCACCGCCGGCGGCGCCCGCGCGTCCTGCCCCTGACACCGCGGGTGCGCGCATAACCGCCGAGCAGGAGCGGCAGGCTGCGTCGCGGCCTCGGCCGCCCGCCGCCCCGCAAGAGCAGGCGCTGACGCGGGACAGGCCGTACCGGTCCGACGATACCGGCACGGTGAATCCGGGGATGACCGAGCGCGAGGTGTACGAGCTGTGGGCCGCTCCCGCCGCGGTACGTCGCGTGGGGACCTATACCTATCTCTTCTTCCAGAACGGCTGCGAGTACACGTGCGGCACGATGGATGTCGTGACATTGGAAAACGGTCACGTGGTGGATGCGATCGTGCGCTGGGAGGGACACCGCTATTCCGGGGAGTCGTCGTCTCCGGTCGGCAAAGTGCCGTTTGCGAATCCGGGTGGCGAGCAACTCCAGGTGAAGCCTTCATCGCCATGAGCGATAAACCGACCAAGAACGAAGACGAATACTTCGCGCGCCGCGACGCGGAGCTGCTCCGCCAGCAGCGCGAGACGGCGCGCAAGTCGGCCGCCGAGCTCGAGCGCAAAACGCATCACATGAAGTGCCCCAAGTGCGGATACGACTTGATCAGCGGAGACTGGGACGGCATTCAGATCGACCAGTGCACGAACTGCCACGGCATCTGGTGCGACGCGGGCGAGGTCGAGGAGATCCTCAAGCGGAAGGTCCAGCCGAACATTCTGGGACGGATATTCCGGGCCGTCGCAAAGGGCGTGTCCAGATCGTGACCGAGCCGAAGATCACACCCGAGCTGGTGCAGGAGCACAACCTCACAACCGAAGAATACGAACGCATCTTGGGCCTGCTCGGCCGGACGCCCACGTTCCCCGAGCTGGGCATCTTTTCGGCTCTGTGGAGCGAGCACTGCTCGTACAAGCACTCCCGCCCCATCCTCAAGACGCTTCCGACCACCGGGACGCATGTCGTTCAGGGTCCCGGTGAGAATGCCGGCGTGCTGCGTTTGCCCGGTGGGTGGGCGGTCGCCTTCAAGATCGAATCGCACAACCATCCGTCCGCGGTCGAGCCCTACCAGGGGGCGGCCACGGGTGCCGGCGGAATTCTGCGCGACGTGTTCACGATGGGCGCGCGTCCCGTTGCCCTGCTCAACAGCCTGCGGTTTGGCCCGCTCGATGAGCCGCGCAATCGCTACCTGTTCGGCGGCGTGGTCAAAGGGATCGGCGATTACGGAAACTGTGTGGGGGTCCCGACGCTCGGCGGCGAAGTCGACTTCGCCCCGGGATACTCCGGCAATCCGCTGGTCAACGCGATGTGCGTGGGCGTGCTCAAAGAGAAGGATCTCATCAAAGCGGCGGCGCACGGCGTCGGCAACATCCTGCTCGCCGTCGGCTCGAGCACGGGCCGCGACGGCATTCATGGCGCTTCGTTCGCGTCCGAAGAATTGACGCACGAGAGCGAGCAGCGCCGTCCCCAGGTCCAGGTCGGCGATCCCTTCACCGAGAAGCTGCTGCTCGAGGCGAGTCTCGAGCTGATTGCGTCCGGGCACATCGTCGCGATTCAGGACATGGGCGCGGCGGGGCTGACGTCTTCCTCGGCGGAAATGGCGGCGCGCGGCGGCGTGGGCGTCGAAATCGACCTCTCGAAGGTGCCGACGCGCGAGCCCGACATGACGCCCTACGAGATCCTGCTTTCGGAATCGCAGGAGCGCATGCTCGTCGTCGCGAAGACCGACCGCGTGAAGGAGGTCCAGGCGATTGCCGCGAAGTGGGACCTCGATGCCACGCCCATTGGCAAGGTCACCGACGACGGGATGTATCGCTGCCTGTGGAAAGGGAAAGTCGTCGTCGAGATCCCGGGCCAGCAGCTCGTCGAGGATTGCCCCGTCTATTATCCGGAAGCGAAGGAAGATCCTCGCATTGCGGAGCTCAGGGCGTCTGCGCCGCGCGCCGCACGCAACACGCCTTCACACGCCTTACTCACGCTGTTGGATGCACCGTCCGTGGCCAGCAAGCGTTGGGTCTTCGAGCAATACGACTCAACCGTTCAAGCGAGCACCGTGATCCCACCGGGCGGAGACGCCGGCCTGATTCGCGTGCGTCACGAGGAGTTCGGGATCGCGGTCAAAACCGACTGCAACAGCCGCTACGTGAAGCTCGATCCCTACGAGGGCGGCAAGGCGACCGTCGCCGAGTCGGCGCGGAACGTGGCCTGCACGGGCGCCCAACCGATCGGCATCACGAACTGCCTGAATTTCGGCAGTCCCGAACGGCCCGAGGTCTTTTACCAGTTCCGTGAAGCGTGTCGCGGCATGGCCGACGCGTGTCGCGCGCTCGATACGCCCGTGACCGGCGGCAATGTCTCCTTCTACAATGAAAGCCCCACGGGCGCGGTCGATCCGACGCCGGTGATCGGGATGATCGGGGTGATCCCGCACGCAGCGCGGGCGGTCCCGAGCCATGCGCGCCAGCCCGGTGACGTGGTCTTTGTGCTCGGCGAGACGCGGGCCGAGCTGGGGGCGTCGGCGTATTGGGAGATCTGTCACGACTTCATCGGCGGCCAGCCGCCCAAAGTGGATCTTGCTGCCGAGACGCGCCTCATCACGCTGCTCGTCACCGCCGCCGATCGTGGCCTGTTCCGGTCCGCGCACGACTGCTCGCACGGCGGCCTGGCTGTCGCGCTCGCCGAGGTGGCCATGGGCGGGCCGTATCAAGGGTTCGGCTTCGGCCTCGACGTCGACCTCACCTCAGCAAACAGACAACTGACGACCGAGAGCCTTCTCTTCAGCGAATCCCACGGTCGCGCCGTGATCACCTGCCCGGCCGAGCGCGCGGCCGCCGTCCAGGCGCTCGCGGGCGAACTTGGGGTGCCGGTCCTGCGTTGTGGCAGCGTCGGCGCGAAGGAC
>Ga0134121_10004570_pt1 | contig 11316 bp, 12 predicted proteins | sample KB301_FD_96463 | JGI IMG/M metagenome (GOLD analysis project Ga0134121, IMG submission 96463) | Terrestrial soil microbial communities without Nitrogen fertilizer from Kellogg Biological Station, Michigan, USA - KB3-0-1 | ecosystem: Environmental > Terrestrial > Soil > Unclassified ...
AGGACGCGACGAAACTCTCGCGCGAGCGCTTCGCCGCGCTCAAGCACAAGGACCGCGTCGGCACGAGCGTGAAGTGGCACGTGCCGGCGTTCACCGTGCCCGACCGCGAGCCGATCGTGCTCCACGCGATCGAGGGCGAGCACTTCGCCGACTTCGACGCCAGCATGCAGCGCGTCTTCTTCGACACGATCTGGCGCGTCGGACCGGACTCGAACCGCATGGGCTATCGCCTGGCCGGGCCGCCGCTCACGCGGAGCAAGACGGATGAGATCCTTTCCGGCCCCACTTGCCTCGGCAGCGTCCAGGTTCCGGCTAACGGCGTTCCGATCGCATTGATGGCCGACCACCAGACGACCGGCGGCTATCCACGCATCGCCGAAATCGCCTCCGCCGACGTGCCGCGCCTCGCGCAGATCGCGCCGGGCGGCACCGTGCACTTCGCCCGCACCACGCTCGACATGGCGGCCGAGCTGCGCAAGGACGCCCGCAGCCGCATGGAGAACATCATGCGCGGCATCGCGTGGGAATATGGAAAATAGGCGCCGATGAGGCGGATCGATCTCAACTGCGACATGGGCGAGAGCTACGGCGCCTGGAAGATGGGCGACGACGCCGGCGTCATGCCGTACATCAGCTCGGCGAACGTCGCCTGCGGATTCCACGGCGGCGATCCCGCCACCATCCGCAAGACCGTGCGGCTCGCGGTCGATAACGGCGTGGCGATCGGCGCGCATCCGTCGCTGCCCGACATCCAGGGCTTCGGCCGGCGGGTGATGAAGATCTCGCCGCAGGAGATGTACGACCTCGTCGTCTACCAGGCGGGCGCGGTCGAGGCGTTTGCGCGCGCGGCGGGTTCGAAGCTGCACCACATCAAGTGCCACGGCGCGCTCTACAACATGGCCGCGAACGACGAGGGACTGTCGGATGCCATGGTGCGCGCGGCCAAGGATCTCGGCGCCATGCTTTATGTGCTGTCGAAGAGCAAGAACTTCGACATCGCCAAGCGTGCCGGCATCGCCGTGTGCGGCGAAGTCTTCGCCGACCGCGGCTACACCGACGAAGGCACGCTCGCGCCGCGCGACAAGCCGGGCGGCATGATCGAGGATGGGGACAAGGCCGTGAAGCAGGCGCTGGCGATGATCGAGGAAGGCTACGTCACGAGCCTCTCCGGCAAGAAGGTGCCGGTGGCGGCCGATACGCTCTGCATCCACGGTGATCAGCCTGGCGCCGTCGCGTTCGCCAAGGCGCTGCGAGCGAGCTTCAGGCAGAAAGGCATCGAGGTCGTCGCACCTTGAAGTGGCTCGAGCTGCGCGTGCCGCCGCCGCTCGTAGCCAGCGTCATTGCGCTTCTCATGTGGCTCGCCACCAGGCTCCTTCCGCCGCTTGATTTCGCGCTACCCGCGAAGAGCGCGCTCGCCATTGCTCTAGCCGCCATAGGGCTCGGTGTCGGCCTCGTGGCGGTGTTCCAGTTCAAGCGGGCGCGCACCACGGTGCATCCGATGAGGCCGCAGGAGAGCTCGACGCTGGTCAGGGCAGGAATCTTCCGGCGCTCGCGCAACCCGATGTATCTCGGCGTACTGCTGGTTCTCGCCGCCTGGGCCGTGTGGCTCGCGAACGTCGCCGCCTTCCTGCTGCTGCCGGTGTTCGTCGCCTACCTGAACCGCTTCCAGATCGCGCCGGAAGAGCGGGCGCTGGAAGCGCGTTTCGGCACGACGTTCGCCGACTACCGGCGCGCAGTGCGCCGCTGGCTCTAGAATCGCGCCCAATGGTTCCCAAACTCTTCACGCCGCTCCAGATCGGCGGCGTCACGCTGCCCAATCGCATCGCCATCTCGCCGATGTGCCAGTACCGGGCCGACGACGGCTGCATGAACGACTGGCACCTGATCCACCTCGGGCAGCTCGCCTTTAGCGGCGCCGGCCTGATGATGCTCGAGGCGACGCACGTGACGCGCGAAGGCCGCATCACTCACGGCTGCGCCGGCCTCTATAACGAGCACAACGAGGCCGAGATCGCCCGCGTCATCGCCGCCTGCCGGCGCCTCGGCAAGAACCCGATCGGCATCCAGCTCGCCCACGCCGGACGCAAGGCGTCGTCGCAGGTGCCGTGGGAAGGGCGCGAATGGCTGCGGCCGGACCAATCGCCGTGGATCACGGTGGCGCCGTCGGCGATTCCATACGCCGAGGGCTGGCACGCGCCGCACGAGCTGACGGTCGCGGAAATCCGCCAGCAGGTGGAAGCGTTCGTCGCTTCCACCGTGCGCTCGAAGCGCATCGGCTTCGACGTGGTCGAGCTGCACTCCGCGCACGGCTATCTGCTGCACCAGTTCCTGTCGCCGCTTTCCAATAAGCGGACCGACGAGTACGGCAAGAACCGGATGAAATTTCCGCTGGAGGTGGCCGCCGCGGTGCGCGAGTCCTGGCCGAAGGATCGCGGGCTGGGCGCGCGCATCAGCGCGAACGACTGGGCGGAAGGCGGGCTCGGACCCGATGACGCGGTGACGTATGCGAAGGAGCTGAAGAGAGTCGGATTCGACTACGTCTGCGTGTCGAGCGGCGCGCTCGTCGGCCACGCCAGGATGGGGCCGATCGTCGAGGGCTATCAGGTGCCGTTCGCCGAGAAGGTGAAGCGCGCGCTCGACATCAAGGTGCGCGCGGTCGGCATGATCGCCAGCCCGCAGTACGCCGAGGAGATCGTGGAAAGCGGCAAGTGCGACATGGTGGCGATGGCGCGCGCCTTCCTCGACAACCCGCGCTGGGTGTGGCACGCCGCCGAGCGCCTCGGCATCAAGATCGACTATCCGCCGTCCTATGCGCGCAGCCGCTTCGACCAGTGGCCGGGGTCGAAGCTCGCGCGGCCGCAGTGGCAGGACGAGTCGCAAGTGGGGTGAAGCAAATGGATGCACGCATGAAGCAGTACTTGCACATTGCGCTCACCGCGATGGCGATCATCTGCACCGTGGCATCCGTCGAGGAGCTGTTCATCGTCGGCGCCACGCGCTGGACCGCGGCCTTCAACGCGCTGTCCCTCGTGTTCATCTTCATGGCGTTCAAGACGCGCCGCATTCGCCAGCCTTGAGGCGCTGGCTCCTAGCCCTGGCCCTCGCACCGGCCTTCGCCTGGGCCGAGCCGCAGTCCGTCTACATCGCCGACCTCACATGGGTCGAAGTGCGCGAGGCGATCGAGCTCGGCAAGACCACCGCGATCTACTACGCCGGCAGCACCGAGCAGAACGGCCCGCACATGGCGCTCGGCAAGCACAACGTCATCGCGCGCTATGTCGCGGGGCGAGTGGCGCGCAAGCTCGGCAATGCACTGGTGGCGCCGGTGATGCCGTTCGCGCCGACCGGCGAGCACATGCGCTACCCCGGCACCGTGTCGCTCAGCGACGCGACCTTCGCGGCGGTGGCGCGCGAAGTCGGACAAAGCATGTTCGCCGCGGGATTTCGCGTGGTGTGCTTCATGGGCGACCACGGCGGCGGGCAGGAGGCGCTGAAGCAGGTGGCGCTCGAGCTCGACCGCGAATGGTGGTCGAAGGGGCGGCGCGCGCACTACATCGGCGATGCCTATTACAAGGCGGAAGCCGAGATCCACGCCTATCTCGTGCAGAAGAAGCTGCCGCCCGGCGCGCACGCCGGAATCGAGGATACTTCGCAGCTCATGTTCCTCGATCGCGGGCAGAAGTGGGTGCGGCGCGACAAGCTCGCCGCGGCGGACGAGAAGTCCGGCGTGGACGGCGACCCGCGGCGCGCCTCCGCCTCGATCGGCAAGGCGCTCCTCGACATCAAGGTGAACGCCGCCGTGGCGCAAATCGAATCGCTGGTGAAAAAACCGTGAAGACACTCGCCCTCATCGCCGCGCTCGCCCTCGCGCCGGCGGCTCAGGCCGAATCGATCGCCATCGTCGGCGCCACCGTGATCCTTCCCGAGCTCACCATGCCGAGGGCCGTGGCGCGCGACAGCACCGTGATCATCGACGGCAATCGCATCGTGCGCGTCGGGCCGGCGAAATCAACGCCGGCGCCGCGGGGTGCGCGGCTCATCGACGGCAAGGGCAAGTGGGTGGTGCCGGGCCTGATCGACGCCCACGTGCATTTCTTCCAGTCGGGGAATCTCTATACGCGCCCCGACGCGGCCGATTTCAACGCCGTCGTGCCGTACGAGAAGGAAGCGGCGCGCAACAAGGCGCGCCTGCCGGCGACCTTCAAGGTCTGGCTCGCGAGCGGCGTGACGAGCGTGGTCGACATCGGCGGGCCGTTCTGGAACTTCGACATGCGCGATGCTTCGCTGAAGAGCGATGCGGCGCCGCGGGTGGCGGTCGCCGGGCCGCTCATCTCGATGATCGATCGCGTGAAGCTCGACATCGGCGATCCGCCGATCATCAAGATCTCTTCGCCCGACGAGGCGCGGGCCCTGGTCGCGAAGGAGCTCGCGCGCAAGCCCGATTTCATCAAGGTCTGGTTCATCCACCAGCCGGGCGACGACCTCGCCGCGCAGGAAGCGATCGTGAAGGCGGCGGGCGACGCGGCGCACGCCGCGGGCATCCGCCTCGCGGTGCACGCGACCGAGCTCGTCGTCGCCAAGGCGTCGCTCAGGGCGGGGGCCGATTACCTGGTGCACTCGGTGGAGGACGCGCCGGTCGACGATGAATTCCTCGAGCTCGCGAAGAAGAACCGCGCGCTCTACTGCCCGACGCTCTTCGTGGTGATGGGGTACCGCTACGCGCTCTCCAACACCTGGCAGCCGACGGAAATCGAGAAGCGGCTCGCCGACCCGCAGATCCTCGCGTCGATGCGCGACCTCGACGCGATGCCGAAGGACAAGCTCCCCGAGCGCGTGGCGAAGGCGATGGCGAGCCCGCCGCAGGTCAAGCCCTCCGCTACGGCGCTCGCCAACCTGCAGAAGGTCTGGGATGCCGGCATCCCGGTGGCGATGGGCACCGACGCCGGCAACATCGGCACCCTGCACGGACCGTCGGTGTTCCGCGAGATGGCGATCATGGTGCAGTCGGGGCTGACCACGCTGGAGGTGCTGCGCTCGGCGACGACGAACGGCGCGAAAGCGATGGCGCGCGACGTAGGCGCCGTGGCTCCGGGCAAGCTCGCCGACCTGCTGGTCCTCGACGCCGATCCGCTCGCCAACATCGAGAACCTGAGCAAGATCCACCGGGTGATCAAGGACGGCAAGGTCTACTCGCCCGACGAGCTCATCCGCTCGATCAGCGGAACCTAGCCATGGGCAGGGCGCTTGTTTTGGTGATGGCGCTCGCCCTGGTGGGCAGCGCGCAGGCGCAGCGCGCCGGGATCAGCGCGGAGCAACTCCAGGTCTTCGCAGACCCGGCCATGCCGGGGAAGGAATTCCGCGTGCAGCGCACGACCTATGCGCCCGGGGGCCAGAACCCGAAGCACTACCACGCGTCGCACGTCGTCTTCTTCGTCCTCGAGGGCGCGGGCGTGTGGCAGGAAGAGGGCAAGGAGGCCGTGACGCTCAAGCCGGGCGAAAGCCTGCATGTGCGGCCGGGCACCGTCCACTCTCACCGCAATGCCAGTGCGAGCGAGAAGCTGGTGTTCCTCGAGTTCGTGATCGTCGAGAAAGGCCAACGCAGCACGATCCCGATGCCGTAGCGGGCCTCTGTCTTGCAGCAAGGCTGCCGATGGAGCCGAACCAGCCGAAGATCGAGGGACTCGTGCGCCAGCTCCTCATCGAGCTCGGCGAGGACGCCAACCGGGAAGGACTGCTGAAGACACCGCAGCGCGTAGCCAAGGCGCTCGCCTTCCTCACGCACGGCTACCGCGCCGATCTGCGGCAGGTCATCAACCAGGCGCTCTTCACGCAGACCACCGACGGCATGGTGATCGTGAAGGACATCGAGCTCTACAGCCTGTGCGAGCACCACCTGCTGCCGTTCTACGGCCGCTGCCACATCGGCTACATCCCGGACGGAAAAGTGTTCGGCGTCTCGAAGCTCGCGCGGCTCGTCGACGTCTTCGCGCGGCGCCTGCAGCTGCAGGAGCGGCTCACCGAGCAGATCTCGCAAGTCGTGATGGAGGAGGTGGGCGCGAAAGGCGTCGGCGTCATGATCGAGGCGCGCCACCTCTGCATGATGATGCGCGGCGTCGAGAAGCAGAACTCGCTGATGGTCACCTCGAGCGTGCTCGGCGTCTTCCGCGAGAACCTCGCCACGCGCGAGGAATTCCTGGGTTTGGCCTGCCGGCCGCGCGCCGTCTAATTCCGGACAACGTCCGTAATTATTTTTGGACTGCGGTTACGCAGGTCGGCTTCAGGCTTTCAGAATAATTACGGACGTTGTCCGGAATTAGCTGGTCGTCATCACCACCGGTCCGTGGTCGCTGGTGCCAAATTCTCTCTGCACCACGCACGTCGCCACGCGCTCGGCGATGGGCTTGGAAGCGAGGATGTAGTCCAGCCGCCAGCCGATGTTGCGGCTCCGCATGTTGCGCCACGGCGCCCACCAGGTGAAGAGGTGATCGTTGTCCGGCTCCTTGGCGCGATGCACATCGACGAGCTGGTCGTCGATCAGCTCCTCGAGTAGCGCGCGCTCCTCCGGCAGCTGGCCGATGACGTTCTTGCGCTCGGCCGGATGCACGTCGCGCTCGGTGCGCGCGATGTTGATGTCGCCGCAAAGCACGAGGTCTTTTCCCTCGGCATGCAGGCGCTTCGCCCACGCGCCGAGGCTGCGCATGAAGTTGACCTTCGCCCCATAGTCCTTGCCGCCGTTCGGCACGTAGACGGAGGCGAACACGGTGCCGCCGGCCTGCGCCGCGACGATGCGCGACTCCATGTCGAAGTCAGGATGGCTGAACGCGACATCGCCGAAAAGCTCCTGCCGCACGTGCAGCGAGACGCCCGAGTAGGCCTTCATCGTCGAGCCGTGCCAGTAGATGTGGTAGCCGCTGATCCGGCATTCGAGCGGCACCTGGTCGATGTTCGCCTTCAGCTCCTGCAGGCACAGGACGTCGGGGTTCTCGCGCTCGAGGAACTCGCATACCTGCCCGGCGCGGGCGCGGATGCCGTTCACGTTCCAGGTGGCGATCTTCATGAAAAAGTTTGGGGACGGAGCCCAAACCAGTTCGGGCTCCGTCCCCAAATTGTGCTGCGGTTAAGAGCCTCTGACGACCTTGATCTGGTTGTCGACGCTCTTCACGCCATCGACCTTCTTGGCGACTTGGCTTGCCTTGTTCTTCTGCCCGTTGCTCGCCACGGTGCCCCAGAGGCTCACGCGGCCATCGGCCGCGGTGACGTCGATCGCGCCAGAGGGCAGCTTGTTCTCCGGCATCTCGAGCGTGCGCTTCACCAGCGCGGCGAGCTCCTTGTTCGGATCGGGCTTCGGCGGCTCGGGCTTGGGCTCGGGCTTCGGCGCGGCCGCCACCGGCGGCGGCGGGGGCGGCGCCTTCGCCGCGGGCTTGAGCTTCGGCGCCTCGTCGCCGCAGGCGACGAGGGCAAGCGCTGCGATGAGCGCGAGGATGTATTTCATGTCTCCCTCCTTCTTAGTGAGTTGCAAAGAGCCGGGCTATCGCCGCGGCGTCAAACCGGTACTCGTGGTTGCACATCTCGTTTCTTATTACGACTGCGCCCTGCTCGGCAAGGATCGATTCGACTTCCTCCCGCCCGAGGCCGCGCAGCATGTCCTTTACCTTGTCCTCGTCGTAGGGGCAATGGTATTCGACTGCGTAGAGCCTGAACACGCGCATCAGCTCTTCAGGAAAAACCTTCGTCAACAGGTCGTAAGGCTGCGCGTCGCGCGTCTCCTCGAGGCTGAGCGTGTTGGCGAAATGGATAACCCGGTTCCAGCCGTCGGGGTCGCGGCTGTCGGCGCCGGGCAGCTTCTCCAGCAATAGCCCCGCGAGGGCGCCGTGGTCGGCGAAGAGCCGCAGGTGGGCCGGCAGCTGCTCCGACTGCGAGAGGTAGTGGGTGAAGATCTGCTCCATCGTCTCGCCCTCGAGCGGCACGAGGCTCTGGTAGAACTTCCCGCTGCGCAGGTCTTCCAGCGTGACCGACAGGCGGCCCTCGCCGATCAGCTCGCGCTCGCTGTCCTGCGTGATTGCCTCGGCCTCGAAGTGCGCCATGCCGCGGATGCGCAACTCCGCGGTGCAGTCGGCCACGAGCAGCTTGACCGGGCCCGTGCCTTGCACCTGAAGCGTGACCCGACCGGCTCCCTTCTGGTTCGCCCCCAGCAGGGTGTTGAGCGCCGTGGTGTGCCCGAGGAGGGAGACGATGTCCTCCGGGTACCCCCGCCCGTCCAGCATCCGCTGCCAGGCCCCGGTCAGACACACGAGGCGCCCCCGAATGTCCAGGTTCTCGAACATGAAGCGCTGAACGTAGTCGGTCTGCATGGTCAAAGTTTATATGGCCCCGAGGTAGCAACCGCCTGTCCCATTTGAGATAACTCCACCCCCATGCCAGCTGTCGCTGAACGCACCGTCACTCTTGCCGGACACGACCAGTACCTCTTCCGGGAGGGCACGCACAGTCGCTTGTACGAGAAGCTCGGTGCGCATTTCTTAGGCGAGGCCACGCACTTTGCCGTCTGGGCGCCGAACGCGCAGTCGGTGTCCGTGATTGGCGACTGGAACGGCTGGGACCCGCGCGCGAATCCGATGCAGGGCTCGGACTCCGGCATCTGGCAGGTGCGCGTGCCGAACGCGAAACCCGGCAACGTGTACAAATTTCACATCGTCTCCCGCAACGCTGGTTACCGGGTAGACAAGGCCGACCCGTACGCGTTTCGCGCCGAGGAGCCGCCGAAGACCGGCTCGATGGTGTGGGACCTCGCCTACGAGTGGCGCGACCAGGCGTGGATGCAGGACCGCAAGTATCGAAACGCGCTCGACGCGCCCTGGTCGATCTACGAAGTGCATCTCGGCTCCTGGCGCCGCGATCCGGCCGATCCGCAGCGGCAGCTGTCGTACCGCGAGGTCGCGCCGATGCTTGCGGAGTACTGCCAGAAGATGCGCTTCACGCACGTCGAGCTCCTGCCGATCATGGAGCACCCGTTCTACGGCTCGTGGGGCTACCAGACCACCGGCTATTTCGCACCTTCGAACCGCTACGGCACGCCGCAGGACTTCATGAGCTTCGTCGACACGCTGCACCAGGCGGGCGTCGGCGTGATCCTCGACTGGGTGCCCTCGCATTTCCCATGGGACCAGCACGGGCTCGGTTTCTTCGATGGCTCGCATCTCTACGAGCACGCCGACCCGCGGCAGGGCCACCATCCGGACTGGGCCAGCGCGATCTTCAACTATGGGAGGAACGAGGTGCGCGCCTTCCTCGCCTCGAGCGCGCGCTTCTGGCTCGACAAGTACCACGCCGACGGCCTGCGCGTCGACGCGGTCGCGTCCATGCTCTACCTCGACTACGGCCGCAAGCAGGGCGAGTGGATCCCCAACCAGTTTGGCGGGCGGGAGAACCTCGAGGCCATCTCCTTCCTGCAGTTCCTGAACCAGACACTGTTCCGCGACTTCCCCGACACGCAGACGATCGCCGAGGAATCCACCGCCTGGCCGCAGGTGTCGCGGCCGACCTACCTCGGCGGTCTCGGCTTCGGCATGAAGTGGAACATGGGCTGGATGCACGATACGCTCGCCTACTTCAAGAACGATCCGGTGCATCGCAAGTTCCACCACGACGAGCTCACGTTCTCGCTCTGGTACGCGTTCCACGAGAACTTCGTGCTGCCGCTTTCGCACGACGAGGTAGTGCACGGCAAGGGCTCGCTCATCGGCCGCATGCCGGGCGACGCGTGGCAGCAGTTCGCCAACCTGAGGCTTCTCTTCGGCACCATGTGGTCGCACCCCGGGAAGAAGCTCCTCTTCATGGGCGGCGAGTTCGGCCAGCGCCGCGAGTGGGCCCACGAATCGAGCCTCGAGTGGCATGTCCTCGGCATGGACCAGCGCCACGAGGGCGTACAGCGCTGGGTCGCCGATCTCAACCGCGTGATGCGCGAGCAGCCGGCGCTGCACCAGAAGGACTTCACCAACGACGGCTTTCGCTGGGTGCAGCGCGGCGACTGGGAGCAGAGCGTCATCTCATTCCTGCGGCAGGGCAACGAAAGCGCGCCGCCCATCCTGGTGGTCTGCAACTTCACGCCCGTGCCGCGCGAGAACTACCGGCTGGGCGTGCCGCGCGGCGGCTACTGGCGCGAGCTCCTGAACTCGGACGCGCCGCTCTACGGCGGCAGCGGCATGGGCAACTACGGCGGCTGCGAAGCGACGCCGATGCCGTACAACGAATACAGCCACTCGCTCTCCATCACCGTTCCGCCACTGGCGGTGCTCTTCTTCAAGCCTGAATAACGAGACCCCTCCGCAGCGCGTCATCATCGAGTCGGTCAGTCCCCAGGTCGATTGCGGGCGCTATCCCGCGAAGCGCGCCGTGGGCGATGACGTGCGCGTCGAGGCCGACGTCTTTACCGACGGCCACGACGCGGTCCTCGCCGAGCTGATGTACCGCAAGCACGGCGCGAAGGACTGGCAGATCGTGCCGATGGAATTCCTGGGCAACGACCACTGGGCAGGCTCGTTCCGCGTCGAGGAGCTCGGCCGCTACGAGTACACCGTGCGCGGCTGGACCGATCCCTTCCTCACCTGGCAGCGCGACCTGAAGAAGCGCCAGGAAGCGGGCCAGGACCTCTCGGTCGATTTCCTCATCGGCGGCGCGCTGTCCTGCAACCCGGTGCTGAAGGACGCGGCACGACCGGCGGAAGAGCGCTATGCCACCGCGATGGCGCTGAAGCCGCCGCCGCCCGATGCGTCGCGCGTCCTGACGTACGACAAGACGATGAGCGTGGTGGTCGATCCAGCGCGCGCGCGCTTCAGCACCTGGTACGAGCTCTTCCCGCGCTCGGTGCGCGGCGATGGCACGCACGCCACCTTGCGCGACCTGATTGCATTCCTTCCCGAAGTCGAGGCGATGGGGTTCGACGTGCTCTACCTGCCGCCGGTCCATCCGATCGGCCTGACGGAGCGCAAGGGCAAGAACAACGCGCTGAAAGCCGAGCACAGCGATGTCGGCAGCCCCTGGGCGATCGGGGCCAGGGAGGGCGGGCACAAGGCGCTGCATCCGCGCCTCGGCACGTTCGAGGACTTCGATGCGCTGGTCGCGGCCGCCGGGGCGAAGAACATCTCGATTGCGCTGGACATCGCGTTCCAGTGCTCGCCCGACCATCCCTACGTGAGCGAGCACCCGGATTGGTTCCGCGCGCGCCCCGACGGCACCATCCAGTACGCCGAGAACCCGCCGAAGAAATACCAGGACATCTATCCGTTCGATTTCGAGTCGCGCGATTGGCGCGGGCTG
>Ga0134121_10004571_pt1 | contig 11312 bp, 10 predicted proteins | sample KB301_FD_96463 | JGI IMG/M metagenome (GOLD analysis project Ga0134121, IMG submission 96463) | Terrestrial soil microbial communities without Nitrogen fertilizer from Kellogg Biological Station, Michigan, USA - KB3-0-1 | ecosystem: Environmental > Terrestrial > Soil > Unclassified ...
TGACGCTGCCGATCGCGAGGGATCTCTCGCGCAACGGCATCCGCATCTGCACCATCGCGCCGGGGATCTTCGAGACACCGCTGCTGGCGGCGCTGCCGAAGGACGCACAGGAGTCGCTCGGCAAGCAGGTGCCGTTCCCCTCGCGCCTGGGTCGGCCGACCGAGTTCGCGCAGATGGTGAAGTCGATCGTCGAGATCGAGATGCTGAACGCCGAGACCATCCGCCTCGACGGCGCCATCCGCATGGCGCCTAAGTAATCTGTTTTAGGTCCTGCTTATAGAGGCGGGAGCGTTCGACATACCCGCTGGCAATACCGAGGAGCCGCTCCCGCTCCTCGGGCTTGAGCTCCCGTACGATTTTTCCGGGCGAGCCGACCACCAGCACGCCGTCCGGGATTTCCTTGCCTTCGGCGATCAGCGTGTTCGCGCCGATCAGCGCGCCGCGGCCGATCTTCGCGCCGTTCAGGATCACGCTGTTGATGCCGATCAGCGTGCCTTCGCCGATGGTGCAGCCGTGCAGCATCACCTTGTGGCCGATGCTGACGCGCGGCGCGAGGGTCATCGGAAAGCCCGGGTCGACGTGCAGCACCGAGGCGTCCTGGATGTTGCAGTCCTCGCCGATGACGATGCGGTCGTTCTCGGCGCGGATCACCACCTTGAACCAGACGTTGGCGTTGTTGTGCAGGGTGATGTCGCCGACCAGCGTGGCGTCGTGCGCGACATAGTGATGGCTGCCGAGCAGCTTGGGCCGGCGCTCGCCGAGGGAGAAAAGGGGCATGGGGCTATCATAATCCAGTGAAAATCATCGTTCTCGGCGCGGGCGTGGTCGGGGTCACCGGCGCGTGGTATCTCGCCGCCGCCGGCCACGAGGTCACGGTGATCGAGCGGCGCGACGCCGCCGGGCTCGAGACCTCGTTCGCCAACGGCGGCCAGATCTCCGCCGGCCACGCCGAGCCCTGGGCCAAGCCTTCGGTGGTGCCGAAAATCCTGCGCTGGCTGGGGCGCGAGGACGCACCGCTTCTTTTTCGCCCGCGCGCCGACCGCGCGCAGTGGGAATGGGGCATGCGCTTCCTGCTCGAATGCTTCCCGGGGCGCTTCCAGCGCCACAGCCGCACGCTCGCCGGCCTGGCCGGCCACAGCCGCGAATGCCTGCGCGCCTTGCGCGCGCAGCTCGGCATCCGCTACGACCACCTCGAGCGCGGCATCCTGCAATTCGCCACCAACGAGCGCGATCTGGAAGCGCTGACGCATCACGTCGAGGAAATGCGCCCGCTGGGCATCAACCGCCAGATCAAGTCTGCCGCGGAGATTTTCGCGCTCGAGCCTGCGTTGCGTGATTCGTCCGATCGCGTGCTCGGGGGCGTGTATGACCCGCAGGACGAGTCCGGCGACGCGCATCGCTTTACGGAGGAACTGGCGCGGCATGCAGCAGGGAAGGGGGTGGTGTTTCGTTTCGGGCACTCCGTGAAGACCATTGAGGCGACCGGAGGGCAGGTTGGCGGGCTGGCCCTGGAGAACGGAGAAACGGCAAGAGCGGATGCGTATGTCGTCTCGCTGGGGAGTTACAGCCCGTTGCTCCTGCGCCCGCTCGGCATCGGCATTCCGGTCTATCCGCTGAAGGGCTACTCGATCACGCTGCCGCTCGGACCGAAGGAGGCGGCGGCCGCGCCCACGGTGAGCCTCACCGACGAAGCCTTCAAGATCGTGATCTCGCGGCTTGGCAACCGCTTGCGTGCGGCAGGAACCGCGGAGCTCACGGGCTACGACACGACCATCAACCCGGTGCGCTGCGCAGCGATCGCCGGCCGCATCCGGCAGTTGTTCCCGGCGCTGAGCGGTGTGACTGCGGGCGACTTCTGGACCGGGTTGCGCCCGGCCACGCCGAACAACGTGCCGGTCATCGGCAGGACCAAGCTGAAAAACCTCTACCTCAACACCGGGCACGGCACGCTCGGCTGGACGCTCGCCTGCGGTTCCGCCAGCGTGCTCGCGGATCTCGTATCCGGGCGCAAGCCGCAGGTCGCCTTTCCCTTCGCATCAGGAACATGAGGAGGAACTCGGAATCGGAGTTTCACCAGATCCGCGGGCTGCGCTACCACCTGCGGCGCTGGCGCTCTTCCGGCGCGCCGAAAATGGTGCTGCTGCACGGTTGGATGGATGTTTCGGCTTCTTTCCAGTTCATGGTCGATGCGCTTCAGGGGGACTGGGATGTCTACGCGCCCGACTGGCGCGGCTACGGCCTGACCGACTGGGGGAAGGCTGACTGCTACTGGTTTCCCGATTACCTGGCCGACCTGGACGCGTTGCTCGACCAGATCCAGCCGGAATCGCCGGTCAATCTGGTCGGCCACAGCCTTGGCGGCAACGTTGCCGCGCTCTACGCCGGCGCACGTCCCGAGCGCGTAGCGCGTTTCGCCAACCTGGAAGGCTTCGGCATGGCGCCGACGCGCCCAGCGCAGGCGCCGAAACGCTACGCACGCTGGCTCGAAGAGCTGCGTGATCCGCCGGGCCTGCGGCCGTACGAGAATTTTTCAGCCCTCGCCGAGCGCTTGCGGGCGGGCAACAAGCGGCTATCGGAAGAGCAGGCTGAATTCCTTGCGCGGCACTGGGGCCAGGAAGTAGCGGGGCAGGGCGTGCTGTTGCGCGGCGACCCGGCACACAAGATCGTCAATCCGGTGCTGTACCACTTGGAGGAGGCGCGTGCGTGCTGGCAGGAGATCCGCGCGCCGGTGCTGTGGGTCGAAGGCGAGGAATCCGAGACCCCGCAGCGGCTGCACTTGAACGCGAACCAGCTCGCCGAGCGCCAGGCGGCGTTCCGCGACCTGCGCAGCGTGCGCGTGCCCGATGCGGGCCACATGCTGCATCACGATCAGCCGCAAGCCGTCGCGCGGCTGCTCGAGGGATTCCTGGCGCGCTGATGGCCCAGTTCTTCGCCATCCATCCCACCCATCCGCAGAAGCGCCTGGTGCGCCAGGCGGCGGAGATCGTGCGGCGCGGCGGCGTGATCGCCTATCCGACCGACTCCTGCTACGCGCTCGGCTGCGACCGTGGCAACACCCAGGGCCTCGAGCGCCTGCGCCGCATCCGGCACATCGACGAGCGTCATCACCTGACGCTGATGTGCCGCGATCTGTCGGAGATCGCCACGTACGCGATCGTGGACGACTCGCAATTCCAGCTGATGAAGAGCGCGACGCCGGGTAGCTACACCTTCATCCTGCGCGCGCGGCGCGAAGTGCCGCGCAGGCTGACGCGCAAGAAGACCATCGGCGTGCGCGTGCCCGGGCATCCGGTCGCGCACGAACTGCTCGCCGAGCTCGATCAACCCATGCTGTCGACCACGCTTCTGCTTCCCGGCGACACTGCCCCGCTGTCGGAAGCGGAAGCGGTGCGCGCCCGGCTCGAGCACGATGTCGACCTGGTCATCGACGCCGGCCCCTGCGGCGTCGAGCCGAGCACGGTGATCGACCTGAGCGGCGAAAAAGCCCGCGTGTTGCGCGAAGGAAAAGGCTCGCTCGCGCCGTTCGCGGTGGAGCGCGTCTGATAAAATCGCTCGGCAAAAGATGGACCTCAACGTCAACCAGCTGGTCCAGACTCTTGCCATCTACGCGCTCCCCGTATTGTTCGCGATTACGCTGCACGAGGCGGCGCATGGCTACGTCGCGCGCCACTTCGGCGACATGACGGCGCACGCCCAGGGCCGTATCAGCCTCAACCCCGTCCGGCATGTCGACGCCGTCGGCACGATCGTGGTGCCGCTGGTCATCCTGCTCCTCTCGGGCAACAAATTTCTCTTCGGCTGGGCGAAGCCGGTGCCGGTGAACTACTCGGCGCTGCGCAAGCCGCGCCAGCACATGGCATGGGTGGCGGCCGCCGGGCCCGCGGCCAACCTGCTGATGGCGCTGATCTGGGTCGTGCTGCTGAAGGTCGCGGTCATGCAGCCGCAGAACGGCTTCTGGCTTTTCCTCGGCCTCGTGTCCGAGGCCGGCATCGGGGTCAACCTGCTGTTCATGTTTCTCAACCTGATCCCGATCCTGCCGCTCGACGGCGGTCGCATCCTGGCGAGCCTGCTGCCGCGGCGCGCCGCGGGCCAGTACGCCAGGCTCGAGCCGCTCGGGATGCCGCTACTCATCGTGCTGCTGCTCACCAACGTGCTCAATTTCGTGCTCGCGCCCCTGATGGGCGCCTCGGACGCGCTGATCCGCGCGCTCGTGTTCTGACGATGTTCGAGACGCGCGTCCTTTCCGGCATGCGGCCGACGGGGAGCTTGCACCTCGGCCATTACCACGGCGTACTGAAGAACTGGATCCGCCTGCAGGCGGAATACCCGTGCCTGTTCTTCGTTGCCGACTGGCACGCGCTCACCACCGACTACGAGAAGCCGGCCGACGTGCAGCAGACCGGGCTCGACATGGTGATCGACTGGCTCGCCGCCGGCGTCGACCCGAACCAGGCCACGCTGTTCGTGCAGTCGCAGGTGCTGGAGCACGCCGAGCTGCACCTGCTGCTTTCCATGATCACGCCGCTCGGCTGGCTCGAGCGCGTGCCGACCTACAAGGACCAGCAGGAAAAGCTCGCCGACAAGGATCTCTCGACCTACGGCTTCCTCGGCTATCCCTTGCTGCAGGCCGCGGACATCCTCATCTATCGCGCGCGCTACGTGCCGGTGGGCGAGGATCAGGTGCCGCACCTCGAGTTCGCGCGCGAGGTCGCGCGGCGCTTCAACCACCTGTACGGGCGCGAGCCCGGCTTCGAGGACAAGGCGAAGGCCGCAGTCAAGAAGATGGGAACCAAAAAGGCGCGCCTGCTGAACGAGTTGCGCACCAAGTTCCTGGAAAGCGGCGACGCCGCGGCGCTCGCCCGCGGCCAGGCGCTGCTCGACGAGCAGCAGAACCTGTCGCGCGGCGATCGGGAGCGAATGTACGGCTGGCTCGAAGGCGGCGGCCGCAAGATCCTGGTCGAGCCGGAGGCGCTGCTGACCGAGGCCTCGCGCATGCCCGGCCTCGACGGGCAGAAGATGTCGAAGTCGTACGGCAACACCATCGCGCTGCGCGAAGAGCCCGAATCGGTGGCGAAGAAAATCAAGACCATGCCCACCGACCCGGCGCGGGTGAAGCGCACAGACAAGGGCAATCCCGAGAAATGCCCGGTCTGGGATCTGCACAAGATCTATTCCGATGCCGAACGCAGGGAATGGGTAGTGAAGGGCTGCACCACGGCGGGAATCGGCTGCCTGGAGTGCAAGCAGCCGGTGATCGACGCGATCAACCGCGAGCTGGCGCCGATCCGCGCCCGCGCGCAGGCCTACGTCGACGACCCGGCGCTCGCCAAGAACATCGTCGCCGACGGCTGCGACAAGGCGCGCAAGCTTGCCCAGGAGTCCATGCGCGACGTGCGCGAAGCCCTGGGGCTCGCCTACCCGTGACCGTCGCCGCGAAGGTCTACGGCGAGCTGGTCATCGAGCTGCCGCACGACCTTTACATCCCGCCCGACGCGCTGGAGATCGTACTGGAGGCCTTCGAAGGCCCCCTCGACCTGCTTTTGTATCTGATTCGCAAGGAAAACCTCGACATCATGGACATCCAGATGGCGCCGCTCACGCGCCAGTACATGGAGTATGTCGAGGCGATGCGGACGACGAATCTGGAGCTGGCCGCAGAGTACCTCGTGATGGCGGCAATGCTGATGGAGATCAAGTCGCGCCTGCTGCTGCCACGGCCGCCGAGCGCTAGTCCGGTCGAGGACGATCCGCGCGCCGAGCTGGTGCGGCGCCTGCTCGAGTACGAGCGCATGAAGAAGGCGGCGCAGGGGCTGGACGAGCTGCCGCAGGTCGGGCGCGACGTCATTGCGATTTCGGTCTGGATCGAGAAGGCGGTCTCCCAGCGCCTGCCGGACGTCAACTCCGCCGACCTTGCGGAAGCCTGGCGCAGCCTGCTGCACCGGGCGCGGCTCACGGCGCACCATCGGGTATCGCGCGAGGAGCTTTCGGTGCGCGCCCACATGAGCTCGATCCTGCGCGCGCTGAAAGAGCGTCGCGTGGTCGAGTTCGGCGAGCTGTTCGATCCGCAGCGCGGCGTCGCCGTGCTGGTGGTCACGTTCCTCGCGCTGCTCGAGCTCGCGCGCGAGCGCCTGCTGGAGATCACGCAGTCCGCAGGTTTCGGTCCGATTTACGTAAAATTGGCGCATGCTGAATCCGCCTGAAGCGAAGCGCATCCTGGAGGCGGCGCTGCTCGCCGCGCAGGAGCCGCTGAGCCCGTCCGAGCTCAAACGCCTGTTCGACGGCGAGCTCGGCGTCGACGCCATCCGCAAGCTGCTCGCCGAGGTGGCACAGGACTGGCAGGGCCGCGCAGTCGAGCTGGTAAGCCTTTCCAGCGGCTGGCGTTTCCAGACTCGCGCCGAGCTGCAGCCCTACCTCGACAAGCTGTTCCCGGAAAAGGCGCCGCGCTACTCGCGCGCCGTGATGGAAACGCTGGCGATCATTGCCTACCGGCAGCCGGTCACCCGGGGCGACATCGAGGACGTTCGCGGCGTAGTCGTGTCGACCCAGATCATCCAGGCGCTCGAGACGCGCGGCTGGATCGACGTCGTCGGCCACCGTGAAACGCCCGGCCGTCCTGCGCTCTACGCTACGACCACCAAGTTCCTCGACGACCTCGGCCTGCGCTCGCTGGAGGAGCTGCCGCCCCTCGAGGAGATCGCCAAAACCCTCCAGCTCGAGGCCGTCCCCACTGCAGAAGCCGCGGTCAGAGAAGAAGTCCAACCCGAACCCGAGCAGCAACCCGCCACCGGCACCGACGGCTGAGCGGCTGCAGAAGCTGCTCGCGGGAGCGGGGCTAGGCTCGCGTCGGGAGATCGAGACGTGGATCGAGGCTGGGCGGGTGAGCGTAAACGGCACCGTAGCCAAGCTTGGCGACCGGGCGACGCCTTCCGATGCGGTCCTTGTCGACGGGAAACCCGTTTCCCGGCCGGGCACCGCGCAGGCGCGAGTGTTGCTGTATCACAAGCCCGTCGGCCAACTCGTCACCCGCAGTGATCCGCAGGGCAGGGCAACGGTGTTCGATCAGCTGCCACCGGGTCGCTGGGTCGCGGTCGGCCGTCTGGACCTCAACAGCTCGGGGTTGCTGCTGCTGACCGATTCCGGCGACCTTGCGAATCGGCTCATGCACCCCAGATATGGTCTTGAACGCGAGTACGTGGCCCGCATTCGCGGCGCGCTGCAATCCTATGAGGAAAGAAAGCTTCTCCAGGGCATCGACCTGGACGGGGTCCCGGCGCGCTTCGAGAGCGTGCGCAGCGACCGCGCCAGCGAAGGTACCAACCAGTGGTACCGGGTGGTGCTGAAAGAAGGCAGAAACCGCGAGGTGAGACGCCTTTTCGAGGCGCTCGGTCACCCCGTCAGCCGACTGGTGCGAGTGCGGTACGGGCCGCTCGAATTACCGGCGGATTTGGCGCCCGGCCGCTGGCGTGAGTTGAAGAATCCGGTTATACTTCAAAAGCTTTAGAGCACTCGGTTCCGCAGTACCTTTTGGTTTTTCGCAGATGGGCTTCGGCCCATTTTTTGTTTGAGCCTCGAAAAAGTGGTCGAGCCGGCGGTCAGCGGCCTGGGATACGAACTGGTCGACGTCCAGGCGTCGAACGGGGGCCGGTTGTTGCGCCTGTTCATCGACAAGCCGGGCGGGATCAACGTCGACGACTGCGCGGCGGTGAGCCGGCATCTCACCCGGGTGCTGGCGGTCGAAGGGATTGATTACGAGCGGCTGGAAGTGTCCTCGCCGGGCCTCGACCGGCCGCTGCGCAAGGGCGCCGATTTCGCGCGGTTTGCGGGGCAGAGGGCTGAAGTGCGGATGCGCACGCCGGACGCGACAGGGCGGCGGCGGTTTGTAGGGGTTCTGCGCGGCGAGGGTGGCGGCCGGGTGGAGATGGAACTGGACGGACAGACGGTAGCGCTGGACCTGGCAGACGTAGACCGGGCCAAGCTGATACCGGAACTTTGAGGATGCAGATGAACCGTGAACTGGTGATGCTGGTAGACGTGCTGGCGCGCGAGAAGAACGTACCGCGCGACATCGTGTTTGGTGCGCTAGAGATGGCGCTCGCCTCCGCGACCAAGAAAAAGTACACCGAGGACATCGACGTGCGCGTCGCGGTGGATCGCAATACCGGCGCCTACGAGACCTTCCGCCGCTGGCGCGTGCTGGCCGACGACGCCCCGGACTGGAACACCGCGCAGATGCTGTCGGTCGAGGAGGCGCAGGACCGCGGCAAAGCCGATGCCAAGATCGACGACGTCATCGAGCAGCCGATCCCGAACGTGGAATTCGGCCGCATCGGCGCGCAGACCGCCAAGCAGGTCATCCTGCAGCGCATCCGCGATGCCGAGCGCGAGCAGATCCTGAACGACTTCCTGTCGCGCGGCGACGAGCTGGTCACCGGCACCGTGAAGCGCATGGAGCGCGGCAACGCCATCATCGAATCGGGCCGCCTCGAGGCCCTGCTGCCGCGCGAGCACATGATCCCGAAGGAAAACCTGCGCGTGGGCGATCGCGTGCGCGCCTGGGTGGCGAAGATCGACCGCCAGGCAAGGGGTCCCCAGCTCATCCTGTCGCGTACCGCGCCGCAGTTCATCATGAAGCTGTTCGAGCTCGAGGTGCCCGAGATCGAGGAAGGCCTGCTCGAGATCAAGTCGGCGGCGCGCGATCCCGGCATCCGCGCCAAGATCGCGGTGCACACCAACGACAAGCGCATCGACCCGATCGGCACCTGCGTCGGCATGCGCGGCTCGCGCGTGCAGGCCGTCACGCAGGAGCTGGCCGGCGAGCGCGTGGACATCGTGCTCTGGTCGGCCGACCCGGCGCAGTTCGTGATCGGCGCCCTGGCGCCCGCGGAAGTCAGCTCGATCGTCGTCGACGAGGAAAAGCATGCCATGGACGTGGTGGTCGACGAGGAGAACCTCGCGGTCGCCATCGGCCGCAGCGGCCAGAACGTGCGCCTCGCCTCCGAGCTCACCGGCTGGCAGATCAACCTGATGACCGAGGAAGAGTCGACCAAGAAGCAGCAGGAAGAGAGCGGGCGCATCAAGCAGCACTTCATGGAAAAGCTCGACGTCGACGAGGAAGTCGCCAACATCCTGATCGAGGAAGGCTTCTCGACCATGGAAGAGATCGCCTACGTGCCGATCACCGAGCTGAACGAGATCGAAGCGTTCGACGAGGACACGGTGAACGAGCTGCGCAACCGCGCGCGCAACGCGCTGCTGGTGGCCGCGATCGCCAACGAAGAGAAGATGGAGGGCGTCGACCCCGAGATGCTCAAGCTCGACGGCATGGACACGCAGCTCGCCGCCAAGCTGGTGGAGAAGGGCGTGAAGACGCGCGACGACCTCGCCGACCTGGCGGTCGACGAGCTGTCCGAGATCACCGGCATGGACGCAGACCGCGCCAAGAAGCTGATCATGGCGGCGCGCGCCCACTGGTTCGAAAACAAGGAGACCGCGTAACGTGGCGCAGACCAGCGTTGCCCAGTTCGCGAGCGAGCTGAAAGTCCCGCCGTCGGTGCTGCTCGAGCAGCTGCGTGCTGCCGGCGTCGACAAGAAGCAGCCCGACGACTCGCTCTCCGAGCAGGACAAGTCGCGGCTGCTCGAGTACCTGCGCAAGATGCACGGCTCGGCGGAGCAGAAGAACAAGATCACGCTGACGCGCAAGCATACGCAGGAGATCAAGAAAACCGACTCCACCGGCAAGTACCGCACGGTGCAGGTCGAGGTGCGCAAGAAGCGCGTGTTCGTCAAGCGCGATCCGGCCGAAGTCGCCGCCCAGGCGGTTGCCGCGGAGACCCCGCCCCCGCCGCCGCCCGCGCCGGCGGCCCCCACGGTCGATCGGAAGGAAATCGCGCTGCGCGAAGAGGAAGCGCGCCGCCAGCAGCAGCTCGCCGAGCTGCAGGCGGCCGAGCTGCGCGAAAAGCAGGAGCGCGAGCGCAAGGAGGCGGAGCAGAAGGCCGCTGCCGAAGCCGCGTCGGCGCCGGCGGGCACGCCCGCCACCACGCTGCATGCGCCGAAACCGGCGACCGGCGACGCCAAGACCGACAAGAAGCCCAAGAAGGCGAAGACCACCACGGTGCTGCGCGACGATTCCGTGCGCCGGCGCCAGATCAAGACGCGCGGCGACTCGGGCGGAGGCGTAGGCGGCTGGCATTCGCGCGGCCGCGGCGGTCACCGCTCCGCGCCCAGCGGCGACCAGACCACTTTTGCCCAGCCGACCGAACCGCTGGTTCGCGAAGTAGCGGTACCGGAAACGATCACCGTGGGCGAGCTGGCACACCGCATGTCGGTGAAAGCCGCCGAAGTGATCAAGGCGCTGATGAAGCTCGGCACCATGGCGACCATCAACCAGGTGCTCGATCAGGAGACCGCGATCATCGTGGTAGAGGAAATGGGCCACAAGGCCAAGGCGGCCAAGCTCGACGATCCCGAGTCCTACCTCGCCGAGACCGACGAGCCGGTCGACACCGAGCTCAAGCCGCGCCCGCCGGTCGTGACGGTGATGGGCCACGTCGACCACGGCAAGACCTCGCTGCTCGACTTCATCCGCACCACCAAGGTGGCGGCGGGCGAGGCGGGCGGCATCACGCAGCACATCGGCGCTTATCACGTCGAGACGCCGCGCGGTGTGATCACCTTCCTGGATACGCCCGGCCACGAAGCGTTTACCGCGATGCGGGCGCGCGGCGCGCAGGCGACCGACATCGTCATCCTGGTGGTCGCGGCCGACGACGGCGTCATGCCGCAGACGATCGAGGCCATCAACCACGCCAAGGCCGCCGGTGTCCCCCTGGTCGTGGCGATGAACAAGATCGACAAGCACGAAGCCAATCCGGAGAAGGTCAAGCAGGAGCTGCTGACGCACGGAGTCGTGCCGGAGGAATACGGCGGTGATTCGCCGGTGATTCCAGTGTCGGCGAAGACCGGCCAGGGCGTGGACGCGCTGCTCGAGCAGGTGCTGCTGCAGGCCGAGGTGCTGGAGCTGAAGGCGTCGACCGATGCGCCCGCGAAGGGCGTGGTGATCGAGGCGCGGCTCGACAGGGGCCGCGGCCCGGTGGCGACGCTGCTGGTGCAGTCGGGCACGCTCAAGCGCGGCGACATCGTGCTGACCGGCGGGGTCTACGGCCGCGTGCGCGCGATGCTCGACGAGAACGGCAAGCCGGTGCAGGAAGCCGGCCCGTCGATTCCGGTCGAAGTGCAGGGGCTGTCGGAAGTGCCGAGCGCGGGCGAGGAGATGATGGTGGTTGCCGACGAGCGCAAGGCGCGCGAGATCGCCA
>Ga0134121_10004572_pt1 | contig 11311 bp, 10 predicted proteins | sample KB301_FD_96463 | JGI IMG/M metagenome (GOLD analysis project Ga0134121, IMG submission 96463) | Terrestrial soil microbial communities without Nitrogen fertilizer from Kellogg Biological Station, Michigan, USA - KB3-0-1 | ecosystem: Environmental > Terrestrial > Soil > Unclassified ...
CGCGAAGATGGCGGCCACCACGGCGTACGTGATCGCGATGCGAAGGCCCGCGAAGAAGAATGGCAGGGAGGTGGGGAACCGCACCGAGCGGAAGATGCGCGTCCGGCCCGCCCCCATCGAGCGCAGCAGCGCCTCGGCGTCGGGATCGCTGGCCGCGAAGCCCTCGGCGAAGGCGATCGTGATCGGGAAGAAGGTCACGAGTGCGACCAGCAGCACCTTGGGCGTGAGGTCGAAGCCGAACCACAGGATCATCAGCGGCGCGATCGCCACGATCGGCAGCGTCTGCGAGGTGACGAGCACGGGCATGAGCGCGCGGCGCGCGGCCTTCGACGAGTCGATCACGACGGCCAGCACGAACCCGACCACGAGCGAGAGCGCGAACCCGAGCAGGGTGGCGCGCAGCGTCGGCAGCGTGTTCGACCAGAGGTCGCCGCGGTTCTCCCAGCTGACCGACAGCACCCGGCTCGGCGGCGGCAGCACGTCGTCGCCGATGCCGCTGAGGTTCGCGTAGAGCTGCCAGATCGCGAACAGCAGCGCGACGATCGCGAGCGGCGGCAGCACGGCGAGCATGCGGGCGCGCATCAGCTCTTGCGCGGCAGGTACGCGTTCGTGAAGTACGACGCGTAGTCGGGCGGGCGGGTCAGCTTCTTGCCGTCGGCGTCGGTCAGCACGTGGTGTGCGTAGAGGAAGCCGACGTAGCCCTTCCAGACGCCGAGCGTCTGCGCGCCGACCCCGCCCGAGGCGTCCCTGTAGTAGCTCCGAGCCATCAGGTCGGCGCTCTGGTAGACGAGCTTCGGCTGCGTCAGCACCTGCTTGTTGGCGGCGATCAGGATGTCCGCCGCGGCGCGCGGGTGATCGGTCGCGTACTGATATCCGCGTGCGGTCGCGGCCAGGAAGCGGCGCGCGAGCGCGGGATCGGCCTTCAGGAACGCGTTGCTGGAGGCGATCAGCGCGGAATACTCCGGCGGGACGCCGTAGCGCGCCAGCTTGAACGTCTTCAGCGGCTTGCCCGCCAGCCGCGCCTGGATGACTTCCCAGGTCGCGAGCGGGAGGGTGAAGTCCGCCTTGCCGCGGTAGACGGCGTCGTAGGCGGACGTGTTGAGCGTGACGTTCTTGAACACGCCCGTGCCGCCGGCATCGCGGATCACGGTCTCCAGCAGCGGCTTCTCGTCGGGCGTCCCGAAGCCCGCGTAGGTCTTTCCGTCGAGGTCCTTCGGCGTGGCGATGTCGGTGCGGTCGGCGCGCACGCCGATCTCGAGCGCGGTGTGCTGGAGCACGGCGAACACCGAGGTGACGTCCTCGCCGGCCGCCCGCGCGAAGGCGACGCCGGCCGAGTAGGAGAAGCCGAAGTCGGCCTTGCGGTGGCTGACGAGCGTCTCGGGGGCGGTGCTGGCGTAGGGCAGGATCTTGACGTCGATGCCCGCGGCCGAGTAGTACCCGAGCTTCTGCGCCACGTAGATCCCGGTGTGGTTGGTGTTGGGCGTCCAGTCGAGCGCGACGGACACGGTGTCGCGCGCGGGACGCGCCTGCGACGGCACGGTCGCGCCGGTCCAGGCGGCGACGCACAGCACGATGGCGACGATCCAACGTTTCACGAGCTACTCCCTCCGCTGGCATTACCCAGTTCAGGTTCTTCGGGTCCCGAGCGGTCGCTCGGTCTCAGCCGTGTGTAGGCACCCCGGTCTGCGCGAAGGCTAGCGCTCTCGTCACGCGGATGGAACCCTGGGACGCGATCAGGGCCTTGCGGAACGACGTCCACCGCCGCCGCTGGTAGCTGGATGCGGCGGGCTCAGCAGGCCGGCGAGTCGCACTCGTCGCCCGAGGAGTCGCACTCCTCGGCCGCTTCCTTGTCGCACTCGAGCGGACCGCTCGCTCCCGCGCGCGCGAGCAGCTCGTTCAGCGTCGCGCGCTCCTCCGCGCTGAGAGCCGCGAGAATCTCGTCGTCGACCGCCTCGAGCGCGCGGTCGACCTCGAGCAGCATCCGCTCGCCCTCCGGAGAGAGCTCGATGATGCCGCGGCGGCGGTCGGCGCGATCACGGCGGCGAACGATGAGACCGGCGTCCTCGAGCTCGTTGAGCAGCGCGACGAGGTTGGAGGCGTCGAGCCCGAGCGCCTCGATCAGCGTCTGCTGAGCGGAGGGGCCGTAGTCCTGCAGGTGCGTGAGTGCGACGAGGTGGCGTGCGCGCAGCCCGAGGGGCGCGACGGCCTGCTCGAAGCGGCGCCGCATCGCACGGGCGAGCCGCGTGATCAGCACGGTCGAGCGTGCGGCGCCGGCGGTTTCGAGCGGCTGGGGCTGCAGGGGTGCCACGGGTCTAGTGTACGTCGCTGTCATTCGTTCCTTTTTACAAACGAATGGCGCTACAGATATGTTCCGTCGGTGACTGGATCACCGCCCGGAGGACTGCATCGTGAGCTTCGTCTTGCCCGACCCCGGCCCGGCCAACGCCGAGTTCGCCGCCCCAGCCGATCGCGAGCGGCTCGAGCGCACGGCCGGGGCGCTGTCGGCCCGCGGGTTCCACGCGCACCTCGTCGCCGACGGCGCCGAGGCGAGGCAGCTCGTGCTCGACGCGATCCCCGAGGGGGCGGAGGTCCACACCGCCCTCTCGGAGACCCTGACCGAGCTCGGCATCCGGACCGAGATCGAGGAATCCGGCCGCTACGACTCGGTGCGCGCCAAGCTCGCGCTGCTCGACCGCGAGACGCAGGGTCGCGAGATGCGCAAGCTCGGCGCGGCGCCCGACTACATCGTGGGCAGCGCCCACGCGATCACGGACTACGGCGTCGTCGTGGTCGGGTCGGGCTCCGGCAGCCAGCTCGGCGCGTACGCCTACGCGGCCGGCACCGTGATCCTCGTCGTCGGTCACCAGAAGCTCGTCAGCGACGTGCCCCACGGACTGCGGCGCCTGCGCGAGTACGCGCTGCCGCGGGAGTACGGACGGATGCAGAGCGTCGGGTATGCGGGCAGCCTGCTGGCAAAGTCGCTGATCATCGAGCAGGAGCCCGGCGGGCGGATCACCGTCATCCTCGTTCCGGAGACACTCGGCTTCTGACCGCGACGGTGCCGTCGCCGTGCCCCAGCGACGGCACTCGCTTGAGCCAGCGCGCCTCGTCCCACGCCCGCTCGCCGAGCAGCTGCAGGGTCGCCGGCAGCAGGACGCCGCGCACGATCGTGGCGTCGAGCAGCACCGCCGTCGCGAGGCCGACGCCCAGCTGCTTCATCTCGATCAGCGAGAGCGTCGCGAACACGCCGAACGCTCCGACCATCACGACGGCGGCGCTCGTGACGACTCCCGCCGTGCGCTCGACGCCGATCGCGATGGCGTCGCTCGCCGAAGCTCCACCGCGGTAGGCCTCGCGGATGCGCGAGAGCAGGAACACGTGGTAGTCCATCGAGAGCCCGAACAGGATCACGAACAGGAAGAGCGGCAGCCAGGCGACGATCGCGCCGTTGGTGCGGATGCCCAGCAGCGAGTCCAGCCAGTGGTGCTGGAAGACGACGACGAGCAGCCCCCAGGCGGCCGCCACGGAGAGCAGGTTGAGCCCGATCGTGGCCAGTGCGATGCGCAGGCTGCGGAAGCTCGCGAGCATGAGCAGGAGCGTGAGCACGAGCACGAACCCGATCACGATCGGGAGGCGCGCCGACACGAGCGCGTTGAAGTCGTGCGACCCCGCGGCATTGCCGGTGACGTGTGCCTCGGCGACCGTGCCGACGGTTGCGGGAACGAGGGTGTGGCGCAACTCGCTCAGGCCGTGATTGGCAGCCTCGCCGTCGCTCGATCCCGGATAGGCGAGCTCGATCTGCTCGACGGTGTGATCGCGCGAGACCTGCGTGTCGGGCTTCGCCCCGACGGCGAAGTCGGGGTTGCCGCGAAGCTCGCGCTCGAGATTCCGGACCTCGCTCTGCACGCGGGGCGCCCGCACGTCGGCGGCCTCGAGCACGAGCGTGTGCGTGTCGCCCTGCGACGGGAACGCAGCGGTGAGCGCGTCGTAGCTGCGCATGATCGGGATGGAGCGCGGCAGGTCTTTGGCGCTCGTGAGCCGGGTGTGCATGCCGAGCGCCGGCAGCGCGAGCGCGACGAGCGCGCCTGCGGCCAGCCCGAGCGCGAGCTTGGGCCGAGCGAGCACGCGCGGGATCAGCGCGCCCCAGATGCGGCTCCCGCCCTCGCGGCGGCGCAGTCTGTGCAGGAACGGCACCCGCACGCGGTCGACGCGGTCGCCGATCAGGACGAGCAGGGCGGGCAGGGCCATGAGCGCCCCGAGCACGGCGGCGCCGACGACCAGCATCGCGGCGATGCCCAGCGACTCGAAGGTCGAGTCGCCGGCGAGCAGCATTCCCGCCATCGCGACGGCTACCGTCAGCCCGGAGACGATCACGGCGCGCCCCGAGGTCGCCGAGGCGATCAGCACCGACTCGCGCACGCCGGCGCCGCGCTGCCGCTCGTCGCGCGCGCGGCGCAGCATGAAGAGCGCGTAGTCGACGCCCACCGCCATGCCGACGATCAGCAGGATGCTCTTGAGGTTCTCCGTCTGGGGGAAGGCGTGACTCGCAAGTGCCGCGAGGCCGAAGGAGGCCAGGATCGAGGTCAGCGCCAGGATCAACGGGATGCCCGCCGCGACCAGGGCGCCGAAGACGACGATCAGGATCAGCAGCGTCAGCGGCAGCGAGAGCAGCTCGGCCTTCTGGAAGTCGTTGCCGAGCTTGTCGTTCAGCGCCTTGTCGATGGCTGCTCCGCCGACCTCCTCGATGCGCAGTTCCGGCGTCGTGCGGCCGGCTTGGGCGACCGCGGCCAGCATGGGCGCCACGCGGTCGCTCGCCGTGTCGGCATCGCCCGCGATCGTGAACGTGGCCAGTGCCGCACGGTGGTTCGCCGACAGCTTGACGGCAGAGATGTGCCCCGCGGCAGGCACGCGCGAAAGGCGGGTCGCGACGGCCCCGCGGGCGCGCCTCGCGTCGGCGAGGCTCAACGGCCCGCCGTCGCGGCGGCGGATGAGCACCTGCTCGGTCTGCTGCTGATCCGAGAAGCTCGCGCGGTCGACGATGCGGTCGGCGGCGCCGGAATCGCCACTGCCGCCGTCGCTCGAATCCATCACGGTGCCGACTGCGGTGCCCCCCGCGAGGCACGCGACGACGAACAGCAGCCACAGACCCAGCGCCCTCCACGGGCGATGTGCGCTCCAGTTGGCAAGGCGGGGTGGTGCGAGTCGATGAGTCATGCCAACGACTCTCGCGGCCGCCGCGCGGCCTGCCATCGGACGCCGGAGCGAAATCGACTCGCTCTCAGGGATGAAGCCAGCTCTAGTCGCCGGGGCGAATGAAACCGGTCTCGTAGGCGACGATCACGGCCTGCGTGCGGTCGCGGCTCTCGAGCTTCGCGAGCACGTGCGCGACATGCGACTTGACCGTGTGGACGGCCACGACGAGCTCGTCCGCGATCTCCTGATTCGAGCGGCCTCGTGCCACCAGCCGGAGGATCTCGGCCTCGCGCTCGGTCAGCGAGGCCACGAGCTCGGCTCGCCGGTCGCCGGGCTCGAGGCGGACGGTGTGCCGCTCCACCAGCGAGCGCGTGAGCGCGGGGAAGACGAGTGACTCGCCCGCAGCGACGATGCGGATGGCCTGCGCGAGCTCCTCCGGCTGGACGCGCTTGAGCACGAATCCGCTGGCGCCGGCGCGCAGCGCGTCGAAGACGTAGTCGTCGTGCTCGAAGGTCGTGACCACGAGCACCCGCGGCCGGGCGGCGGAGCGCCCGATGATGCGGCGGGTCGCCTGGATGCCGTCGAGGTTCGGCATGCGGACGTCCATCAGGACGACGTCGGGATCGAGCTCGGCCGACCGCCGCACCGCCTCGAAGCCGTCGCCCGCCTCGCCGACCACCTCGATGTCGGCCTCGGTCGAGAGGATCGTGCGCAGGCCGCTGCGAACGAGCACGTCGTCGTCCGCGATCAGCACCCGCACGCGCGAGGGGCCTGCGCTCATGCCTCCGACCGTAGCGGGAGCTCGGCGTGCAGCACGTAGCCACCGGCGGCCGTCTCGTCCGTCGTCAGCGACCCGCCGAGCGCCCGCACGCGTTCGCGCACGCCGCGCAAGCCGTTCCCGCCACTCCTGCGATCGGGCTGGATCGAGACACCCGGCCCGTTCTCCACGGTGACGTCGAGCGCGTCGTCGCCGACGGCGAGCGACACGGTCGCCGTCGAGCCCGAGGCGTGCCGCATGACGTTCGTGAGCGCCTCCTGCAGGACGCGGTAGGCGTCGCGTCCGACCGCCGGCGGCACGCGCTCGAGGTCGCCGCTGCGCTTGATGGCGAGCTGCACACCGGCTGCTCGTGTGCGCGAGAGCAGCTCGTCGACGTCGTCCAGGGTCGGCGACGGTCGCGCCTCCGCTTGCTCGTCGCGCAGGACGGCGAGCACGCGGTCGAGCTCGTCGAGCGCCTGACGGCCCTGCGTCTCGATCGCAGCCAGCGCCTCTGCCGTGAAGGCGGGGTCGCTCTCCTGGACGCGTCGCGCCGCGCTCGCCTGCAGCACGGCGGCGGTCACCGAGTGCCCGACCGAGTCGTGCAGCTCGCGCGCGAGCTCCGCACGGCCCTCGGCCCGCTCCGAGCGCGCCGCCAGCTGCGCGAGCTCGTCCGCGCGGGAGGGCCCGAGCAAGTTGCGCGCGAGGGCACCGTGCAGCCAGGCCAGCGCATCGACGACGTGCGTCGTGAGCACGACCAGGGCGCATCCGCCTGCGACGCACACCGCGGCCGTCGCGGCGGAGCCTCCGACGACGGAATCGGCCCGGATGAAGGCACTCGAGAACGGAGCGGCGACGAGCGCAAAGCCCGTCGAAGCGACGACGAGCGGCAAGACGAACGTGATTACCGCAAGCGGAAAGCGCAGGAGGAGCCACAGGCTCGCTCGCCACGTCGAGCGTGCGCGGATGAGTGTCGTCACCTGCTTCATGAGGGTGCCCTCGCGCGTCCGCTGCGCCGCCGGCGCGGGGATCCCGGTGCCGAGCAGGCGGTTGGCGAGCCGGCGATCGAGGGCCGCAAAGCCACGGTTCAGCGCGAGGACGCCGAGCAGGAGCGGTATGCCGACCCAGACGACGGCAAGGCCGATCCCCAGAGCGAAGCCGACCACGAGTGCGAGAAAGCCGACGAACCCGATCGGCAGCGCGAGCATGAGGTAGAGCGCGGCGGCGTAGGTCCGGCGGCGCCAGAGTGGGGCGAAGGTCTCCGTGACGAAGAGTGCGGCGTTCATCGGGCGGTCCCGGCGATCGAGATGTCGCCCGAGTGCGTTCGCGCGACGATCGTGCGCTTGCTCGACGGGTCCTCGAGCAAGTCGCGCACGGAGCGATCTCCCGAGTTCGCCGACGCCGTGACGTGGTAGCGCCCGGCGGGCACGCGCACGGAGACGTCGCCGGACGAGGCGCTCGTCCTGAGCGAGGTCGGTGCTCGTGCGAACGAGGCCGAGATGTCGCCCGACGAGGCGCTCAGCTCGACCCGATCCGAGCGCAGGTCGTGCGCGGCGATGTCGCCGGAGCTGGCGTGCACGGTGATCGGCCCGCGCAGGCCGGTCAGCGACGTGTCTGCCGAGTCGACGTCGAGGCGGATCGCCTGGCCCGGCGGCACTGAGATGCGGTAGCGGATCGAGCAGGGGCTCTGGAACGCGAACAGGCCGGTGACGTGGGTCAGGCCTCCGCGGCAGGAGCCGCCCAGCTCGATCACCCCGCCGCTCGTGCGCAGGAAGTGCGATGGCCGGCCGCCGACCCAATCTGCCTTCCATTCGATCTGGATGCGTCTGCCCGAGCCGGGGACGAGCTCGATGTCTGCGCTCGAGCTGTGCAGCCGCAGCAGTTCGGGGGCGGGGCGGGATGTCGTCGCCCGGTCGCTGAAGGTCTGCTCGGCCCGGTGGGCCGTGAAGATGCCGGCGCCGCCCACGAGGGCGAGTGCGAAGACGCCGGGAAGGCGATATGCGGCGGATCGGCGGGGTGGGGGAGTCATGCTCATGCGGTCACGCTACGGGCGCATTCTGTCGTTGCCGTCGGTCCCGAGCGCGAGCCCGCGTCGCTCTCAGGAGCGATCCTGCGCCGATCGCAGACCTGTGCTGTTCACAGCGTGGACCCAGGAATGTGTGCGGGTGGTCTCAGAAGGCGCTGGTTGACTGAACGCATAGAGGCCATGCCTGTGAAGGGAGCGCGGGATGACCCCCGAGCCACGCACGACCAGACGTACGTTCCGGATGATCCTTGGTGCGCTCGCCGTCATCGCGGTGGTCAGCGGCGGCGCGGCCTATGCCGCGTCCAAGGATGATTCTCCGCAGGCGCGCAGCCAGGCGATCGTGAACGACGCCGCCGGCACGCTCGGGGTCGACCCGGCCAAGCTCAGCGACGCGCTCAAGCAGGCGCTCTCCAATCAGGTCGACGCGCAGGTGGCGGCCGGCAAGCTGACCAAGGAGCAGGGCGACGCGATCAAGCAGCGCATCGCGGACGGCACGCAGCCGATCTTCGGCAGCCCCGGCTTCGGCGGCCCGCGCGGCCACTTCGGCCGTTTCGGCTTCGGCGGGCCTGGCGGGATGCGCTTCGGCTTCGGCTTCGATTTCGGCGGGCCTGGCCTCATGGCAGGCATCGCCGATGTCTCGACCTATCTCGGCATCACGCCCGCGGAGCTGGCCACGCAGCTGCGCTCGGGCAAGTCGCTCGCGGACATCGCGACGGCCCAGGGCAAGACCGTCGACGGGCTCAAGACGGCGATCACCGACGCGGCCACCAAGCAGCTCGACGCGGCCGTGACGGCAGGCAAGCTGTCGAAGGAGCAGGAGACCAAGCTGCTCGCCGACCTCTCCTCCCACCTCGACGACCTCGTCAACGGCGTCCACAAGGGCATCGGCGGGCCTGGCGAAATGCGCCATGGCTTCGGCTTCGGCTTCGGCTTCGGCGGCCCTGGCCTCATGGCAGGCATCGCCGATGTCTCGACCTATCTCGGCCTGAAGCCCGCGGAGCTGGCCACGCAGCTGCGCTCGGGCAAGTCGCTCGCGGACATCGCGAAGGCCCAGGGCAAGACCGTCGACGGGCTCAAGACGGCGATCACCGACGCGGCCACCAAGCAGCTCGACGCGGCCGTGACGGCAGGCAGGCTGTCGAAGGAGCAGGAGGCCAAGCTGCTCGCCGGGCTCACCTCGCACCTCGACGAGCTCGTCAACGACGTCCACGCGGGCTTCGGCTTCCGGCACGATCATGAGGCCATGCCGGGCCCGAACGGCAGCTGGGGCCCGGATGACGGCGCCCCGCCGCCCGCGGCGCCCGACACGGCCCCGGCGCCGGCCACGGCCTGATCGTTCTCTCCGCCGCAACGATCGGGGCCAGACCCCGATCGTTGCGGTCCCTCAGGCTTCGCGCGCCGTGCAGTCGGCGCACAGCCCGACGATGGGGAAGTGGCTGAAGCGCGCGTCGAAGCCGGTCGCTTCGCGGACTGCTCGTCGCACGCCGTCCAGTTGCTCCGGGGCGACCGCGCGCTGTGCGCCGCAGCGCTCGCAGACGAGGTACTCCCGCTCGCGCCCGGCGCGCACGTAGCGACCGGCACCATGCCCGAGGTGGACGTGCTGCACGAGCCCGAGGCGCTCGAGCGTCTCGAGGTTGCGGTAGACCGATGCGAGGTCCGAGGCCGGCAGCTTGCCGATGCCGTCCGCGATCTGCTCGGCGCTCAGCGGGGCGTCGGTCGCATAGAGCGCCTCGAGCACCACCCGGCGTGCGCCCGACAGCCGGAGGCCGCGCGAGCGCAGGGCCGCGACCGCCTCCTGCAGCGTCTCGGCCTCGACGCGCGGACCCGTGTGCGCGGTCGTCATCTCCCGCGAGGGTAGTGGATCGGCGAGCAGGCGGTTCGATCGCGCGCGTGTACGATCGGGCGAGATGAAGGTCGAGCTGCCGAGGCTGACGCAACGTGCCGCCGGGGGCGGGTGCGCGTGCAAGGTGCCTGCGGAGCGCCTCTCCGAGTTGCTCCAGGGCGTGCCGCGCTCGGCCGTCGGCGACGACCGCTTCCTGGTCGGCAACGACACCCTGGACGATGCCGCCGTGGTGCGGCTGAACGACGATCAGGCGATCGTCCAGACCGTCGACGTGTTCACGCCGATCGTCGACGACGCGTACGACTACGGTCGCATTGCCGCCACGAATGCGATCTCGGACGTCTTCGCGATGGGAGGCGAGCCGCTCTTCGCACTCGCGATCGGCGGCTTTCCCGGCGATCTGCCCGATGGCGAGGTGAGCGAGATCCTGCGCGGCGGGGCCGACGTGGCGCTCGCGGCCGGAGCGCCGATCCTCGGCGGGCACACGATCACGGCAGCCGAGCCGCTGTATGGGCTTGCCGTGACCGGGCTCGTGCATCCCGACCGCATCTGGCGCAACGCCGGCGCGCAGCCCGGCGACGTGCTCGTGCTCACGAAGGCGCTCGGCACCGGGATCGTCGCGAATGCGCTGCGCAAGGACGCTGTCGACGACGACGTGCTGGCCGCAGCGGTCGCCTCGATGACCACGCTCAACCGCGCAGGCGCAGGTGCCTTGCGCGAGATCGGGCCACACGCCGTCACCGACGTCACGGGCTTCGGGTTGCTCGGGCACCTGCGCGAGATGTGCGCGGCCTCCGGTGTGCATGCCCGCGTCGTCAGCACCCACCTTCCGCTCCTGCCGGGGGTCGAGGCTCTCGCCCGCGCCGGCCTCGTGCCCGGGGGCTCCCAGCGCAACCGCACGGCGGCCGATGCGTTCACGGACGTCGAGCCCGGCGTCGACCCCGTGCTCGCGCTGGTGGCCTGCGATGCGCAGACCTCGGGCGGGCTGCTCGCCGCCGTGCCCGGCGAGCGCGCCGGCACAGTCGGCTGGGTGATCGGGGAGATCGTCGCCGGGCCGCCCGGCCGGATCACGCTCGTCTAGAGCGCGTCGTCGGCCGGCAGCGTGCCGACGCGCCGGCACCATTCCCCGGGCGCCTCGCCGACCAGTTCGCCGATGCGCGCCACCAGGCGGTCGCTGAGGTGGTGCTCGAGCGTGCGCGCCTCTTCCGCGGCCTCGTCGGCGGGCAACCCGATCGTCGTCGTGATGAATCGCTCGATCACGGCGCGGCGGCGCTCCTGGCGGCGCGCGACGAGCACGCCCGAGCGCGTCAGGCGCGCTCCGCTGCCCCGGCGGTACTCGACCAGGCCGTGGGCGTCGAGGCGGCGCAGCATCTCGGTCACGGAGGGCGCGGCGATGCCGAGCTCCGAGGCGATGGCCTGGGTGCCAACTGCGGCGTCACCGTCGGCCAGCGCGTAGATGGCGCTCAGGTAGCCCTCGACGCTGGGCGTCAGGGCC
>Ga0134121_10004573_pt1 | contig 11310 bp, 8 predicted proteins | sample KB301_FD_96463 | JGI IMG/M metagenome (GOLD analysis project Ga0134121, IMG submission 96463) | Terrestrial soil microbial communities without Nitrogen fertilizer from Kellogg Biological Station, Michigan, USA - KB3-0-1 | ecosystem: Environmental > Terrestrial > Soil > Unclassified ...
CGTGCTGATAACCCCTTCCTGCGCCTCAACTGCGCCGCGTTCTCGCCCACGCTGCTCGCCAGCGAGCTGTTCGGGTACGAGAAGGGCGCGTTCACGGGCGCGACGTCTCCCCAGCCGGGGCTCCTGCAGAGCGCCAGCGGCGGCACGGTTTTCCTCGACGAGGTCGGCGACCTGCCGCTGGAGCTACAGGCCAAGCTGCTGCTCGTGCTCGAGCGGCGTGAGGTGCTGCCGGTGGGTGCGGTGCGTCCACGGCCGCTCGACGTGCGCTTCATCTCCGCGACCAACCGCGATCTGCCCAGGGAGGTCGCCGCGGGTGCGTTCCGGCGTGATCTCTATTTCCGGCTGAACGGCATCACGATCGAAGTGCCGCCGTTGCGTGCGCGCGTCTGCGAAATCGAGGGACTCGCGCGGTTGTTTGCGAGCGAGGCCGCGCGTTCCATGGGCAAGGCAGCGCCCGAGCTGAGCGGCGAAGCGCTCTCCGTGCTGCGCGGCCATGCCTGGCCCGGCAATGTGCGCGAGCTACGCACCGTCATCGAGCGTGCGGTCCTCCTGGGCTCGGGTGGGATCATTCGAGGGCACGACATCCTGCTCGCGCCGGAATCACCAGAGTCACCTCGTCCCGCGGCTCCGGTGGCGGAGGCCGACATGATGGTTGACGATGGTCCGACCGAGCAGCGGCAGATCAGCGAGACCCTGGCACGCTGCGGAGGCAACCAGAGCCGCGCTGCCCGGCTGCTGGGAATATCGCGCAATACGCTCATCGCGCGGATCGAGAAATACGGCCTTGCGCGCCCGCTGGCGCCACGGAGGACAGCCCACGGCATTGCGCCCAGCGAAGATGCTCCCTAGGTCCTCGTGAGGCGACTATCAGGCGAGAGTGCTCGACGAACTCGGGATAGCGGCCAGGCGGTCGAAGACCACGACTGGACACACCTCGTCGACCACGGTAATGACCATATATGGTGGCCACGTCGCGAGTTCAGGTTGTCACCCGCCTCGCGCCCTGCGTCTCGGGCGTGCTCGCGGTCTTCGCGGTCTTCTCGCTTGGGGCGTGCACCCGGCAAGCCGGGCAGGGCTATCCGCATGCCTCCAACTGCCCCGTCGAGGTCTACGAGACGCACCCCGGCCCCGACTATGTCGAGATCGGTCAGTTCAGCCTCGAGGATACCTATATCCAGGGCCAGGATCGGCCGCCAATCAAGAGCACGAGCACATTGCTCGCCGAGATCCGGCCCGATATCTGCTCGCTCGGCGGTGAAATGCTGGTGATCCGGCGCAACGCCGTGGGAGAGATCGTCCAGGGCACGGTGTACCGCCGCGCCGACGTGCACGAGGTCGCGCCGCCGCCAGAGCAGCCGCCGTCGCAACCCGAGCGCTGCGAGCCGAGCGGTTCAGATGGGCTGTGTCACCGGAGCAACTGAGCTCGGCGCAGGAGGGGTGCGATTCGATTCGCGAGCATCCTCATCGGTGAAGTTGATTTGGCCGAGGCGCTGGTATCTCGAGGTGCCGGCAGGTTTCGGCGGTTATCTCGAGAACGGGAGATCGAGGTACCAGCCCCGGCAAGATCGGGCGGAATTCTGCAGATCTGCTGCGCGCACGCGCGAGGCACCGCCGTTGCAGTGGCTGCGAGTTCTATGGACAAATTCTGTAAAATTGCACTCAGCTGTATCGCGTTCACCGGCTGCACCACCGATGCCCCCGGCGTCGGTCAAACCGTCGACGAGGTCACCTGTCCGGTGCCGACGCTCGACACCACGCGCTCGCTCATGGTCACCGACCCGACGGCGCTGGCGAACTTCTCGTTCCAGCGTGTGATGAACGCCATTGCGACGACCGGTCATGCCACCAACACGCCGCTTGCGATGTATCAGGCGTGGATGGCGACGTTCGCCAACTGCACCGATCCGAAGATCGATCCCAACGGCTATGGCATCACGTGCCCGCGCGTCGAGAGCACGCTGGGCTCGATCAATCCGTTCCAGCCGACCGGGGCGCACTTCGTGCCCGTCGCGCTGGCCAACCGGTTCGATCTCGCTCCCCAGAGCGGCGCCGATTGCGGCGAGTACCGGATCGTGTACGCGCTCACGGGCGGCAACGGGCGCGCGTTCATCATCTTCGAAGGCCGACTGCCGAACCCGACCCCAGCGGCGGGGATCTCGGGCTGCGCGCCGGTCGCCGATTTCTGGGCGCAGCTGTCCACCGACCCGAGCGCCACCAGCCGGGCCGCCAAGCTCGACAAGTTCTATTTCGCCGGACTGCCGGGGTTCGAGCCGGTGGTCGATGCCTCGCACTACGGCCTCGCGAACTCGATCAGCACCAACGCGCGGAACAAGGGCCAGATCCGGACAAACATGTTCGTGCAGTTCCAGCAGTGGCAGCTGCGCGAGTTCCAGCTGTCCAAGCCGTGCGCGCTGACCGCCTCGTGCACGCTGTCGGTCGAGCATGTCACGGTGAAGGAGAACCCTGCCAACGAGCTGTTCACCGGGACGCACACCAACGCGCCGGCGTTCCAGTCGGCGTTCCTGACTCAGATCCCGGCGCTGTCCGCGGGCACGGCGGCGACGATCGGCATGTCGATCGGCAACAACTTCAACGAATTCGAGAGCGTGTCGCAGGGCTCGACGGACGTCCTGTACGCCAACTTCACCCAGGCGAGCTTCCAGAGCCAGATCGCCGCGAAGATCACCACCCCCGGCCTGACGGTGCAGAACATCCTCGATCGCGCGACCACGCAGACCTGCGCGGGCTGCCACCAGCTGAGCTCGGGCGCGCACGCGCAACTCGGCGGCGGCGTGGTATGGCCGGCGAGCCTCGGGTTCGTGCAGATCAACGAATCGAGCCAGTTATCTACCGCGCTCACGACCTCGTTCTTGCCGCAGCGCTCGGCCGTGCTGACCTCGTTTCTGCGCTCACAATGCACGGGGACGTTTGTCGCCAAGGCCGGCACGAACCTGGCGGGCGGTTCGATCGACGCCGCGAACTGACGCTTCGTGATGACGCCGTACGTGCGAATCTCGCTGATGGGCGACGCGGTTGCGAGCGGTAACCTTGGCCATGCAGGATCTTCCTCCCTTGCCGTTCGAGGAATGGCGCGACACGCTGGAGACGCTCCATCGCTGGACGCAGATCGTCGGAAAGATCCGACTGAAGCTAACCTCGACAATCAATCATTGGTGGAACGTTCCACTCTACATCAGCGCGCATGGCCTGACGACCTCGGCGATTCCGATCGGTGATCGGAGCGTCGAGATTGAATTCGACTTCGTCGAGGATGTGCTGCGCATCCGGTGCGAAACAGGACGGGCTCAGAGCGTCGAGCTGGGGCCGCGGACGGTAGCGGACTTCTACGCCGCGACCATGGAAGCGCTTCGCGTGGCCGGGGTCGAGTGCCGGATCTGGACGACGCCAGTCGAGATCGAAGATCCGATTCCGTTCGAGCAGGATGAGAAGCATCGCTCGTACGACAAGGATTATGTGATGCGGTTCTGGCACATCCTGACGCGCGTCGATGCAGTCCTGACGCAGTTCCGCACCCGCTACATCGGCAAGTGTAGCCCGGTCCACTTCTTCTGGGGCTCGTTCGATCTGGCGGTCACTCGATTCTCCGGCCGGCGCGCGCCACCATTCGAAGCGAGCTCCATCGAACGCGAGGCGTACTCGCACGAGGTCAGCAGCGCCGGATGGTGGCCTGGCGATCAGCGACTGACGCGCCCTGCGTTCTATAGTTACGCTGCACCCGAGCCGGCGGGCTTCGCGCAGGCTCCCCTCGCGGTGGAGGGCGCGTTCTATCACACGGGATTGAAGGGGTTCTATCTCGGTCATGACGACGTGCGACGCGCAGCAAATCCGGAGCAAGTCCTGCTCGATTTCTGCGAAGCGACGTACGCGGCTGCCGCCGACCTTGGAGCGTGGCCGCGACAGGAGCTCGAACGAGGATCGAAGGGTCCATGCTGACGGCGCGTGGGGCGGTATCGTGGCGGCGCTCGCGCGAACTCTTCATGTAGCGGCGCTGGTATCTCGAGGTGCCGACAGGTTTCGGTGGTTATCTTGAGAACGGGAGGGCGAGGTACCAGCGACGACAAGATCGGGCGGAATTCTGCAGACCTGCTGCGCGCGCACATTGGGCACCTTGGTTGCACTTGCTGCGCAGTCTATGAAGACACTCTGTAAAATTGCACTTGGTTGTATCGCGTTCACCGGCTGCACCAGTGATGCCCCCGGTTTCAGCCAAACCACCGACGAGGTCACCTGTCCGGTGCCGACACTCGACACCACGCGCTCGCTCATGGTCACCGACCCGACGGCGCTGGCGAACTTCTCGTTCCAGCGCGTGATGAACGCCATCACGACGAGCGGCCATGCCACCAACACCTCGCTCGCGATGTACCAGGCGTGGATGGCGACATTCGCCAACTGCACCGATCCGAAGATCGATCCCAATGGCTACGGCATCAAGTGTCCGCGCATCGAGAGCACGCTCGGCTCGATCAATCCATTCCAGCCGACCGGCCCGCACTTCACGCCGGTCGCGCTGGCCAACCGGTTCGATCTGGCCCCGCGCAGCGGCGCCGATTGCGGTGAGTACCGGGTCGTGTTCGCGCTGCAAGGCGGCAACGGGCGCGCGTTCATCATCTTCGAGGGCCGGCTGCCGAACCCGACCCCAGCGTCGGGGATCTCGGGCTGCGCGCCGGTCGCCGATTTCTGGGCGCAGCTGTCCACCGACCCGAGCGCCACCAGCCGGGCGGCCAAGCTCGACAACTTCTACTTCACCGGGCTGCCGGGCTTCGAGCCGGTGGTCGCCGCCTCGCACTACGGCCTTGCGAACACGATCAGCACCAACGCGCGGAACAAGGGCCAGATCCGGACGAACATGTTCGTGCAGAATCAGCAATGGCAGCTGCGCGAGTTCCAGCTGTCCAAGCCGTGCGCGGCGAACGCCTCGTGCACGCTGTCGGTCGAGCATGTGACCGCGAAGGTCAACCCGGCCAACGAGCTGTTCACGGGCACGCACGCCAACGCGCCGGCCTTCCAGTCGGCGTTCCTCACCCAGATCCCGGCGCTGTCCGCGAGCACGGCCGCGACGATCGGGATGACCAACGGCAACAACTTCAACGAATTCGAGAGCGTGTCGCAGGGCTCGACGGACGTCCTCTACGCCAACTTCACCCAGGCCAGCTTCCAGGCCCAGATCGCCGCGCAGCTCACCGGCTCCAGCCTGACGGTGCAAAACATCCTCGATCGCGCGACCACGCAGACCTGCGCGGGCTGTCACCAGCTGAGCTCGGGCGGGCACGCGCAGCTCGGCGGCGGCGTGGTGTGGCCGGCGAGCCTCGGGTTCGTGCAGATCAGCGAGACGAGCCAGCTGTCGCCCGCACTCACGACCTCGTTCCTGCCGCATCGCTCGACCGTGCTGACCGCGTTCCTGCGCGCGCAATGCAACGGCACGCCCACGGTCGACGACGGCACCACGCTGTCGGGCGGTCCGGTCGACGCCGCGAACTGACCCTCCGGTGAAGCTTCGCCATGGATGCTCCGGTCCTGGCGAGGCTCGTATTACCCTCGGCGCGCCGTGTGGGAAGCAGCCATCGACGCATGGTCGGTGATGATGTTAGTCGCGAGGGTCTTGGATGACCTACGGAAGCACTCCTCCGCAGTTGGGACATGCCTTGAAGCCATCGTGGATTATTCTGGCGTGAGCGATCTGAACCGTGATCGTCGCAGCACAAGCGCCACAACGTTTTCGTCGCGTGCTGACGGATTCGTGCCCCATTGTTGACGTCCAGCGTACAGGTTGATCATTCCGCTCCTTGGATAGTTTCGCGGCTCGGTCTGCGCGATCGATGAGCTCGACGAGGCCGACCTCTTCATCCGGTTCGGCGATTCCAATGGCTGTCGCGAACCCGAGCGACTTCTCCTGCAGCGTGAAGTCATCCCACTTCAACAGGGACAGGTGGGAGAGAGCGACGAACTCCTCGAAGATCAACTTCGGTACCAGAATGCAGAACTCGTCGCCGCCGTAGCGAAAGGGTAGGGCTGTGGAGAATCGTCCGTCGGGGCTACACATCGACAGAAGTGTCCCACCGACGCGACCGAGTGCTGCATCGCCAGCAGCGTGACTGCCCACGTCGTTCACTCGTTTGAAGCCTGTGAGGTCGAGCATGAGCGCACCATAGACGAGCCCATCGAACCCTAGCTGCAGCTTCGCAACCTCGTCGAGAGCCCGTCGATTATGAAGACGGGTCGTGGGGTCGGTGAATGCGAGATTGATCAGTCCTCTAGGGCGGCGTGTGCTCCGGCCACCGCCGCATTGGCTCCGGCTACCGTCGCTGTCCTTGAGAGCAGGTCTTTAGCGGAGGCCAAGAGTCTGTACCTGCTCGCCGATCCGGTGGGTTGCGGCGTCGTAGAGTGCGTCCTCTAGCGCTTCGACGCTTGGAAAGAGGGCCCGGTTCGGCGGCACGGCGGCATCGGCGTAGTAGAAGTTCGCACCGTGGCCGAAGACTACCCGGATGCGGTTCCACCCTAGCCGTTCGAGGCCGCCGAATTGAAACCCCTTGTCGGCGACAAACTTTGCAAGCGCGGCGTCGAGCGGGATCGGCTTCGTAGGGTTGGCTGCAGATCCGAGTAACGCCCCCGCGGCAGCGCCGACCCCATGGGACTCGATGGCTGGCCCCAGAAGCAGGTGCCCGAGTAATGCACTGACGGCGGTTCCAGCGTAGCTCTCGGTAACTCTTGGGCGCGGCACGGTTCGGTTCTACTGATTGTACCCGAGATGCTCATGCATCGCCATCGGCCTCTCCGCCGCCGCGAACACCGACTCGCGGCACTGCCCGCCGACGACCGACGAGTTCCGGCGCTGGCTCGGCGCGCAGATCTCTTCTTCCTGGAGCCGAACTAGTCAGCGCGGCTGGTCCGCGCGAATGACTGCCTTGGACTCGGGCATGGCTTGAGGTGAGCGTGGAGATCTCGCGCGGGGTGCGCTACGGTTCGCGCACCGTGCGCTTCGCAGTCCTGTCGTTCGGCGGCGTCGTGGTCGCGGCCGGTCTGGTTGCCCGCGCCTCGGCCCAGGCTCCCGTGCCGGCCGCGCTCACCAGGGAGTTTCAAGCCGGCGTCGATGCCTACCGGCTCGGCAAGTACGACGAGGCCCGCGCGCACCTCGACAAGGCCCAAGCGATGGATCCGAAGCTGCCGGGGCCTCACCGCTTCCTCGCCGCGGTAGCCCAGGCGCAGCATCGCTGGGCCGACTGCATCGCCGAGACCAAGCGCGCGCTCCAGCTCAACCCGCAATCGAAAGAGCTCCCGGAGACCCGCAAGCTCCACGCCGACTGCCGCGCCGGAGATGGCCGGCCGGCATACAGCTCCGAACTCGGCGAGGGCGCTGCCATCGCGGTGACCGCCAACGTCTCCGGCGCGACCGTGCGGATCGGCAGCCTGCGCTACGGCGGGACACCGGTCGAGCCGCGGCTGATCAAGCCCGGTGTGCTCGAGATGGACATCGACAAGCAGGGCTACAAGCCCGCGCACCTCACCGTCGAGGCGTTGCCCGGCATCGTCACCGACGTCGCCGTCGAGCTCGCGCTCGCCGATGCGAAGCCCACGCCGCCTGTGCCACCGAGCCCGGCGAAGCCATCTCGGTGAAGCCATTGCTAGCTTCCACGAGCGCTACCAGGCGGCGACGTTGCTAATCTTCATCGCTCTGATCGTCGTGGTCGGCCATGCTGGCGAGATCCAGATGGGTGACCGGGTACACCCCATGATAGAGGTACAGCACGACCAGCTCGTCCTGCCTGAGCTCGTAGGTGACACGATACGACCAGCGTCGGGGACGCACCACGACGGACTTGTAGAACAACCCGCGAAACTCCGAATCGTCTGGATAGCGACGACCGATCTTTGGCGCCGCCTGCAGCAGGCGAAGGACGCTAACGAGCTTTCTTGCGGCGGGCTCGGGAAGGGCGGCGAGCTGGCGTTCTGCGCGTGGTGTCAGGCGAACCTTCAAGGCCGAGCTCCTTGGCGATCACATCGAGGCTTCGACCACGCCCGCTGGCTGCATCACGGCGCGCCTCCGTGAGGGTTTCCCTCCAATCGGGTCGACGCATCTCGTCGATCGCTGCCATCCAGCCCTCGTAGTATTCGTTGTCGACGAGCACCATGCTGCCCCGACCACCGCGCGTGATCCGGTAGATGGTCCCCTCATCCTCGACTTCCTTGGCGATCCGCGCGACGTTGCGGACCAGGTCGGTCACCGAGATGATTCGTTCCATGTTTCAAGCATATTAAAAGCATATCCGTGCGGCAAGGCGGTCCGTCGATCCGCGAGACGCCGCGAGCCTTGGCCTCGGGCTAAGGCTCGTGCTGTGATCGCACCGCATCCCCGGGCGAAGCCATCCCGGTGAAGCTCGGCCCAGTGTAGCCCCCGTCAATTCCCAGCCCCTGTGGAAGCCACGGTTCTGGCTTTTGGTTCCATGGCCGTTTACCATTTTTTTCACAGGGGGCCTGCCCGACGTGCGTCGCGCTACAAGGTTAACAATCACCAGCATCGCTGCGGTCATCACGTCGGGTGGCTGCGTCAATGGCTTTCGCGGCTCGGAGGTGCAGCTCGATCTGTCGCCGGGGATGCCGGCGCAGGCGAAGTTCATGGGGCCGCTCGGGCCCACCGATCTGCCGGCGAACACGCACTTCGCGCTCTACGCGATCCAGGAGGACGCAGCCGGGGACCGCCTGTTCCTGCTCACGAACTTCGAGGTCCATCGGATCGTCGATACGACCTCGCCGTGCTTCATCGACGCCGGCGATCACGTGCCTCACCCGGGGCTGCACGTCGCGTCGTACGCGGCGAAGATCGCCGAGGACACCAAGATCACCGACCTCGCGAATCCACCACCTACCGCCACCGAGCAGCAGAAGATCGAGATGGCGACCGCGGTGCAGCGCATGATGAACGTCGGGGCGCTCGGCAGCGACGTGGGGATCAAGGTCGTCACCTCGGCGTCGACCGCGGACTACACGAATTATTATGCGGTGGCGACCGACTGCACGGGGTCCGCGGAGCTGATTCCGCCGGCGATGTGCATCGATGACGCATCGAACGAGCGCCGGCTCCAGCAGTGCCAGACGGTCTGGGGCCACGAGCACGACCTGTTCGAGGGCACCGACCGCGTGCTCACCTCACCGCTCAACGGCGAGACCCACGGGATGGTCGACGGGCGCAACCCGATCAACATGGGACCGGTCGGCGGCGCGCAGTTCGTGGTGGACCAGGCGCTCGACAACATCGACGCCTACGCGATCTACACCCAGATCGACGATGGCCCTACGCCGGGGACGCAGCTGTTGTTCGGCCGCCCGACGATGGCGACCCGCGGCGTCATCCACGTTCACCTCGCCAATACCAGCACGCCGCTGCTCACGGCCGAGATGGCGGTGTTCGCCGATCTCGGACAGGACGACGTCCACTTCTAGGAGGCCCATGCATCCCCGTATCGTCCTTCTGGTCCTGCTGGCAGCGCTCGCCGCGAGCTGCAAGAGCGTCGATTGCGGCTGAAGTACCTCGCATGCCTCGTGCTCGCCGCGAGCACCACCGCGTCGGCCGATCCGACCAGCGGGGTCGATAGCGCGCTGTTTCGCAGCTCGTACGACACCGGCGGGATCTTCAGCCTCGAGGGCGCTCGGCTGATACCGAAGCGCGATCTGTCGTTCAAGCTACTGCTCAGCTACGCGAGGTCGCCGCTCACCCTCGCGGTGCCCGGCATCGGCGCTGCCGCGGGCGACACCGGCAAGGATCGCATCCTCGACTACCTCGCCACGCTCGACATGGCGTTCGGCATGACGCTCAGCGACCGGGTCGCGATCGGCATCGACGTCGCCGGCTATCGCACCGCCACCGGCAAGGGTTACGGCGTACGCGGGCGCTACCTCGGCGGCGGCCAGGTCGACCCGGCGCACAAGTCGAGCGGTCTCATCGCGCTGAGGCCGCTGTCGAACATCGATCAATCGGCACGCCCAAGCGACAACACCGCCTACCTCGGCGACGGCCTGGCCGGCCCGCTCGATGCCCGGTTCGGCCTGAAGTTCGCGCTGGTGTCGCAGGACCGGCTCGCGATCACGGCGATCGGCTCGGTGTTCCTGCCGTTCGGCGAGGACGAGATGCTGCTCGGCGATCACAACCTGGTGTTCGAGCCCAAGCTCGCGCTCGACTGGCGCAAGGATCGCATGCACGCGACCCGCGTCGTCGCCAACGCAGGCGCGCGGATCCGCCAGCGCTCGGTGCTGCAGAGCTACGACACGATGAACGCGACCGCGACGGACGCGGACACCAAGGCGTTCCTCGACGTCGGCAGCGAGCTCGTGATCGGCGCGGGCGGCGTGCTCGAGCTGTCGCGGAACGTCGCCGCCGCGCTCGAGGCCCAGGCGTTCATCCCGCTGCCCGATGGGTTGTCGTGGGGCGATTGCCGGCTGTACAGCGGCGTGCGCTGCACGCGCCTGACGTCGGCCGACTATGAAGCCGGCGCCGGGCACGGCGACTTCACGACGCTCGCGACGCTCGGGTTGACGCTGCAGCTGTCGGCCGACGTCACGGCGAACGTGATGGCCGGCGGCGGCCGGTTCGGCGCGCGCGCCGACGAGTTCCGGATCACGACCGGCATCGTGTGGTCACCCCAGCCGGGCGGCAGCGCGGAGCCCGGCCGCAACGACCGGGACGGCGACGGCATCCCCGACTCGGTCGACGCGTGCCCCGAGGAGCCCGAGGACAAGGACGGCTTCCAGGATGAAGACGGCTGCCCCGACCTCGACAACGACGGCGACGGCATCCCCGACACCACGGACAAGTGCCCGAACGATCCCGAGGACAAGGACGGCTTCCAGGACGACGACGGCTGCCCCGAGCGCGACAACGATGGCGACGGCATCCCCGACACCACGGACAAGTGCCCGAACGATCCGGAGGACAAGGACGGCTTCGAGGACGAGGACGGTTGCCCCGACGACGACAACGACGGCGACGGGATCGCCGACAAGCTCGACAAGTGCCCGAACGACCCGGAGACCGTCAATGGCTTCGAGGACGACGACGGCTGTCCCGACGTGCGCGGCACGAGCGGGCCCGAGGAGCGGCCCGACCGGATCGATCTCAAGGGCGCCACGATCGGGTTCGCCAAGGCGGCGCTGACCCCGCCCGCCAAGCAGCTGCTCACGCAGGTCGCCACGCTGATCAAGAGCCGCAAGCTGGTGATCCGCGTCGAGGTCCACGTCGCGCTGGGCACCAGGTCGACCAACGCCAACGTGATCGCCGCGCAGAAGAAGAAGGACAAG
>Ga0134121_10004574_pt1 | contig 11308 bp, 7 predicted proteins | sample KB301_FD_96463 | JGI IMG/M metagenome (GOLD analysis project Ga0134121, IMG submission 96463) | Terrestrial soil microbial communities without Nitrogen fertilizer from Kellogg Biological Station, Michigan, USA - KB3-0-1 | ecosystem: Environmental > Terrestrial > Soil > Unclassified ...
CGCCGTACCGCATCGAGCACGTGGACGTGCCCTGGAACGGCACTGTGGTCTCGGGCAACCTGCACCTCGCGCCCGGGGAAGGGCGCAAACCGCTCGTCTTCTACGTGCCGGGCTGCGACCAGACCAAGGAAGCGTGGCCGCACCCCTACTACAACCAGGCGCTGCAGCGCGGCATGCACGCCTTCTCGTTCGACGGCCCGGGCCAGGGCGAGAGCAACTTGCGCGGCGTGAAGTTGACGGCCGACAACTACGAGGACGCGGCGAGCGCCGCGATCGGCTACCTGCTGAAGCGCCCCGAGGTGGACCCCGAAAAGATCGGCGTGTACGCGCTCTCGTTCGGGTCGCACTGGGGCATGCGCATCGCGGCGAAGGAACACCGTATCCGCGCGGTGGCGGCGCCGTGGGCGTCGTTCGTGGACAAGTACTATCTATTGAACGAAGAATCGCCGCGCTACAAGCAACTCTTCGCCTACCTCACGCAATCGGAGTCGGAGGAAGCGCTCGACAAACTGGTCGCCGGCATGACGATGGAGGGGCTGATGGACAAGATCACCTGTCCCACGCTGCTGACGACCGGGGAATACGATCCGCGCGCGCCGGTCGAGGAAGTGCTGCGCCTGTTCGACCAGTTGAAAGCGCCCGCGGAACTGTGGTTGATGTCCGATCAGTTTCACAACGGCTCGGTCACGGGTGCCGCGCGCAGCGCGGTGTGGGAAGCCGACATGCACGCATTCGTCTGCGACTGGCTGCGCGAGCGCTTCAACGGCGTGCCGCTGAAGCATCCTGGCAAGGTGATCTACCTCGAGCCCTCGGGTGCCGGTCCCAACGCCGCCACCGTCAACTTCAAGCGACGCTGGTTTGACTAGTCACAACGGCGTGGGTAGTGGGTGGTGGGTAGTGGCCGGATATTGAAATCCCACTTCCCACCTCCCACGCACTTCCTCAGGCGCCGTCCGCCGCGCCGGGATTCCACTGGCCCTTGCGCATGCGGGTGATGGTGATGTTCGAGAACACGCCGTTCTGCGTGAACGGATCGCCGTCGGAGAATGCCTTGGCCTTGGCGCGGCTGTCGACGTTCACGATGAAGAGACTGCCGATCGCCTGAGTGCCATCGTCGTTCTGGGTTGCGCCCGCGAGCACCAGTATGCCCTTCTGGCTTCCAAGGTAATCGCGGTGCGGCACCAGCACCTTTTCACGGATCGCGGCGGTGTTCGGCTTGTCTGTGCAGGAAATGGCCCAAAGCATGTTTCGTTCTCCTGGTGGTTAACAATTCTTCAACTGCGTGGGAAGTGGGTGGTGGGTGGAACTTCCGCCTGCCTCCTCCCACTTCCCACCTCCCACGATTTTCTAGGTCTTGAGCGGCTTGAAGCGGATGCGGTGCGGCTTGGCGCCTTCTTCGCCCAGGCGCTTTCTCTTGTCGGCCTCGTATTCCTGGTAGTTGCCGTTGAACAGCGTGACCTTCGAGTCGCCCTCGAACGCGAGGATGTGCGTCGCGATGCGGTCGAGAAACCAGCGGTCGTGCGAGATCACCAGCACGCTGCCGGCGAATTCCAGCAGCGCGTCCTCGAGCGCGCGCAGCGTTTCCACGTCGAGATCGTTCGAGGGCTCGTCGAGCAGCAGCACGTTGCCGCCGGAGAGCGTGGCCTTGGCGAGATGGAGCCGCCCGCGTTCTCCGCCCGAGAGGTCGCCCACCTTCTTCTGCTGGTCGGTGCCCTTGAAGTTGAAGCGGCCGAGGTAAGCGCGCGTCGGCATTTCGAACTTGCCGACCTTCAGGATATCGGTGCCGCCGGAGACGAACTCGAACACGGTCTGGTCGTTCGCGAGCTTGGCGCGCGACTGGTCCACGTGCGCCATCTTCACCGTCGGCCCGATTTTCACCTGGCCGCGGTCCGGCTTTTCGGCACCGGAGATCATGCGGAACAGCGTGGACTTGCCGGCGCCGTTCGGCCCGATGATTCCGACGATCGCCCCGGGCGGCACGCTGAAGGAAAGATCGTCTATTAGCAGCCGGTCGCCGTAGCCCTTGGATACACCCGCGAACTCGATGACGTTGTCGCCCAGTCGCTCGGCGACGGGAATGAAGATCTCCTGGGTCTCGTTGCGCTTCTGGTACTCGAACGAATTCAGTTCCTCGAAGCGGGCGATGCGCGACTTGGATTTGGCCTGCCGTGCCTTGGGGTTCTGGCGCACCCAGTCGAGTTCTTTCTTCAACGCCTTCTGGCGCGCCGACTCGGTGGCCTCTTCCAGCTTGAGCCGCGCCTCCTTCTGCTCGAGCCACGAGCTGTAATTCCCTTCCCACGGTATGCCGTGGCCGCGGTCGAGTTCCAGGATCCATTGCGCGGCATTGTCGAGAAAGTAACGGTCGTGCGTCACCGCGATCACGGTGCCGGGGAATTTCGCCAGGAACTGCTCCAGCCATTCGACGCTTTCGGCATCGAGGTGGTTGGTGGGCTCGTCGAGCAGCAGCATGTCCGGCTTCGACAGCAGCAACCGGCACAGCGCCACCCGCCGCTTCTCGCCGCCGGAGAGCGGGCCGATCTTCGCGTCCCACGGCGGCAGGCGCAGCGCGTCGGCCGCAATCTCCAGCTGGTGGTCGGTCTCGCCGCCACCGGCGGCCGCAATAATCGCCTCGTACTTGCTCTGCTCCGCTGCAAGCTTGTCGAAGTCCGCGTTTTCTTCCGAATAGGCAGCGTAAATCTTCTCGAGCTTCTGCTTCGCCTCGAACACCTCGCCCATGCCCTCTTCCACCGTCTCGCGCACGGTCTTGCCGGCGTCCAACTGCGGCTCCTGCGGCAGGTGGCCGACGCGCATGTTCGGCATCGGCACCGCCTCGCCCTCGAAGCTGGTGTCCTCCCCGGCCATGATCTTCAGCAGGCTCGACTTGCCGGCGCCGTTCAGCCCCAGCACGCCGATCTTGGCGCCGGGAAAGAACGAGAGCGAGATGTCCTTCAGGATGACGCGCTTGGGCGGCACGATCTTGCCGACCCGGCGCATGGTGTAGACGTATTGGGCCATCTGGGATTCCGACTTTCAGGAGGGCTGCATGATAACGGAAAACGCGTCGGCTAATGTGTGACGGGGTATAAGGAAACAATTTCGGCGTGAGGCAAGCTGGCGTCATGCGAATACCTCGCTGCCACTGAGGCCGTCCTACAATTTTGTGTTAAGTTTCCTGACGCCGAGGCTCGGCGCAGGAATGTAACATTGAAAGCGCCCGTCAAGAAGCTATTGCCCCTGATGTTCTCGTCCATCCTGATGCTCGGACTGGGGGTGACGTTTTCGATCTGGACTGCATCGTCGTGGCTCGAGTATCCGCGCTTTCTTGCCGCCGCGGTTCTGCTTTTCGTGCTGCCCGGATACGCCGTGGCACGCTGGTTGCGTCTCGATATGTCCCCAATCGAGCGTTTCAACTTGAGCTTTATGCTGGGAATCATCGCCACCTGTTCCCTCTACGCGGCAGCAGCCTGGATCGACAACCCTCGACTTGTGTGGCTATGGATTCTCATCGGCATCGTGGAATTGATCCGCGCGCGGAAATCAATCCTCCTCGAGCTCGGGCACAGCGCGGCAAGCGCGGAAACGTCACATTCTTTGCTGCCATTTGCGATTTTCGCAGCCTTGCTGCCACTGTATGTCCTTCCGTTCTATTACGGCAATTTCGCGCTGAATACGCAGGGCGGAATGACCGTTGGAGGACCCAAGGACCTCCTGCTTCACCTCTCCATCGGCGCCGAGTTAACGCACGCATTTCCTCCGCAGGTGCCGTTCCTGTCGGGCGAGCCGCTCAATTACCACATTGGCATGGATCTCGTTACGGCGGTCCTCAATCGCTATGGCGGGGTCTCGATCCCGGATCTGGTATCGCGATTCTGTCCGACGTTGTTCATTGTGGCCGCGATCCTTTCCGCATACTGTCTCGCATACCGCCTCATGGATTCAAAACCCGCGGCGGTCGCGACGGCCCTGCTTATCGTGCTGGGTGAAGATTTCGCGTTCATTCCGGGCATTTTGGGCAATCCCGATCTGGTATGGGCCATGCAGATCTTCCAGGCGCCTACGGTCGTCAGCCTCTATCTGTTCAATCCCATGGTCGCAGCGCTCGGCCTGTTGTTGTCGGCCCTGTTTTGCCTTCATCGCTCCATTGACGACCCTCGCCCGGGCTGGATCGTCGCAGCCGCCCTCTGCTCAGCAGCGCTGCTACCAACTAAGATTTTTGCCTTTGTGCACCTTGCGATGGCGATGTGCATTGCGGGCGCAGTCCAGCTAGTAGCGTTCAAGCGCACCATATTTATGAAACAGGGAATCGGGATTCTGCTCGCCGGCCTTCCCTTGTTATTCCTTACGATGGGCAGGACGCAAAACGTGAAGCCGGTGGATTGGATATGGTCATCGGGGCTGGATACCTACGTGGTCCAGGCCTTCCAGACGGTACAATGGCCGTTGCTGGTCGCCTATCCTTTCGCCGGTTTGGTCGTCTATCTCGTTGGTGCTTACGGTTTCCGCATTCTGGGCATTGTCGAATGGTTCAAGTCTTTTCAGATCGGCCGGCTCCAGTCGTTTAATTTTCTGATGGCGATATTTGTAGCGCTCGGGCCATTGATTTTCCTGACGTCCAGGATCAGCCCGCGTGACGACGATACCGATTACAACAACGCAATATGGTTCATGGTACAGAGCAAGTACGTCGCGACCTTCTTTGCAGTCATCGCCTTGATCGGTCTGTGGAAAAGAATAGGGTCAATAGGCCGCCCCATTCTCATTGCGGCAATCGCGGCAATAAGTCTGGCTTCGACCGCTCAGTATCTAATCATGATGCGGAGGGATTCGGGCAGCTTGTCAACCGCCCTCGTGGAAACGTCGGCCGCCCTCATGGAAACCGTCCGTTTTCTGAACGACGAAACACGGGCCGGCCAAGTTGCATTTTCGCGAATTGGAGCCTCAATGCTGGCATTGACCAAATTGCGATTGCCTTATTTTAATCTGTACCCCTATTCGTTCGCCGGTCGTGAATCCGTTGTCGCGCGCTCCGGAGACATGCAGGCATTCTGGCAATCATGGGACCGCGGAACGGTTCGCGCGGACTTGTTATTCAAATATCGCGCCGATTGGATAGTTTCTTCCGGGGTAAACGAGTCCAACGCCCATCTCGGCGCGTCGTTGCAAAACGTCGGGGAAAAACTGGGAATCAAACTCGTCTTCAACAACGAGCAATTCCGTGTTTATCGAGTCCACGTGTTACAGCAATGAGGCCCTATCTTCCACATTCTCGGACCCGACAGTTTGCGCCGCTGGCAATAGTGATCGTCAGCTCGCTGGCGGCAATCTGCGCTTATCTGCAGGCATACAGCTATCCCTTCATCGGCGATGACGGGGTATACGTCGTCTTAAACCATAAATTGGCGGAGCAGCGCCTAACCGATCTATGGCGTTTTTTCCTCTCGCCTTATAACAGCTTCGACGAATTCCTTCCGCTGCGCGATATCTCGTACTGGTTCGACATCACGCTGTTCGGGCTGAATCCTTCGGCCTTTCGGATGCACAACATTGCTTGGTACCTGCTCGGCCTGCCATTCGTCTATGGCGCCTCCCTGGAGATCTGGCGTTATTTCAGGCCATTCGACACCGCCGCCGCCCCGTGGGCTGCCGCCGTCATTACCGCATTGTTCGTATTGCATCCATCGCATGTGGAAGCGGTGGTGTGGATTTCCGGGCGCAAGGACGTGATGGCCGCCACATTCTCGCTGCTTGCCCTTTGGCTTGCCGTCAAGGCCGGGCAAGAGCAAGAGTTTTCCCGGCCGTACGCCATCGCGGCTTTGATTGCGCTGCTGGCAGCAATGTTTTCAAAGGTGACGGCGGCGGCAGTGGCGCCGGTCATTGCCGTGTTCTGGCTGCTCCACTGGCGCGAACTGCCCAAACATGGCAGAAGCCTTGTCTTTTTGTCATGGCCTGTCGCGAGCCTGCTACTGGCAATGTGTTGCTCCCTTATTTTTGGGGCATTTACAAGGATGAAGATTCCCTTGTACTTTGGCACCGAGGCCGTAACGCGATCATTGGCTGCGCTGGGCTGGCTCGCACGTCTCGCCGTCAGCCCGGAAGAACGTCATTATTTTTACCCCGTGCTTGAAGATCCGTATCTTCCCTTCATGGTCGCGCTGGGCGTCGTGGTTCTGGGAGCGACCATCTTCGGGGGTGTCATGATACTGCGCAGGCGGACGCTGGAAGGCTTTGCGCTGGTCGCCTTCCTGCTGTTATGCCTGCCTTCGATCCAGCTGATCCCGTACGCCCCGCCCTCGCTGGTATCGGACCGCTTTCTGACGGTTGCGGCCTGGCCTGCCATTCTATTGATTGTCGCGCTGTCCTGGCGGCTGAAACCCCTGCCGCGAATGGCGTTATTGCTCGGCATAGCATTGGCGTGGGGTGTTCAGACTGTCGCGCACCCTCGCGACTGGCGCAGTCCGGAAGCCCTGATCGACGCGGAAATGCGCGCGCACCCCGGCCACTACATCCCTGCCGGGTACAAGATCTTCGTTGTTGAGCTGCCGCGGGGCCTGTACGCTGATGCCTTGGAGACGGCCAACAGCATTTCCATCCCCCAGGTCAGGAATACCCTGATTAAGGCGATCAGGGCTCACCACGCCGTGCAAGTTGATGCCCGTTCGACCGGCAGCCCGGATGAAGCAATCGCACTGTTGTGGGAAGCGCTGACGCAGCGTCCCGTTGAGACAAAATGGAACCCGACCCTGAACAACATCTGGGACCAGATGCGTGAACAACTTTTGATTCAGTGGAAATTCCTGAGCAAGTATTTTCCAGCCGACCCCATCGTGCCCTACAATGCCGGGCTGTGGCTGGTTCGCGTGGAGAAATACAAAGATGCGATTCCGCCGTTGCGCGTTGCGATAGAATCACAACGTCTACCGGAATCGTTGCGTGGCTCGGCTTTTGAAAATCTCGGTCACGCCCTGCTCAGCAACGGCCAGGCCCTCGAGGCTGAATCCCCTCTGCTTGCCGCATTGAAACAGCCACAACCGAACTTGCGGGTACATTGCCTGCTGGCAATGGTATATAAGCAGACAGGCCGGTCAGAGGATTCAGCGCGCGCAAGAATTGAATGTCTTAACGTATCCGAAAAAGAGAAAGTCCAGTGAACCAGGTTGAGCAAGTAGCGTTTTTAATGCAATTTGGGATTCAACACTTGGGCCGTTTGTTCTGCTTGAGTGCGGTGCGCTTGCCTCCGGCCGGAAATCCGGTGAAAAGGCAAGCCGAGTCCACGCCGTAATACTCGGAAACGATTCATGGATTTTTCCCTGAACGAAGAGCAACGCGGTTGGCAGCTGAAGGCGCGCGATTTCGCACGCGAGGTGCTGCGCCCGGCATCACTTGCACGCGACCAGATCGAGGGCGGGTTCGAGCCCTGGGACTGGGACATCATCAAGCAGGGTTCCAGGCTCGGCTTCCGCACGCTCGCGGTGCCGGAGGAATGGGGCGGACCGGGCGCCGACTTCGTCACTCAGGGCCTGGTAATGGCGGAGCTCGCAACCGGCGACAGCGCGATGTCGAAGGCTTTCAGCCAGAACTGGAAGTGGAGCCACCAGATTGCCGAGTTCTGCACGAAAGACCAGAAGGAACGGTTCCTGAAGCCCTTCCTCGCCGACGACACCTACGTGATGGGCTCGGGCAGCACGGAGCCCAACGCGGGCTCCGACAACCGCTACCCGCCGGAGGACGATCCCAAGGCCGGCTACCGGCTGCGGGCGGAGCGGAAGGGCGACGAGTGGATCCTGAACGGCGAGAAGGCCTTCATCGCCAACGGCAGCGTCGGCAAGCTGTTCTTCGTCAATACGCGCACCAATCCCGACGTGCCGATGAACGATGGCACCACGGTGTTCCTGGTGCCTATCGGCACCCCCGGTTTTCGCATCGGCAAGGTCTTCAACAAGAACGGGTGGCGCTTCTACCAGAACGCCGAGTTGATCTTCGAAGACGCGCGCGTGCCGCACGCCAACGTGGTGGGCGAAGTCAACGGCGGCATGAAAGTCCGCAGCGGCGCCTCGAGGGAATTCAGCGACTTCGAGCTCGCGGCAAACGCCCTTGGCATCTGCGACGCCGCATTGGAGTACGCAACGCGCTATGCGAAAAGCGAGCGGCGCGGCGGGAAGTTGCTCTACGAACAGCAGCGGGTGCAGCTGAAGATAAACGAAATGCACGCGCTGACCGAGGCGTTGCGCTCGTTCGTGCTGCGCACCGGCTGGGAGATGGACCACCACGTAAAAAACGCCAACCCCGTGCTGGTGATGAACTGGGCGACCGACGTTCTGCAGCGCGTCACGCGGCTGAACCTCGAAATCCACGCGGTGGGCGGCGGCGCGGCGGACGCGATGGCGCACAAGCTGGTGCGCGACGGCATCATCTGGACCCATCTCGCCGGCGACACCAGCCAGCGCCTGAAGGCCGTCCGCCGCATCCTGGCGCAGGCGAAGTAGGAAAGGCCGGACGTGGGCAGGAAAATCGCCGTACTGGGCGCCGGCGCGATCGGCAGCAGCATTTCCGCCGACCTGACGAAAGCCGGCCACGACATCACGGTCATCGACCAGTGGCCCGCGCAGGTGGAGGCGTTGAAATCGGGCGGGCTTCTGATACAGATGCCGGATGGGGAAGTGAAGACCCCGATTCGGGCGCTGCACCTCTGCGACCTGGCCTCGGCCAACCTGGAATTCGACATCGTGTTTCTGGCGGTCAAGTCGAACGACGACCGCTGGCTGGCGGAATTCATCAAGCCGTACCTGAAGTCCGACGGCGTGCTGGTCGGCACCCAGAACGGCATGAACGACGACACGCTCGCGTCCATCGTCGGCAAGAACCGCGTGGTGGGCTGCGCCATGGAACTGTCGGCGGAAATCTTCACGCCCGGGCTGGTCAAGCGCAACACTACGCACAAGACCACGTGGTTCGCCGTAGGCGAACTGGACGGCCTGTACACTCCGCGCGTGAAGGAAATCGCCGCCCTGCTCGGCCACGTCGGCCGCTGCGACGTCACCAACAACATCTACGGCGCCAAGTGGACCAAGTTGATCGCCAACACCATGACGATGGGACCGTTCGGCCTGCTGGGCCTCGGCAATACGGATGCGGCGAACGTCCCCGGCATGTTCGAGCTGTCGGTCCAGCTCGGGCGTGAATCGGCAGCCGTTGGAACCGCGCTCGGCTACCGCACCGAGCCAATCTTCGGTTTGCGCGCGGATGAGTTCGCAGGCTCCAGCGACGAGAACCTGGTCACCGCGATGAAAACCCTGCTCGGCCACGTCAGCCGCGGCCGCACCGCCCCGATCCACGACCACATCAAGGGGCGCAGGAGCGAGATGGAGTTCATCAGCGGCGTGGTATCAAAGAAAGGCCGGGAGCTTGGCATCTCCACGCCCTTCAACGACGCGGTGGTCGAGATCGACCGCGCAATCAATCGCGGCGAAATCAAGATGGACCGCTCGAATTTCGAGCTACTGAAAAAGCGTGTGACGAAGTGACGCAGTGAAGTGGCGACGAGGGTTTCCACATCCCTCATCCCTCCGCCCTCATCCCTTGACGAGCCGCGCCGCGCGCTCCTTGAACGCCCTCGCGGCGAGGAACAAGCCGCCGTCGGCGCCATCGATGAAGTGGAGGTGCCGGCCGGCGTAATTGAACACCAGGCAGGTCATGTGCGCCCGGTCGGTGACGTGCAGGCCGTAGATCAGCTCGCCGCGGGCGTAGCGTTCCTCCAGCCAGCCGTTCAGCGCCGTACGCTGCGCCTCGGTGCCGGCGAGAATCTGCCGGTAGATGTCCACGAACTTGCGCACATCGGAGTTGCGCACCAGGGTTTCCTTGTAGCGGCCCCAGTCGGTATCCGCCGTGCGAATGCCGAACTTCATGAGGAACCAGCCGAGCAGCACAACAAAGCGCGTACGCATCAGGGCGAGCCACTTGCCCAGCGGCCCGCGGCCGGCCGCGCGCACGCCGATTTCGTTCCCGAGGCGGCCACCGTCCAGCGTAATCGCCAGCTCAGGCACCGACAACGGGTGGCAGGCGTCGTCGTCTCCGTAAATCTCGCGCACCTTGGAAATCACCTCCCGGTAGGTCTCGGCGGCGCGGCCCGCGTCCGGATCGAGCGCGCGCACCATCAGGCTGATGGTCTCGCCATAGCGGCTGGGTATGTCCTGCCAGCGGCATTCGAGGCCGTCGTGGCTGCCGCGCGGCACGACGCTGCCGGGCTCGATCTCGTAACGCCGCGCCGTGGCCGGATCCTTCATCAGGCCGTCCGCGTACGCGATGCCGCCGCCGGCGAACACCGCCTGAACGTAGTTCTCCGAGACGCCGTAGCGCGCGACCCGGATTACGTAGCCGGCTTCCAGGATGCGTACCACGGGCACGGTTGCGATGCGCAACTCCAGCCCGAAGCCTTCGCGCGCGATTTCCTGGGTCTTGGCAAGCGCGGCGCGGGTGTCATCGAGCAGGCGCGGCGGCACGCACAGCACGCACCCGTCGCCCTCGAAGCTGAAGGGGATGTCGAGCTTGCCCGCGGCATTCAACACCGCGGTGATGGCGGCGGCGCCGACCGTGTTGACGTTCTTGTACTTGCCGGCCTCGACTGCGGCGGTGGAGTTGCGCACGTCGCACATCGCCACGTGCCAGTCCTCGGGCAGCGGCGTATAGCTCCCCGCTCGGGTCACCGCCCCGAAATCGGTTATGACAGGCAGATCGGCGTAGAATCGGTCGCTCGCCACAGGCGACAGGAGGCGGTGCCAGTATGATCGGTTCCCGTAAGCATTCCATATTACAAGACCCCCCGCGCGCTCGCGCCGAGGGGCCCGTGACCCGGAATACCACCGGCATTTCAGCTGTTTACGCTCGGCATCAGACACATAATCCATTGGAGGCAAAATGAGCAATAAGAACATAGGTGTGGCGGCATCGATTGCGCTGCTGGCTTTGGGGTTTGCCGGCAGCGCGCAGGCGCAGGAACCGGGGATGTCGTTCTTCATCACCAGCGTCGGATCCGGCAAGGGCGGGGACCTGGGCGGGCTGGCGGGCGCCGACCGGCATTGCCAGTCGCTCGCGGCCGCAGCGGGCGCCGGCAAGCATACCTGGCGTGCCTATCTCAGCACGACCGGTTCCGGGGGCGTGAATGCGCGCGATCGCATCGGTCACGGCCCGTGGTACAGCGCGCAGGGCCGGCTCATCGCGCGCGATGTCGCCGAGCTGCACGAGGGCGTCAACAACATCAACCGGATGATCGCGGTGAACGAGAAAGGCGGCGTTGTCCATGGCCGCGCCGACA
>Ga0134121_10004576_pt1 | contig 11306 bp, 9 predicted proteins | sample KB301_FD_96463 | JGI IMG/M metagenome (GOLD analysis project Ga0134121, IMG submission 96463) | Terrestrial soil microbial communities without Nitrogen fertilizer from Kellogg Biological Station, Michigan, USA - KB3-0-1 | ecosystem: Environmental > Terrestrial > Soil > Unclassified ...
GCCCTTCGTCAAAAGCGGCTTGAGCTTGGGCCACTGGTCCTTCTGGCCCGCGTCCGACAGAAGGTATTGAATGATCGTGCCCTTCTTCGTCGCTTCTTCAAGTGACAACAAGGTCTTGCCGGGGACCCAGCCGTCTTGCTGGGCGAGGTCCCATCCCCTGCCCTTTTCGCGCAGGCCGATGATGACGTTGACGCCGTTGTCCTTCATGTTCAGCGATTGGCCGCGGCCTTGAACACCGTAGCCCAGGATGGCGACGGTTTCTTGGCCGAGGATCGCCTTGATCCGCTCGGGCGGATAATCGCAGCGTTCGACGACGGTTTCTTTGGAGTTGCCGATTTGGATGTTGCGCATGGAACCAATTTCTTTGTAGGGTGGGTGGAGTCTTCGGAACCCACCAATTCGACTGGTGGGTTCCGAAGACTCCACCCACCCTACATCATCCTATCTATTTCCACGGCACTGGCTGCTTGTCGAAGAAGGCCTTCAAACCATCCTGGCATTCTTGAGTCAGCCGCGGAGCGGCGCTGCCCTTGGCAGCTTCCTCGACAGAAACCGCCTGGCGGGAGAATTGGTGCAGGTATTTTTTGGTGAGGCTCAAGGCGTTGGGGCCGCCTTCCGCAAGCGCTTGGGCCAACTTATCGGCTCTTTCCTGAAGCGAGGTCCCAGGGACGATTTCGTTGATCAAACCGCAACGCAACGCTTCGGTGGCATCGATCAGTTCGCCCGTCAAAAGAAGATACCGCGCGGCTCGCTCGCCAACGTGCCGTAATAAATGCGGCATCACCATCGCCGCCACCAGGCCACGGCGGACTTCGGGGTAGCCAAATTTCGCTTCGGGGACGGTGATTGCCAGATCGCAAACTGTGACCAATCCCGCCCCACCGGCGACGGCGGCGCCGTTGACCGATGCAATCGTCGGTTTGGGGAAGGTGTAAATTTGGTCGTAGAGTTTCGCTAGACGCAGGGCATCGTCCCAGACGGGCGTTTGCTCCTTGGGGGCACTCAGCGATTCTTGCAATTCGGCGAGGTCCATGCCGGCGCAGAAAACTGAGCCGGCGGCAGTGAGAATGACGCAACGCGCGGCGGCATCGTTCTTGGCCCGCTCGAAGTCGGCGGCAATGGCGTTAATCAGCTCGCGGCTGAGCGCGTTGCGCTTGTCCGCTCGATTAATGGTGATGACGGCGGCGGGCGGACGCAGGGTATACAAAACCAACGGTTCGCTCATATGTCAATTCTCCGTTTAGCCGCTGCTACGCATGGGTTGTGCGTGTCATGTTTCCATAGTTCGGCGGGCGATCAATGGCCATCTGCAACAGCGCTAGCGCCAGCGTTTTGCCCTGCGTATCGATCCGCAATGACCGCGACGCTCCGCCCGCCAACACGTCATGCAGCATGAAATTGACTGCCAACAGATTCGCCGCTTCGTAACGGACCACTTTGGATGGACCGAGCGGTGCGAAATACTTCGCCACCACTTCGGCAGTCAAATGCTCGCGCAACCACGCAAATCCCGCCGGTTGATAAGCGATGACCGCGATATTGGCATGGTTGCCCTTGTCGCCGCTGCGGCCGTGGGCAATGTCGCTCAAGGCAATCGTGTCACTCATGGTTCGACGCGGACCTCTGCTTGCACCAAGTTTTTGGCGATTAGCGCCGGCCAATAAGCGAAGACCTCGCGCACCGGCGGCCGGCCCGTCGTGTAACCCGTGACGCCCGGCGTGCCGGAAGTAACAAGGGGTGCGAATTCCTTGCTGAACCGTTCCACCGCCGCCTTGCGGCTGTCATGCACGCTGACGCGCAACACGACTTCCGCCGGTGCACCCGCTGTTGCAATCACGCCGGGCGCAACGGCTCCAGCGCCTAACACTTCGATGTTGCTTCGATCCAAAGTGAAGCCAGCTCGCTTCAAGCGATCCAAAATCATCTGGCCACAAAGCCGAGCCTTGGCGACGGCGTCTGGTCCCAACAACACCAGGGTGCCGCTCGCCATGAAGCCGTCGCGGTAAGAGATTGACACTTTGTACGTGTTCGTCGCAGGTTTGCCGCGGACTTTGTCGATCCGCACCTCATCTTGGCCGGTTTGTTTCAGTTGAACACTTGTGAAATCGGCCACCACATCGGGCGTCATGTAGGCGGCGGGATCGCCCACTTCGTAAAGCAGTTGCTCGGAGATTGTTTCGATATTGACTGCCCCGCCGCTGTTGGGTGGTTTGCTGACGGCAAAACTCCCGCCTTCGTTCATTTCAGCTATGGGGTAACCAACATTGGCCAGGTCGGGACAATCGCGCCAGTTGCACCACAAACCGCCGGTTGCCTGGGCACCGCATTCGATGACATGGCCCGCCACCGAACCAGCCGCGAGTCGGTCCCAGTCGTTCCATTGCCAACCCAAAGCATGAACCGCCGGGCCCAAAGTCAGCGATGCGTCCGCCACTCGGCCGGTGATGACGATGGCTGCTCCAAGGTTCAAAGCATCCGCGATGGGATGAGCACCCAGATAGGCGTTGGCACTGACGACGCGCTGGCGCACGGAAGTCAATGGTTCGCCAGTATCCTGATTTGCCAGGTTCTGCCCCGCCGCGAGGATGGCGTCAAGCCGAGGCAGCAAGTCATCGCCGCTCACGGTGGCAATCTTGCGATTTGCCAGGCCGGCCTTGTCCAAAATGGCTCGCGCCTTGGCAGCGCACGCCGCTGGATTCATGCCGCCGGCGTTGGTGACGATTTTGAGTTGCGGCTGAGCTTGCAAAATCGGCGTCAAACGATCCAGCACGTCTAAGAAGTCTGTCGCATAGCCCGCCTGGGGATCGCGTTGTTTTTGCAGCGCCAGGATCGACATCGTCAGTTCGGCAAGATATTCGAGCGTCAGATAATCGAGCCGGCCGTCGCGCGCCAACAGAATGGGAGCGTCGAGATTGTCGCCCCAGAAACCGCAGCCGTTGCCGATGCGCACGCCGCTCATGTTTGCACCGCCAGCATCAAAGCCAACTGGCAACCGCCCAGATACTGGGACACATCCACGAATTCATCGACCGTGTGCACGTTGTTCTCGCCGGCGCCAAACGTAATGGTCGGTACGCCGTTCTTTACCAGCCAGTTGGCATCCAGGCCGCCGTTGCTGATGCGCAGCTCCGCTTCCCAGCCGCAGGCTTTCACGCCATTCACCGCAGTCTGCACGACAGGCAAATCGGGCCGCATCCGAAACGGATAATAATCGAGCCGCGATTCGAATTTCACCTTGGCGCCTTTGCCCTTGTGATCAGTGACTGTTTTGGCGGCATTTTTGAACGCGTCACGAAACGCCGTGACGATCTCGCGCGTGAACTTGGCGTCGTGACTGCGAGCCTCGCCGCGAATCAATGCGAAATCGGTGACCACATTGGTCGCCTCGCCAGCGCTTTTGCCGTTGGCGTCGCCGATGCTGCCGACGTTGGAAGAACCCGCCTTGCCGTTTTTGACAACCTTGCCGAACCAGCCTTTTTTGTGAACCTCGGCGAGAGCAATTGACGCCACCAAGGTGGCAGAGACGCCGCGCTCGGGATGCACGCCGGCATGCGACGCCTTGCCTGTGATGGCCGCATGCCAGCGCTCGGCCCCGACTGCCCCAATGGTGATCGTTGTGGCCGAGGTGCCATCGACATTGAAGCCCATGATCGGGTCGCCAAGTTCCGCCTTGTCCGCGAAACGAGCGCCCCACAAACCGCTTTCCTCGCGGACCGTGAACAATGCCGTTAACGGCCCGTGCGGCAATTTGCGCTCCATGAGCGTTGACAACATGGTGACCAGGGCCCCCACACCGGTGCGGTTGTCGCCGCCAAGCGCGGTGTGCCCGGCGGGCACGATCTTATTGCCTTTGTGCACCGGTACTGCCCCCGCACACAGCGGAACCGTGTCCAAATGCGTCATGAACAAGCGACGCGGGCCGGGCTTGGTTCCCGGCAACGTGACAATGAGATTGCCAATCTGGGTTGGCAGCGGAATCTTTTCGTTGGCCTTGTCAAAATGAAGCGCCTTACGCGGCACGCCAGCTTCCACCAACGTCTTGACAACATCACGGCCAATGGCTTCTTCATTGCCAGTTGTGCCTTCAATGGCCAGGAAGCGCATCAGGCGGGCAATGGCGAGATTGGCGTCAATGGAAAGATCGAGATCGGGCATATGCGAGCCTCTATGCGAAAATGCTGCGTGATTAGTCGCTCAGTTGCTCAGCATATGAACTTGAGAAGCGGAATAAACTTGGCCAACAGATTCACCGACGTGATTGCCTTTTTCGACTTTTCGTTTCTCGTGCTTTCGTGATTGTTTTTTTGGATTTGCCGCTGTCGATTACTTCAGCAACCACAACAGCAGCCCAGCAACCACGCCAATGGCGATGCCCACGCCGGCCCACAGCCACCATGCGTGTTTGTTTTTGTTCGCGGGAACGTATGTCACCGTGTCTTCGCTGCCATCCAAAGCTTTGCCGGCCGCCAGCTTTTCCAGCGCCCCGGGCGGCAGCAGCAAAATCCCACTGGCTTTGCCGAATTCCAGGATACGCAGATAGACCTCGACCGCGGTCGCTGGCCGGGCATTGGGGTTGGGGTTGAGACACTGCTGGATCAGCTCGCACAAATCGTCGGACGCCTCGGGGCAAAGCTCCTTCATCGATTTGCCGGTGACATAGGGCAGTTTGCCAGTCAACGCTTCGTGGATAACCATGGCGGCGCTGTACAGGTCGGAGCGGGCGTCAGCGGGTTGGCCAGCCAACTGCTCGGGGGCCATGTAACGCGGTGTGCCCATGACGGCGCCGGGCTCCGTCAAAGCTTGTTCGACATTGGAGGGGTTATCGCCGCGCAGAATGCGAGCAATGCCATAGTCGAGCACACGGACATGCAGACGAATGCCGCTTTGATTGAGGATGAAGACATTGTCTGGCTTGATGTCGCGATGGATGATGTTTTTGCCGTGAGCGTGGATCATCGCCAGCAGGACCTGGGCGCACAATTGCAAGCCGGCTTTGAGCGGCAATGGCCCCTCGGCAATGAGCCGTTCGCGCAGCGATTGGCCGCGCAGGTATTCCATGACAAGGTATGGGCCGCATTGCGGGTCGAGGCCAAAATCGTGGACGACGACAATGTGCGGATCGGACAGCTGACTGGCGATCTTGGCCTCCCGCTGGAAGCGGGCATCAAACTCTGGATCGTCGCGAAGATCTGGATTGATGAGCTTTACTGCGACGTCGCGCTCCAGGGTCTGGTCGGTAGCGCGGTAGACCTTGGCCATGCCGCCGCCGCCGCGGATTTCGAGCAGCTTGTAGCGATTGCCGACGACGACGGGAAGCTGGACATTGTAGCTCTGGGGCCCGCTTTTGCGTGCCGGTGTCGGCACGGCGGCATCGGGCGCAGTTTCGGCGTGGGTGGTCAGGTCGTCGGTCCGCTGGGGGATGTTTCCATTCTTCGGCGTGGTCATCGGCGGTGCGTCCAGCTTATGTAATCTCTGCGCGTCACAACCCGGCCGCTTACGCGGCTCGGCTCGCCTTACTTGCCAGCATACACTTTCCACTGCTCGTCAAACAGGCCATTCAGGACAACGCTGTGCGCCAGCGGGCCGCCTTTGTCGGCGAGCTTGAGGACGGCATAATCGCCTAGACGCGGGTAGAGCAGGGCGTTGGTGCCTTTGAAGTCATCGGCGTGGAAGGTGTGGCCGGAGTTGAGGACGATGTAACGATCATGGAACACCAATTTACGATCGCGGGTCAGCGGATTGCGATAAATCATAAGAGGCAAATGGGATTGAGCGTCGTACATTTTGTCGCCAATGGTCAGTTTCTCTTTGGTCCATACCAACGGCAATTTGGCCATCGCTTTGGCGACCAAGGAATTGGATCCAGGGTCGCCGAACAGGATTAGGTTCTTCCAGTCAATGTCCTCTTTGGTCACGTCCACGTCGTTTTTCACGGGCAGATCGCCGCGCATATATTTAGCCCACTCTTCCTGAAAACGTTTCAGGCTGGCCTCGGCGTAGTCGTGGACACGATCCGACCACGGCTTGCCGGTGCCGCGGATACACAAGAAAGGCCCGGTAAAAGCGTCATCGATTGGGCCTTGAAGACGAGGCACTTTTTTGCCGGGCCGATAGTCTATCTCCCAGTCTGCGGTCATTGTTCCATGCCATTGACCATCGCGTTTTTGCAAAACTGGAGGGTGGTTTGCGCTGCGATGTGGTGTAATAAGCACCTTTTGATTGTCAATTAATACCTCCACCTGGCCGTTGGCCCCAACGCCCTCCTTCCCGAGGGTTAGACGAAGTGCGTCAACGTTGGTCGTGGCGACCTTGAAACCGTTCGCAGTCCTCTCGGCATCCACCACCGCCTTCTCGTAATGCTTCTCAAGACCGATGATTTCGACCCAATCGCAAGTGTTATACTTGAGCGTGTAAGTCACGAAGCGAACGCGCTTGGGATAATCAGGCCGGCCTGCTTTGACGAAAGGCGCATACGCATCCTCTTCCTTCTTCTGCCATTCGGCAGGGAACTGGTGTGCCAGCCCTGGTGCCACCAGAATTTGGAAATTCAACGGCAATTTCGTCTGCTTCAGCGCCGCTTCGATGTTCTTGGAAGCCTGAAGCTGAGGATCTTTTTCACCGCCATAGGCAACTACAGGCACGTTAAAAGCGTTTTCGGCATAAGGCACGGCGTCGTAAATTCGCAGCATTTGTTCCTGCGGCCAACCCAGATCGGCGGGCATTTTGGCGACATATCCGTGGGTAGTGGTGAAACCTGCGCCGGGTCCGATGACGCACCATTTATCTGGATAATGCAAGCCGATGTGCCAGGCGCCGGCACCGCCCATCGAAAAGCCTCGCAGCACGTGAAGGGGCCAATGTTTATCGAGGTCATTCAACAAACTTTTGCGCCAGCCGAAAACAGCAGCTTCGGCCTCCAGCACATCTATTTCACCGGCCCAGCGATAGGCGTTGTTGCCGCGACCGTAGACATCGATCTTAATGTAATTGAGACCCTTGGGTGCGGCCTTGTCGCCGTGCTGGTGCAGAAACTTGACCTCGGTGAGGTCGTTGTCTCGGCCGTGCATTACCAAGTCACATCGCCATTTCCCGTTCGAATGCCTGTCGTAATCGGCAGGCAAGGTCACGGCGTAAGGCTGAATCGATTCGTCTATTTCAGAACGGTAACCGCGGACCATCGTGCGGCCGGTGGCGGTGAGCCAGCTGAAATCGCCTTTGGTGGCCTTCTTGGCCCGCTCCAGCCCCTTGTCCAGAACCTCCACTGTCCAGCCCGCTGTTTCTTTATTGCCGAACTCATTGAGCCTGGTAACCCAGACGGCGGCCTGGTGGTAGATTTCGACATCGGGCATGACGGCGGCCAGCTTGGCGTCTTTTTTCGCCATTGTACGCAGCTCGGCGATGGAGCCAGCAAGCTCGGCCATCTTTTTGTCGATGGTTTTGCGCGTGGCGGGGTCAGGTTGCTGAGCGGACGACTTGCCGACACAAGCGCATGTTGCAGCGAGCATTAAGGCTAGGGTCACGCCGAGCCAAAGCGATTTGGAACCATTCATGGCAGCCGCCTTTCCGCGACAGGGGGAACCGATTTCCCTTTCGACGATACTCTGCCCGGTGCGGCGGAGCAAGGGTGTATATCCTCAAAGGCTAACGTGGTGGTCCAACGACCATGCCCCAAATAAGTTGGCGGTCTTGGCGGCCTTGGCGGTCTTGCCGAGAGCAATTTGACTAACGCCCAAACGTGTCCCATGCTAGCGCTGACGGTATTGCGCTGGTTTTCCCGTCCCCCGGAACAATCCGCGCGAAAAAAATCGCTAGTGCACAAGGCGGATGCGGCGCGATGCATCCTGCCCGCGTGACTTTCCTCTCGAATAGGATGCAAGCGTCATGGTGACCACCGAACTCGGGGCCTGCGAATGGTTTATCTGGGATTTGCGCCGCAGCAATCTCATCGATCGCGGCACACTTGACCAGATTGTCGGCGAATTCATGCAAGCCAACCCCCGCGCCGAGCCGCCGGCCCTGGCCGAGTATCTCGTCCACAAGGGGACGCTCAGCCAGTTTCAAATCGACCGGCTGCTTCAGGGCAAAACCCAGGGCTTTGTGCTGGGACCGTTCACTCTCATGGACGCGATGGGCGCCGGCAGCATGGGAACCGTCTACAAGGCTCAATCCAAAAACGACCATAAGTTTTACGCTGTCAAAGTGTTGCCGCGACGCAGCATGTGGAATGTGCGAATTGCTCGCCGCAAAGTGCGTGCTTTCGAGGCCTGCCGGCATCCTGCGGTTGTGCCGTTTGTCGATGTCGGCACTGCCGGCGGCATGCACTACTTGGCATGGCCCTTTGTCGAGGGCGAAGGACTGGACAAGGTCGTCCAGGCTCATGAAAAGCTCTCCCCCGGCTTGACCGCCTATTACGGAATGCAGGTCGCCGAAGCACTCGAGATATGCCACCAACAGGCGTTGTTCCACGGATTGCTCAAACCCTCCAACTTGATGGTCGGTGCCAACGGCCAAATCTACATCCTCGACTTTGGCATCGGCTGCCTATTGTCGGAAACCGAGGGCGAGTCCTTGGTGGACACGATGTCCACGGCCAACTCGGTGACCAGCGGCCTTGATTGTGCCAGCCCCGAATCGATCATGGACCCCACCAACCTGACGCCGGCTGGCGATCAGTATAGTTTGGGCTGCGTGCTGTATTACTGCTTGACCGGGCAATATCCCTTCCCAGACGGCTCCGCGGCCGAAAAGATGATGGCCCATCAATTCAAGGAACCGACTCCGATCCAGGATTTAAACCCGGATGTGCCCACGGAATTGGTGGAAGTCGTCCATATGCTCATGCAGAAAACACCCGGAAGCCGTTATGCCAGTGCCGCGGCCGTGGTGGAAGCGTTAAGGCCGCTGGCACAGGCGCCAACTCTCTCCAAGGCGCCGGCGCCGCCCCGCAACAACCAGCGTGCCAATGTCGCGCCTCGACCCGCGGCCCCGCCGCGTTTCGATGCCCCCACGCCAGAGCATAAAAGCGGCATCATTAGTCCTTCGTCCCATACACCCAAGCCGCAGGGCACCTTGTCATTGCCCAATCGCCAGACATTTCGAGGCGGCCCTGCCCCGGCGACACAAATCAAGCCGCCTGTGGAAAAACCTCGGCCACCAGAAGCAGAGCTCGAAAACACAATCCCGTTGCCTACGTCTTGGGACGACAAACTCGGCCCGGCCGGAATCGTCTTCGTCGGCATTATCACCTGTGTGCTGGTGTGGATGTTGGTCCATTATCTCTTGTAAAAACCGCGTCTGACGAGCGACTTGTGACGTGCAGAACAATGACAAGCCCACGGGCGACCACCCGTGGGCTTGCCTTTTTTCCGGCCACTCGTCACTCGTCAATCGTCACTCTCTTGCATTTCTCACCGATTTCGCGGAACATGTGAGGCAGACATCTGTCACCTCACGAGACATGCCATGCCTGACGGCGAACGCTCCCTTGCGGTATTCATCGACTTCGAAAACCTGGCCCTCGGCTTTCAAGGCCGCCGCGATCGCTTTGAGATCCTGCGGGTACTCGAACGGCTCGTGGAAAAAGGCAAGATCGTCGCCAAAAAAGCCTATTGCGATTGGAGCCGATTTGGCTCCTACACGCAACCGCTGCACGAAGCCGCGATTGAATTAGTGGAAATCCCCAAACGCTCTCAAACCGGCAAGAACTCCGCCGACATCCGCCTGTGCGTCGATGCTCTGTATTTGGCCTATTCCAAGGAGCACATCGACACCTTCGTGATCGTCTCCGGCGACAGTGATTTCTCGCCCTTGGTCTCCAAGCTCAAGGAAAACGGCAAACACGTCATCGGCTTGGGAATGCAGGATTCGACTTCCGAGCTGCTGCGCGATAACTGCGACGAATTCATCTATTACGAAGACCTCGGCAAAGCACCGCACATGACGCCGACGCTAAACGCTCAGCTGCCGGAAAATAAACGCAAGGCGTTTGAGTTGCTCCTGGAATCGCTGCTGGCGCTGCGGCGCGAAAACAAGGAGGTGCTGTGGTCGTCAATGGTCAAAGATACGATGAAACGCAAAAAACCTTCGTTCAACGAGGCCTATCACGGGTATCGCACCTTCAGCGAGTTACTGGAAGACGCCGCGAAAGAAGGGTTGCTGGAGTTGGACACCGACAAGCGCAGCCGGACTTATGTGGTGACGCGCTTTGGGTCGGAAGTGGGATCGGACGCAGCGGCAGCGCCGGCCCCGGTGCGCCCCCCAGCCGCCAGGCGACGGCGTTCGGGCGGTAGGCGGCGTGGGCCGGCGCGGCCGGCGGGTGACGCAGTAGGAACGCGACCGCAGGCGGACGCGCCTGTGCCATCCTCGGCACCGGAGGCGCGTGGACCAGATGGCGATTAGCTTCAAGCACTCGACGCCGGGGAAAGGCTCATTTCCTTCTTTCCAGCTTTTCAATCATCCCCCGAAGCTCCGATGTCAGCGCCGCCTTCTTCCCGTCCTTGTAATTGTAAACCACCACCAGCCCCGATCCTTCCGTGACCACCGCCTGCTGCGCCTCGCTGACAATCACATGATCGAATGTAAACCGATCCTCCCCCAGATCGATAGCCCGGGCCGCGATGGCGATGGTGTCCGGATAGGTCAACGGCCGCCGAAACCGTGCCTGCGTGGACGCCAGTATCGGGCCAATGCCCGTCTTTTCCTCGTACTCAAACCAACCCATCAACCGAACATACTCGAGCCGGACGTTCTCGAAATAACGGAAATAGACCACGTTATTGACGTGGCGATAGGAATCCATGTCGCCCCACACGACCGCCTGCCGCACGATCACCGGATACTTCGCCAACACTTCCGCCACGTCAGCCATTGCTTCGCTCCAGTTCCTTGAGGTAATCGAGCGCTTCGTCCACGGTGCCGACAATCGCGCCAGGCACACGCCCTTCATCATCTAACCGCCGCAGTAACATCAGATCGTCAAAATCGGGCGAGGCTTCCAACACACGCTTGAATCGGGCCCCGAGCTTGCCGGCACGATAATCGTGGGCATTCATGTGATGCTCGATAAAGAACTTCGTGCGCTCGGTGATCAAACCGTCGAGCGCCGACAGGGCCGCTTCGACGTGATTGCCAGGATCGATGCCTTTGCCAATGTCGTGCAACAGTGCGGCAAGGAGAAACTCCTCGTCATAAGCCCGATGCTCGCGGGCCAATTCAAAGACCTGCAGCAAATGATACAGGACATCGCCTTCGGGATGATAAGCTGCTGATTGCCGCACGTTTTCCAGCGGCAGCAGCAGCATGCGATA